>Ga0073928_10007785_pt1 | contig 13717 bp, 11 predicted proteins | sample PaiPotPPA55metaG_FD_76969 | JGI IMG/M metagenome (GOLD analysis project Ga0073928, IMG submission 76969) | Iron sulfur acid spring bacterial and archeal communities from Banff, Canada, to study Microbial Dark Matter (Phase II) - Paint Pots PPA... ...
AGATCACGCGGGTGGAGGGAGTGACGACGGCGTACTTCGTGCCGGATATCGCGAATCACGTCCCGCATATGCAGATCAACTGGGATCCGCGCCGCATTTCGCTCGCGCCGCGGACCGCATCGGAGACGCTGCGCAAATCGAAGCCTTCAATTGTGGTCGAGAGCACGGAAATCGGTCTGGCGATGAATTCGTTCATGCTGCAACCAGGAGAAGAGAGGATCGTTGCGGAACAGCTCGTTCAGTTGTTTCGCGGACATCACGCGTGAGATCGCGAGCGATTTTCGGCGCAGGTGTGAAGTACGAGGCTCTATTTTTCGGGCAGCCGCAGTTTCGAGGCTTTGCTCTGCGCCCATTGGTTGAAAGCCTGGACCATTTCCTTCGTCCACTTCGAGTCAATTTGGCCGGGCGTGTACTTTCCTTCGCGAAGCATCATGTGGCCCCACTCGTCGATCAAGCGATCCATCTCCGCGCCATCGGCCACTTTTTCCGCGATGTGCGGTGGAATAAAAGTGACGCCCTCCGGATCGCCGACGACTACGTCTCCGGGCATGACAGTGGCGCGGCCGATTCGAATCGGAACATTGATTCCCACGAGCATCACGTTTTCCAGAGCCGAAGGATCGAAACCGCGTGCATAAACTTGAAAACCCTTGATCTCTTGAATGCCGCTGACGTCGCGGACGGCGCCGTCGACGATCAATCCATTGCGGCTTTTGGCGTAAATAGCGGTGGAAAGATTGTCGCCGACGATCGTGCCGTCCTCAATTTTGCCGAACAGGTCCACGACGAGCACGTCGCCCCGCTCGAGAATATCGATGATCCAGGAGTTCTCGTCGCCGATGCGGCCTTCTTTTTTGCCGTTGGCTTGAATTACGGAATCAACGTCGGGCCTGCGAGGCATGAACACGGCTGTTACGACGCGACCAACGAGCCGCGGGCCAGGATTGATGACTTTCCAACCACCTTCGAATTGATTGCGAAAGCCCGCGTCCTGCAGGACGTCCCATGCCTGCTCGGCCGTGACGTTCTGCAAGTGTTCGAGGACGGAGTTGGGCACCTTGGGGCGGCCATCCGGGAAGCGCTCGCCCCGCCAATCGGGGCTGAAGGCGATGCGTTGATCGCGCGAAAAAAGACCGAGCTGCGCGTGTGCCGGAATCGCGATGGCCAGCAACCAGAAAATGAATATAGCGGCACGGTAGATTCGGTACATCTCGCCCTCCCCAACGCAGATGTTTTTCTGAGCGGCCGCACAGTAGCACGCGGCGTGCGCGGCAACAACGGGTGGGCCACCGTCGTCCATTGGGCGGTATGGCCGTTTGATTTCGTCCTGCAACTAGAAGGAGCTCAAACGTGAACGCCGAACCGGCGAGCCGAGTGCGCTGGCTTCTGGTCTTTTGGCTCTTCGTTTTGAGCGCTGTATCTTATCTGGATCGAGTCAACATATCGATCGCAGGGACCTCGATCGCGCGCGAATACAACCTCACCAATGTGCAACTTGGCTGGGTTTTCAGCGCGTTTCTGGTCGGCTACGCACTTTTTCAAACACCTGGCGGTTGGCTGGCGGATCGGATGGGTTCGCGCCGCGTGCTCACGATTGGCGTCGTGTGGTGGGGAATCTTTACTGGACTGGCTGCGGCGATGCCGTCGAGAGTTGCTCATGCGCTGGCGATATTTATCGCCATGCGGTTTCTCCTCGGCGCCGGTGAGGCAGTCATCTATCCGGCCTCGAACCAATTCATTTCACGATGGATTCCCAGTCACGAGCGCGGGGTCGCCAACGGGTGGATCTTTGCGGGTGTTGGAGCGGGCGCAGGATTGGCTCCGCCGCTGATCACTTACGTGATGGTTCACTTGGGCTGGCGGTGGTCATTCTGGATTTGCGCGTTCATAGGAATGGTCGCCGGAGCAGTTTGGTACGCGATCGCGCGAAACGGCCCCGAAGAGCACCCTGGGGTCAGCGCCGGGGAGCTTGCCACAATTCGTTCGGGACTTGCCGTTCGAGGGAATTCGTCTGCGACGGCGGCAGAGACGGCGGATGCACTTCTTCCATGGGGGACGATTCTGGCGAGCAAAGACGTGTGGGCGATCACATTGGGTTATTTCTGCTACGGGTACGTCGCCTGGATTTTTTTCAGTTGGTTTTATATCTACCTCGCGAAAGTGCGCGGCCTGGATTTGAAGTCGAGCGCGTTCTACGCGATGTTGCCATTTCTGGCGATGGCCGCCTGTTGTCCGCTGGGCGGTCTGATCAGCGATCGACTAACCAAGTGGCGCGGTAAGCGACTAGGACGGTGCGGCCTCGCTGTCTTCGCTATGGCTTTGTGCGCGGCATTCCTCGCGTTCGGGTCAAGCGTCGATAGTGCTCGTGTCGCAAGCGTGGTTCTGGCCGGTGGGGCCGGCGCGCTCTATCTTTCGCAGAGCTCCTTCTGGTCGACGACCGCGGATATTGGCGGCGTTTCGTCGGGTTCCGTATCTGGGCTGATGAATATGGGTGCGCAGATGGGAGGGGCGATCACAGCGTCGCTAACGCCCGTGATCGCGTCACGGTATGGATGGGCGGCTTCTTTCGCAGTCGCAGCCGCGCTGTGTGGTCTCGGAGCTCTGGCATGGTTACTCGTCGATCCTGAACGGCAGCTCGCGCCAGCAGCAGCGCCGGTCGCGCAGACCAGGATTGCATCGTGAGCACTTTGAAGCTCAAGCCGAAGAGCAAGCGCCGTTGGGACCTAGTGAGCCTCGGCGAAGTGATGCTGCGTCTTGACCCTGGCGATACACGAATTTCCAGCGCGAGGCAATTCCGGGCGTGGGAGGGCGGAGGGGAATACAACGTGGCGCGCGGCTTGACGCGTTGCTTTGGCCTGGAGACTGCCATCGTAACGGCGCTGGCTGACAATCCGGTGGGCCGGTTGATTGAAGATTTGATGCGTCAGGGCGGTGTAAATCAGGGGCACGTTCGCTGGGCTGAATATGACGGCGTTGGGCGAACGGTGCGCAACGGGTTGAATTTCACCGAGCGCGGATTCGGAGTGCGCGCAGCGCTGGGCTGTTCCGATCGCGGGCATACGGCTGTCGCGCAATTGAAAGTCGGCGATGTGGATTGGAAGGAGATATTCGTGGCGCAAGGGGCGCGCTGGTTTCATACGGGCGGCATTTTTTGCGCGCTGTCAGATACAACGCCTCGCGTCGCAAGGGAAGCAATGGAGGCGGCGAAGCGCGCTGGCGCGGTCGTTTCTTACGACTTGAATTACCGTGCATCGCTTTGGAGTTCGATCGGTGGGAAGGAACGTGCGCAAGAGGTGAATCGCAAGCTCTTGCCGCTAGCTGACGTCGTGGTGGGGAACGAAGAGGATTTTGCGGCTGCGTTAGGATATCCGGCCGGCGATCGCGACGACGAGCATTCCGAGAATAGTGCATCCAGCTTCAAGAGGATGATGCAAAAAGTCGTAAACGATTACCCAAACCTCAGTGTTGTGGCAACAACTTTGCGATACGCTCGAACGGCGACCGTGAATGACTGGGGCGCCATGTGTTTCTGCGAAGGCCAATTTTATGAAGCGCCGATTCGAAAGAACCTGGAGATTTACGATCGCGTCGGAGGTGGAGATTCATTCGCATCTGGTTTTTTCTATGGATTTCTGACCGGAAAAGATCCGCAATGGTCCGTCGAATGTGGCGCGGCACATGGGGCACTTGCGATGACCACTCCCGGCGATGCATCGATGGCAACTCTTCAGGAAGTGCTTCAAGTGATGCAAGGAAAGACGGCGCGAATTTCTCGTTAGATCGCCGCGCGAAAATATCTTGGATGGCTCGATGACGATTGATGAAGTGACTCGAAGGATCGGAGAAATCGGCATCATCCCGGTGGTGCGTGCGGCCACGTTTGACGAAGCGCGCAGTGCCGTGGAAGCAATTTCCGCCGGCGGCATACTCATCATAGAGATTACGATGACAGTTCCAAACGCGTCCGCTGTGATTCGCGATGTGGTCCGAAAGTATGGAGGCAGGCTCGTCACCGGAGCAGGAACCGTTGCCACAGCCGCGAGCGCGGAAGCTTGCCTCGACGCAGGAGCAGAGTTCCTGGTCAGTCCGGGTATAAGCCTTCCTGTCTTGCGGGCCGCGCAGGCCCGCGGAAAACTAGCGATTCCGGGCGCGCTGACTCCCACAGAGGTAATGCTGGCCCAAAGCGAAGGGGCAAGGCTAGTGAAGATTTTCCTGTGCGGAAACGTAGGAGGGCCGAAGTACATCAAGGCTCTGCGCGCCCCGTTCCCCGACCTGGCATTGATTCCCACCGGTGGCGTAAATCTTGCAAACGTAGCCGAGTACATGTCCGCAGGCTCATTCGCGCTGGGCGTCGGAGCGGATCTCGTCGACACAATGGCGCTGCGCCAGGGGAACGTCCAGAAGATCACCGAAACCGCAAAGGCGCTCATAGAAGCCATTCGGACGGCTCGAAGACCGGAATACTCCCTCGCCGCGCCGCCCTCGCAGCCCGCCCGCTAGTTGATTCGCCCCCTTGTGCCGGTCTAGTGCCCATGGACCCTCCCACGCCGGGCCGAGCTTGACAACGTAGGTACGCCTGGGCTTACACTCACGCAGAATTCTAGGGTGGCATCCCTCTCTTGTTGCGGGTCAGACAACCTCGGGCCATGGGCAAACGCACGAATCCGAAGAGTGCCTTTGAATCGCGGGCACGCTATGGTATCGGCGGAGTACTAGCCCTGCTGATTCTTGCTTATCCGGCCGTGGCATCGGCCCAATCTGCCAGCGCGCAGAACGCCCCGGCCGGCCAACGAATCCAGGACGATTCGACCCAGGACTACAATCTGCGAATTGAGCAGCTGCGCCGCTTATATTCCGACCAAGCGCAGGCGACGGAAGCGGGCGAATACCGAATCGGCGCGCATGACTTGCTGGAGATTAACGTATTTGAGGCCCCAGAACTAAACCGTTCACTTCGTGTATCTGCGAGCGGCGAGATTTCCATGCCTTTGCTGGGCAGCATCCAGTCTGCGGGACTAACGGCGCAGGATCTCGAGGGCGCGCTGGAAAATCGCCTCCATACTTACATGAAGGATCCGCACGTAAGCGTCTTTGTAAACACCATGGAAAGCCACCCCGTTTCGGTTGTAGGCGCAGTCAAGAAGCCAGGTGTTTTTCAGATTCGCGGGCCGAAAACTGTGCTTGAAATGCTCTCGCTCGCCGAAGGCCTCGGAGAGGATGCCGGTGACGAAGTTCTCGTAATGCGCGGCGCCGGATTACGCTTTGTTGCGGATACCGCCAAGGAACGAACCGCATCGGGCTCCGTGCCGGTTTCGATGCCCGCCGATTCGCTGCAGCCGCCTCCAACCCGTTCTGAAGCTGCTGACGAATCGACGACCGCGGGCACGATTCACATCAAGCTGCGGGATTTGCTTGAATCCGGAGACCCTCAATTCAATGTCGCCGTCTACCCCGGAGACATCGTGAAGGTGAAGCGCGCCGGCGCGGTTTACGTCGTCGGAGACGTCAAAAAGCCAGGCGGATTCCCGGTGAAAAACGACCGCGAGATGTCGGTTTTGAAAGCCATTGCCTTGGCCGAAGGTTTAACAACAACCTCCGCGAAAAGCCGCACGAAAATCATTCGCACCGACGAAAAGACGGGCGAGCGGCTCGAAATTCCGATCGATCTAGGCAAGATTTTTGCCGGAAAGGTCGCTGATCCGGCGCTGAAACCGTCGGACATTGTATTCGTCCCGAACAGTTCGGGGAAAAGTGTGTTCTACAGAGGAACGGAAGCGGCTATAGCGACGGCCACTGGGTTCATCATCTTCCACTAGCATGGATAAAGAGACGAAAATCAAGCTGTACGACTCACCGCCCGAAGTGCTGGCGAAGCGCCGCCGGCAGGGGCTGGCTGCGTTCGACCCCGAAGAAGTTCGCGAAGTGCCCAACCTCCTCGAATACTGGCGCGTGATCCAGAAGCGTCGCGCAACGATCCTCACCACTGCTTTCATTGTTTTCGCGGTCGCGCTTGTCGCAACGTTGAAGCAAAAGCCCGTCTATAGAGCCCAAGCTTTGGTTGAAATTCAGAAGGAAAACCCCGACATTCCGACGCTGCAGGAACTTTTCCAGGTTGAGAATATCTCCGACACCTATCTCGAAACGCAGTACCGCATCCTGAAAAGCGAGAATCTGGCGCGCCGCGTGATTGCTCTTCTACGGCTCGATCGCGTTGCTGAATTCAGCGCTCCCGCGCAAGCTCCGCCGCCAAATCAAAAACAAGACGCTTCCTCGCCGCAAGTTTTCGCGCTCGCCGGAACGATTCCGCGCAACGCCGACATCGACAACGAGCTCCTGACCAAGTTCCAGAAACACCTCGACGTCGAACCGTTGAAGCGCAGCCGCCTGGTGGAAGTCAGTTTCGAGTCCAACGACCGGAATCTCGCGGCGCAAGTCGTCAACACGCTTGCGTCCACCTACATTCAGCAAAACCTCGAAGCGCGATGGGATGCCTCGCAAAAGGCCACCGAGTGGCTTTCCCAGCAGTTGCTCGACATGAAGTCCAAGCTCGAGCATTCAGAAGACGAGCTCCAGCAATACGCACGCGACAAAGGCCTGCTATTTCTCGAAACGGAAAAGGGAACGACGGAGAACATCGTCGCGCAGAGGCTTCGAGAATTGCAGGAAGAACTGACGAAAGCGCAAGCTCAGCGCTTCCAAAAGGAATCGCTCTACGCATTGGTGCAGCAGGGGGACTTTGCATCGCTTCCCGGCGTCTTCGACAACAAGTTGATGCAAGACCTCACTGAAAAACTCGAAGAACTTCAGCGCGAGCGTTCGCGATTGATCGCGATTTTCAATGCCGACTATCCCCGCGTGAAAGAGATTCAGAGTCAAATTGACGAAACGCAGGCCGTCCTCACGCAGGAGCGCGAGCGCGCCGCCAAGGAAATTACGAATGATTATCGCGCCGCGGTGGAGCGGGAGCACATGCTTCAGGGCGCATTCGCGGAACAGCAAAACGAAGCGGACGTCATAGCCGAGAAATCTGTTCAGTACAACATTCTGAAGCGCGAAGCAGATACGAATAAGCAGCTCTACGTGGGCCTGCTCGAAAAACTGAAAGAGACCGGCGTCTCCACCAGTTTGAAGGCCACGAACATTCGCGTTGTGGACCCGGCCTATCCTCCGAAGAAGCCCGACCGGCCCCGCATTCCGCTCAACCTTTCTCTCGGACTCGTGCTCGGAATCAGTTTGGGAATCGGCGCCGCCTTTTTGCAGGAACATCTCGACAACACGTTCAAGAGCGCGGAGGACATTAAGCGATTCCTGCAATTGTCGGCGCTGGCTTCCGTGCCGGCCGTTGCATCGTCGAACAATCACAGGGGAGTGCTCGCCCTCTACGACCGCGCTCGGTTGATGGCGGACGATAAGAATGGCAACAAGGTCATGCCGCTATGGAATCGGATCGAGGGAAACGGACAGAATGCCGCACTGGCGGAGGCCTTTCACGAGTTGCGCACTTCGGTGCTGCTCTCGACCGCCAAGCGCCCTCCTTCATCTTTGTTAGTTACGAGCGCCCAAGGCGGTGAGGGAAAAACCACCGTCGCAGCGAACCTTGCCGTCTCGCTCGCTCAGCTCGGCGAAAGGGTTCTTCTCATCGACGCGGATCTGAGGCGGCCGAACCTCCACAACTTCTTCGGGCTCCCCAACTCTGCAGGTCTCGTCAATTTCCTGACCGGCGATCCCGATTGGCGAAGTTTAGTCATTCACCCTGCGCCGATGGGACTGGGTGTGCTGTTTAGCGGGCCCATCCCGCCGAATCCAGCCGATTTGCTCTCGTCTGACTACATGCCCGCCCTGATTCGCGAAGCCTCGAAAGAATACAAGTTCGTCGTCGTGGATTCGCCGCCCCTTTTGAATCTGGCCGACAGCCGGATTCTGGCGGCGCTCGTGGACGGTGTAATTCTCGTGGTGGGCGGTGGAATCACTCCGCGCGATCTTGTCCACCGCGCTTATATTTCCGCGCTGGACGCGGGTTCGCATGTTCTCGGAGCCACAATCAATTTTGCCGATATCAATGCCGGTTACTACTCCTCGGCTTATCATCAGGAAAAGCCCGAGCCCCCCCAATGAGCCGGTCGGATATCTCATTCATGTCGCGCGTGATTGGATAACAACGGATGCCAAAATTTGTCGAGGGTTCGCTTATATTTGGCATCCTTCTCGCTGTCTTGGCGTTTGGCGGCGGGGAGCCGGTATCTTTCGCAATCGTTGAACTGATTTTTCTGGCCGCAGCAGCCGCGCTGGTCGTACATGGAATGGCGCCGGTGGAAACATTTTCGTGGCGGACGTTTACCGTTCCATTGGCGCTCGTTGGCGTCGTTCTCCTTCAGCTTTGTCCTCTGCCGTCATCGTGGGTTTCGCGATTCGCAAACAGTGAGGCTTCGATGGGGGACGTTCGGTGGAGTAGTTGGAGTATTGAACCTCTCAGCACTCGGAATCAGCTTCTCATTCTCGTTACTTGTTTGATTGCCTTTTTTTTCGCCCAGCTCGTCAGTCACGAGCGAAAGCCCAAGGGGCGCCTGGTGCTCTCTCTTCTCGGCCTCGGCACATTCGAAGCATTCTACGGATTAGTTCAGTACCTCAGTGGCTGGCAAAAAATCTTCGCGTACACGAAGAAATATGACCTCGAGGACGCGACAGGGACGTATATAAACCGGAACCACTTTGCGGGATTACTGGAAATGATTCTTCCTTTCGGCGTCGCTCTCATTCTCTACGAATATGGAAAGCTTCGCGGAAACGATGGTCAGTCACCCGCTGCCTTGAAAACGATGCTCCAGCGGCGCAGCTTTCAAAAATTTGTGCTGTGTCTTTGCATTTCCGTGATGCTGTTTGCCGCGCTTATTTTCTCGCGATCGAGGATGGGCATCCTTGCGGCGTCCGCGTCAATTCTGATGATGTTCGGCCTTACGGTGATTTCTCAGCGTCAAGGGAAGGTAAGTCTCGTTTTTTTTGCCGTCTTTGCCGCTCTCAGCCTGGGATTGGCGATCTGGATCGGTCCGGGGCCGATCGTGAGCCGGTTTGAAAATGTCAGCCAGGAATATTCCGGCCTCGACCAAAGCCGGCTCTCCATTTGGCGCGACGCATTGGGATTGATCGAGCGTCACCCGCTGTTCGGGACCGGCCTCGGAACCTTTCCCGTTGCATTCACCTCTGTCCAGACTGGGTTCCTGGGCCAGTTTGTCAATCATGCGCACAATGATTATGTGGAGCTTGCCAGCGACGTCGGCCTGCCCGCCGCGCTGATGTTGTTCGCGTCGTTTGTTTTCGTTTTGGCTCGCGCAACGCAAACATTTCGGTTCGCCTCGGGAAACTTTGACCGAGCCGTCGCGCTGGGCTGTGTGGGAAGCCTGGTGGCGATCCTCCTGCACAGCCTCACGGATTTCAATTTGTACATGCCCGCAAACGCGCTTATATTCTCGGTTGTTTTGGGTCTGGCGATTTCGGCGCGGCCGCCAGGCGTCGCGCTCCGGAGCGAATAATTTGAAGGGCGGCAGTCAACTCGGGACTAAGAGGGCGCTCGATGTGCTATTCGCGCTATTGGCCCTTCCAGCTTTTGGGGCGCTTTCCGTGCTGATCGCTCCAGCCATTTGGCTCGAATCGGGCGCCCCCGTTTTTTTCAGGCTTCGCGTCGCAGGCCGCGGAGGAAAAGCCTTTGACCAGTGGAAGTTTCGGACCATGGTGCAAAGCGCGCGTCAAAAGGCGCACCCGTTTGAAACTTCGGCCACCGATCCTCGCATCACGCGCGTGGGACGTTTTTTGCGGCGCTGGAGCCTTGACGAGTTACCCCAGCTCTGGAATGTTCTGCGTGGCGATATGAGTTTTGTGGGGCCGCGTCCCGCATTCGTCGAAGTTGCCAGCCGTTATGGCCCTCGCGAATCGCACCGTCTTCAGATGCGCCCCGGCATCACCGGGCTCGCTCAGATTCGGGGTCGCAACTTGTTGCCATGGAGTGAGAGGATTGCACTCGATCGCGACTACATCGACCATCACTCACTGAGGCTCGATTGCAAGATTCTATTTCGCACGATCCCCGTGTGGTTTCGGGGCACTGGCGTCTACGGGGAGGACGGTAAGGTCACGATGCACGACCTGGCCTGACCCTCTGAAAAATGGCGGAGGATAAACCGCGAGTTGTAGTTTGGGGTGCAGGAGGCCACGGCAAAGTAATGATTGACGCCTTGCTTGCTATGGGCACCTGCGAAGTGGTTGGCGTATTCGACGATGACGATGCGATAGCAGATCGAGACATCCTGGGCATCCCCGTACTGACCAGCATCGGTCGTATTGCCGAACTCGCCCGGAAATATGATTTCGGCGGTGTTGCGATCGCGATCGGCGATAACTTCGCACGTGATAGAAAGTTTCGGGAAATTCGCGCGGCTCGATTGAGGATTCCGAACGTAATTCATCCGAGCGCGCACGTCTCACGTTTCATAAGATTAGGCGAAGGCGTGACGATTCTTGCGGGGGCCACGATTAACCCCGGCACAACGATCGAGGACAATGTCTGCGTGAACACCGCGGCCTCCGTTGACCATGACAACTATCTCGAAAGAAGTTGCCACGTCTACCCGAACGCGACTCTTACGGGAAATGTCCGTGTCGGGTCCTTTGCTTACGTCGGCTCGGGAGCCGTTGTGACGCCGGGCGTATCGATTCACCGATACTCCTACGTAGGCGCTGGAGCCGTCGTTCGGAAAGACGTGCCGGAGGGTGTAATTGTTGCCGGAGTTCCCGCGAAAGAAATTGGCCGGCAGTCCAAGCGGCCCGAGTAAGTGAACGTGAAAATAATTCCTCTGGTGCCTCCGAATCTCCCCGCGATCGCAGGGGGCCGTCCCATGTTCGCTCAGCGCTTGCCGATAGTTTCACCGGAGGGTCTGCCCGGCGAAGATTTCGTGCGCGATGTTCGCAAGGCCATCAGCAGCCGGAAACTCACCAACGGGACTTTCGTCCTCGAATTCGAAAGCATGGCGGCTGCGTATCTGGGAGTGCCCCATTGCGTCGCGGTTTCAAGTTGCACATCGGGGCTAATGTTGACGTTGCGGGTCCTCGGCCTTGTGGGTGAGGTGATACTCCCGAGTTTTACGTTCCACGCCACGGCCCACAGCGTCGCCTGGAACGGCCTCAAGCCGGTGTTCGCTGACTGCGATCCTGAAACCTTTTGCATTAGCCCGGCGTCGGTGCGTGAGCGACTGTCGCCAAAAACCGCCGCCATCCTGGCGGTGCATGTTTTCGGTAACCCGGCCGACGTGGCTGAACTCGAGAAGATCGCCTCAAGCGCGCGAGTTCCCTTGATCTATGATTCCGCTCACGCCTTCGGTAGCACCATGAACGGGATACACGTCGGGAATTTTGGTGTCGCCGAAGTGTTTAGCTTTTCACCCACCAAGCTCCTGGTAGCGGGTGAAGGCGGTTTGGTGGCGACTCATGATGCAAATTTGGCGCAGCGCCTGCGCGCCGCCCGCAATTATGGTGACGCAGGAGATTCTGATCCCGAATGTGTCGGACTGAATGCGCGTATGAGCGAGTTTCACGCCGCGCTCGCACTGCGAGGTCTCGAGGGTCTCGAAACCCGAATCGATCGGCGCAACGACGTGCGCCTCCACTACGAGGAGCGCCTCAACGAAATTCCTGGGTTGAGGTTTCAGAAGATCCCGTCCGGCAATCGCAGTTCCTGCAAGGATTTCCAAGTGCTCGTTGACGAGGACACATTCGGCCGGCCGCGCGGTTGGCTTTTCGACGCTCTTCGACAAGAGAATATTGAGGTCCGGCGTTATTTTTCGCCGCCGGTCCATCGCCAGAAGCTCTATCGCGCCGTCTGGGACGGCCGCCCCCTGCCTGTCACCGACAAAATTTCCGATCGCGTCGTGAGTCTGCCCATCTATTCATCTCTGTGCGAGGACGACGTCGCGAAGGTCTGCGACGCTATCGAGCGCGCCCACCAGCACGCCAAGCGGCGCGACTCAGCCATAGGTCACACCGCGTGAAGCTATCCGTCACAGGACGCTACTGGGATCAGCTTCGACGCGAAGCGCGCTCTTATTCCTGGAAGCAAACCTTTCTTCGCATGGCAGCCGATGTTGTGCTCGTGAACGTTTCCCTGATTTCCGCTTTTGCGCTGTGGTTTCTTTTTTACGTCGTAGTTCGCCGAACCCCCGATCCGCAAGCTCTGGCCGAACGCTTCAAGGATTTCGTCACCCAATACTGGTTTTTCTGGTCCCTCCTGGCCGTTCTCGTGTTTCAGCTCAGCGGCCTTTATCCGCGCACTCGGGGCGCGCGGGAAGTCCAAAAGGCGCTGGTTATATTTCGGGCCGTCAGCTTGTTCATCGTCGTCTTCGTGTTTTCAGACTATTTCTTTTTCCGCGGCGAACTCGTTCCGCGTGGCGTGGCCGTGCTCGGCTGGTTCTTGATGCTGATTGCGGTGGGCGGAACGCGCCTCACGAAGCACAGAATTCTTAAGCTCTACAATGTCGAATTGAAGTCGGACCCGGCGAAGTTGAAGCAGGTTCTAGTTCTTGGTGGTGCGGGGTACCTGGGCTCGGTAGCGGTGGCGCAGCTTCTTGCCCGCGGCTTTTCGGTTCGCGTCCTCGATTCATTTCTCTTCGGCGAAAGGTCGCTCGACGGCATCCGCGCGCATCCGAACGTCGCCCTCATCCGCGGCGACGTGCGCGATATCGGCGCCGTCGTGCAGTCCATGAAGGGATGCGACGCGGTCATTCACTTGGCCGCGATCGTCGGCGATCCCGCCTGCGACGAAAACAAGCAATTGGCCGTCGAGGTGAATCGCGCCGCCACGCGCATGCTGGTCGATGTTGCCCGCGCCAGCGGAGTCCGCCGCTTCATTTTCGCCTCATCCTGCAGCGTCTACGGCGCGTCCGACCTTCTCCTGGACGAAGCCTCCGCGCTCAATCCTCTCTCCGTCTACGCGCAAACGAAAGTCGACTCCGAAAATATTCTCCTCGCCGCCAAAACGGAATCGTTCGCGCCCACCGTGCTTCGCCTCGGCACGCTGTTCGGACTTTCTCCGCGCATGCGCTTCGATCTCGTCGTCAACCTCTTCGTGGCTCGCGCCATTTCCGCCGGCCGAATCACACTGGTCAACGAAGACCAGTGGCGTCCCTTCCTCCACGTCCTCGACGCCACTCGCGCGATGCTGGCGTGCCTCGAAGCTCCCGCCAGCGCCATCGCCGGCGAAATCTTCAACGTTGGTTCGCCCAGCTTGAATTTGAGCATCGCGGACCTCGGCCGAGCCGTCGCGCACGCGATTCCCAGCACGGAAATTGTAAGAATCCAGAACGACGATCGCCGGAACTATCGCGTCTCGTTCGCCAAGATCCAGCGCACTCTCGCCTTCCAGTGCCAAAAAACTCTTCAATCCGGCATCGACGAAATTTGCGCCGGCATTCGCTCCGGCGCCATCCACGATTTCACCACCGGCGAATTCAACAATCAAACCGCCATGCGCGCCCTCGCCGCCAAAGCCGGCAGCACCCAGCCCTCGTCGTTGCGCCAACTCGCCGCCCTCTCCCGCGTCGAAAGTAAACCCCTATGATCATCCGCGCCGGCCACGCTTCTCTAATCGGGGACCCGCGCTCCGCCGCGCACGATTCATCCCCGGAATTTTTCTTCGAGCAACATCTCAAGTCCGCAATCTCTCCGGGCGATCGCA
>Ga0073928_10007786_pt1 | contig 13717 bp, 11 predicted proteins | sample PaiPotPPA55metaG_FD_76969 | JGI IMG/M metagenome (GOLD analysis project Ga0073928, IMG submission 76969) | Iron sulfur acid spring bacterial and archeal communities from Banff, Canada, to study Microbial Dark Matter (Phase II) - Paint Pots PPA... ...
AATCAAAATGTAGAACCATCTACAACATACCCTTAATACACATAAGTATATTAAATATACATTATTATGTGTATTAAAGTTATAAAGGTTAAATTATATTACTTTTAATATATAATTATATAAACAAAAAGCTATTAACTTTGTAAAGGTAAACTTGCAAATGCATGAGGTTTAGGTGGACTAGTTAATGCTCACTCTAAAGAATTATAACTTCTATTTAACAATGATTGTAGAATATCAGTATAAAACTGTGGAATTAATCAAGGATAACGACTTGTAGCTTTACCCTCAACTAATTGTATATAAACTATATATAAAAATAATCATGTAGCTATAACGCTAATAATACTTCCATATGAACTTATTAAATTTCAACCAGCATAAGCGTCAGGATAGTCACTTATACGACGAGGCATTCCTTGTAAACCAAGGAAATGTTGTGGGAAGAATGTAACATTAACTCCTACAAAGAATATTCAGAAGTGAACTTTACTTAGCATTATATTATAATCTAATCCTAACATCTTAGGAATTCAGAAATATCATGCACTAAATAAAGCAAATACTGCACCCATACTTAAAACATAATGGAAATGAGCAACAACATAGTAAGTCTATATTATCATTCTTATTATAACAACTAAATTTCTAATTCTTTCTTAATGTTTATAAGATACATTTAATTTTTTAAATTCTGCTATTTGATCTTTTAATTCTGAAACATAATTAGGATTATTAGCTTTTAGTTTATTTTCAATACTTAATCCTTTTTGAAATAAATCATTTAAATTATTACCATGACTAGTAATTAAACGATCTATAATACCAATTCTTTTACTTATTTTCTCAGCTTCTATGTCTGGCATATTATGAGGTACATCTATAGACATATTACCTGTCGCGTCAGTAATTACATTAATACCTGATTGAGTAACTACATTATTAAATTGATCTATAAAATTAGCAAGTTGAGGAAGTAAAGTATTTACTTCAGTTACAATACTAGATAGATCTAAACCAGATCGTAGTCTTAAACTAACAAAATTATTGGATTCAAGTAAAGAATTATTAAAATATTTTTTTAGAAAAATTACAAAACTATGTAATTTATTATTGATTAATATTAATACTATAATATATAAACTACAATAAAATTTGTAAGTCATGATTTAATTATAAATACTAGTATTAATATACTTATAAACCCGTTTTCTTAGAAATAAGTGTTTAGATTTTTAAATCTGGGTACAAGAAATAACATTACTTTAAAAGTAAAATATTTTCATTTGACACCGCTCACACGATGGTTCGGACCATAACCTATCTAATTACTTAACTGAATAAGTTTTCGATTGCCACGTTTGGCCTCTACAGATCCTACTAACATATTAAAATTATATATTTAATATGCTTTGGTTTCCACGGTATTGTCTTATACTTTTTGTATTTTATGCTTTTATAAAATATATAAGATTTTACCGTTAGCAATAATTAATAATTATTACCGGAACATTAATGAAAAAATGTTTCCATGGTGGCAAGACAACATGACACTTACTATTTATGAAATACTTTAAATTTATCTAATAATCTGGATTTATCGCCTAATAATGGATATAATATACAATGGTTTACAATCTTATTTAAAACTTCTTTATTATAAGTTTCTATAGAATAAAAAGTTTTATAAATATTTATAGTTTTAACTTTTATATCAAAAAAATCTTTTAAAGAGTTTATTAAATAATAATCATTCTCATGTCTTATTGAAAAATAAGGGTTCCCTTTTTTATTTATTAAAAAATCTCCTTTTGTCTCTAAAAATCCGCTTAATCAAGCAGGAAAATAAAAAGGAATAAGAAAACTATTTTTATATTTTTCAATAATAATGGATTTAAGATTATATTTAGAATTTCTTTTTTTTAAATAATTGTTTACTGAATTATCTTTTAAACAAACTATTAGAAATTCTAATTGACAATTTAATCTTGAAGTTAAAGGAGGATATTTTCCAAAAATTTCGATTGTGTTAATTATATTTTCTTTTTCATCCATTACTCATATAATTTCTTTTTTATTCACAATTATTACCTTTCCACCTATAACTTTTGCTATATTTATTAACATATTATAATTTAATTTAGTATAATTAAACTTAATTATAAGTCTATATTGCAAAGATTTTTTACGTAAATGATTAATTTGTATATCACCATTACCATCCATTAGACCAACCCAAAATATTTTAATATATTCATTTTTATTGTTATTATACATAACATTATCAGTATATACATTTCTGTATAAAATATTATCAATTTCTACATTACTATTATTAATATGTATTAATAACATAGTAATTATTGATAACAAAAAAAAGTGTTTATCATGGAAAGCAACATCAAGAGAAGCATTAGCTAAAACAACTCCACTTAATCCTCCTATTGTAAACATAAATACAAAACCTAAAGCAAATAACATTGAAGGTGTTAATTGTAAAGATCCCCCATAACATGTTGCCAATCAACTGAATATTTTAATACCTGTAGGTACAGCAATAATCAATGTAGCAGCAGTGAAATAGGCTCTTGTATCTACATCTAAACCAACTGTATACATGTGATGACTTCAAACAACAAATCCTAATACACCTATAGACATCATAGCATAAACCATACCTAAATACCCAAAAACACTTTTATTAGAGCTAGCAGATATTGTAGTACTTATTATACCAAAACCTGGTATAATTAGGATATAAACTTCTGGATGACCAAAGAATCAGAAAAGATGTTGATATAATATAGGGTCACCACCACCAGCAGCTTCAAAAAAGGATGTGTTAAAATTTCTATCAGTTAAAACCATAGTAATTGCACCAGCTAAAACAGGTAAAGATAATAATAGTAGGACAGCTGTAACTACTACAGCTCAACCAAAAAGAGCCAATTTATGTAATTTTATACCAGGACTTCTCATATTAAGTATAGTTGTTATAAAATTAATTGCACCTAATAAACTACTTATACCTGATAGATGTAAAGCAAATATAGCTAGATCAACACTAGGTCCACTATGACTTTGTACACCACTTAAAGGTGGATACAATGTTCAACCTGTACCTGCACCATTTTCTATACCACCAGCAAATAAAAATAATATTAAACTAGGTATTAATAACCAGAAACTTATATTATTTAATCTGGGGAATGCCATATCAGGACCTCCTACTAGTAATGGTAATAAGAAATTACCAAAACCACCTATTAAAGCAGGCATAACCATAAAGAATATCATTACTATTGCATGAGCAGTAATGATACTATTATATAATTGATTATCTGCAATATATTGAACACCAGGTCCACTTAATTCTATTCTAACTAAAACAGAAAAAGCAGTACCTAGTAATCCTGAAAATAAAGCAAATATAAGATATAGTGTTCCTATATCTTTAGCATTTGAAGATAAAAATCATCTTTCAGTTCATAAAGATATATTAGACTTTAAAACTGAAAGGCTAGATAAATTAGTTTTCATGGGAATTAAACCCGATATATTTTGTCTATTTGAAAATAGATTAGCCGAATGAGAAGAACTCGACATAAATCAGTTTAACTCACTCACACTCCAGTTACAGTTATATTATTCTTAATTAAATAATTTACAACTACTGAAAGGTAGATATGTTATTTACATTTAAGCATTAAAATTAATGTTAAAAAAAATATTAATGTTCAAATAGTTTAACTATTTAAATTTTGTAATTTTATATTTAAGTGAATTTTTCTAAGTTTTCTTTTAAGTATAAATACCTTAAAAAAACAGAGAAAGAAAAAGCAACGCCTTTAAATAAAATTTTTATCTCCCAAATTATTTATTTTGCGAATCCTTTATATTTTTATACATATTTAATTCTATTAAGCTATTTTCAACTAAGCTAATAAAAGGAACTATGATTAAAAAATGAGCAAAATAAATAGCTGTACTAATTTGTCCAAATTCTATAAAAGGTGATTCAACATGTTTAGCACCTAATACCATTAATATTAAAAAATTAGCAACAAATGTAAAGAAAGCTATTTTACTTAAAGGTCTAAATTGTATACCTCGAGATCTACCTAAATCAGTGTAAGGAATAACTAATAACATTAAAAGAGCACCAAACATAGCAATAACTCCTAATAATTTATTAGGAATAGATCTTAGTATAGCATAAAAAGGTAAAAGGTATCACTCAGGTACTATAGCGGGAGGAGTTTGCATAGGATTAGCCATAACATAGTTTTCACTATCCCCTAATGCATTTGGCATCAAGAATACAAATGCACTTAGTACAATAAAGAAAAGGAATATAGTTATTAAATCTTTGAATAAGTAGTAAGGAGCAAAAGATATTCTATCATAATTAGCTGATATACCTAAAGGGTTATTTGCTCCAGCAGTATCATGAAGTGCTATTAAATGCATTATAGCTAAGGCAGCTAATATAAAGGGTAATAAATAATGTAAAGCAAAGAATCTATTTAAAGTAGCATTATTAACACTAAATCCACCTCAAAGAAATTCAACTATATCTTGTCCAATTCAAGGTATAGCACTCATAAGATTAGTAATAACTGTAGCACCTCATAAACTCATTTGTCCATAAGGTAAAACATAACCCAGGAATCCTGTAGCTATCATTAATATAAAAATTATAGTACCTATAACTCATGTTAATGTTCTAGGGCTTCTGTAAGATCCATAATATAAACCTCTACCTATGTGAAGATATACTACGAAAAAGAAAGCTGATGCAGTATTACTATGTAAGTAACGTATTAATCAACCATTATTTACATCACGCATAATATGTTCTACTGAATTGAAAGCTTCTGCTACACTTGGATTATAGTGCATAGCTAAAAATACACCTGTAACTATTTGTATAACTAAACAAGTACCTAATAAAGAACCAAAATTTCATAAATAACTTAAATTAGAGGGTACCGGAGCATCCACTACATAAGCATTAACCAACTTTAAAAAAGGATAACTTTTAAATATTCTCATTTTATTTTTATTTTATTTTTATTTTTTATTTTTTATTTTTTATTTTTTTTTCATTATAGTTTTCTAGATATTTGAATTAGTTTATTGATAACCAATATCAATCTAGTAATAGTTTAATTTAACCATCTTTTTTTTTCGCTTGTAATATTTGCTATTAATTATAAATTTATCCATAATTAATAACAATTTAATGAAGTTTATACTAAATAATAACTTAGACTATTACATAATTAAAATTACTTCATGGCAGAGGGGAGAAGAGAGTTATCCTTGTTGTCTAAGATCAGGATTTTTTACTTCATTTATAGCAATAAAACATTTAAAAGTACTACTTTACTTTTTAAATCCTTTAATGGGATTTATAGTTTACCTTTAAATAATTTTTAAATCTTTTAATTCGATTTTAAGTTTACTTTTAAAAAACTTAAATAATTTTTAAAGATAAACTTTAGTCTTAATAGAACTAGATATATTATTATTATTTTAAATAATTTTCAAATTTAATTGTAAAAAAGGCTATAAAAATTAACATTAAAAGTAATAAACTAGTATCAAACATAGCTAGAGAAGGTGTTAAAATATAAGTAATAAAGCCTATTAAAATGTATAAAGCATAACTTGTTACTACACCAGAATCTAAACTAGCTATACTTCTACTTAAAGTAATTAAACCTTTTTCTAAACCATAAGGCCCTAATAGTTCTACACTTCCTTTGTCTATAACTTTAGTTGTTTGACCACCTAATGCAAAAATCATATCTGTTATATATTTATTATATAAAAGTTCTACGAAGAAACGTTGATTAAAGAATCCAAATATATTATAACCTAATCTAGAAAATTTGAAATTAATAATAGATTTAGGTAAAAATTCAGAAATAATAATAGCTAAAGCACTAAGAGAAACAGTAAAAATTAAAGGTAATAATTTAAATAAAGTAGGTACTGCAAACTCAGTATCTAACATTATCTCATGCATAGGATGTATAAATAAACTATTATCAGCAAAGAAATCTGAACCTAACCCTATAAATATATCTTTAGTTATATATCCAAAAAATATAGAAAAAATAGCTAAGATAATTAAAGGTAAACTCATAAAAATATCACCTTCATGAGCATGTTTATAACTTGTTATAGGTCCATTAGGGTTAGTTAGGAAAGTTAAGTATAAAACTTTAACAGAGTATAAAGTAGTAAACATAGCACCAATAGTAGCTATAAAGTATACAACAGTACCACTAAAATAAAATTCTCCATATGCAGATTCTAATATAAAGTCTTTACTATAGAATCCAGTCATAAAAGGGAAAGCAACTAAACTAAGGCTTGCTATTAACATTACAGAGTAAGTTAAAGGTAAAAATGATCTCAATCCACCATATTTTCTAAAATCCTGATTATCAGCAACGGCATGAATTACTGCACCTGCTCCTAAGAATAATAATCCTTTATAGAAAGCATGATTTACTAAATGAAATAAAGCAATATTATATGAAGATAAACCAACTGCTATAACCATCATACCTAATTGACTCATAGTAGAATAAGCAATAACCTTCTTAATATCTTGTTGAAATAAACCTATAAGACTACTAAATACAGTAGTTATTGCTCCTAATCATAAACATAATATTAATACAGTTGAACTATATTCAATTAGAGGACTTGTACGCATTAATAGGTAAACACCAGCTGTAACCATAGTTGCCGCATGTATTAATGCACTAACGGGTGTAGGACCTTCCATAGCCATAGGTAACCAAACATGTAGTCCAACCTGAGAACTTTTAGCCATAGCACCAATTAATAAACATATTCCTATAATAGTAACAATATTTTCATTAACAAAAGGAGCTAAAGAAAAAACAACAGCATAGTCAATGTTTCCAAAGGATCATAGAATAGCAAACATACCTATAGTTAAAAAGCAATCCCCAACTCTGTTAGTTAAAAAGGCCGACATAGAACTTTGATTTGCTGCTATTCTAGTAAATCAAAAACTAACTAAAAGATAAGAACAAATACCTACACCCTCTCATCCAACAAACATTAATAAAAAATTATTAGCTGTAACAAGTATAATCATCATAAAGGTAAATAAACTTAAGTAACTAAAAAATCTTTGATTATGTGGGTCATGACTCATATATCCTATGGAATATACATGTACTAAAGAGCTAACTATTAGAACAGGTATTAACATAGATACAGTTAGGCTATCAAAATTAAAACCTCATAAAGCATTAAGTGACTCACTATCTATTCATCTAAAAAGATTTATAGATGTGGGTATATTATTTAAACCTACCTCAAAGAAAGTAATGATAGCCAATAAAGTTGTGATTATTACAGATGTACATGTAATTAGTTGTGCACCACTCACTCCGACTTTTCTACCAAAAAATCCCGAAGCTATTGATCCTAATAAGGGTAGAGTAACTATAGCTAAATACATTATTTGTATTCTATGGCAATACTTCCTCTTAGTCTATAAAATGCAACTAATATACCTAAACCAATAGCTGATTCTGCACCAGCTATTGCAATAATATATATAGCATATGTTTGACCTAATATATCATCAAAGCTAAGTGAACTTACCAATATTAAGAACGTTACGGCCAATAGCATTATTTCTATTGAGATAAGCATTAAAATTATGTTTTTTCTATTTAAAACAAAACCCAAAATTCCTATTAAAAAAAGTATTAGGGATAAATTCATAGTATACTATTCTAAACTAATTGTTAAATATTTAACATTACTTAAAGCAACTATCTAAACTAATCATGTTTTTCATTACTAATAAACCAGCATTTTAAACATTATATATACTTAAATTATAAAGATTAATCGGAATCATCTCATACATATGTTTGAGGTTCCGTTGATTCTAATTCATGTACATATTCTGTAGGTGTTTGTTTAGGCTTTTCATTAGTACTTTCATTTGATTTAGGGTTGACAGAAACGTCAGTAATGTTCTTAGGTGTATTTTCACTAATATTTTGTTGGCTACTTTGCGGAAGAGATGAAACATCTTCCATATTAGAAGAAGATGTTCCACTGGAGCTTGCTATTGATTCTTGATCAGTACTTTTATTAACCGAAGGCTTATTATATCCATGCCCTCAAAAATCAGGTACAGGAGGTAAAGGTTCCCGTCTTTTATATTTATGGTGTAATAATTGTTCTAAAGTATCTATTTGTTCATATACTTCCATGTTAGGTTCGTCTTTTACTTTTTCTTTCAATTTATCTATAGTTTCTTGAATATCATCATTAAGTTCAGGGTCACTTTCTATATCAGATCCTGAGTTAGGGTCTGGATTTGAGTCTGAGTCTGAGTCAGAGTCATTATTTTGATTCTCTTTACTACTATCCTCATCCTTACTATCATAATCAATAGCTCTACGTTTACCTTTATCTAATGATTCATAGATGCTTTCGTCATCAGTAGCTTTACGTTTACCTTTATTTAATGGTTCATATATGCTTTCATCATCAGTAGCTTTACCTTTTCCTTTATCTAAAGGATCACCTCCATCTCCAGTAACTAAAACTAATCCATTTTCTAATATATTTTCTATATTTTTTATATTTTTAATATGAAAGTAATATATTAGAAACATGAAAACTTTAACTATTGCTCCCGCAGTCATTCTAAAAACTTTTCCAATCCCACTGATTCTATTACTATAGGCATAGAACTATGTAAAATACCACATATTTCTGAACATTGACCATAAAATGTACCTACTCTATTTATAAGAACAGAAACTTGATTTATTCTACCTGGATAAGCATCACATTTAATACCTAAAGCAGGTGAAGCTCATGAATGTATAACGTCTCCGGATGTAACAACAAATCTTACGTGTGTTGCTTCTGGAAGTATAACTCTGTTATCTACTTCTAACATTCTTAATCCCCCATCTTCTAAATCAGATTCTGGAACTATATAAGAATCATATTCTATAAGATCATCGCTAGAATCTAAGAAATCAGGGTATTGATAACTTCAGTATCATTGATGACCTTCAACTACTACAGACATTGAAGGATCACTAACTTCATCCATTAAATATAATAATTTAAAGGATGGGAAAGCTATTAATATTAATATTAAAGCAGGAGTTATTGTTCAAATTAATTCTATTAATGTTCCATGATTTAAATATTTATGAGAAATAGGTGATTTAGTATGTACGTAATTTCTAATTATTGAAACCATAATTCAACCTACCCCAAATAAAATTATAACTAAATAGTACATTATATTATCATGTAATTCAACCAATGCTTCCATCTGTGGACTGGCACTATCTTGAAAATAAAGACCTCAAGGCCTTGGAGTATCACAATTATTAAAAATACTTAAATAATATAAATTTAACATATTTTAATTTTATATACTATCTCTATTCTAAAAAATTATACATTATATTTTTGTTCTCAAAACTTTGTATAATTCATTTTGCCGTAATTTATTAAGAATAGAAACCATTGAACAGATTATATAGTAAATATTTTACTATATAACTTTCTATTAAAGAAAGATTTTTAATAAATTTATTCTAAATAATATTGTTTGTTTAAGCATAAACATAGTATTATATATATAACACTATTAATCTTTAAAACTTGATATTAGAGCTATTGTACTTTTATTATTATTATTATTTAAAGTTAACGTTTGTCTACTATCTATTTTTAAAGCATTTTTACCTAATTCAAAAGCAAATCCTAGTGTTAATGCTAAAAAGAATATTAACATTATTACTAAACCATATATACCATTTGTATAAGCACTAACTACATAGGGATAAACTAAAAGAATTTCTAAATCAAATAATAAAAAAAGAAGTGCAAAAATAAAAAATGATATACTAAACTGTGTTCTATTTTGACCTAAAAAAGAATGGAAACCACATTCAAATGCACTATCCTTTTCTTGATAAGGATTATGTGTAGCAAATATTAAATTAACCGCTAATAGTATAATAGCTAATAAAGGTATAAAAACAAAAAAGAAAGTAGTACTTGTCATTTATGTATTAAAGAGCATTAATGCTAAAATATTAGCCATACTTAATCATTCTTGAGGTGTAAATATAAATAATAATATTGTTAAAGTTAATATAGAAATAGTAACAGTTAAAGAACTAGATAATACTATACTATTTAATTTAAAAGTTAAACTATTAGTTAATTTATTATTTTTCATTATATTAGCATACATATTAATACCATCAAGTTCAGGGTTAACTTTATATTCTGGTTTATCAAAAAAAATTTGTTTTATTACCATTAAATAATAAACTGCACTTATAACACTAGTTAATATTGCAACTAAAGTAAGGAAAACATAACCACTATCTAAAGCAGCACTTAAAACCATTTGTTTAGCAAAAAATCCTATAAGAGGTGGTATACCTACAAAAGAAAAAAGTGTAATAGCTAAACTTAAGGCTAACACAGGATTTATGTAAAAATAACCTTTCATTTGACTAATTAACTGTATAGGTGAATTATTTTTATCTTGTAATTCTTTATATTCTTTATTATTATTAATATAGTAATATAAAGAAAATCCTATACTAATAAGTATAATAAAAGCATTTAAATTACTAATAGAGTATTGCATTAAATAAAAAATAAATGCTTGGATAGACTCTATACTATTAATACTTAAAGCTAATAATATAAATCCTATGTGTGATATAGTACTATAGGCAAATAATCTTTTTATTCTAAATTGAGTTAAACCTACTACTGTACCTATTATTAATGAAAGTAAAGAACTTATAAGTAAACTTGATGTTCAACTAAATTGAAATGAAAATAAAGAATTACTTGTGTAGTGTACTAATTCTAATAAGAATATAAATATAGAAATTTTAGCTACAATAGCCACAAATGTTGTTACTATTGTAGGAATAGCATCATAAACATCCGGTGATCAGAAATGAAATGGTGCAGCACTAACTTTAAATAAGAACCCAACACTTAATACAAGTAAAGAGAAATTTATATAATAAGATTTATATCAGTATAAATGTAATATATTAGTAGTATCATCATTTGCTATGTCACTTAAACTAGTAATAACATATATACCATCTAAATTAGTTGTACCTGAATTTGCATACAATAAACCAGTACCTAATAATATAAAACAAGAAGCTAAACCTCCTAATAAAAAGTAAGTAAGACCTCCTGTAGTAGCTAATTCTGAATTCCTATACAAGGTACTTAATAGATATAACCCATAACTTTGCAATTCTATAGATAAAAATATAGAAACTAAGTCACTAGTTGAAATCAAAAATACGGCACCTATAATAATAAATAATAGAATTAATGGGTATTCTATTATTTTGAATTGTTCTCCCATTTTATTAACTATTTTAGTTCTATAGTATAACAAATTAAATAAAAATAACTTATTTAATGAAGAATATTCTGCTAATCATACTTTTCTAGGGTAAAAACTAGTTAACTGTAAAATTATTGTACTTATAAAGAATATAAATATATGAAATATTTGTGTTGTACTTGTAGCATGAAACAAGCCACCATATAAACCTATACCTCCATCTAAGGATACAAGGTATAAACTATTTAAAGCTATTAAAGAAGAATATAATAAAATTGTCATACCTATTCTGCTAAAAAGAATAGACTTATCTCGTCTTAAAGTAACGGCACTAGATAATAATAAAAATAAATTTGAATATATTAACATTTAATTTAAAGAGTATTGAACTTTTTAAATTATAAAATACCCAGATATATTACTACAATGTAATTGTATCTGTATATACTGTCCTCTACAATTATAAACTCATTATTTACATGGCATAAAGTCAAGTATAACTAAATAAACCTTTTAAAACATAAGTACTCACTTAAAATAATTGATATTATTTTTATATTTTTAAATATATATTTTTATTCTAATCTTATTTTTTTTTCTATTTTAAAGGAATAAAGACTAGCCGGAGGAGAAAATCGAATTCCCATTATTAATGCATGAAATTAATGTTCTAACCATTGAACTACTCTGGCTAAATTATTAGCATACATATACATAAACTTAACTACATTTTTTTTGTGTATTATATAAGTACTATTAAAAGTAAAAGAAGGGAGGATACCCTGATTTGAACAGAGAACTTTCTGAGCCACATACAGACGCTCTACCGTTGAGCTATACCCACCTAAATTTTATATGTATTTAAGTTTATATACATTATCTATTAATTAGCTTTATGTTGGAGTGACTCGAACACCCAATAGTAAATACCAAAAATTTATGACTTACCACTTAGTCTACAACATATTTTTACAATAAACTAAAAAAAAAGATTAATTAATAACTTAACTTAACCCATTTAGTCATAACTAATATTATTACTATAGGCGACAAGACTCGAACTTGCACGATGTTAATCATTCCATCCTAAGTGAAACTTGTCTACCAATTCCAACACGCCCATTATTATACTTTATTGTTAAAGATCTATGCTCGAGATAAGATTTGAACTTACAGCCTAAACATCTTCAGAGTTCCGCTCTACCAAATTGAGCTTCTCAAGCTATTACTATTTAATATAGTACATTAGTATATAATATATATAAAACACTTTTGTAAAATAAAATATAAGGTATATTGTTATATAATGGAGACATCAGGACTCGATCCTGAAATAACGATACGCAAAATCGCAGTTTTACCAATTAGACTATGTCCCCTAAAAAAACACTATTAAAAAAAAATTATAATTTATTTTTTTTATCCGAAAAACGAATCGAACGTTCACGATGTTATATCAGTAAAATTTAAGTTTACCCTGTCTACCAATTCCAGCACTCGGATAAAATACTATACATACAAAAATATATATATATATATATATGATGATGTAGTTAAGGCCAGAGTGAGTTGAACACTCATCTCAGCTGTCATGAGCAGCTTGCTTTACCAATTAAGCTATAACCTTAATAATTAAAACTTATAAAGATAACCCTAATTATTCATACGGGAAAAGGATTTGCACCGATATATCCTGGTCATGAGCCAATTATGTTACTATTACATCATCCCGTAATAAGAGAATAAATAAATTCTCTAAATTTAAATTATTATTATCGTGTAATATTTAAATAAATATATAACCGTAAAGGGGTTCGAACCCATGCATATAAAATTGAAAGCTTTATGTCTTAACCACTTGACTATACGGTCTTTATGTCTAGTATACAAAATATATATATATATATTTTGTATAATATATATATATAAAGCCCAGTACAAGTATCGCACTTGTTTCAGCTGGTTACAAAACAGCTACATTACTTTTATGCTAACCGGGCAAAGTATGTAGTTGTTTAGATTATATTATATGCTACTAGGAATAGAATGAATGAGACGATATCAATAGTTCTTAGTTTAAAAATAAAATTAGTACTTTATGCCTAAAAACATTTAAATTCTTTCAGCTAAAGCCTATTAATTATACTTTATTTTAAAATAAAGTATAAAATCGTAGTCTTATACTACGTACATTAAAGAATATCTTAAGGTAAGTTTCACGCCTATATGCTTTCAGCATTTATCTTTCACTAACTTAGCGTTCCTGCCGTGCCTATGTTA
>Ga0073928_10007787_pt1 | contig 13717 bp, 12 predicted proteins | sample PaiPotPPA55metaG_FD_76969 | JGI IMG/M metagenome (GOLD analysis project Ga0073928, IMG submission 76969) | Iron sulfur acid spring bacterial and archeal communities from Banff, Canada, to study Microbial Dark Matter (Phase II) - Paint Pots PPA... ...
CGCGCGATTTCCAGCCGCCTCCTCATGCCGCCTGAAAATGTACGCACCAGCGCATCTTTGAACCTCAACAAGTCGACCGCTTCCAACAAATCATGAATAATTTGGCCGCGTTGCTGGCGAGGCACTCCGTAAAGCTTGGCGTGGACTTCCATATTTTCAACTGCAGTAAGTTCCGGGTCCGAAGTCAGCGCCTGAGGAATCACTCCCATCGCGAAACGCACTCCGTTGGCATCTTCGCGGATATCGTGTCCCGCAATTCGCGCAGTACCGGAGGTCGGCGGAGTGAGCGTCGTCATCATGCGTATCAGCGTCGTTTTTCCCGCGCCGTTCGGTCCCAGCAAGCCAAAAATCTCCTGCTGCGCGACATTGAAGCTAACGTCGTTGACGGCCGCTAAATCTCCAAACTTTTTTGTGAGATGCTCAACTTCAATTGCATTCATAATGTGTTCCGGCTTCCTTCAAAATCGCGCGAACCAGCTCTTCTTGGGCGGCGGAGGCAGTAACACGGTCGCCGTCATTCCCGTAAATAACCGGCGGCCCAGATTTGGAATAGCCACCTTAATGGCGAACGTTTTGATGTCGCGCTTCGTGCGGCTCACATCACGCTGCGTCGCGAAATCGTTCTCCACGCCCTTAAAATAAACTTGACCCTCGATGTCGTCCCCCGACGGCAGCTTCACCTGGAGCTTTTGCCCGAAGGAAATTGAATCGATGTAGGTCTCTTCCACGTCCGCGTGCACCCACAGATGATCTACATCCACCACCACCACGATCGGCGAGCCTTGCGCCACAACTTCCCCTTGCTTGGCCACCCGCACAGAAACAATTCCGTCAATCGGCGCATAAATCTTTGTGTAACCGAGCTGCGCCGATACTTCCGCCGCCGAAGCGCGGGCCTGCTCCAGTTGTGCGATCGTAGTGTTTATCGCGCTCTTGCGCGCATCCACCTGCTTCCTGTTGGCCTGTGCGACATCTTGCGCGGCAGCTTCAGCTTTCACCGCTTGTTCCAGCGCCGCCAGGTTCGCTTGCGAAATCTTCACGGCTGCTGCGGCGTGATCCCGGTCTTGCGCGGAAACCTCGCCCTTCGCAAAAAGCTGCTGCATACGTTTCAGGTCGTCTTGGTCGCGTTCGAGTTGAGCGCGCGCTGGAACCAATTGCGCATCTGCGGAACCGACCCTGGCCTGTGCCTCGACGACCGATGCGCCCGTTTGGTTGTTCATCCACGAATAATTGTGGTTCGCCTCGTTTACCTGCGCTTCCAGGCTATCCACATTGGCCTTTGCCGCTGCAAGACTTGCATTCAATTCCGCGGGGTCTAGTGCCGCAATTAAGTCGCCCTTCTTAACGGAGCTGCCTTCATCCACCGTCAAATTAATAATGCGTCCCGCGATTTGCGGGCTTACCACCACTTCATTGCCATCCACAATGCCGATCAGAGGAATATAATTTCCTTGCGGGGTGGTGAAGTAATACGCCACGCCGCAAACTAGAAAAATTACTGCGATAAACGTCAGGAATTTGCGTCCAGTCATCGCAACCTCGTTCGTGTGCGCATTAGTCCATGGTCCAAGAAATCGTGAAGCGCGTGCTTTCGTTCTTGCAGCGCTTGTGAAGAAAGGACGTTGCGGCCCGACACCTGGCTTATCACCGGAGCGGCCACAAAATAAAAAACGGTCATGCCCAACACAGTGAAAGCAGTCTGCTGCGCATCCACCTTACGAAATTCGCCTGACGCTACTCCCTGTTCGATGAGACTTCTAAGCCGCTTGTGAAAAGGCCGGAAATATTCGCGCACGATCCACTCGAACTTCGGAGCCGTATCCATTACTTCTCGCTGAACCAGGCGCGGATAATTCGGATGAGTAGCAAAAAAATCAAAATAGCCGTTCACCCAGCCGATCAAGCGGTCTCGCGAGCTCGACTTAGCTGCCGCGGGGGCGAAGGCAGCGTTGCGAAGTTGGCCTAAGAGATTTTCCATCACCGCGCGATGTAATCGCTGTTTATCTCCGAAGTAGTAGTAGAGCATGGCCTTGTTGGCATGTGCGGCCGTCGCGATTTCTTCCGTTCGCGCACCCGCCATACCTTGGGCTGCAAAATGTTCTTCCGCTGCGGCTAAAATACGGCGCGCAGTCTGCGGATTTTCCACTTTTCTTCGTCCGGCTCGCATTTCTCTGTTCTCGTTAGTGATTATTTAACCAACTAGTTAGTTTAATGGACATGTTCCGTGCCCGTCAAGATTCGCAGCGGATAAGTTGCTCAGAAGACAGCTCCCGGGCGACGCATCCAGAGTCTCAGCGCTTTCAAGACGTTCTCGAATCAATACGATGACGGAAGGGGATTGGTTACTGAGCGTTTAACGCACCGCCCGCGCCTTCAGGAAGTTCGATGGAGTATTTTGTACGGGATTTTTCCCGGTGCATTTCAATCGCAAGCTCAATGAGCCGGTCGATCAATTTAATGTAGGGAAGTCCGGAAGCTTCCCACATCTTCGGGTACATGCTGATGGAGGTAAACCCAGGGATGGTGTTCAATTCGTTGACAAAAATCTTTCCGCTGCGGCGCTCGAGAAAAAAATCACAACGCGCCATTCCGCAGCCATCAATCGCCTGGAACGCCCTGATAGCGTATTCCTGAAACGTCTTGGCTTGTTTCTTGGTCAGGGGCGCGGGAATCCGTAAATCCGTTCCACCTTCCAGATACTTCGCCGTGTAGTCGTAATATTCTCGATGAGGAACGATTTCGCCTGGAATCGAGGCGCGCAATTCATCATTACCAAGCACGGCGACTTCGATTTCTCGGCCTGCAATTCCACGCTCGACCACTATTTTCAGCGCAAACTCAGCCGCTAAATCCATCGCGCCGGAGAGTTCACCGGTCGTCTTCACACGCGTCATGCCCACCGACGAACCCAGCGTGGCCGGCTTCACAAAGAACGGAAACCGAAATTTCTTTTTGATTGCCTTCAATATTGCGGCGCGCTTGTGTTCCCATTCAGACCGTCGCACGGTCATGAACGGAACAATTGGCAATCCCGCTTGTTCGAAAAGCCGCTTCTGCACATCCTTATCCATGCCGACCGCAGATGCCAGAACCCCCGCGCCCACGTACGGCAATCCAGCGAGCTCCATCAGCCCTTGCACTGTGCCGTCCTCCCCGAAAGTGCCATGCAGCACTGGGAAAATAACATCCACCATGATGCTGGGGCGCCCGGCGACCGGAACAAGGGGAACCAAAGTGGCAGCCGTGGGATCGGACGGGAGAATCACGCGATCGCCGGATTTCAGAACGTCCGCGAGCAATTCCTGCGCGCCTCGGCCCACCAGCCAGCGGCCTTCCTTCGAAATACCGATCGGCACAGCTTCGTATTTTTCGGGATCGAGCGCACGGATTACCGAAGCCGCAGAGGCCAGCGAAACTTCGTGCTCGCCCGAGCGACCGCCGAAAAGCACGCCGACGCGCAATCGTTTACTGGAAACCACGTTATTGCCCAACCTTCAGCCGCGCACAGATCACAATATTTTCTTCCCCAGGCCGGATAAGACGAGTTCCACGCCCAGCAATGCCGTCATGTTGTGGAGGTCGATGACCGGATTAATTTCTACGAGCTCGAAGGAAACCATCGAGCGGCTATCGGCGATCATTTCCAAAGCTAAATGCGCTTCGCGATACGTTACGCCGCCGCGAACCGGTGTTCCCACACCGGGGGCATCTGTGGGATCGACAAAATCCATATCGAGGCTCACCGAGATTCCCGCTGTGTCGTCGCTCGCAAATCGTAAGGCATCCGTCATCACTTCCCGCATGCCTCGCTCGTCAATGTCGCGCATGGTAAAAATATGCACACCGGACTCTTTCACCAGGCGCCGCTCTTTGGCATCGAGGTCGCGAATCCCTACCAGCGCCACATTGCGCGGTTCCACCATCGGCTTAATACCCGCAAGCTCCGTCAACTCCGGAGGGCCGTATCCCATGATCGAAGCGAGCGGCATGCCGTGAACGTTTCCCGAAGGCGAAGATTCGGGCGTGTTCATATCGCCGTGCGCATCAAGCCAAATCACCCCCACGCGCTTGGATTGTTTGTTGAAATGCGCGGCCGTGCCCGCCGTGGTTCCCACAGCAATTGAATGGTCGCCGCCCAACACCAAAGGGACCATATCCTCGGCGAGCGTTTTTTCTACGGTCTCGGCCAGGCCCTTACAGGCTTGCGAAATTTCGTCCAAATATCTGGCGCGCTTTTCGCCGTAGGGTTGTTCCTCTGGCTGAGGAACGATTACGTTGCCGATGTCTTCGACCTGGCGGCCAAGCTGTTTGAGCCGTACGTGAAGACCCGCCACACGCAGCGCCGACGGTCCCATATCCACGCCGCGGCGGCTCTGTCCCAAGTCCATCGGCACGCCGATGATTCTTATTTTTTCTGGCATCTTATTGTGTCTTTCGCGGCCCTGTGTCGGGGCCACCAACAGGCCTGACCCCTGGACAAAGGGACACTAAGGATAAACTCGGTATAGCATCCGGGGGAAGGGAATCACTTCGCGGATGTGCTCCGTTCCGCAAATCCAGGCTACCGTGCGTTCCAGGCCGAGCCCGAAGCCGGCGTGAGCCACGCTACCGTAGCGGCGCAAGTCGAGATACCACTGGAACGATTCTTCCGGCAGGTTGTGCTCGCGGAGGCGTTTCACCAGTGTTTCGTAGTCTGCCAGACGCTCCCCCCCGCCGATAATTTCTCCATATCCTTCCGGAGCGATCATGTCGAAACTCAAGGAAAGCTCGGGCCGTTCGGCGTCTGTGGCCATATAAAAAGCCTTCATCGCCGACGGATAGCGGTGAATGATCACCGGTTTATCGAACTCTTTGGAGATGATGGTCTCTTCGTCTCCGCCGAAGTCATCACCCCAAGTTGCCGGATTTCCAGCCTTCTGCAAAACCTTGATTGCCTCGTCGTAAGTTACGCGCGGAAACGGCGGCACGATTTTTTCCAGCTTAGCGACATCGCGCTGAATTGTGGCGAGCTCGCGGGCTCGATTTTTAAGCACGGACTGCACCACCGCACTCACTAGCCCCTCACCCAACTGCATCATATCTTCCAGATGGGCATAGGCAGCTTCGGGTTCCAACATCCAAAATTCCGTCAAGTGCCTGCGTGTTTTGGATTTCTCCGCTCGGAATGTTGGGCCAAACGTATACACCTTGCCCAACGCGGCCGCGGTCGCCTCAACATAGAGCTGGCCTGATTGCGTCAGGTAGGCCTTTTGGTCGTCAATGTAATTCACTTCAAAAAGTGTCGAAGTCCCTTCGCACGCTGCGGGAGTAAAAACGGGCGCGTCTGTAAGTGTGTAGTCTCGGCTGTCCATGTAATTGCGCGCGGAGCGTTCTACTTCCGCGCGGATGCGCAAGATAGCGGCCTGACGCGGCGTACGAATCCACAAATGACGCCGGTCGAGAAGAAAATCCACGCCGTGCTCTTTTGGTTGAATGGGATAAGGTTCCGAATCAGACACGCGCTGCACCACTTCAACGCCGCTGATGTGCATCTCGAAACCGCCCGTGGCGCGCGCTTCGGCGCGAATCGTTCCAGTAACGATCACGCTTGACTCACGCGTCAGGCCCTTCAGCGCCTCGAACGCTTCGGGCTGCTCCTTCTGCGACGCGACGCCCTGGATCACACCCGTGCCGTCGCGAAAAATTGGGAAAAGAAGTTTGCCCGATTCACGTTGATTGTAAAGCCAGCCTTGAATGGTCACCGTGCTATCGACGTGCTCTCCGGCATGTTCGATGGTGATAATGGTTCTAGCTGCCTGCTGTGGCTGAGTCATCTACCTGCCTGTTTTCTGTTTTTAAGTGTTTCAAGAACGTGAGGTGCGCCCGCGCTTGGCCTCGAAACTCTCTTCCAGCTTATCAAATGTCGCGCGAACTTGATCCAGCGTCGGGCCGCCGTCCGGCTGACCCTTCAGTTCCAGCGCGATCGCAACCGGCTCCGGCGCGCCCGCGATAGCGGCGAGGCCCACGTCCCAATCGATGTTGCCTTTATAGGGCAGCAGATGTTCGTCTTTCTCCCCGTGATTATCGTGAACATGCGTGGTGGCCACTCGCTCGCGCATAATATCGAAACTAACTTCCACGCCCTCGTCGATATGCGCGTGTCCGGTGTCGAAACAAAGGCGCAAATCGTGCAGGTGGGTATCGCTGATGAAATGTTGCAGAGAGGCCGGCGCGCCGAGTTCGCCCGGTGTGTTTTCCAGCGCGATGGTTACGCCGCGCGCTTTGGCAAAAATGCAAAGGTGTTCGAGCGAGCTAAAGGCCGCGTCGAGCTTGCGCGGATCTGCGGCTTGGCGTCCGTGGCCGATGTGCTGAACCAAGAAGCGGAAAGGAATTCGCTCCGCAACTTCGATTGTCCGCTTCAGCTCGTCGACCGCGTCGAGGCGCCGTATGCGCTCTGTATCGGAAATCGAAATCGGTACGCCGCTTTCGCGTCCGGGAGAAAGGTCGCGCTCGGTGGGTGAATGCAAGGAGTGCAATTCCAGATGATATTCACCTAATGCGTCGGCGAGTTCGCGCACCGCTTGTGGTTCGCGATAGTTGAAATGCCGCGGCGAGCAGAAGATCTCGACGCTCGTGATCCCAGCCTGAGAGATCTCGGCCAGCAACGCAGCTCCCAGCGGCTGGTTAACATAGCGATACGTGGAAAGAACGCGTTGCATGCAGCTCCGCTGCAGTCCAATTAAGAATTTACTATGGTCGATGGAAAATGTGCTTCCGTCAATAGCTCCGGAGATTTAGAGTGGCAACAATTTCTGGCGTGAAATCCAAAAATGGAATGGCACTTTTGGGCCGGAGGAAAAATTCAGTCCGAGATGAGGCCAACCAAGATTAGAGCGATGAGGCCGCCGAGCAGAAGCGCGAACACGATCCACACCCAGACCGGGCGCCTTTTGCGCATCAACCCTGACGGCGGCGGTACGATTTCCGGAGGTAGTAGATCAGCAGTCACAGTCTCTTGGATTTTATGAACAGCTATCAGATCAAATTAGCCTCTGGGCTGAAGGTCATACTTCCTTCGGAGCTAATGGTTTCGGGCTGGAACAGGTGAATTGCTGAATTCTCCACCTGTTTGCGGATGCTAGCATTCTGTCGACTCATTGCGAAATGATTTGGCGGCGGTGACGCAGGCGCGGAGTTTCTCAATGGCCTCGTCTACCGTGCGGGTTTTAAGGCCGCAGTCGGGGTCGATCCATATGCGCTCTTTTGGAAGGATTGTGAGGGCTTGTTCGATTCTTTTGCGGACGACGTCGGCGCTGTCTGTCTGATGTGAATGTACGTCCACCACTCCGAAGCTGATATCTTTCGTAAACGGATGGCGGCCGAAGAGTTCGAGCAAGTCTAAGTCGCTGTTGGACATTTCCAGGTCAAAATTATCAACGGCTAGATCGAGCATGCCGGGGTAAATATATTCGAATTCTCCATAGCAGGCGTGTGTGAGGAAGTAGGCGTTCTGGCCCTTGGTGGTAAATTCCATCGCTTCGATAGCGATGGGCAGCTCTTCTGGCCGCACGGAAAGGGCGGGTTCATCGATTTGAATAATTTTGCAGCCAGCAGCGATGAGCGCTTCCACTTCCTGGCGCATCACTTTTGCCAGCGCTAGAGCGGCGGCGCGGCGGTCGGGATAAAATTCGTTGAAACTCCAATCCATCACTGTGTAGGCCCCGGTGAGCATACCTTTCACCGGTTTTTTCGTGAGGCTTTGCGCGTATTTCCACCAGTCGACGGTTAGCGGGCCGCGCCATCCGACCTCGCCAGATATTACGGGCTTATGGTAGTAACGATTCCCGTAACTGCGGACCAAGCCACTGATGGAGAATCCCGGCAAACGCTCCGCGAAGTATGCGACCATGTCACCACGATACATTTCGCCGTCCACCAGCACGTCGATGCCTAACTTTTCCTGTTCTTCGATCCAAAATGCGGTGGCTTTTCGTTCGAGATCGTGAAGGTCTTTTTCTGAGATTTGTTTTTTGTTGAATTCAGCGCGGGCCTTTGCCAAATAATCGGGTTTGGGGAAGCTGCCAACCGAAGTGGTTGGGAAAAGCGGCAATTTCAAGCCGAGACTTTCCAGTTTTTGGCGGCTCATTGGCGTTCCCGGCCTTGTACTTGTAGGCGAACCTTTGAAAGTAGTTCCAGTTTTGCCAACGCGCGATCGCGAGGAAGATATTCAAGACCCGAAGACGGCCCAAGGAAGGCGCGCTCGCCTTTTATTTTTGGCAGCATCCGTTCGATCTGGCGCGCGATTTGCCGAGGATCTTCCATGCGGGTGTTTCGGCCGTCTACAAGTCCTAGCCCCAGGCTTTTCGGAGATCCGGCGGACGCTACGATATCCACGAGTTTCGGAGAATAGGTGAAATCCAGGCCGACAACATCGACGGGTAGCGCAACCAGCTTTTCGTAAAGCGACGCGCAATCGTGGAAGTAAACGTAAAGGGCGAGCTCGAATTTGCGTCCGGCCTTTACGATTTTGTCGCGCGCTTCCACTAACGAAGTAAGCGAAGCCTCAAAAATTTTCCAATCATTCGGATACTTAATTGCAGCGGGCTCGTCTATCTGAACTAATTCTGCACCCGCTTTCGAAAGCGGCTCGAATTCAGTAGCAAGAATTTCCCGGTAGGCCTGGACGCGTTCTTCCAAAGCGGTGAAAGTTTCAGCGGATCCATTTCCGGACTTTTCGCCCAGGGAAAATTTCCCCAGGGTGTAAGGGCCAGTTAGCACCGGCTTGATACTGAGCTTTCCTGCTTTGCCTTGCGGGGTCGGCAAATGGCCCAGTGCGTTTCTGGCAAAACTGTATTCACCTGCGACGAGATGCCCGCGTTTTACCGGCGCTCCGACCAAGACCGGTTGGCGGAAATAAGTGTTGGTGTCGAAGAATCGAACGAGGCCTTTGATTTCAACGTTATCCAGCTTGCCGGCGAGATGAGAAATCGGGTCGTACCAGCGAATCAGGCCATCGGTGACCACGTCGAGCCCGGCTTTCACTTGCTCGGCGATAACATGCCGGGTCACTTCATTTTGCACGTCGAGAAGATCGGCAGTGGTTCGGTCGCCGCGGTCGAGCGCAGCAATCGTTCGCCGCAGCGTCTGCAATTCAGGAGAATCGCCGATGCGCGGGTAGCTGCCCGTACTCGAAAGATGGAGGCCCGGAATTGCACTCATTTTGGACCGCATTCCTGTTGCGCTAATTCTTCCACCAGGTCTGCCGGTGAAAGCGAGAACCCCGTCCGCCGCGAGGGTCTGCGCGAGAATCTGAAAGAATCGGCTTCCGGGGCTAAAGCCCCGTTGAATTTGTGGACTCTACGGCCGGGCGGAAGCCCCGCCCTTCTCGAACTACGCGTCGCAATGCAGGCTTGAAAGGTGGCTAAGCAAACCTTAAAATTGAGGAAATCGTTTGGTTCACAGTTCGCGATTAGAACCGATCGCCGGTGTTTGTTTTCAGCAAATAGGAGATTTTCTAATCCCAAGAGTTCGCGATTAGAAATGCTGGGGAGCGGAGGTCTGCTTGATGAACGAGTGGGAGACGAGAGGAGGAGTTTTCGGCTCAAATTTTGAGTGTTGCAAGTTTCTAATTCCGGAATTTGGCGATTTAATCTGATCGGAATCTGGCTGGCCTCATCCGGCGTTCGCAAACAGGAATGTGAGGTGCTGGCTGTATCGGACCAAGACCCCCGGCGCGATTGCTCGCCAACTTCTTCCGCGCCGCCTCGAACTCTCTCGCTGTGCCGCATCTTTTCCTCTTACTACAAACTTGGAATGTAATCAGAAGCCGCCGCGGGAAGCAAGGAAATGCAATCGAACGGCTGAAATCCAAAGGCGGGATTCGAGAATAGGGGGGCGAAAGCCAGGAGTCTTTCGCTGCGAAACCCCCGAATTCTCACACGTCGCCCTTGGTTCCCAGTTCCCCGCGGAACGGCGCTAGGGAGTGGTTTGCTTTGGGTAGACGGTGGTGCTGGCGGGATCGATCTCGAAGTAGAGGAGCCATTCGCTTGCCACCTTGCGACCGTCCACTTTAGTGGGAGTGAATTTCCAGAGTTGGGCGGCTTTCAAGGTGCGCTCGGCAAAATATTGGCTGGGGCCGGGAGCATCGAGGGTTGCCTGGGTTACCGTGCCGGATTCGTCTACGTTCACTTTCACACGGAGCCGTACTTTGCCGCGGATCGTGTCTCTGGCTTTTTGCGGAGCGTCGGGCAAGACTTGTTGAACGACTTTGCCGCGCACCATACCCCTGTTGGGTGATGGTGGGGCTTGCGGAGGCGTCGGAATGGGCGCAGAAGAATTCGCGGATGTCGTAGGGGGCCGAAGCGGTCTGGCGGACAGCGCGGGCTCTTTCCCCGGTGTAGGCTGAACCTTTGACTGGGCCGGTGGCTGAGTTTCTAATTGAGCTGGGGACGGAGCTGACGGCTGAGCTTTTGATTGAGCGGACGGTTGAATTGACGATTGGCTCGGCAACTGATCTGGCGACTGACCCGGCACATGTTCAGCGGGCTGTTCGGTGGCCTGTTTAACCGTAACGTCTGGCGCGGCTATAGGAACAGGCTGATTTCGCGAAGGGCGTTTGAAGAGTCGCGGACTTGCGATGAGTGCTACCAGCGCCAGAACAGCTACCACCGCCACACCGATGACACGCGGGTTTGTAAACACAGGCTGTGGATTTAGAGGTATCTGTTTTGGCGGCGCGGGCGAATTTGGTTGCAAGCGGGCGGCGATGTCGGCAACAGTCCAACGCATTTGCGGGTCGCGGCGCAAGCAATGGCGCGCCAAATCGAGAATCTCCGGCTGGAGATTTGAGGGCAGGGAGGGTTCGGCTTGGTTGGTTCGCTCCCATACCGGCAAGCGCTGCGTGAGGGATTCGGTCAGAGTCATGCCCAGGGACCAAACATCGCCAGCAGGTGAAATTCTGCCGCCGGCCGCCTCGGGCGGATCGTAAGCTCCGGGTTTTCCCGGGCTGCCACTGGATTCGCCGATGCGGCAAAGGCCATCGCTTGAAATTTTCAGAAGATCACCATCGGCCATGATGTTGGAAGGTTTCAGGCGGCAATGAACGAAGCCGTTCGCGTGAACATAGGCAAGCGCGTCGACTACGGGCCCGAGAAGGTCGCGAGCTTCCTCGGGCGTAAGCGGTCTGCGCTTAATCACTAGCGAGAGGTTTTCCTCGGCGTATTCCATCACCACATAGAGCATATCGGTGTGATCCAGCTCGCAGCGTCCCATTCCGAGGAGGCGAACCAAGTGAGGATGGGAAAGTTTTGCGGCGTGTTTCCAGCGAGCTAGTTGGGCAGGGGCATCGACCGAATCCGCGGGGATAAGTTTGATTGCGGCTTTCTTGACTTGCTGGCCGTCGTATTCGGTCAGGAACACTGAACTGCGTTCCGTTCGACCGACTAATTCGCGAACGCGGAATTTTCCGTCGACGAGCTGGCCCATCTGTTTTGTGGCAGCTTCAGCCATCTGATCCCCCTGCATGCCTGCGAGCGCTGGTAAAAGCACGCCGCTCGAGCGCTCGCGTTCGATTAGCGATGAAATCGAACGGTACCGCGTCTGAGATCGGACTCGGCGTTTCGTCTTCCTAGGGTGTACCGGGCTGGGAAGTGCCGGTTGCAGAGGGGCAAATTCGCGACTCGGTCCAGGCCCTCTTGCACAACATTTTGCAATAATCCGGAGCTGTCAGCGGGGGAAAGTTATACGGGCGTTGCCCAATAGCACCCCTCCAGGGGCAAGCCCGTCAGAACAGCGTGCAGAAGGTGGCCGGTAGTCCCCAATTCGATACATGGTTATGAAATTTTTAATGCAAAGTTTGGCTGGATGATGAATTTTATGGGGTCGCAAAAGAGGGACGAAGCATCCAGGCGATTCAAAAATCCCTGCGACGAAGGGATTGGGGGCAACCGAAAAATGGAAATTACGTCCGGCAATGGATTTGGACCTTTGGAAGTTTTTCTTCCGAGTCACTCAGCGGCGCGGAAGCCTCAACGGCAGGGCCACGATGGATACCCGGGGCGGCTGTTCATTGTGGAAGGAATCGACGGGTCGGGGAAGTCCACACAATTAGACCTGTTGCACAAATGGCTGGAGTCGAAAGGGTACGGCGTGGTGTTCAGCGAATGGAATTCCTCTCCGCTAGTGAAAGACACGACGAAATTCGGCAAGAAAAAAAAGATGCTGACAGCGGCGACGTTTTCGCTAATTCATGCTACCGATTTTGCCGACCGAACGGAGAAAAGCATTTTGCCGCTGCTGAAAGCAGGCGCGGTAGTGCTGTGCGACCGCTACGTGTACACCGCGTTTGCGCGCGATGTGGCACGCGGAATAGATCGGGAGTGGGTTCGCGAGCTTTACCAATTTGCGGTGAAGCCGACGGTGGCTTTTTATTTTCGCGTACCGCTGGAGACGGCAATCGGAAGGCTGCTGGATGGCCGCAATGGCTTCAAATATTACGAAGCGGGGATGGATTTGGATTTGAGCGACGATCCCGCGGAAAGTTTTCGACTCTTTCAAGGAATGATACTCAAAGAATACGAAGAGATGGTTCCGGAATTCGGCTTGACGGTGATTGACGCAACTCTACCGATTGAAGTGCAGCAGGCGCAGGTGAGGCAAATCGCGAAGACGCATCTGGATAACGCGTCGAACGTAAGGGTGCAACGATGAGACAGACCTATGGAAAGCTATTTCCGGGGATGAATATTTCGGATCTTAGTGGAAAGCTGATCGTGATTGAAGGGACCGATGGAGTTGGCCGCACGACGCAGATCAACTTGTTAAAACCGTGGCTTGAAGAATTGGGGCACGCGGTGCTGGACACGGGTATGACGCGTTCCCCGCTTGCAGGGGAAGGAATTCGCCGTGCGAAGGAAGGAAATAATCTTGGGCGGGTGACCCAGAGTCTTTTTTACGCGACGGATTTTGTGGATCGTCTGGAAAACGAAATTGTGCCGGCTTTGCGATCAGGATTTATTGTGCTGACCGACCGGTACGTGTATTCGCTGATGGCGCGAGCGTTCGTTCGCGGCATGGATTCCAAATGGATTCGGAGCATTTACAGTATGGCGTTGAAGCCGGACGCGACTTTTTATTTGCGCCTCAGCATCGACCAACTTATTCCCCGCGTGGTTTTTTCCCGCGGATTTGATTACTGGGAGTCGGGAATGGATCTTTATCCGGGACGCGATATGTACGATTGTTTTTGCAATTATCAGACGGCGCTGCTCGCGGAGTTCGATCGGCTTAGCGAAGAATATAAATTTGACGTGATCGAGGCGTCGGCGGATGCCGAGCATGTGTTTGAGCGGCTTAAGGCTGGAATTTTTCATGTGTTGGAGGCCGATTCGAGGAAGGAATATATCTCCGCGCACGATTCGAAAACGATATCGATTTCGGCGGCTGCAGGAAATGCAAAGACCGCTCCAGTATCACCGACTACAAATGGCGCTGATTTCGAGTTGATCTTGCGGTCGATCATGGCGCATGCGGCCAATGGCAACGGCAAGACGGCCTACTCCCACAAGTAATTTCGCAACCAGCAAATTAGCTACTGCGAGTCCGGTTGGTCGCCGACGGTGAAATACGCGCAATCGGGATGGTGGAAGACGAGCGCGCTGACGCTGGCTTCGGGGTCCATCATCCTGCCTTTGGTGAGATGTACGCCAATTTCCTCGGGATGCAAGAGCATCCATATGCC
>Ga0073928_10007788_pt1 | contig 13716 bp, 7 predicted proteins | sample PaiPotPPA55metaG_FD_76969 | JGI IMG/M metagenome (GOLD analysis project Ga0073928, IMG submission 76969) | Iron sulfur acid spring bacterial and archeal communities from Banff, Canada, to study Microbial Dark Matter (Phase II) - Paint Pots PPA... ...
CTTCGATAAACGAAAAACCTTTTTTCTTGAAGGCTTCGCTGATGGAGCGCGCCAACTGGCGCACGTGGAATGTGGTCCAGCGTGCGACGTACACTGCGCCGGCGGCTTCGACCAGGTGCGGCAGATTGAATGAGGGCTCGAACACGCCGTAGGGGTTTGTCGAAGTAATCGAATCATCCGGGGTGGTGGGCGCGGTCTGGCCGCCAGTCATTGCGTAAATGAGGTTGTTGACGCAGATCACTTTCAGATCGATGTTGCGGCGGGCAGCATGTATCAGGTGATTGCCGCCGATGGCGGAAAGATCGCCATCGCCCGAATAGACAACAACGTTCAGCTTTGGATTTGCCAGCTTCAGTCCGGTAGCGAACGGAATAGCGCGGCCATGCGTGGTGTGAAACGAATCCAGTTGAACGTATCCGGCCACGCGGCCAGTGCAACCGATGCCCGAAACTAGGGCCAGCGATTGCAAATCGATCTTCGACTCTATGAGCGCGCGAGCAAAAGAATTTACCGTGGTGCCGATGCCGCATCCCGGGCACCAGATATGCGGAATGCGATCGCTGCGCAGAAACTGCTCAACCGGGTTGACGACGTCATTATTCAAAATGTCTGGGAGCAAACTGTCGCTCATCGGCTGGCCTCCACGATTACTTTGAGAATGTCTTGCGGGTTGTGAACTCCGCCGCCGGCGTGCGACACGGCGAATGTCTTTGCTAGACCCGCGGCAGCGCGTTCTACTTCTCGCACCATCTGGCCAAGGTTGAGTTCGGGGACGACGAATGCTTTCACATTGGCTGCGAGTTCGCGGATCTTATTTTCGGGGAAGGGCCACGCGGTGATCAGCCGCAACTTTCCGACGCACAGTCCTTGTTCACGAGCAGCTTCGATGGCGCGCTGTGCCACGCGGGAAGTGATTCCGTAAGAGACGACCACAACATCAGCGCCCTCAAGCTGTTCTTCTTCGAACAGACAGATGCGATCAGCGGCATCGCGAATCTTGCTTTGCAGGCGTCGAACCAGCTTGTCCTGCACTGGCGGAGTCATGTTGGGATAGCCACGTTCATCGTGAGTGAGTCCGGTAACGTGAAACTTGTAGCCTTCTCCGGCGTGCGCCATTTCCGGGACCTGATCGCCGTTGGTTTCATAGGGAAGATAATCTTCGACGGACTTGCGAGTATGGCGGCGCGGCACGACTTCGATCTGATCGGCAGGACGAATCACTACCTTCTCCGTCATGTGTCCGACGACTTCGTCCAACATGAACATCACGGGCACGCGAAATTCTTCGGAAAAGTTAAAGGCTTTGATAGTCAGATCAAAACACTCCTGCGGCGAATTAGGGCAAAGGGCGATGATCTCGTAATCGCCATGCGATCCCCATCGCGCTTGAAACATATCAGCCTGGGCGGGAAGCGTGGGTAGGCCGGTAGACGGGCCTCCGCGCTGCACGTCAACGAACACGCATGGGGTTTCGGTCATGGCGGCATAGCCGATGTGTTCCATCATCAGAGAAAAACCTGGTCCCGAGGTCACTGTGAATGCTTTGGCTCCGCCCCAGACCGCGCCTTGTAGAGTGATCGAGGCCGCAAGTTCGTCTTCCATCTGAATAAATGTTCCGCCCACTGTAGGCACACGCGCGGCGAAGCGCTCCACGATTTCGGTGGAGGGAGTAATGGGATACCCGGCCGAGAATCGGGCACCGGCAGCCAGAGCGCCTTCGCAGCAGGCTTGGTCGCCATCGATGAAGTGAGTGCCGGTGAGCACGCCGCAAGGATCTGCCTTCATTGCCCACCTCCGCCAGCCGGAGTTACCTTCGTCGCGAAAATGGCGAAGTCGGGGCAGTACATTCCACATAAGTCACAACCGCTGCACTTTTCGGGATGCACCGCATGCGGTGGATGATAGCCCTTTGAGTTGAAAGCGGAAGAGAGCTCCAGCACGTGCGAGGGACAAAACTCCACGCAGAAACCGCAGGCCTTGCAACGCTCGACGACAATCGAAACGCGTCCTTTTGCCACGGGATCTCCAAAATCGGGGTGGTAGAACAGTCCCCCGAAACTTGTGTGATTATTGCGTCCCCGTGCGGGGGTTGGATGTGACAGTAATCACCGGCGTAGGTGAGGGCGCGCACACGGTCCGCTGAGCATCTGTCGATCGCGAGACTGGCAAATAGGGGCACCAGCGCCGACTGGTGCCCGTTGCTCATGTGTATCATAGGCGGCCATTTCTGATTGAGGGCACTCAATCCTTCAGGCGCTCATTCCTTGGGTTTGTATCCGAGCCGAAAATGGCCTCGTTATAATCCTGCTGGCGTCCCTCCTCGTCGCCTTTGGCGCGGCTGGGCATATGGCTTCGTGTAAAAGCGCAACCTTTCATCAAGGTCGGTAGCGGCAAACCCTCGCTCAAACCATTGTTGGGCGGTTAGCTCTTCTTCCTTGCAGGAAATCTGTCACGCAGACGCCCCATGGCCTCCAGAAAATACTCTGCGGGATGCTGCGTACCCGTGAGTTGACTGGTGATTTTAGGTGTACCGAAGTCAATTCCTTCCAGCATCAGCGGCACGATATTGCGTTGACTAGCAAGGCCGTCTCGATCTTGCGGCGCAATCTGCAGGGTTGTGGCATCGCTCCACAGCACAGGGCGTAAGCAGGACGAGGAAGCAGAATCTACTGGGCTGCGGCGACGCTCGGGTACGCCGAACAGCAACTGTCGTCCCACTGAAGCGAGGGATCTGGGTGTTTGCGTGCGGCAGCAATTCCGCTGGTGCAGGCAAGAACCCAGATCCCTCGCTTCGCTTCGGGATGACAAGTATTTTTGTAACTAAACTATTCCGCCTGCGCCACCGCCTTCGTGAATTCTGATATTGCTGTTAGTGGTTCCGTCTCTCGCGCGTCAACCACTGCGATGGCTACCACGTTGATGATCTCCTCCACTTCGGCGCCTCGCGCCAGCAAATGGACGGGACGAGCCATGCCCATAAGGATGGGGCCGAGGATCTCGGCGCCGCCCACCGTGGTTAGCAGCTTGTAGGTAATGTTGGCCGATGCGAGGTCGGGGAACACCAGCACGTTGGCCCCAGCCTTCAGTGAACTGAAAGGATAGGTCTGCTCCAGTTTTTCCGGAGACACAGCAACATCGGCCATAATCTCGCCATCCACGATCAAGGTTGGATCAGCCTTATGCAGCAGTTCTACGGCTTTCCGCACTTTGTCACAGAATGGATGCCTGGTGCTGCCAAAGTTAGAGAATGAAAGCATGGCAACTCGCGGCACCAGGTCAAAGCGCCGAGCCTCTTGCGCGGCGCACAACGCGATTTCCACCAGGTCTTCTGCGCTCGGATCAATATTGACGCTGGTGTCGGCCAGGAACAAGAGCTGCCCATCGCGCGTGATCAAGGGATAACAACCTGCAACCTTATGCAACCCTTCGCGCACGCGAATAATCTGCAGCGCGGGACGAATAGTGTCAGGAAAATGCTGGGTGACGCCCGAGACCAGCGCATCCGCGTCGCCCATATGAACCATCATGGATGCGAAGATGTTGCGCTCGTTGATGAGTGTACGCGCTTCGGTGAGGGTAACGCCGCGGCGCTGGCGAAGACGGAACAGCTCCTGAATGTAGGCTTCCCGAAGAGGAGAAGATGTTGGATCAACGATCTTGGATCCTGTGAGATCCAATCCAAGTTCCGCGGTTTTCGCTTGAATGGTTGCAGCATTGCCCAGCAAGATCGGTGTGGCGATCTTCTCTTCGAGGATCGAGTGGCAGGCGCGCAGAATTTTTTCATTGTCTCCTTCCGGAAAGACAACCTGCTTTGGTTTGGACTGCGCTTTGAGAATCATCATGCGCGAAATTTCGTGAGCTTTGCCCAATCGGCGCTCCAGTTGTTCGCGGTATTCGTCAATGTTGACGGGTTCCTGCGCCACTCCGGTTTCCATGGCCGCTTGAGCTACTGCTGAAGATTCCCACACCAGCACGCGCGGATCGAACGGTTTCGGAATCAGGTAATCGGCGCCAAACTCCAGGCGCGCAACGCCGTAAGCGCGGCATACCGAGTCAGGAACATCTTCTTTCGCAAGGTCCGCCAAAGCGCGAGTGGCCGCAAGCTTCATTTCTTCATTAATCACCGTCGCACGCACATCCAGTGCGCCTCGGAAAATGAAGGGGAAACCCAGTACGTTGTTCACCATGTTGGGATAGTCGGAGCGACCGGTGCACATGATAACGTCGGCGCGGCAGGCTTTGGCATCCTCGTAAGTAATTTCGGGATCTGGATTCGCCATGGCGATAACGATCGGACGCGAACCCATGGAGCGCACCATATTCTGCGTGACCGCGCCGCCGACGGAAAGCCCGAGGAACATATCGGCGTCGACCATTGCCTCAGCGAGCGTACGTAGTGTGGTGTTTTGCGCGAAACGTTCTTTATAAGCGTTCATGCCTGCAGTGCGGCCTTTGTAAATCACGCCCTTGGTGTCGCACAGGATGATGTTTTCACGCTTCATGCCCAAACGAACATAATGCTCGGCGGTGGCATAGGCTGACGCGCCCGCACCATTTATCACCAGACGAATTTCGCCGATCTTCTTGCCCGCCACTTCCAAAGCGTTCAACAATGCTGCGCCGGAAATAATCGCGGTGCCGTGCTGGTCGTCGTGAAAGACGGGAATCTTCATCGTCTTCTTAAGAGTCTCTTCGATATAGAAGCACTCCGGCGCCTTGATATCTTCCAGGTTAATGCCACCGAACGTTGGCTCGAGGAGTTGGCAAACTTTGATCACTTCGTCGGGATCGTGAGAGTTGATTTCGATGTCGAAGACATTGACGCCGGCGAAACGTTTGAACAGAACCGCCTTCCCTTCCATAACCGGCTTGCCGGCGAGCGCGCCGATGTCTCCCAAGCCGAGGACTGCGGTCCCATTAGTCACTACCGCGACCAGGTTGCCGCGGCCCGTGTATTTGAACGCGTCGTGCGGGTTGTTATGGATCTCCATGCACGGGATTGCGACTCCGGGCGTGTAGGCCAGGCTCAGATCGTGTTGCGTGCGGCAAGGCTTGGTGGGAGTAACTTCAATCTTTCCCGGGCGAGTGCCGAAGTGATAATCGAGGGCTTGCTGTTTAGTAACTGGCATATGAGATCCTTTCTTGATTTTGCTGCGGCGTGATTTGTGCGGCGCAGTTAGCGCGACTTAATATGGAATAATTCACACTGCTCTGGCCATTACCCACGTCATTGACAATGAAATTATGACTTCTTCATCGTGATTGTTCTGTGATGCGGCTCACTTGGGATCGTGATAGTTAGCATGAATGATCGATCAGCAGTACGCTTTGGCGGTTAAAAAACCGTTTTTCGGCGCGGCTGAAGCCGCGCCCTTTCAAGACTGTTGCTTTTTCAGGCTGAGCGCAGAAATCGGTTGATTCCTGGGTTCAGTCTCCGCTAAGAATCCGCCAGGCTTCGCGTCCGGTGACCATTACGTGCTGCACACTCTTGACCGCTTTCATGTACTGCGCGCGTTCGAAGGCGGAAGGATTCGCACAGCGAATCTGGCTCATGCTTCCCTTCATTTGTTGAACCGAATCGTATTCATGTTTTTCCATCCATAACAACAATCCATCTTCGATATATCGAAGATGGCTGATGCCGTTGCGCAAAAGCGTAGAGCAAAGCATGGTCACGTCGGCGCCAACCATCAGCAATTTCACGACATCCTCAGGACCATGCACTCCGCTGGTGGCTGCGAGGTTGGCTTGAATTCGACCGTATAGAATGCCGATCCAGGTAAGCGGTAGGCGCAACGCTTGCGCGGTGCTGAGCAATACGTTAGGTTGAATCTCCAGTTCATCGAGATTGATGTCTGGTTGATAAAATCGATTGAACAGCACCAAGGCGTTTGCTCCAGCCTGGTCGAGTCGCTTGGCCATGTTGGCCATATTGCTGAAGAAGGGACTGAGCTTTACAGCAACCGGAATCGTAACGGCCAACTTCACAGCCTTAAGAATGTCGAGATATCGCTGCTCGACGTCGGCGGAAGTTAACTCGGGATCGGTAGGAATCGAATAGATGTTGCATTCGAGCGCATCGGCGCCGGCCTGCTCGATCAATTTGGCATATTGGGTCCAGCCACCAACGGTCGTGCCATTGAGGCTGGCGATAATTGGAATCTCAACGGCTTCCTTGGCGCGACGGATGTGGTTTAGATATCCGTCCGGTCCCACGTGGAATTCGGATGAATGGGGAAAAAACGACGTAGCTTCCGCGAAACTGTCTGTCCCTTCGGTGAGGTGATGGTGGAGTTCCAAACTTTCCTGCCGCAATTGCTCCTCGAACAGTGAGTACAGCACGACGGCTGATGCGCCTGCGTCTTCGAGCTGGCGAATGCCATCGAGCTCTTGCGATAGCGGCGAAGCCGAAGCTACCAGAGGCGTGCGCAGCGGCAAGCCAAGGTAAGTAGTGGTGAGGTCGGTCATAATTTCTCCTCCTGCGTGGCAGACGTTTCAATCAGGTCTCAGACTGCTAACAAATCCATCCTTGTCATTCCGCAGAGCGAAGCGACGAGGAATCGTGGTTTCCCGGCTACGCGAAGAGACCTAGATCCCTCGCTTCGCTCGGGATGACAACGATTAAACTTTGTCAGCAATACGAGACGTTGCAGGCAACGTCGCTACCGCGGCTTTAGATTTCTCTTGAGACGCAGCTTGCTGCGTCTGCTGCGGCGCCTTGGCCGGCTCTTTGCCGTTCTTCCGTTGCGCCAGATATTCGTACAGATGAAAGCGCGTCTCGGCATCCTGCTGCGCCTCATGCCATAGGAGCTTGGCCTCGTCGGGGCTGCTCTTGGTGAGCATTTTGAAGCGCGTTTCCATGCCCAGATAGTCCGCGACCTTGCGCGTCGGTGTACGCGAATCGAGGATGAGCGGGTTCTCGCCCTGAGTTGTTCGTTCGGGATTGTAGCGATACAGCAGCCATTGCCCCGAATCGACCGCCGCTTTCTGATTGGACATCGCGGTGGTCATGTTGATGCCATGCGCGATGCAGTGCGAGTAGGCAATGATCAGGCTGGGGCCGTTATACGCCTCGGCTTCCAGGAAGGCCTTCAGCGTGTGCTCGTCTTTCGCGCCCATAGCCACGCTGGCGACGTAAATGTTGCCGTAGCTCATGGCGATGAGGCCGAGATCTTTTTTCGGACCGGGCTTGCCGCCGGCGGCGAATTTCGCCACTGCTCCGCGTGGGGTGGATTTCGACGCCTGGCCTCCGGTGTTGGAATAGACTTCCGTATCGAGCACGAGCACGTTGACGTTGCGCCCGCTGGCCAGTACGTGATCGAGGCCGCCGTAGCCGATGTCATAAGCCCAACCGTCCCCGCCTACAATCCAAATACTTTTCTTTACTAGCAGGTCGGCGACTGCGAGCAATTGTTTGGCGTCGAGAGAATTGACTCCGTGCACTTTTTCTTTCAGTAAGTCCACGCGCTGACGTTGTTCGTAGATATCGGCTTCGTCTTTTTGTGGAGCTGTCAGGATCGCGGTCGCTAGTTCTTCGCCAATCGTTCCCGCCAAGCGTTTAACCAGTTCCTGCGCGAATTCGGTTTGCTTGTCGATGGAAAGCCGGAAGCCCAAGCCGAACTCCGCGTTATCTTCGAATAACGAGTTTGACCAGGCGGGTCCGCGGCCGGCTGCGTTTTTCGTCCAAGGCGTAGTGGGCAGGTTGCCGCCATAGATTGACGAGCATCCGGTGGCGTTGGCAATGATTGCCCGATCGCCAAATAGTTGCGACATCAGCTTGAGATATGGAGTTTCTCCGCAACCCGCGCAAGCGCCTGAGAACTCGAATAGCGGCTCCTGAACTTGCTGTTGACGGATGTTGGTGATTTTAATGTTGCGGCGATCAAGTTCCGGAATCTTGAGGAAGAAATCCCAGTTGTCGCGTTCGGGAACGCGCAGCGGAGGCTGTGGCACCATGTTGATCGCCTTCAGCCGCGTCTCTGCTTTATTCTTTGCCGGACAAACTTCGACGCAGATGCCGCATCCGGTGCAGTCTTCGGGCGCGACTTGAATTGTGTAATTCAGGCCTTGCCATTCTTTGTCGCGGCTCTCGGTGGATTTGAATGTGGCAGGCGCGCCCTGCAGTTCCTTCGAGTCGTAAACCTTGATGCGGATCACGGAATGCGGACAAACCATGGCGCACTTTCCGCACTGGATGCAGATCTTCGGATCCCACGCGGGAATTTCAAGAGCGAGGTTGCGCTTCTCCCACTTCGCGGTTCCAGTGGGAAAAGTGCCGTCGACGGGAAATGCGCTCACCGGCAACTCGTCGCCGCGGCCCGCGTACATCATGCCCAGCACATCGCGGTCGAATTCGGGTGCTGACGGAGAAAATGGAGGTGGCATCTCGATCGTACTGCTGAGTTCAGCCGGAACTTTCACCTCAAACAAATGCGCCAGGGTTTCATCCACGGCCTTCATGTTCTTCTGCACAATTTCTTCGCCCTTGCGTCCGTAGGTGTCACGAATCGATTTGCGAATCGCTTCAATCGCCTGATCGCCGGGAAGAACCGCAGAAATCGCAAAGAAGCAGACTTGGAGAATCGTATTCATGCGGCTGCCCATGCCGGTGTCACGCGCGACCTGGTACGCATCGATCACGAAAAACTTTGCGCGTTTAGAAATAAGCTGCTCTTGAACCTTGCGTGGCAGATGGTCCCAAACTTCATCTTTACTAAACGGGCTGTTGAGCAGGAACGTGCCGCCGGGGACCAACGCGCTTAGCATGTCGTAGCGCTCGAGGAATATCCACTGATGGCAGGCTACAAAATTGGCCTTCGAAACCAGATAACTTGATCGAATTGGCTGTGGTCCGAAGCGGAGGTGTGAAATAGTTACGGCACCTGACTTTTTTGAGTCATATACAAAGTAGCCTTGCGCGTAGTTGTCGGTATTCTCACCAATGATTTTGATCGAATTTTTGTTGGCGCCGACGGTGCCGTCCGCACCCAAACCGTAGAACATGGCGCGAACAACATTCTCGGGTTCGGTGGAAAACTCGGCGTTGAAAGACAAACTGGTGTGGCTAACGTCATCCTGAATGCCGATTGTGAAGTGATCTTTTATTTCGCCGGGTGAGTCGGCTTTCAGATTGTCGTAAACCGCCTTGACCATTGCGGGCGTGAATTCTTTTGATGAAAGTCCGTAGCGCCCGCCAACAACGGCCGGCGCAGTTTTCCGTGGGCTGTATCCAGATTTGACGCCTTCGTGCAGCGCGTTCACTACGTCCAGATAGAGCGGCTCGCCGATCGCTCCCGATTCTTTGGTGCGGTCAAGCACTGCAATCTTCCGCACGCTGGCTGGAAGCGCTTCGAGAAATGCCTTCACGGGGAAGGGACGATACAAATGGACTTTCAGCAGTCCAAGCTTTTCACCTTGCGCGTTGAGGGAGTCGACAGCTTCGTGAGCCACCTCGGCGCCCGAGCCCATTATTACGATCACGCGCTCGGCGTCCGGCGCACCGACATAATCAACTAAATGATAGGAGCGGCCCACCGTCTCGGCGAACTTGTTCATTACCGATTGCACAATCCCCGGACAAGCTTCGTAGTAGGAATTGGCCCGTTCGCGCATTTGGAAAAACACATCTGGATTCTGCGCCGTGCCGCGCAAAACCGGATGATCGGGCGACAGCGCTCGCTGACGATGCTCGAAGACGCGATCCATATTAATGAGCGCTCGCATGTCGTCCTCGCCCAGCATTTCAATCTTGTTTACTTCGTGGGAAGTGCGGAAGCCGTCAAAGAAATGCATGAAAGGAATACGTGATTCAAGCGCCGCGGCGTGCGCGATCAGCGCCATATCCATGGCTTCCTGCACGGAATTCGAACTCAGCATGGCAAAGCCGGTGGCGCGGCAGGACATGACATCGGAATGGTCGCCGAAAATCGATAGTGCGTGGGTGGCTAACGTGCGTGCCGTAACATGAAATGCTGTAGGAGTAAGTTCTCCTGCAATCTTATTCATGTTCGGAATCATGAGCAGGAGCCCTTGCGAAGCAGTGAACGTAGTTGCCAACGACCCAGTCTGCAAGGCGCCATGCACAGCTCCGGCGGCTCCGCCTTCGCTCTGCATCTCGATTACGTGCGGCACTGTGCCCCAGATATTCTGGATTTTCTGCGATGCCCACTCGTCCGCCCACTCGCCCATGTTGGAAGAGGGAGTAATCGGGTAAATGGCGATAACCTCGTTAACCCGATACGCCACATAGGCGACCGCCTCGTTTGCATCCATCGTCTTAAACTTGCGCTTCATTGATCACCCCAACCTGCCAAAACTTAAGATTGACAATTGCTAATTGATCCCGGAACTGCATAAGCATGAACCATGGCCGGTTTCAACGCAGCCAAGCACGTCACAGCCGCATGTGATCCTGGTCACAAACCTGACTGTGAGCCAAATCACAACGGCCTGTGCCTTAAAGCACAGCCAAGCCAGTCATACAGAAGCACACTGACCTCAGACGGGACCGGCTCAACTGGCTGGCGTCGTTAGGGTTGCCACAGGAGGCTAGTTCATGCTCTCACCATACGGAATGGAGATTGTAGAAAGTTGTCTGACGTGCAAGCTCCGCGCCGACCGCATCTTTTGCGATCTTCCGGCTACTGCGCTGCAGACTTTTGAAGGCATCAAATACGCCACCGCCTATCCTCACGGGGCTGTGCTGTTTGTCGAAGGGCAGGCGCCGCGCGGCATCTTCGTCCTGTGCAAAGGCAGCGTGAAGCTCTCCATCAACTCCCCGAACGGCAGGACGATGATTGTGAAGCTCGCCGAACCGGGCGAAGTATTAGGGTTGAGCGCCACTATTTCCGGCAAACCGTACGAGGTAACCGCGGAAACGCTGGATCCTTGCCAGGTGAACTTCGTAAAGCGTGAGGACTTTCTCCGCTTCCTGAAAGATGACGTGGAGGCCTGCTTCAAAGTGGCCGAGCAGTTGAGCGAGAAATATCACAATGCCTGCCAGGAAGTGCGCTCGCTTGGGCTATCGCACTCTGCCGCCGAGAAATTGGCGAATCTGCTGCTCGAATGGACCGCCAAGAACAAGGAATCCTCCAAAGCCGAACCGCGCTTGAAGCTGAGACTCACTCATGAGGAAATCGCGCAAATGATTGGAACGTCGCGAGAGACAGTTACGCGGCTCCTTGCCGATATGAAGAAGCATCAGATCGTGCAGTCGAAGGGTTCGACTCTGGTTATTCGTAATGCGAACGCGCTGCGCGATATTGCCAATCACAACTAAGAGCATTTTCGTTCGTCCGCAATGCCTGCATAGACCCGGACGCCCTCGTCGGGGTGGCCGAGCAAAGCCCGGCCGGACGTGCGAAATGCCCGTCCTCCATCCTCCAAGGCGTGACGCCGATCACAATTTCCGGTGACCATTATCACCGCGACGCGATTCGTTCTGCCCTATCGTTGCCGCTAAGGTGAGACTCACAAACCCAGGACTGAGTCGACAAGGAGACCGCATATGGCTTCGTCAAACAGCAACGGGCATACAACACAAGCCAGCCAGAATAAGCCACGATTGATTTTCTGGGAGTTGACCAAAGGCTGTAATCTGCGATGCATCCATTGCCGGGCCAGTGCGACGGAACTGAGTTCGCCAGATGATCTCTCCACTCAAGCCGCGCGCGACATCATCGATCAGATTGCTGAAGTGTCCGCTCCCATCCTGGTGCTGAGCGGCGGAGAACCACTCTACCGTACTGATATTTTCCAGTTGGCGCGCTATGGCACGGACAAGGGCTTGCGCGTGGCGCTGGCTACGAATGGCACGCTCGTGACCAAACATGTCGCGCAAATGATTGTGGATAGCGGCGTGCGCCGCGTTGCCATCAGTCTCGACGGAGCCGATGCGCTCACGCACGATTCGTTTCGCGGCATTCCGGGAGCGTTTGATGCCGCTATTGCTGGCTTCCGCAATCTGAAAAATCTGGGCATGTCGGTGCAGATCAATACCACCATCGCCCGCCACAATGCGCATCAGCTTCCGCTGGTGCTCGAGCTGGCGAAGTCGCTCGGGGCAGATGCACTCCACACATTCCTGTTGGTTCCAGTAGGCTGCGGCGTTGACATTGCCGCCGAACAAATGGTTCCGCCGGAAGAGTACGAAAAGATGCTGAACTGGTTCTACGATCGCTCGCTCGAAGGCGGAATAGAAATGAAGGCGACCTGCGCCCCTCATTATTTCCGCGTGGTTCGCCAGCGGCGAGTAGCGGAACGGCGCTCCGAAGCAGCCGCTGCTCAGGCGCATGAGACGGCCATCACCCCAGGGTCGCCCAGCATCGGTCCTACCGAAATGGCGATGCCCGGCTCAACCGGCATGGAACTGAAGCCTCAAGGGATCGGGCACGCAGTGGGGCATCCTGGAACTCATCCTTCGGATATGAACGCCATGACCAAGGGATGTCTGGCCGGGACTGCCGTGTGTTTCATTTCGCATCAAGGCGAAGTCTATCCCTGCGGATATCTGCCAGCGCTGGCTGGCGATCTGAAAAGACAGTCGTTCACCGACATCTGGGAAAACTCTGTAGTGTTCAATCAACTGCGCGATGTCAACAATCTCAAGGGAAAATGCGGCTGCTGCGAGTTTCGCAATATCTGTATGGGATGCCGCGCGCGTGCCTACGCTGCCACCGGCAACTATCTTGACGAGGAACCGTTCTGCGTCTACCAGCCGCGGACGACAAGCCTGAAAGAAAAGGATACTAGGCTGGTTGAACTCGCGGGCTGACGGTGCTTGCCGGCACCAGACCCTGAAAGGAAAAGCGGAGCTGTCATGGAAAAAATCGAAACGGAGAAGAAACAACCAATCACATCTCAAGCCGCTCCTAGCGGAAACTGGACCAGCGCGCAGGCATATATTCTCGCCGTATTTTGTCTGGTGCTGGGAGTCACGCTGGGCTATCTGTTTCGTGGCTCGGCTTCGCCGGCGGAGACGGCCACTGCATCAGCTTCAAGCGATAGCAGTGCGACTCAGGGTTCGTCAGCTCAGCTCACACCCGAACAGCGGAAGGCAATGATCGATCAGGCCGCAGCGCCGCTACTCGCGACCCTGAAGACCAATCCCGATGATGTGGATACGGTCATTAAGGTGGCGAATCTGTACTACGACGGACGCCAGTACGCGGACGCAGTCAAGTATTACCAACTTGCCGCCAAGAGTCAGCCGAAAAATCCCGACCTGCTAACCGATCTGGGCACATCGCTCTGGTACACCGGAGATGCCGACGGAGCCATCGCCGAATTTCAGAAAGCCCTGAAGTATCAGCCCTATCATCCAGGAACGCTGTTCAATCTGGGTATAGTTCGCTGGCAAGGCAAGAGCGATCCTAAAGGCGCAATCGAAGCTTGGGAACAGTTGCTGGAAAAGAACCCCAACTACCCGCAAAAACAGCAGCTTCAGGAATACATTGCGAAGGCGAAGCAACATGCCGAGGACTAGATTCACGAGTGCCATGGCGCACGTAGTCCTGTGCGCGCGATCACATACAACGCGCATCGAGATGGCTGATCATCACGTCTGGATGTCGCGCGAGTTCTTTGTGAGTTCTTTCGAAAATTTACTCACATTGATTTCGGAGTCCGTGGACTGCAGGCAGTCCAACAATCTTGAATTCCCAGGAGAAATACTATGGCAAAGATGATGAAGGCGGCTTTCGTCGAGAAATTCGGCGA
>Ga0073928_10007789_pt1 | contig 13715 bp, 11 predicted proteins | sample PaiPotPPA55metaG_FD_76969 | JGI IMG/M metagenome (GOLD analysis project Ga0073928, IMG submission 76969) | Iron sulfur acid spring bacterial and archeal communities from Banff, Canada, to study Microbial Dark Matter (Phase II) - Paint Pots PPA... ...
TCTCCCGGCTCGATTGTCTCGAGTTTAACGCGCCACTTGTACAGGCATCGCCGGGTCACCCCCAGCTCTTGCGCCAACTCGTTGACATCATCACAGGTTCTTAAACGTTCAACAGTCATCCGCTGGAACTTCCATGAGTATCGCTTTCGCTTCACTTTGCAGCCCTTTCCCTGCAAAGTGTGCCCATCCTGGCTGTCTCATTTCAAGGGTGCAGTCCACGGAAGTATCGCAGAAACAGAAGGTCAGTTAGTTCAGTAAGTTAGTGGTCGGGGCGCCCGGATTCGAACCGGGGGCCTCCTGCGCCCAAGGCAGGCGCGCTACCAGGCTGCGCTACGCCCCGACATTGAAGTGCTGTATTGAGTCTAAAGCACTTTGGAACTTTGTTGCAGTCGAAACGCGATTCTCTTCCGCGTCTTCAAGTCATGGACCCGGGCTGAGCGAGTAGTGTAAGTTTTTAACCCAGAGCCAAGGATTTATGGACAGCCGTCCGACATTCACCTCTACTGATCGATGGCCTTCATAGCGGCTGCGGCGTATCGATCGCCGGCGATTTCATTTTGGGGGACTGCGGCTTCGAGTTCCGCGACGTCCGCTGAAGTCAATCGGATGTCAACTGCGACCGCATTTTCCTCGAGGTATTTCCGTCGCTTGGTTCCTGGTATGGGTACCAAGTCTTCGCCCTTTGCCAGGACCCATGCCAGCGCTAACTGCGCAGGTCTTACGCCTTTGCGTTGCGCGATGGCCTTCACGCGTTGGACCAGTGCCTGATTCTTATCAAAGTTTTCGCCCGCAAACCTCGGCATACGTTGCGCGCGCGCATCGCTCGCAACCAGATCGCTCGGTTTTGTAATTGTACCGGTCAGGAACCCGCGCCCTAACGGACTGTACGGCACAAAACCAATACCTAGCTCTCGAATCGTCGGAAGGATTTCTTTTTCGGGGTGCCGTTCCCACAGCGAATATTCCGTTTGCAACGCCGTGATCGGATGCACTTTGTGTGCTCGCCGAATTGTCGCCGGCGACGCCTCTGACAGTCCCAGATACTTTACCTTGCCTGCTTTTACCAATTCGGCCATTGCCCCCACGGTGTCTTCGATTGGCGTGTTTGGATCGACACGATGCTGGTAATACAGGTCGATATGATCGACGCCCAACCGTTTTAGCGAAGCGTCGCACGCGGTTCGCACATATTCCGCTTTGCCGCTGATAGACCATTGATTGGGATTTTCTTTCGTGCGCACGTTAGCGAACTTGGTTGCGAGAAAGACTTCGTTGCGGCGTGAGCGAATCGTTTTACCAACCAATTCTTCATTGTCACCGATTCCGTATACGTCCGCGGTATCCAGAAAGTTGATACCGAGGTCAAGCGCTCGCAGAATGGTCGCGGCCGACTCTGTGTCATTGCGCTCGCCGTAGAACTCACTCATACCCATGCAACCGAGTCCCATACGAGAAACAACTGCGCCTTGCGAACCGAGTTTTACTTTTTTCATGCTCATACCTGAATAGATGGCTTAAACACCCGACTGGATACACGTGTTTTTTGTTTTAGGGCGCCGGATTATCACGCTCAGTAGTACACAAAACCGCGTGCGCCGGTCGGTACTCTGCTGGATCGGTCGAAGAGGCAGGCAAAGGAGCGCGCAAGTAAGGGGAGTAATCGCCGTGAACATCAGCTTACTTTAAATAGGATTCCGGCAGGCAGGGCGAATCGGGATGGGTAGACATCGTCTTATCCACGGAGTAGCACACCGGCTCCAGATTGCAATCAACGCATCGCGGTTTACGAGCTACGCAAACGCGGCGGCCATGCCAAATCAGTTGATGCGAAAATTCAATCCATTTACTTTGAGGAATTACCGCCATTAGATCCTGCTCGATTTTTGGCGGCTCGCCCCTGCGCGATAGGTCCAAACGTCGCGATAATCTGATCACATGCGTATCGACGACGACCCCCACAGCGATACCATAAGCCGTGCCCAGCACGACGTTGGCCGTTTTGCGCGCGACTCCCGGTAGCGTCAGGATTTCTTCCATTGTTCGCGGCACTTGTCCGCCGAATTCTTCCACGATGGCTTTACTCGCGCCCATCACGGATTTGGTCTTATTCCTGAAAAATCCCGTAGGTCGAATCTCCTGCTCCAACTCGCTTGGCGTGGCATAAGCAAATGCTTCCGGCTTGGGATATTTTTTGTAAAGCGATTCGGTCACCTGATTTACACGCACGTCGGTGCACTGCGCGGAGAGAATCGTAGAGACCAGCAGTTGGAATGGGTTTGCGTGTTCTAATTCGCAGGTCGCGTTGGGATACGCTTCATCAAGACTTGAGAGAATGGCGATAACTCTGCGTGGATCGGTACCCAGGACGCATTCTTTTTTGCCTATCTTGCGGGTTTTCCAAGGCGATTGGCCATCATTCGACGACCGCAGCGCTTTCTTTTTTCGCGCGGAGTTTTTCTTTGGCGGCTTTTTGCTGGGCATGACGCGCCAGAATAACATACGCTGCAAAAAGCAGTGTTCAAAGGATGTTCATGTGCAAAAAGCGCGCGCGCCGAGAATCAATTCTGAACTACGCACTGCTTAAAAAGGAGAGCACGCGACGGAACGCCTTGCCACGGTGGCTGTACAGATTTTTTTCTTCTCGCGTCAACTCAGCAAATGTCTTGTCCAGTTCGGGCAAATAAAATATCGGGTCGTAACCGAAGCCGCCGGTTCCACGCGGGGCTTCCAGAATCTCACCGTCCGCACGATTGCTTATTACCGCGATCGGCAGACCTTGCCTGATCACGGCGATCACACAGCAAAAATACGCCGCACGCTCCTGGCGCAGTTTACCTGCAAGTTGTTGCAGCAACTTATTTATACGCTGTGTGCTCGTGGCGTCCGGTCCTCCATAACGCGCTGAATGCACGCCCGGAGCTCCACCCAGCGCCGGTACCACCAAACCTGAATCATCCGCGAACACAATCCCGTCGCTCAGCTGCGAATAATACAAAGCCTTGCCCAAAGCATTTTCGCCAAACGTGGGCGCGTTTTCTTCGAAGGGGGCCGATGACTCAAAACCTGGCAGCAGTTCCACGCGGAAAATTGTGGATGACGACGCGCGTCCTGCGTCGCTCTTCGCGAGCGCGCGAAATTCTGCAAGTTTTCCTGAATTAGAGGAGGCGAAATAAATTCTAACGGGCGCGTGCACTGAATTTCATAGGCAGAACAGCAAGTTGATCTTCAGTGAGCCCGCGTATTCCCGCCGCCGCAAGCGCCAATAGATCTTGCATCTCGCTACCCGTAAAAGGGCGGCCCTCTGCCGAAGCTTGTATCTCGACGAAGTCGCCGGCTCCCGTCATGACGACGTTCATATCCACTTCCGCACGCGAATCCTCTTCGTAGGCCAGATCAAGGAGCGCGCGATCATCGACAATTCCTACGCTCGTAGCGGCCACCGTATCGATCAGGGGGGAACGCTTCAAAATTCCCGCGGCCACCAGCCTTTCAAACGCCAACGCCAGTGCCACGAATGCCCCGGTGATGGAAGCAGTGCGCGTCCCTCCATCGGCCTGAATCACGTCACAATCAATCCACACGGTGCGTTCGCCTAGCGCTTCCTGATCGGTGGCCGCGCGCAGCGATCTGCCAATTAATCGTTGGATCTCCAGTGTGCGGCCCGATTGTTTTCCGCGCGCAGCTTCACGCGGGGTACGCTCTTCCGTGGCGCGTGGGAGCATTCCATATTCGCTGGTCACCCAACCCTTGCCGCTGCCCTTCAGAAATCCCGGCACGCCATCGTCGACCGTCGCGGTACAAATCACCCGTGTACCGCCAAGCTCAATCAACACGCTACCTTCGGCGGTAGCGATAAAATCAGGAGTAATTTTCAGAGGCCGCATCTGGTCGGGATTGCGACCGTCGCTTCTTTGTCTGCTTGCGATTGCCACTTATGGCTTCCTCGAAATCCGTTAGTTGTTGTTCGCGTTGCTGCGTAAGTTTGACGGGAGGCGCTAACGGCTGTCAAATGGCGGGCGATGTTAGCGCGTCGGGCTGTGGAACGATCGCCGCTTGGGCTGCTCTAGAGCTCACCACAAACGCCCCGGTAAGGTCGAGGTGACCCGCCAGCGTCTCTACTTCCTGTCCGTGAATTAGAATTTTGAGCCGCACGACCTGGGGAACATTTGCGGCCAGTGTGCGAGTAAGGGAATCCACCGCTCGTTGCTCGCTTTCGATCCCCGATGGAATGGAACTGGCCATCGCTTCGGAAAAATCCGCAATTCCGGTTCCGTCCGGCAAGAGATAGAACGCCAATAACACCGCGTCTGGCGGTAGCGTACGCAACTCCGCGTCGGCGGGACCTGCCAACAAAGTATTGAGCACTTGCTTGGCGCGCAACGCCGGCTCGTTCGACAATGGCAGGTCAATGTTCACCGGAGCGAGAGTGCCATCATGCGCGTTTGAAGTCCAAAAGAGCTTTGCCTTTACCCGTGCTTCCGTCGGATTAACAGTCAACGATTGCGTCAACTCCCTGCGTGCCTGTTCTTCGGATTGAGGCTGAATTTTGGCGGTTTGCTTCACGCGCTGCTTCAATATCGGGAAATAAAGCCCGGCGATAATTACCGCGCCAAATAATCCTCCCAGCACCATTCCAACCCACCGCGTGTTCAACGTAGTCCTCCGGGGAGGCCGGCCACCACATAAGATGGGCGAAAGTCAGTGACGCCGCGAGCGATGGCGTCGGCTACTCCAGGAGCCATGCGATCCAGATCAAGGCGATCATTTACGGAAACGCTGGAAATTTCCACGGCAATCGCCGGAGCGGCCGTCGTTCGCAACTGACGGATGGCCGCAGCTTGCGCGTTGCCGGGTGAACCCTTGAACCGTGCGGCTAGGTTACCCTGCACAAAATCTCCCAACTTGTGGCTGAGAGCGAGAAAGGGGGCTTGCGCGCGATCCCAGGGAATCAGCCCGCCGGCTTCGCGCCCGCCCGAGCTGCCCGGCAAATCTGAATTCACATACACGCGAACTGTTCCGGGCAGGCCCGTGGAGGACACGTGCAAGCTTACAAATACCGCGCCGACTTGTGCGTTGGCCATCGCTGAACGGTCATCAAACGAAGGATTTTCATTGGCCATGCGCGTTTGTATCACTTGAAAATCCTGCGCTTCGAGAGCGCGACGCACCTGCAACGCGAACTGCAAAACAATTTCGCTTTCGCGAATTCCGCCCGTGCCGCGCGCTCCTGTGTCTGTGCCACCGTGCGCAGGGTCGAGCACGACAATGTTTAATCCGGGACGGGGCAGCGGTGAATCAGAATAGGCGGGAGATGGAGTTTGTGTAGGATTTTGCGGGGCAACGGAAATTGGGGGATTCTGCGCCGGAGCTTGCGCGGAAGATTGTGCTGAAACGATCGGAAAAATTGCCGACAAAATAAAAAATGCGATAAAGGCATAGCGAAAGCTGTTCACCACGATGGTGGGAGCCTGCTTGTTTTGGCGATGCATCACCATGAGCAGCATACCAAATTAATTCCCGCCAGCAGGCCGCGCGAAATGCGATGCAACGAAAAAGGGACGGCCCGCAGCGGCCGCTCCCTGTTCAATAGCGTCGTGGAGAGTTACCTGGTTGGCGGGTTCTGCTGTTGCTTGGAGTAAGGAGGCTTCCGGAGGATTGGGGTCTTCTTCGTCTGGTGGCATTCCGACGCGGCCGCGGGCAGGGACGACGCCGACGAAGGAGCCGGGGAGATGGTTATTCATGGCGGGGAGGGTGCGGAGGACCAGGCTGGCGATGTAGGCGAGTCCGGTAGCGCGGCGAGTGGAGATATGGCCGCCGGCGAGAAGGCGGAAGAGGTGGGCGAGGGAATGGTTGATGCCCTCGGGGGACTGGAAGTTTTCGGCGTTCTCGGCGAGCAGGCGGGCGAAATTGCGAGTGTCGACGGAGGGAGATTCGGAGTGGCGGGGACAGAACTTGGACTGCGGGTCCTGGATGAGGCAAGCGCATTGGCGACCGGTCGGGGTGTGGTACTGGCAACGTTCGGCGGCGCGGGCGGCTTTGGCGTAGGCTTCGGCGTATGGGTCGGAAGTTTTCATGGGCGGTCTTTTTTAGGTTGTGATTTCCTTTTTAGAAATTTGATTTGAGCGTGGGGGGTATACCCCCCTTTTTTTGAAAAGAGGCTCGAAGACACTGATAACAAAGGAAACGAGGTCGCAAAGTGCGGCAACAGAATACAAAGAGCGGACGGGGGCTTTGCGATTGGCTGGTGGAGTTGGGAGACGCTAGCTTGGTTGACCGTAAAGGAATGCGGGAGGGTGCCGAGATTTGCGACGATCATGCGTTATTTTACTGATTAGATATAGTAACTACTACTGTACAGTAGGACAGTGGCGGGGCAGGGAAGAAAGGCTGACCGGCGTGGAAATTGAAACCGGTCGGGTCGGATTTTCACGACCCATGTTACGACTTGAGAGAAGAAAACCTCCTCCGATTTCTATCTGGAGGGCAGTCATTCTTCTTCAACGACCGCTTCGCCAGGTGAAATCAACTTGACAGCTTTCCCCGCGAAAAAGTCAGCGACCATCTTTGTTAATTGCGAATCAAGAAGGTGGCCGGAGGGTAGGCCGCTAGCCAACTTGCGTCCTGAATGCAACGTGTCCCATTTTGACAATTGTTGTGGCCGATTTTTTCCGGGTTTGTGAATTCCGAACCCATCAATGAGCACGTTCCATAGTGGCTGAAATTGGGCGATTAACAGTGCCTCGCCCAAAGGAATCCAAATATCATCCGAGATGAGATAGCGGCAGGAAAAATGCTTAATGCGTAGGTTTGGTGTCTCCTCGATCGACCGTGCATGCTCACGGAGTCGTCGAAAAATTGCCGGCCCCGGAGCGGAACCGAGGCCGAACCCTCCCTTGCGCGCTCCGGGTGGAACGGCTTTGCCCACATAGATGGGTTGTGACGGATTCTCTGAACGATTCTTGTCCGCAACGGAACGATAAAGCTCAAGATCTCCGTGGTAATAAATTGCGTAAATTCCAGCGCCGATGAATTGTTTTGCGGGAGGAAGCGGGCCAATCGGCCTTTTAAGAAGAGCCGCAGCAACGCTCTCACCCAGATGTATTTTATCTAGCGGATTGAAGGGGGCATGTCCCACGCTGCTGATATTATCAGCAGCAAGACAAAAGAGTGAGTTTGAGTTTTGTTGCGAGATGTTCCGCCAGAGTAACGGGAACAGCGTTCCCTATTTGCCGCATGCTCTCCGTCCAAGAGCTTGAAAAAACGAAATTGTCTGGAAAGGTCTGCAAACGAGCACTCTCGCGAATCGTGAAATATCGCACGGAACCATCGGACAGAAGAAGCATGTTCTCCCCGCCTGGAACACCATGAACCCCGGCTTTCAGGGTTTTTGAAGGCTCGTCTAGAGGGCTACCGGAATGGCCCCAATAGGATTTAGCTCCTGGGATATGAAAGTGGGTTAGACCTGGTTCCTGGGCTTGGCGTTTGATGGATACAGGCGGGAGGTTCGAGAACGCATCCCTGACAGTTCTCCAAGGCTTATGCTGCGGCGGTATCAGCCTAGTAACCAATTTGATTCGGTCTCGAATCTGCTCGCTCGGTTTCGCTTGAAGTCTTTTGGGGACTTGATGTCTTTCCCAGTAGTCTCCTGTATGAAATTGATCCCAAAGGAGCGCATCAAAGGAGTGAATCGGCGAAGGAAATGACCACTCGGCTTTTAGGTCCGCACGAATCGCGACCATGAAGAGCCGTTCGCGCTTCTGGGGCACGCCATAATCCGCTGCGTTTAGGACACGGTGAACGACGCGATACCGGAGACCGTCTCTTTTTCCGCTTGTATGATAGCGCTCTAGACGGCTCGCATGTTCGAACCATTCTTCGCTTTCCTTGCGAATGACCTCCGGATACGTCAGCATCAGCTCTATATAACCAAAATATCGCGCGAAAGAAGGACGAGTTAAACCGCGAACGTTCTCAACAAGAACGGCACGCGGCTTGATTTCACGTATCGTCTTAACCAGTTCGGGAAACATGTTCCGCTCGTCGAGATGTCCTTTATGCTTGCCTCCTATCGAGAACGGCTGACAAGGTACGCCCGCAGTTAGAAGTTCAACGCCTTCCGGAATCGAGCTGCAATCGAATTCTCGAACGTCTTGATGGAAAATGGGCCAACGTATCGATCCGTGAATATTTCGAGGAGCGTTCTGTCGCAGTGTCGCGCATGCATCCTCATCCCACTCCACGACGGCCAGTGGCCGAAATCCGGCTCGTTCAACACCAAGAGCGAGACCTCCTGCGCCGGCGAAAAGTTCAACACTATTCAAGATTACGATCCAGGAAACGGGTTATGGCCTTTTCCAAAGTGGGCCTCTTTCCCAATTGACATTCCCAAACTAGCTTAACGGCCCAACCGTCCCTCCTGAGCCGTCGAATGTTTCTTAGGTCTCGCTTACGATTCCCCTCTAGCTTAGGAAGCCAAAACTCTAGTCGCGACTTCGGTAGCCGAGCAAGTGAGCAATTCGGATGCCGATGCCAAAAACAACCATGAACAAATATAACCTTTTTTATTTTCGGGAAAACCATATCTGGCTTGCCGGGGAGCTTTACCACATTCGCACGATATCGATATCCCGCCGCCCTGATGAGATTGCGAACGATGATCTCAGGCTTGGTGTTCCTATGTCTGATTAGCGACATTCGAAGGCTTCGCTGGGAGCGGCTAAGGGTATCCATGAGCGTCGGAACGTCGGTGAACTCACTGTAAACTAAAACTATATGAAGCGGCCTTTCCCATCATCAGACATCAGGTGTCTTCGCTGCCTAGTATAGATGCAAAAATCAGGATTGCCGCTATGTTGCGATGCGCACCTGAGGAAAAATCGCACGACACAACGGGATGTATCCTCGCACAAAAGTACTAAGGGGTAGTAGAAGCGGAGAAGTTCTACGGCGGATTGCCTGGGGCTGCTCCGGCGAAATGGGATGCAGTGAAAAAGGGGCGGCCTGCACCGGCCGCCCCGTCTCGATACAGCCGTGAAGAGTTACTTGGTTGGCGGCACTTGTTGCTTGGAGTCGCGGTGCTCGCGCATATTTTCTTCAAACTGTTTGCGTTGGTCTGGGGTAAGGATTTTTTTAACCTGTTCGTGCATATCACGCTTGAGGTCATGGATTTTCGCTTGTTTTTGGTCTGCCGACAGCGATGAATCGTTATTCACCGCTTCGATTTTCGGACGCGTGCCTTCGTGGATCTGTTTGATTTGCGCTTTCTGGTCATCCGTGAGGTTCAGGTTGGCCAGCATAGCGTTTTGCTCGCCACGCTTTTCGTGCATGCCTTGCGACTGTCCCGGGGTCGAGTCAGGCGCAGTGGTCTGCGCATGGCTCAGCGCCGGGAAAACGCTCAGCAACATGAAGCTAGCGGTTATCGCAAGTTGCTTCGAGATGCGATTCATGGGGTGTTCTTTTCTGGAGCTGGGTTGTTGGTGTCGTTGATATAACCCTGATCCGTTGGGAATGTCGCGTTGCCGGCGAACCACCGCCTATAGTGGTTTTAAATTAGCCTTTTGCAACAGGGAATTTACTCGTGTCCTGTCCCGCTGCCAAAGTGCGCCCCAGCGCTCTAGGACATTCTTTGTGGCACTATCCCATTTCTCAATCGTCACTGTCGCGTCCGCAGAAGGAGCCGAATCGGCACTCTGAATAATAGATAATAATCCAGTGGCTGCGTGAGAGGCCTCTCGGAGGGTGACCGTTTCTGTTGCGGGCCCAGTCAAGCCGAACACTCCGAATTCGGATTCTCCCTGCACACCGATAAGCTCACCGACTTTACGATCGAGAGCTGCAAGGGCTTCGGTGAGCTCACCATTGGAAGCCGTTTCTTTTTTGCGCGCGACAACATTCATTTGCAATTCCTGAGCGTGTTTCATCGCGGCAGAAAGTTGCGCCAGATTTGTCGCGACGCGCGACTCCGCGCGAAACATTTTCTCAAGATCAACTTGCGATGTTTTTATACGCGGGTCCATTTTCAACAGCAATGGCTGCGAGTGACTTTGTCCGTTCACGGTCAGCTTAACTGTATAGTTGCCGGGCAATGCGAGGGGCGCTTTGGGCCCATAGAATGAAGTGTGCACATCAGCGGGAAATGCATAGTGCAAATCCCAAACAAAGCGGTGCGCTCCGGGTTTGGCCGAAATGGGTTCCGCATCATGTACCCAGTACATTGGAAATTGCATGTCTTCGGGTTTCGTCTTGGGAATCACATCGTCGCTCGCGAAGCGTCTTACCAGCGCGCCTGCGGAATCAAAAATCTCCAAAAGCACTGGCATGGACTGCGTATCCTTGAGGTAGTAATCCAGCACCGCGCCGTCCGGCGGATTATTCGCGTGCGGCTCATCGAGTGGTACAGGCGTTCCTTGGTCTGTTCCGGGCCGCACACGGTAGGCTGTGCTGGGCTGAAAAAGCCATGACGTGGACTGGGCCATCTCAGCGGTTATTTGCCGCAGCGGCGCAATGTCATCCAAAATCCAAAATGATCGTCCATGCGTCGCGATCACCAAATCGTCACCGTGAATCACCAGATCGCGCACCGAGGTGGTCGGCAGATTCAACTGCAAGGGCTGCCAATGGTCGCCATCGTCAAAAGAAACAAACACGCCCTTTTCAGTGCACGCATATAACAGGCCTTTTCGTACTGGATCCTCGCGTACACAATTCAAAAAATATCCTTCCGGTATTCCGTTCGAAACCAATTCCCAATCCTTGCCAAAGTTTCGCGTGCGATATAAATAGGCGCGCAAATCGTCAAGGCGGTGTCGGTCAACTGCCGCATATGCTGTGCCTACATCAAAATGCGATGCTTCGATATGCGTTACTTTGCTCCACGCCGTAATTTCACGCGGCGTGACGTTGCTCCACGTTTTCCCTTCGTCCTGAGTCAGCTGTATTAATCCGTCGTCCGTGCCCGCCCAAATTTCGCCTTTGCGTACATAAGAAGCTTCGATCGTGTAGATCACACCATGACGTTTTTCTTTTCCTGAGTCGGCAATCGCTGGCGGATCGAGGTTTGGCGGCGCGCCAGGCTCTTCGCGCGTCAAATCGGTGCTAATCACTTGCCAGGAATTTCCGCCATCCGCGGTGCGAAACAACACCTGTGAACCGAAATAAAGTACATGCGGGTCGATGGGAGAGAAAACAAGTGGCAGCGTCCATGTCCTCCGGTAATTGCCGGGATGTGCCAGCGTCGGCGGAGTCTCGAGTGTCTCTTCGTTGTTTAAATCCTGGCGAGCTACAAATCCTCCATAAATCACTCCGGGATTTTCCGGGTCGGGAGCTATGTAACCGTTCTCGTCACCTGCTGCGATGGGGCGCCAGTCGTGAGAATTCAGCGCGCGATAATTTCCCCGGCTGGGGGTCGCGATCGAGCCGCTATCCTGCTGCGCGCCATAAACCCAGTACGGAAACCTGTTATCGGTGCTTACGTGATACATCTGCCCGGTCGGTCGGTTGTACCAGGAACTCCAGGTTTCGCCGCCATTGCGCGTGACAATAGTTCCCTGATCGCTTCCCAAAACCATTCGCTTCGGTTCATCCGGGTCGATCCACAATTGGTGGTAATCGTCGCCGCCAGGAGCACCCTTGAACGCCGCGAACGTTTTTCCTCCATCGCGTGAGCGATACATCGTTGTGTTTGGCAGGTACACGGTGTCCGCGTCCTTAGGATCGACGCTGATTTCCCCGAAGTACCAACCGCGCTGCCATATCCGCTTGTCTTGCGACATCAGCTGCCAATTTTGGCCGCTATCATCCGAGCGATAAAGTCCCCCTGCTTTTGCATCCACGATCAGATAAATCCGCTTTGGATTACTCGGTGCGAAGGCAATTCCGATGCGGCCAATTTCTTCGGCGGGCAATCCGTTGCCGGTCACTGGTTCCCAATGATCGCCACCATCGCTCGAGCGGTACAAGCCGCTGCCAGGACCCTTTGAAGGTGGATACACGTTCCAAGGTGGCCGTCGGGTCTGGAGCAACGCGGTGTAAATCGTGCTTGAGTTCCCGGGTTCGAATGCCAGATCGATCGCCCCGGTGTTCTCATCGTGAAAAAGAACGCGCTGCCAGGTCGCACCTCCGTCTTTGGATCGGAACACGCCCCGCTCGCTGTTAGGTCCATAAGCGTGTCCCAGCACAGCGACAAATACTTTATTGGGGTCAGCCGGATCGACCAGGATGCGTGCGATCTGGCGGGAGTCCAACAATCCGACATGTGTCCAGGATTTGCCGGCGTCAGTCGACTTATACATGCCGTTCCCGTAACCGACATTCGAACGCATATCAGATTCGCCCGATCCGAGATAGATCACCTCCGGATTTGAAGGCGCGACGGCGATGGCCCCGATGGAACCAATCGGCTGCGAATCAAAAATAGGATTCCATGTCCGCCCCGCGTCATTGGTCCGCCACACGCCCCCATCCACGGAGCCAAAATAAAATAATTCCGGTTGGCCCCGCACACCTGCGACCGCAAGTGAGCGTCCACCGCGGTGCGGACCGATTGAGCGCCAGCGAAGGTCTTGGAAAAGTGCCTCATCAAAACGCGATGGGGCGCTTTGCACTTGAGCTCGCGTAATTGGTAGTGCAATAGCGGAAGCAAAAGCAACCGATAGACATATAAGCAGCGGCCACTTCAGGCGGGGAATTTTCAAGGGCTAGTCTCCAGAGCGCAAACATCTAGTCGGACGAGCCGGAAGTATATCGCAGCGGGCTAAAAGCCAGGCCTTGGAGTTTTGAATGGAATCGATTCTAATTTGTGTGAATCACACGTGAAGATTGGACGCTATTGTGGGGAACTACTCAGGCAGGTTCGGGAACTTCCGCACTGACTTCTGGGCGGACGCGTTTGCGAAGCTTACGCGTTGAGGCATACAACGCGAATCCCGCCGCCATAATCAGAACACCGAAAAGCAGGCCGTTGATTCCCAGCACTGACTGGCTTTCACTCTGCACCAGCGCGATCATCAGTAACGCCAGCGGGAATACACCCACAAGAATCGCGCCCGGCAATCCGCCCGGAACCCGAAACTCGCGCTTCAGCTGCGGCTCACGAATGCGTAGCGCCACCAGGGTTACAAACTCCAGCATTAAAGCCGCGCCGTAAAGCATGATGTCGAGGGTCACAAGTCGCTTGAATCCTAGCCCCAAGCACAGCGCCCAGCACGCGGCGCATGCAATGATCGCCACCCAAGGCGCGTGAGTTCGTGCGCTCGTTTTGGCGAAAATTTTGGGGAGCATTCCATCGCGCGCCATCGCCAGGGGCAATCGTGAGTAGCTCATCACCAACGCATTGAACATACCGAAGCCGCTCATCATGCCGCCGAGCACTACCAGGAAGCGCAGCCACTCGAATCCCATTACTTTGCCGCCCACCAGGCCGGCGACGGTGGCCCACGAACCGTCTTCGGCAAACGCCGTCGCGGGAACACCGATAAAATAAACCGCGGCAAAGGGAAGCACGTAGGTCAAGGAAACCAGAATCACCGCAGCGATCATCGCTCGTGGGTACGTACGTTGTGCCCTTTCCACTTCCTGCGCGATGGTCGACGCGTTATCCCAGCCCATGTAATTCCACATGGCCACCAACACGCCGCCGAGTAAACCCAGGCCCGCGCCCGCTTCCGTGGCATGCGGAGCAGCGGCAAGCGCCCCAGCGCGCACCGGAGCCAGCAACA
>Ga0073928_10007792_pt1 | contig 13710 bp, 14 predicted proteins | sample PaiPotPPA55metaG_FD_76969 | JGI IMG/M metagenome (GOLD analysis project Ga0073928, IMG submission 76969) | Iron sulfur acid spring bacterial and archeal communities from Banff, Canada, to study Microbial Dark Matter (Phase II) - Paint Pots PPA... ...
CGAGCGCGATACCTTGTACCGTCCCGTAATTCGTACGGAAACGTCGGTTACGGTCGCGGTGTAATAAGCCCTGAGCTACTGGAAAAATTCTCCCATGTCAGGGGCTGTTGCGGCGTCCCCGGGCAGATCCGTCACACCCAGCGTCTCTAAGCTTAGCCGCATGGTACTCGGATGCTGGTAAACGGTTGTAGATTGATAGCCCGTCTTGCTCTTCGAACTTACGATGACTGCCGGAACATGTCCGCCGACGTTCGCGAGATCTGTAATATCGCCCTCATCGAAAACGATTATCATCACCGCATCCTGGAAAGCTGAACTCTTGATCACCGGATCGATATTGGTTTGCAGCCACTGATCCGCCGCCGCGAGCTTTTGTAGATCCGTGCAATTCGGGTTTGCCACGGGACAATCGTGCGCGTCATCATTCAGGTTAGGAACGATAAAGGCATAGTCAGGAACGGCGTTGTTGGCGATGTCGCTAGCCAGTTGACTGAACGGTACGATGTTGGCAGCTTGTGTGGCGTCATTGATCACGTCGGAAAAATAGGCGAACGGATTATGGCGCTTAGCGTATTCGCCGCTATCGACTCCGATATAGCCAATCGCGGGCAGGGATTCAGCATAGCTTTTCCAGTTCTTGCCAGCCGCTGTCAATGCTCGGACAACGTTGTCTTGTGTCACCGGGCCAGGAAAATTATCACCTTCCAAACCTGTAATGGAAAGGCCCTCTCCAGCAGTTAATTCGAAGTAATTGGGGAGGGAAGGATGTGCGTCGGCGTAATACTGAGTAGCCAGCCCATAGGAAGTCGCCAGGCTATTGAAGTAAGGCATGCTAGTGTTCCCGATCACGTCGCCGTAGCTATGGTTTTCTTCCACCACTATAAAGACATGTGAAAAGGCAGGAACGGTGCTCGGCACAGTTGGGGGAGGAGTTCCGCTTCCGGCAGTTGTCGAGGTTGAACCCCCGCCGCAGCCAACCTCAGCCAGCGCAAGAATTAATACCAGGAAGAACGATATAAAGAGTTTCATCCGATTAACTCCCACATAAACATTTCAGTTAGAATCGCGGAAGGCAGCTCCCGTTGCATGGAACCGGCCACCGGTCTTTCTCATCGCACATACAGGTTTCGATGTATCGTGGCGTGGACCCCGCCCGGATAACCAAAATGCTTTAACTGTGCAAATTGTGTTTCTCGCCTAAGGCGTGGGTGTAGAATCGACTCGTAGGGAACCGGAATTCTTCGCGGAATCTCTTCCGTGATCCGAGGCCTGAGAATGAATGTCCATATCAGTTATAAAGACCGCAAAACTCCTGACATTGAAAAAGATATTAACCATCTGGTGGAAAAGCTGCGCAAGCGGCTGCAGGTATTCCGGCCGGAATTGGTGCACCTGCGCGGGGTGGTGGAGCAGAACTCTGCACGCGAGGGAATAACTGTATCCCTCAACCTGCGCCTGCCCTCCGGGCAGATGGCTGCTCAGAAATCTGCCTCAACTGCTTCGTCGGCTGTGAAGGCAGCCTTCGATGATCTGCTGCAGCAGATCAGCAAACATAAAGATCTGCTGCGCAATTCGCACAAATGGCAGCGTCGCCGGGTTGCGGATTTCCGTCCACAATCGCAAGTCGCTTTCGAAGATACAGTCGCCGCTGTACACGTGCCCATGGCTTCATCCGATGACATTCGCTCGTATGTGAATGCCAGCCTGGGACGGCTCGAGCGCTTCGTCGAGCGCGAACTTTATTTCCGCGAAACCGCGGAGGAGATTACCGTTGACTGCGTCAGTAAAGAAGAAGTCATTGACGAAGCTATTGCTCGCGCCCTGAGCGACGGGGCCAATGGCGGCGAAAAGCCTGAAAGCATCGCGTTGGAGCCTTGGCTATACCGGTTGGCACTGCGCGCGATCGATGATTTGTCTGCCAGCAGTCCGGAGAGCCTGCTCTCGGTTCATCTGGAGGACTCTGCCCGACGTCCGAATGTTCGCGCCAGCGACGAACCCGAACTGCAGTTCCATCAACCAGACGAAACTCTGACCGGTGAAAATGTGATTGCCGACCGGCGCGCGTCTACGCCAGAGGATATTGCATCATCCGACGAAATGATTACGCTGGTCCAGTTTGCTCTCGGGAGCGCGGACCGCGCCGATCGGGAAGCCTTTATCCTGCACGCTCTCGAGGGATTTTCGCTGGATGAAATTGGCATCATTACCGACCGCAAACCGGACGAGGTGCGATCTTCCATCGAACAGGCGCGAGCGCATTTGCGCCACCTCGCCCCGCTCGCCAACCGCTTCAAGTCGAAGCCGGAAAGATTGGCTTCGGCGAAAGCTTAAAACTACTGGTGGCACTCAGGAGACGTTGTGATGATTACCCGCGAAGAGATCCGTGAGTTGGCTCAATTTCGTACCAATGGTGATGAAGGCTGGGCCCTCAGTTTCTATTTCGAACCGCAGACGCCACAAAATAAATCCCACCGCGAAGAAACCATCCTTGCCAAGGATCTGGTGCGCAAAGCGCTGCGCGAAGCGGAGAAGAACAGCAAGAACGGCAGCACTCGAGCGGATTTGAATCGCATACTTGAAATGGCGGAAAACCTGCATGGCAATCAAGCCCGTGCCCGGGCGGTATTTGCCTGTGGCAGCCGCAATTTCTGGCGCGAATTCGATCTGCCTTCGCAACTGCCGGGCACGCAGCTTTTCGTGAACCGGCAATTCCATTTGAAACCGCTGGCGGTGCTTCTGGGAGCGCAGCCTCGATTGTGCGTTGTGCTTGTGGACCGCCACAAAGCACGATTCTTCGATCTGCGGGTGGATGAACTGAAAGAGCGGGAAGGAATGTTCCGCACGCTTCCCGCGCGTCCGGGCCGCAGCGACGGTTTCGCTGGATACGATGGAGGCCATGCCCAGCGCCGCATCGACGACGAAGCCTTGCATCACTTTAAAGGCGTAGCTGAGCATTTAAGTACGGCTTTGGAAAAAGGGCTTTACGAAAAGCTGATCATAGGTTGCCATGACACGAGCTGGCACGAACTCGAAGCACAGCTGCATCCTTACGTGAAGAAAGTTTTGCTGGGCCATTTTTCTGCCGATCTCAATGGCATCACGAATGATCAAATACGCGAAGAAGCTACTCGCATCCTGCGCGAGTCACTCGATCAACGCTGCAAAGATCTTGCCCGCGAATCGATTAGCCAGGCCAAGAGCAATGCTCGTGGAGTAACCGGATTGCGTCGCGTTCTGCGGTCGCTGGAATTGGGAGAAGTGCAAACCTTGCTGATCGGAGACAAGTTTTCTCACCTCGCGGTCGAGTGTACGAACTGCGGCCATCTTGAAACACGCATGGTGCGCGAGTGTCCGGTGTGCGGCCACGAAACGCGAGAGATCGAAGATGTGACCGAAGTGATCATTCCTGCTGCCATCCAGCGTGACATTGAATTGTTGTACGTGAAAGATGACGAAGAGTTTGACCGCGCAGGAAACATTGCGGCTCTACTGCGGTTCCGTGCCGATCAAAGCAAAGGTGGCGAAATTCGGGCTGCGTCGTAAAATGTCAGCAATCCGAAAGGCATTTCGTGACAGAAGCTGAACTTAACAAACATCTGGACGCAGCAGAGCAGAGTCCCAAACAGATTGCGGCAGCGGTGTTGGGCTTACCGGACGCAAAATTGCGCTACAAACCGTCGCCCGAAAAGTGGAGTATCCTCGAGATTCTCGGCCATCTGGCGGACATTGAAATTGTCTTCGCGCACCGTTTTCGGCAAATGCTCGCCGACAATAAGCCTGTAATCGCGCCAATGGACCAGGATGCGTGGGCCCGGAATCTCGGCTACATGCAGACGCCAGCGCCCGAACTGGTTGCGCTCTACGGATTGAACCGGCATCACAATGTGCGATTGTTACGCCGCTTGAAAGCTGAAGACCTTCAGAAATCTGCCTACCATCCTGAACTGCAGCATGACGTCACGGTTGCGGAGTATGTAGAAAAAATGAGAACGCATGGCGAGAACCATCTCTCTCAGATTGAACGTTTGAAGAAGCAAGCTGCGGCGTAATCACTGTTCATCGTTCGTAAATTGCACGAGTGCTTGTAGTTTCTGGGCGGCCGCACCTGAATCAATTGAGGTCGATGCCAGCGGAATAGCATCTGCGAGATGGTCGGCTTTGCCAGCGGCGACCAAAGCTGCGGCTGCGTTGAGCAAGACCACGTCGCGTCGCGACGATTTTTTGCCTGCGAGGACCTCCGTAATAATCGCGGCATTAGCGGCTGCGTCGCCACCGGAAATGTCCTCGAGCGTGTTTCGCTTCATACCAAACTCTTCGGGCGTGACTTCGTAGGTGCGCAGCGTCCCTGAGCGCACCTCGGCAATGCGCGTAGGGCCAGTGATGGTAATTTCGTCCAACCCATCCAGGCCATGCACGACAAGCGCTCGATGCAATCCCAGCATGCTGAGAGCTTCAGCCAATTTTTCTACCAGCGCGGCGGAATATACTCCGACCACCTGGGCTGAAGCACGCGCCGGATTCGTCAGCGGTCCCAGCAAATTAAAAACCGTCCGCAGACGCAGTTCGCGCCGGGCGGATTGCACATGCTGCATCGCGGAGTGCATGGCCGGAGCAAAAAGAAATGCGATGCCGATTTCTTCGAGGCAAGCAGCAAGCCGTGCGGGAGGCAAATTGATACGTACACCAAGCGCCTCCATCACATCGGCCGAACCGCACTTCGATGTCACGCTGCGGTTCCCGTGCTTGGCTACGCGTACCCCTGCGCCCGCAACTACCAGCGCGGTCGCGGTTGAAATATTGAAGGTGCCGCTGGCATCGCCCCCGGTTCCGCAAGTGTCCACTAAAGCGTCGCGCCCAGTTCCGCTCACGTCCAGAGTCTGATCTGGCGGCAGGCTAATTGGTGTCGCGGCAGCTCGCATGGCTTCCGCAAATCCAACAATCTCTTCAACCGTCTCGCCCTTCATGTGCAGCGCGACCAGCAGGGCCGCAATTTGAGCATCGGTGCATTTGCCCGCCAGCACTTCCGCCATAACCGAACGCGCCTCTTCACGGCACAGGGATTGGCGGTGATTGGCGATACGATGAAGCGCGTCGATAATCATCGATAGATCAGAGTAGCATCGTGGAAGCTTGACCGCGGGGCAAACGTAAGCTCCGAAATGAAACTGAAACGTCCTCTCTCTTCATAAGGGCGTTTGCCCAATGTGCGAGCGTTCTATAGAATCAAGTGTTTGCTGCCGCGGTTGTAAGCTGCAAGCACGTCCTGCCATCATAGTAAATCTGGAATGTTATGAAAATTCATGAATACCAAGCGAAGGCAATCCTGAAGAAGTATGGAGTAGCGGTGCCGCGCGGCGAAATGGCCGAGACCCGCGAACAAGCGGAAGCGGTCGCCAAGAAACTTTTCGATGCTGGAGCAAGCGGCGTTGTCGTGAAAGCTCAAATCCACGCTGGAGGCCGCGGCAAAGGCGGCGGCGTGAAGATTGCGAAATCAGTGGAGGAAGCAGCCGAGCTAGGTTCCAAGATTTTGGGGATGACGCTGGTGACGCATCAGACTGGCCCCGAGGGCCGCGTGGTGCGCCGTCTGCTCATCGAAGAAACTTTGCCCATCGAAAAAGAACTTTACCTGGGGATCGTGATCGATCGCGTGGAAGCCAAGCCCGTCTTCATGGCATCCGCTGCGGGTGGCATGGAAATCGAGCAGGTCGCTGCGGAAAATCCGGACGCCATCCTCAAGGAGTACATCGAGCCGGGCCTGGGGTTGGAAGCGTTTCAAGCCCGCAAGTTAGCGTTCAAACTGGGGCTGAAACCTTCTCAGATTAATGAAGCGGTGCGTTTGATGACGGGACTTTTCCGCGCTTTCCAGGAGACGGATTCTTCGTTGATGGAAATAAATCCTTTCGTCAGTTGCAGTGATGGACGCCTGTTCGCCTTAGACGCGAAAATCAATTTCGACGACAATGCTCTGTTTCGCCATCCTGATCTGCGCGAGCTTCGCGACATCAGCGAAGAAGATCCGCTCGAAGTCGAAGCCTCAAAGTACAGCCTGAATTACATCAAGCTCGATGGAAACGTGGGCTGCATGGTGAATGGCGCGGGATTGGCCATGGCGACCATGGACATCATAAAGTACGCCGGAGGTACGCCAGCGAATTTCCTCGATGTAGGCGGCGGAGCCAATGCCGAACAGGTTACGCATGCCTTCGAAATTTTGATCAGCGACAAAAATGTGAAAGCCGTGCTGATTAATATTTTCGGCGGCATCCTTCGCGTGGATACGTTGGCCACGGGAGTCGTCGAAGCCGCGCAAAAAACCCATATTCAATTGCCCATCGTCTTGCGACTGGAAGGAACTAACGTCGAAGCCGGACGAGAAATTCTCAAGCAATCAGGATTGAATTTTATAGTGGCCGAAACTATGAAAGACGCAGCCGAGAAAGTAGTAGCTGCTGCGGCGAATTAATTTGTAGCGCCGCCGTCTCGGCGGCTGTCGCGAAGGCGTCTCGCCTTCACCGCCGAGGGCAAGATGCCGGCGCTACAAAGAAACCAGGCAGAATTTATGAGCATTCTGGTAGATAAATCGACGCGAGTGGTGGTGCAAGGCCTGACCGGACGTGAAGGCACATTTCATGCCAAGGCTTGCGCGGAGTACGGAACAAAGATCGTCGGCGGAGTAACGCCCGGCAAAGGCGGCACCACTCATGAAGGCTGGCCAATCTTTAACACCGTGCAGGAGGCAGTCGACAAGACCGGTGCCGATGCCTCGGTGATTTTCGTCCCGCCGCCATTCGCAGCTGACGCAATTATGGAAGCCGCGGACGCCGAGATAGAGCTGATCGTTTGCATTACCGAGGGCATCCCGACCCTTGATATGGTGCGCGCCTGGGAGTACCTGCAGAACCGGCGCTCCCGTCTGATCGGTCCCAACTGTCCCGGCATTATTTCTCCCGGCAAATGCAAAATCGGAATCATGCCCGCACGAATTCATCTGGAAGGATCGGTGGGAATCGTTTCGCGCTCGGGCACTTTGACCTACGAAGCGGTATATCAGCTAACCACGCGCGGCATAGGGCAGTCGACCGCGATCGGGATCGGCGGCGATCCAATAATTGGTACGAACTTCGTGGATGCACTCGAATTGTTCAACAAAGATCCGCAAACCGAAGTGGTAGTAATGATCGGCGAAATCGGCGGCAACGCCGAAGAGACCGCGGCGGAATATGTGAAGTCTCGCATGAAAAAACCGGTGGTTGGATTCATCGCCGGCCAAACCGCGCCTCCCGGACGCCGCATGGGCCATGCGGGCGCCATCATCTCCGGCGGCAAAGGAACTGCCTCCGAGAAAATTAAAGCAATGGAAGCAGCAGGCATTCGCGTAGCCAAATCACCCGCCGATATTGGCGAGACGGTGGTCGCCGCGATGGGAGTTACGGCGAAAGCTTAAGGACCAAAGACGAACGACCGAGGACGAACGACTAAACTATGAAGACCCTGCAACGCACTTTTACCATAATCAAACCGGACGCAGTTGCCAAGAATGCCGTTGGCGATATCATCGAGCAATTCGAGAAGAACGGTTTCCGGATACTGGCCATGAAGATGCTCGAAATTTCGAAACATCAGGCGGAACAATTTTACGCTGTACATGCCACGCGTCCGTTTTTTCGTTCGTTGACGGATTTCATGTCGAGCGGACCTATCGTGGTGTTGGCGCTGGAAAAAGAAAATGCCATCGCCGATTTGCGTAAGCTCATGGGCGCCACGAATCCGGCCAACGCCGAAGAAGGAACGATCCGAAAAAAATGGGCAAGTGACATCGAACACAATGCAATCCACGGTTCGGATGCGGATGACACGGCTCGCTTCGAGTTAAGCTATTTTTTTGCCGGATACGAACTTGCCAAGTGACGGCGTTTGCGCACATTCGTCTGTGTCATCCTGAACGAACTGAAGGATCTCGGTTTTGTAGCAGGAATTAACTTATGCCTCTAGTGCAAATCACAATGCTGACTGGCCGTACCGCGGATCAGAAACGCAAGCTCGCAAAGCGCATCACGGATGCTATGATCGAAGAAGCCGGCGCGCACCGCGAGGCGGTCGTCGTGACTTTCCATGAACTCTCAAAAGAAAGTTACGCCTCAGGCGGACTGTTGATGGCGGACAAAGAAAAGTGACGGTTCGGCTATCATTCGCGGGCGAGGGTGCCCGCGCCGCACGCACTCATCCTAGCGGTTCGTACAACTGGCCCTCTATGCGCTCGCCTAACTTGGGCAATTCTTTCTTGGCGTACTGGAGAAAATGTGGCGCGGCGCGATGGGCTTCGAGCGCGGCATCATCCTTGTACTGTTCGTAGATAAAGAATCGTCGAGGCTCCGTCTTATGGCGATGCACCTGGTACACCACGCAGCCGGGCTCTTTGCGGGATTCTTCGGTTAGTTTAGAAAACACGCTGACCACATCGGCTTCACGACCGACCTTCGCCATCCACGTCACGACCAGAACGACCATTGCCAGCTCCGTTCTTAGATTTTTGCTTGAGCCCGGGTTTTCGATCCCGTCAATTCCTGAAGTTTCGCCGCGAACTCATCAACGAAGATAGTTTCCTCGCGCCCGGGTCCGGTCGAAACCATCCCGATGCGCGCTCCGCTTTCCTTCTCGATGAATGCCAGATATTCCCGGGCTGCTTTCGGCAGCTTCTCTAGTTTCGTAATCCCCTGGGTCGCGGTGCGCCACCCCGGCATTTTACGATAGGTGCATTTAATCTCAGAGTAGCCGCTATCCTGCGCGGGCACTTCATCAGTTTCCTTGCCGTTGATTTTATATCCAACGCACACCGGAATTTCCGCTAATTCATCCAGCACATCGAGCTTCGTTACCACCAGCCATGAGATTCCGTTAATCATGCCAGCGTATCGCAAGAGTGGCAAATCGATCCAACCGCAGCGGCGAGGCCGTCCCGTTACCGCTCCGAATTCATTGCCTCGTTTGCGCAGCACGTCTCCGTTTGCGTCCTGAGCTTCGGTCGGAAAAGGCCCGCCTCCCACCCGCGTGCAATAAGCCTTGGTGATGCCAATGACTGTGTCGATTGCCGTGGGGGCTACGCCCGTCCCAGTGACTGCTCCGCCCGAAGTGGCGCTCGAAGAAGTTACAAATGGATAAGTGCCGTGGTCGATATCGAGCATGGTGCCCTGCGCGCCCTCGAATACGATGGAGTCGCCATGAGCCAAAGCCTTATTCAATAATGCTGCGGTGTCACACACAAATGGCGCAATTGTGACCGAGGCTTCAGCGTACTCTTCGTACATTTTGTCGGCATCGAGCGGTTCGGAATTGAACAGCGCATGCGCGATCATGTTCTTTTCGTGACAAGCATTTTGAATGTGAGTCTTCAATAGTTGCAGGTCGAGCAGATCGGCGACGCGCAGTCCGCGGCGTCCCATCTTATCTTCGTAGGTCGGACCGATGCCGCGAGAAGTCGTTCCTATTTTTACGCGCCCAGGCGCGTTTTCCGAGGCCAACTCGATCAAGCGGTGGTAGGGCAAAATGACGTGCGCGCGATTGCTGACAAACAAGCTGCCGTCGACCTTAACCCCCGTTTCGCGCAGAGCGGCAACCTCCTTGAGGAAAGCCATGGGATCAAGCACGACCCCATTGCCGATAACGCTGCGGCAGCCTGGACGCAGCACTCCGCACGGCACCAGTTGGAGGACGAACTTTTTACCGTTGATGATGACCGTGTGCCCGGCATTGTGTCCGCCCGCATATCGCGCCACAATAGAAAAATTCTGTGAGAGCACATCGACAATCTTGCCTTTGCCCTCGTCGCCCCATTGTGCGCCTACGATGACCGCAGTTTTGCCCTTCTTCAACTGGAACTCCTTGGAACGTGAATTATGCGGCTGCCCAGCCGCGATTGCGGGGTTGCACACACTCGTCGCCCGCAGTGCAGAATCGAGCGCTGAATTACAAGGATAAAAGCGGAGCAGAGGTGTACTTGTAATGATAACCCCCGCTGGCAAGAGATGGCAATCAGGGCGTCAGGCTTCGGGCTTCGGTATTTTAAGCTTTTGATTTCGATGTCCATCTTTACGATTAGGAGCTTTTTCCTGAAGCCTAAAACCCGAAGCCTGCAGCCTGCCTCGAGCCTGTAAACTAACCTCATGCCAGAACTTCCCGAAGTCGAAACCATTGCACGCGGCTTGGCGAGCCGGGTTGCTGGCGATGTGATTGAGTCCGTGTGGCTCGGATCCAAGCCGGAACCGCTGAAATCGGCGGCATCTGAGATCGTTGCAACTCTCGAGTCCAAGCGAATTGCCGACGTACGTCGTGTAGGAAAGCACATCGTTTTTGATCTGCAGAATGGAGGACGGGCGTCCTCGCCCGTCAAGAAAAAATCCAGTCGAAAATCGAAAAAGGAAGTGTCCACGAATCCATCAATCACAGCGCAATGGATTGTGCACCTAGGCATGACCGGCCGAATGCTGGTTTGCAAATCCGACGAGGAGATCGAAAAACATACGCACGCCGTTGCTCGCCTGGCATCAGGCAGGGAACTGAGGTTTGTAGATCCGCGTCGTTTTGGGCGTTTGAGCGTTGCACAGGGTTTTAGCGCCGCCGGCTCCGAGCCACTTGAAATCGAATTCGATCGTTTCGTCGAATTGTTTCGCGGGCGCAAAACTCCAATTAAGAGCGCATTGCTGAACCAGAAACTTCTGAGCGGCGTAGGCAATATTTATGCGGACGAGTCGTTGTTTCGCGCCGGAATTCGACCGCGTCGCAGAGCCGCGTCGCTTACTCGCAAAGAATTGTCGCGGCTTTATGCCACTGTTCAAGAAGTGCTCAGGGAAGCCATCGCAGCAGGCGGTTCCTCAATTTCCAACTATGTGGATGCCGACGGAGAGAAAGGACTTTTTCAATTCCAGCATCGCGTCTACGGGCGGGAGAACGAGCCATGCGTGGTATGTAAGACTCCGCTTAAGCGGATCGTAATCGGCGGCCGCAGCAGCCACTATTGTTCCAAGTGTCAGAAGTAGAAGCCGTTGCCGTTTAATGCGTGGCTCTTAAGAGCTGTTTTAAGCGTTGCGCTCTATCTTACCGAAGCCCGTTCCATTACTTTTCTGAATGCTTCCAGAAAAATATCATTCTGTTCCGGTGTGCCAATCGTAATGCGGATCGCGTTCGGGGCCCCCCACGGACCTAATGGACGCACAATTACTCCCTCGGTCTGCAATCGCGTGGCGACCGCCGCTGCATCGTCGCCGAGATCGCAGTACAGAAAGTTAGCCCACGTCGGAACCGGACGGTAGCCCAGATCGGCCATTTTTGCCGTAAGCCGTTCCGCTTGTTCTGAATTGTTTCGCAGGGTTTTGCGAATGTGCGCATCGTCTTCAAGCGCAGCCATCGCACCCACTTGCGCCACCGCCGAAACCGAGAACGTAGTACGTATGCGGGCGAAATAGGACATCAATTCGGAAGGCCCAATGCCGTACCCGACGCGGGCTCCCGCCAAGCCATGCGCTTTCGAAAACGTCCGCAAAACAACCACTCTGCGCCCCTGCTTCACATAATCGAGAGCATGCGAATAGTCCATTCCACGCGTTGCGGCAAAGTCTTGCGCGAAATCGTAATACGCCTCATCGAGAATGACGATGACGTGCTGGGGGATCATGTCGAGAAAACGATCGAGCTCCGCCGCGGGGATGAGCGTACCGGTTGGATTGTTGGGATTCGCAACGTAAATGATGCGCGTGTGGTGATCGACGGCAGCGGCAATCCCATTCAAATCAAATCCGTCATTTAGTGTAGGAACGCGGATGAGACCTCCGCCCGCCGCTTGCGTGGCAATTGGATAAATGATGAACGAACGCTCACTCGTGATTGCGTTGAGTCCCGGTGCGAGCAAGGTTCGAGCGACGATGCCAAGCAGCGCCGTCGAGCCTGCTGTGGGAACAATTTGTTCCGCCTTAACTCCATGGAGTTCAGCCAATCGCTGACGCAACTCTCCGGCATCGTTGTCGGGATAGAAATTGCTTTCGGAAAGCACGGCCTGCATGGCTTTCACGGCCATTGGCGAAGGCCCAAACGGATTCTCGTTCGAGGCCATCTTGATGCAGTTCACGCGGCTCTCCCGTTGCGCCTGACGCAGTGATTTGCCTGGCGTGTACCCTCCCAGGTTTCGTATGTATTCGGGCACAAGCTGGCTATAATCGCTCATCTTTAGAATATCTAATCTTTACATGTAGCGGAGAAACTGTCACTCCGAGCGTGGGCGCGGGCGTCATCGCCCGTGCAGAGACAACGAGAACGTCAGGAGTTTTTAATTGACGTAGCAGCACGGGCGATGACGCCCGCACCTACACTTTAGCAAGTGTTTTCAGCTTGGATACTTCTTCGATCGTCAGCTTGCGGAATTTGCCGGGATGCACATCCAACTCCAACGGGCCGTAGCGCACTCGCTTAATTTTCTCCACATGATGCCCGATCTCTTCGAACATCCGCCGGATCTGTCGATTCTTGCCCTCAATCAACGTAACTTCGTACCAGGGATTCGCCGATTCGCGAATGGCGCGAATCTTGGCAGGCGCCGTTCTCACCCGCTTACCGCGATCGGAGGGGATAGAAATGCCTTCGCGCAAACGGCCCAAGCCTTCCCCACTCGGATTGCCCGCGATTTTTACCATGTAAGTTTTGGGAACATGAGACGCGGCTTTCATCATCCGATTGGCCAACTCGCCGTCGTTGGTGAGCAGCAGTAAACCTTCGCTGGCGTAATCCAAGCGTCCGATCGGATAAACCCGCGCTCCCACTCCGCGCAACAAATCCATGACTGTAGGCCGGCCCTCCGGGTCGCGCAACGTAGTGACGTAACCTTTGGGTTTGTTCATCAAGAGGTAAATGTGCCGCTCCGCGCCGTGCAGAAGCTTTCCGTTCACCCGAATGTGATCGCGTTCGCGATCAGCCTTAGTGCCAAGTTCTGTGACGATCTGTCCGTTTACTGAAACCAGTCCGCCAGTAATCAGTTCCTCAGCTTTGCGGCGAGAAGCAATTCCAGCGGCGGCGATAATTTTCTGTAAACGTTCAACGGGCATAGGAATTCAAGGTGGTAGTGGCGGGATGAGTTGACACTTCAGGCGGCCGAATCGTTTTCGTCTGAGCGTTCGTTTTCTACCGTCGCCAAAACAGAATCCTCTTTTTCAACTGCTGCGGAATCCGGGACCGGCAACCCGTTTTCACGGGCAACCGCATTTTCCGGAGCATCAACTTGCGCGCCGTCGGCTGGCAGCAAATCGCTTTGGAACGACTCCGCAACCAGCTTTTCGAATTCCTCCATGCTGGGCAATTCGCCAATGTCTTTCAAGCCAAAGCGCATCAGAAATTCTTTGGTGGTCTTATAAAGAATAGGCCGGCCAATCACAGCCTTCCGACCACCAGCCGTAATCAATTTGCGATCGAGCAAAGTCGCGATCACGCCGTTCGAATCCACGCCGCGAATCTCGCTGATCTCGGGCACGGTGACCGGTTGTTTGTATGCAATTACTGCCAGAGTCTCGAGTGCCGGCAGCGAAAGCCGTATCGGAGGTTTTAGGCTCTTAGCAAAGGCGCGCACGATGTCGTGATGTTCCGGTTTGGTCGACATTCGGTATCCGCCGGCGACCTGACGAATCTCAATACCATGATCCGGAGCGTAGTAGTCGACAATCAGTTGCTCCA
>Ga0073928_10007793_pt1 | contig 13709 bp, 11 predicted proteins | sample PaiPotPPA55metaG_FD_76969 | JGI IMG/M metagenome (GOLD analysis project Ga0073928, IMG submission 76969) | Iron sulfur acid spring bacterial and archeal communities from Banff, Canada, to study Microbial Dark Matter (Phase II) - Paint Pots PPA... ...
AAGGCTTCTTTCGGGCGCACCGTAGTACGAAAAATCGCGACTCACACGCTTAAAAACTCCCGAATGACTCAAACCAACACAGAAATTGCTGGCTCAGCACGATTTTTCAGCAGCCTGCTAGAGTCAAAATAGGCCAATGAGCAAGAAACTACTCATCGTCGTGGCGTTGATCGCCTTGTTGGGCCTGCAATTTGCGGACTGCGCGTCGGCGATGACGCAAGATCAGCAGAGTATGAAGTGCTGCGGTTCGATGCCCTGCGATCCGTCCAATCAAAGTCACGATTGCTGCAAGGGCATGGTTTCTTCACAGTCTCCCAGTGTGCTGCCTGTTTCGCACGTAACGCTCCATACGCCACTAATGGTTGTGACCGCTATTCTTGCTTCGCCCCAGGCGACGCCATATCCGGAAGTTTCTCGCTCGGATTTCGAGGCTCCTCAGCATTCACCTCCTGAGCTTTACACCCTTCACTCTTCCCTCCTGATCTGATCCGCTGCTCCCCGGTGCGGCAACGTACCCGCCTGTCTCTTGTTGTCTCTCTGCCGTTCCCTTGACCCGCCGATGTGTTTTCGGTCGAGACCCAGTTGGGTGGCCGACGGTCCGCGGTTTCGTCGTGCACGTTCAGGAGAAAAAATGTTTCCCATTGCGAGAAGGAATTTCGCCGCGCGTTTGTCGCGCGGAGCTTTTCGTCGAAATATTTGCGTGATTTTCATTTCCGCTGTTTTCGCGGGGCAGGCTCTTGCGCAGGAGTCTGCCCCATCCGACGTGGGGCCGGTCACTCCGCTCTCCGAGTTGCTCGCGGAAGCGGAAAAGAACAATCCGCAAATCGAAGGGGCGCGGCAAGGCTGGCAAGCGGCCAAGCAGGTGCCAACCCAGGTCTCGACGCTCCCCGACCCACAATTCAATTTGCAGCATGTGAGCGTCGGCAGCCCGCGACCGTTCGCCGGATACACGAACAGCGACTTCGCGTACGTCGGCCTCGGTGTTTCGCAGGACATTCCGTATCCAGGCAAGTTGCGCCTGAAGGGCGAGATTGCGAAACGCGAAGCGGATGTTTCGCAGCAGCAGATCGAGACCGTCCGGCGTACCGTCCTCGCAGAACTTAAGGCGGCGTATTTCGGCCTAGCGTACCTGTCCAAAACACTGACGATCCTCGAACAGGACGGTGAACTGCTCAAGCAGATGGAACAGGCCGCCGACGCTCGCTATCGCTCGGGCATGGGGACGCAGCAGGATTTGCTTCAAGCACAATTGCAAAAGACCAAGCTGCTTCGCGAAATCGCGATGCACCATTTGGAAGTCGGCAAGCTCGAAGCGCAAATCAAACAGCTTCTCAATCGTCCGCAGGATTCTTCGGATATCGAGCCAAGCGAACTCACCGAGACTCCCCTGGTGCAAACGTACGCCGAGCTTCTCAGCGCTGCACAAGTTCAGAATCCGGAAATCGCTGGCGCAAAGAAAATGATCGAAAAGCAGTCGCTACAGGCGGACCTCGCGCGCAAGGATTTCTATCCCGATTTCAATGTGCAATACATGTGGCAACGCACTGACCCCACGCAGTTCCGCGCGTACTACATGGTAAGCGTGGGCGTGCGCGTGCCCATCTATCGCAGCCGCAAGCAACGCCCTGAACTCGCGCAAGCGGAAGCCGAGAAGCTTCGCGCGGGAAGCGAACTTCAAGTGCATTCGCAACAGATCGCAGCGGAATTGCGCGCGCAGTACGTACTTGCGCAACAAACTTCCGAACTCCTCAAGATTCACCGCGGCGGACTCTCACCTCAGTCGCGAGCGCAATTCCAGGCCGCGCTACCCGCCTACCAATCAAACAAACAGGAGTTTCAGGCCCTGCTGACTGCGTTTCTCGACGTGCTGCACTTCGACGACGAGTACTGGCAGAACGTCTCCGAATACGATACCGCCATCGCGCGGCTCGAACAAATCACGGGATTGGCACTTCGCTAAAAAAAGGAAAATGAATATGCGGAACTATCGAAATGCATTTGTCTTCGCGCTCGTAGGAAACCTCGCTCTCCTCGCTGTTCTTGGCGGACTGGGGTGGCGCTCCGAGCAGCACAGGAAGGTGGAAGCGACTATTCAGCAGCCGAGCCCCGGCGAAACGAGCCAGAACTCTCCGAATGGATGGGAAAGCTCCGCGATCGCACCACACGAAGCGGCGCTCGTTCCCGTGCAGCTTTCGCCCGAACGGTTGCAAAGCATCGGCGTCAAGGCCGGCCGGGTGGAAAGCAAAGTCGTCGAAGACGAGATCCGCGTCACCGGAAACGTGGCGATCGATGAAACACGTCTTTCCACGGTGCAGGTGCGGTACTCCGGTTACATCCAGAAAGTCTTCGCCGACTCTACCTATCAATACCTTCGAAAGGGACAGCCGCTTTTCACCATCTACAGCCCCGACCTCGTCGCGACTGAGCGCGAGTACCTGGTCGCCAAGCGGAACCAGCAGCGAGTAACGCAAAGCACCGTCCCCGGTGTGACCGAAGGAGCCGCTTCACTGTTGGAGGCGGCGTCCGAGCGGCTAAAGCAATGGGGCGTCCCGCAAGGCGAAATCACGAGACTCGAATCCACTGGCGAGGTGCAGCAACAACTGGAAGTCACATCACCGGTCTCCGGCTACATCACCGAGCGCAACGCCTTGCCTAATCTGACCGTCCAGCCCGAGACGCGGCTGTATTCCGTCGCTGATCTTTCTACCGTTTGGGTACTCGCCGAAGTGTTTCAAATCGATTTGGGAAGAATCAAAGTCGGAGACCGCGCTTCACTCACCGTCGATTCCTATCCGGGCCGCGTCTTTGAAGGCCGCGTCAATTTCATCTATCCGCAGGTAGACATGACAACGCGCACCGCGCGGGCGCGGCTCGTCTTTTCCAATCCAGGTTTGAAATTGACTCCGGGGATGTTCGTCAACGTCTCCTTGAAAGTCGCTATGGGAAGGCAGTTGGTTATTCCCGCGAGTGGCGTCCTGCAATCCGGAACACGTCAGATTGTTTTCGTCAGCCGGGGCGACGGCTACATCGAGCCGCGGGAAGTGCAACTCGGCTCCCGCGCAAGCGACGACTTCATCGTGCTGAAAGGACTGAAGGCAGGAGAAGAAATCGTCACGTCCGCCAATTTTCTGATCGATTCCGAAAGCCAACTCCAGGCCGCACTCGGTTCGTTTGTTCCTCCACCGCCAGGCGCAGGCGCCGCGGGAGCCATCAATGCTCCACAGGCAAAGGCGGACCTCGCGACCGAACCTGACCCTCCGCGTAAAGGCGCAAACACACTTCGGGTGAAACTCACTGACGCGAGTGGAGCACCAATCTCGGGTGCGGAAGTCTCTGTCACCTTTTCCATGCCTGCCATGCCGGCAATGGGCATGGCCGCGATGCGGACGCAGATTCCTCTCGCCGAAAAAGGCAACGGACTCTATGAGGGCGCAGGGAAACTCGACAGCGGGGGAACGTGGCAGGTCACGATTCTTGCGAAGAAGAACGGGCAAATCGTCGCCAGCAAACAACTCAGCGTGAACGCCACGGGAGGAATGTAACGTGATCACCCGTTGGATTGATTGGTGCGCGCAAAACCGTTTTCTGGTGTTCACCGGAACGCTGCTGCTGGTGCTCGCGGGAATCTGGTCGTTGCGCAGGATTCCCTTGGATGCACTACCAGACATCTCAGACGTTCAGGTCATCGTGCACACGCCGTGGGCTGGGCAGCCACCCAGCCTTATCGAAGATCAGGTCACGTATCCGATCGTTACCAAACTTCTCGCCGCACCGCACGTCAAGGCAGTGCGGGCGCAGACCATGTTCGGCGACTCCTACGTTTTCGTCGTCTTCGAAGAAGGAACGGATCTGTATTGGGCGCGCTCACGCGTTCTTGAATACATGCAGCAGATCGCGGGACGTCTGCCGGCCGGGTTCATCCGGTCATCGGTCCCGATGCAACCGGCGCGGGGTGGGTGTACGAGTACGTGCTCGTGGACCGCAGCCACCAGCGCAGTCTCGCGGAACTCCGCAGCATTCAAGACTGGTACCTCCGCTATCAGATCGAAACCGTTCCGGGTGTAGCGGAAGTCGCGACCATCGGCGGATTCGTCAAGCAGTACCAGGTGAATCTCGACCCCAACAAACTGCGCGCCTACAACATTCCTCTTTCGACCGTGATTGACAAGGTGCGGGCTAGCACGAATGAAGTGGGTGGGCGTCTGCTCGAAATGGGAGGCGCGCAGTACATGATCCGTGGTTTAGGGTATTTGCGCTCCTTGAGCGATCTGGAGGCAGTGCCTGTCGCCACGAAGAACGGAACACCGATCCTTGTGCGGGATCTGGGGACGGTCAGCTTCGGACCGGACATCCGCGAAGGCGTCGCCGAATGGCAAGGGGAAGGCGAAACCGTCGCGGGTATCGTCATCATGCGCGACGGGATGAATGGTCTGACAGTCATTGATGGCGTAAAGAAAAAACTGGCGGAGACCAAATCCTCGCTGCCTCCCGGAGTCGAAGTCGTCTCTAGTTACGACCGTTCCGGCTTGATTCATGCGTCCATCGAAACCTTGCAGCGGGACTTGCTTGAGGAAGCAATCATCGTCAGCATCGTCATCATCCTCTTCCTGTTTCATTTTCGCTCGGCGCTGATTCCGATTCTCACGTTGCCGATCGCAGTACTCGCGTCGTTCATCCCGATGTACTACCTGCACGTCAGCTCGAACATCATGTCTCTCGGCGGACTGGCGCTGGCCATCGGCGTCCTCGTGGACGCGGCTATTGTTATGGTCGAGAACGGATATCGGCAACTTTCCGAACATCCTTCCGCCGAAACCGAAGGAGTGTCCGCGCCGGAACGCAGGCGCATCCTTCTCAGCGCCGCGAAACAAGTTGGTCCTGCGATCTTCTTTTCGCTCGTCATCATCGTCGTTTCTTTTCTGCCGGTGTTTTTGCTGGAGGCGCAAGAAGGAAGAATGTTCCGCCCGCTGGCGTGGACGAAGACGCTGGCCGTGGGTTTTTCTTCCGTGCTGGCCATCAGTCTCGTTCCAGTGCTGATGATTCTTTTCATCCGGGGAAAACTCCGGCCTGAATCGAAGAACCCAATTTCCCGTATCACGCAGGCCATCTATCTGCCAGTGCTGCGGTTGTGCCTACGGTATCGCAAGACCACGTTGCTCCTCAATTTGGTCTTCTTATTGGTGACGCTGCCGCTCGCCCTGAAAATCGGCAGCCAATTCATGCCGTCGCTTTTTGAAGGCTCGGCACTTTACATGCCGACCGCACTCCCGGGAATTTCCATCACACAAGCCTCGCAGTTGCTTCGGGAGCAGGATCGTATCCTTCGCACCTTTCCGGAAGTCGAAACAGTGTTCAGAACGATCGGCCGCTCCGACAGCGCCACGGACAACGCTCCGCTCGACATGTACGACACCACCATCATGCTCAAGCCGCGTGAGCAGTGGCGTCCGGGCATCACCTACGAAAAGCTCATTCAGGAAATGGACGCGAAACTCCAGTTCCCAGGTCTCTCGAATACCTGGACGATGCCCGTTGAAAATCGCTTGGACATGGAGCTGACCGGAATCAAAACGCCACTGGGCTTGAAGATTCAAGGACCGACGCTCGAAGGCATTCAACAGGCTGGCGCACAAATCCAGCAGTTGCTTTCCTCGCTTCCCGAAGTTCGTTCAATTTTCTCGGAACGGGTGTCGCAAGGTTTCTACATCAACGTCGAGGTGAATCGGCTCGAAGCCGCGCGCTACGGACTGACTGTCGCCGATGTGCAGCAAGCGGTCAGTTCGGGGATCGGCGGAGAAATGGTCACGGAGAATATCGAAGGCCGCGAACGGTATCCCGTCAATGTCCGCTATAGCCGCGATTTCCGCGACAGTGTGGACGAACTGCGCCGCGTGCTGATCGCGACTCCGTCCGGCGCGCAGGTTCCCATCGAACAGTTCGCGCATATTTCATTTTCCCGCGGACCGGCCATGATCCGCGACGAGGACGGAGCATTGACCGGATACGTGTACATCGACCTCAACTCAAAGGACTACGGCGGATTCGTGAAAGCGGCGAACGACCTCTTCCGCCAAAAGCTCCACCTCCAGCCAGGACACACCTACAAGTGGGCCGGAGAATACGAATTCGAACAACGGGCCAAAGAGCGGCTCAAGATTATTCTTCCTGTCGTGTTCTTCGTCATCTTCGTGCTCCTCTATATGGTGTTTCACTCCGTCGCGGAATCCGTCGTGCTCATCTTCCCGACGATTTATGCGCTCACCGGTGGCCTTATCCTGCAAAAGCTCCTCGGCTACAACTTCAGCGTGGCGGTGTGGGTCGGCTACATCGCCCTATTCGGCATCGCTGTTGAGACGGGTGTGGTTATGGTCGTGTACTTGCACGAAGCACTAAACCGCCGCCTCGCATCCGGAGAACCGCTCAAGCACGAAGACATCGAAGCCGCCGTGATCGAAGGTGCGGTCCATCGTTTGCGGCCGAAACTGATGACCGTGTGCGTCGTTCTGGCGAGCCTCATTCCCATTCTGTGGGAAACCGGCGTTGGCTCCGACGTAATGAAACCCATCGCCGCCCCAATCGTCGGCGGCATGATTACTTCGACCATTCATGTGCTGATTCTCATCCCGGTCTTCTTCGCTGTGATGAAGGAGCGTGCGTTTACTGAGACCCAGCGGCGCGGGCGCCAGCTTGGTTAGCGAAGCGGCTGATGGTTTGAATACCTTCGACGACGTTTGAAACCGCAGTCCTGAGAAGTGGATCTCCCACGTGGGGGTTAACGTGAACTTGGCCCGAGTTATCGACGTAGACGAGCGGCCCGTCGCCGGTACCAACGAGGACGCGCACGCTCAGACCGTGTTCTTGGGGAATGTGGAGAAGGAGTCCGGACTTGCCTAGAACTTCGACTGTAGTGGGCATAAGAGTTCCTTTCTCAATGGGCAGGAATTTCTCGCCGTGGGCGAGAGACACGCATGAGCGAAAAAAGTAGCAGGGTAGTAATTTGGCTGTCAAGACCAAACTTTGTAACTTCGGGCGACGTGAGCGTCAACCAAGACGTGGCAAGAACGACCTGCGCACGGCTCGGGTCATATGACTGCCACAGAAGAAATAGCATTTCAATTCGATGTGTCACTCAGAAGTCCCTCCGAGGAAACCCTCACTGAGGTGGCTCGCCTAAATGTGTTTTGGAGCCTCTCGAGGGGTCGTTCAGACTGGCTTCGACATGCTCGGCAACGGACCGCGCAACGAGTTCATTCCCCAAGGGGGACAAGTGCATCCACTTGTCGATATAAAGGGGTTCCTTCACGGAATCAAAAATGTCGCCCAGAAACACAAAGGCATTATCCGTCTCACTCCGGTGCGCTGCGTGTTGATACACTTTGGTCAAAATGTTGAAAGAGTTTTTTGCGGCCTGGTTGCCTGCTATGACCGTCTCCAATGAAGAGAGTGGCTTGTGACCGTAGACAAACGCCGGTTGCCAGAAGCAGAAAACACGAAAACCGTAAGCTTTGCCGAGTATTGTTGCGATCTGCAGATTAAGTTCGTAATTATCCAAGGTGGCCGCCGCTTTTGATTCGGTTTCGTCGGCTCCCGAACGGGCTGCGCTGGACCTATGAAGAGAATTTAAGGCCGCCATAGCCAGTCGCAAAGCATATGAACTGCGAAGAAAGTCGAGCCTGCCGGCCAGCGTGCCTTCAACGCGTGCCTTGATGTTGAAGAGAGACATGTGAGCGGTGGGAATACAAGGCGAAACCGCTCCAGCGTAGGAATCGTTCACGCCGTCATAGAAGATGACCATGCCGGGGCGCCCACCGGCTTTGAGCTGTTCCATGAGAAGCATCACTTATTGATTCGTAACATAACCTTCCACGCCGAAATTTCTCACTATCATGCAACCAGGTTTCGCGGAGTTGAGGGCGCGCGATAAGTAGGACGGAATGGTGGCCCAATCTGGAACGCCGGTGCCGTAAAGTGTCGAGCCTCCAAACATCCATACCTCAACATTTTGTTTTTCGCATGCAGCGTTGCTGGGGTTGATGGTTCTGCGCCAAATGCCATTTGGCGAGGTGTCAGTATTTATGTATTTGCCATTCCATGGCGCCACGCCCCAGATGCGGAAAGGCTCGTAACTCCCGTGCTGTGACTTCCAGCGTGACTTTTCCTCTTTCCAAAATTCGGATACCCACGGATATCCGCTATAGGCCGGGCTAGTGTCCGCAATATTCTCTTGAACGTTGGGCCGAATCCAGTGATAAGCGCTCCACACTACGAAAGAACCAGACTCCAACAGCACCACCACGATAACGAAGGAAATGACGGCGTATCCGACGAGGGCAAAGAATGAATGCGATCTAACCGGCGACAACTTCATTCGACGCTCCTCATGCTTGTGCTATCGAATGATTCCACTTCTGTTGCACTACCGTGACTGGGTGGTGCCGGATATCGACGGGGCGTCTTCTCAATCAGGAAATCGCCCATCACCAGGGAATCCATCTCACTCCTGAAAAAGGTACTTACCGCGTCAGCTGGTGTGTTCACGACGGGCTCGCCTTTGAGGTTAAAAGAGGTGTTGAGAACAACTGGAATTCCTGTGGCTTCGCCGAATCGTTCGATCAAATCGTAGTATCGACGGTTTTGCTCCCTGAAAGCCGTCTGCAATCGCGCCGTGCCGTCGACATGCGTGACCGCGGGCAGATTCTCGCGTTGGCTCTCCTTGGTCGGGACTACATACAGCATGTAGCGAGCGGGATAGTGTTGCTTTGCTTGAGGTAGTTCAAAATATGATTCCGCGTGCTCAGCCAGAACGGAAGGAGCGAACGGCCGGTAGGGTTCGCGGAATTTGATCTTACTGTTCAGAATGTCCTTCATTTCAGGATTTCGCGGGTCGGCCAGAATACTTCGGTTGCCGAGGGCGCGAGGTCCCCACTCGAATCTTCCTTGAAACCAACCCACCACTTTTCCGCGAGTTAATTGACCCACTACTTGATCCAGCAATTCATCGGTATTCTCTATCCGTCGGTGAGCGATGTTTTGTTCTGTCAGATACGCGCTTATTTCTGACGAACAATATTCTCGTCCCCAATAGGCGTGCTCCATTCGGAATTTCCGTGGCTCGCCGAGGAGTGAGTTATGAGCCCACAACGCCGCGCCCAGAGCGCCTCCCGCATCCCCCGCAGCAGGCTGAACAAATATTTCCTCAAATTTTGTTTCTCGCAAGATGCGAGTGTTAGCGACGCTGTTCAGTCCCACGCCGCCGGCTATACATAGTTTCTTAAGACCCGTCGCGCGATACAAATTCCGGGCCAACCCCAAGAGTAATTCCTCGGTGACGTGCTGGACGCTGGCCGCTATGTCGGCATAATGCTGGTTGGTCCGACACATTCCCACGTAATTTGCGGGTGGCTTGCCGAAATATTTTGGGTAACCGCTCGATTCTGTAAAGAAAGGCATGTCTGGGGGCTGCGGATTTCCGAAAAGACCGGTGAATCGTGCGTTGAACATGCGGTCGGCGGAATGATGAAAACAAAAATAATCCATATCGAGCGCGAAAGATCCATCGTCATTCTGGTGGACGAGCTTCCAAACTTTTTCGGTGTAGCGCGGCCTCCCATAAGGCGCCATGCCCATCACTTTGTATTCACCCTCATTCACTTCGAAGCCCAGGAATGCAGTGAAGGCGCTGTACAGCAACCCCAAGGAATGAGGAAACTCCATTTGGGAGGTAAGATGGATCTGATTGTCTCGACCGACGCCACACTCAGTGGTGACCCATTCGCCTACACCATCCACGGTGATGATGGCGGCATCCGCAAAGGGAGAACAAAGAAACGCGCTGGCCGCATGGGAGAGATGATGCTCTGAAAAGAGCACCTTATTTCTAGCGATCCCTAACTCTGACTGCAGCGTGCTGGCGATCCATAATTTATCAAGCACCCAGCCGATCATGGACTCGCGAAAAACTTTGCAGGACCTCGGATACGTTTGGAGAACAGTGGCAAGAATGCGGTCGAGCTTGCGAAAGGGTTTTTCGAAAAACACCACGTAATCGAGATCGGCGCCGCGAATTTTGCCCGCGTCAAGACAGAATCGGATTGCGTTACGAGGAAATCCGGAATCGTGCTTCAACCTTGTGAAGCGCTCTTCTTCGGCCGCCGCTATCAGCCGGCCATCGTGAAGAAGAGCGGCGGCGGCATCATGGTAGTAGCAAGATACTCCCAGGATGTACATCAAATCACTGCTTGTGCGCCCACGACATGTTCACGGTTCGACGCGGGCGGCTCAGCCAATTGACAGGGCGCTGCTTGGTGCGAAGAGGATCTGAGAACAGTCGCACGCAAATGCCGAACGGGAACAGCACAACGGTATAGAGAATGGTCAGCAGCACGCGTGCTTGAAAATTCCCGATCCAATGAGCCACCCGTACCCAAGACTTCCATAGGGATTTGAGTTGGTCTGAAGCGTTCTTGCGCATGCACGCTCACCGTTCTATTTGAAATCCTAGAAAAATGGGTACAGAAACGGCGCGAGAGCCGAACTTTGCGCCAGAATAATTACCGCTCCCACCAACAGCACTCCAATAATCAAGGGCAACATCCACCAGTGCCGGTAGCCCAGGAAGAAAAACAGAAGTTCGCCGGCAATCCCGAATCGTCTTGCAGTCGAGCGAACAAAACCCATCTTTTTTTCCGTCCTTATCAGCAGGACATAAATCTTGCTTACGATTAGGATAGAAGGTTAAGAGTCAACAGTTCGTGTCTTGTCAAACTGGAGTCACTGTTGTGTCAAAAGGATGTCTTTAAGCTTTGGCACGGCGAATTCGCGTCGAATATGGCTTTGTTCGTCTGCCAAGGGCCAGGCCCTGCCGCCGCCGAAAATCACCGGCGTTGGCAGAACATTATTTGATGGCGCGAATTTCTGGAGTTGCGAAAGCGTTCGCGAATTGGATGGAAATTGTGGCGCCTTTGCGAACATTGTTCACTAGCGCCGGCCTGAAACAGGCGATGCATGTTCCTGATTTGTGCCGCACGCTGGGATAAACGATGCCGGCTGAGCCTTGCTCCAGGAATCGTGTGGCCAGGTGTTGTGATGTGCTGTAACTGTTGGGGTCCAGACAATTCCGAAAACGCGAGTCGTTGCGAATGTCGTGAAATTGGCCGCGAAAATCGGCGAGGAAATCGACGTAAGTAAACGTCTCGCTTTCTTGCCAGCGGATCTCCTGAAGTTCTCTGCCTCTGTGGTACGCTACTTCCAGCTCCGACGTGGAGCGCGCGAAGGCACCATACCAGGCGCCGCGCTCCGGGCCGTTAAAGCGGCTTCCAGCGGGATTGGGATGTGTGAACGCCGCGTTGACGATATGCGAATAAGAAAGGCCGAAGACCAGTTCGCGCACGGTAATTCCGGGAAGCTGTCCGGCTTCGCCGAGCAGGCGATCGTTGGTGGCGCCCTCCAGTTCGAATAACGCATTCAGGTCCGCGACATTATCCGTGAGGCGCGTCAGGACGCTTTCGTCTTGGCTGGTCTTCTCGGAGCTGTTCTCTTTGGGCCCGCTATAACGCCACGGGATCAAGCGATAGGTATCATTACGAAGAACATCCGAAACGCGAGGAAGCGTGCTACCGGCCGCCACGGCGAGAATCGAGAAGCTGGCGCACGCGCAGCATGGCGGGCAGGCCGCCTTTGGTTACGTAGGCGAGCGGAGTATCGCCCGCAAACATGGGATTTTCATTGGGGAGTTGCATCCAGCGGTCAGCGAGTTTCTTGCTATACAGGATGTTCAGAGCTTTAAAAATGCCGGTTAGGATGGAAATTCTGGTCAGGCGGTCCTGGTCAAGCCGGGCTCGTACATTCTTTTTTAATTCGTAAAACGCGCCATTGGAGATACCTCCCAACAATTGTCTGGCATCTTCATCGCGTAATTCCCACAGCTCGCGCAGCTTCAGGAAGGCCTTCACCGCAGCCGGGCTTAGTCGCTTCTGTACATCCTTGCTGGAAAGGTCCGCCGGCTGCTTCCAAGCGATACCCGCAGGAAGTTGGTTGAGGATCGCCAATAGCTATCTCCCGGGGCGCTACACATGCTAATCCGTATATGGAGTATTATACATCCATTTTTGGATAGAGGCTGGCGAAGTTCCTCGAGTTGTTCGGTACTGTAAACACGGCTATGTGGCGGCTTTGGTGTGGGCTTTGTGCTTCGGAGCCGTGCCGCCCAAATCGCTCAGGTGAACTATGGACGCTGCGGCCATGTAACGAACGTCGTCCCTCGTGTCCTTCAGTGAGCCGCTTATTTTGGGAAGCAGGGATTTGTCGCCGCGCTGAGCTATGGCGTCGAGGGCCGCTGCGCGTACAATCCAGCTTTTATCTTCGGTGGCGTTGACCAGCGCTTCGGCGCTAGCCGGGTTTGGATCGTGCGCCAATTTTTTGGCAGCCGCCGCGCGAACCAACGAAGTATCGCTCGCTGATTTCAGTACTCTCTTGACGACTTCATAGCCAATTCCGGCGAACGGAACGAAGCCTATGCCTTCCTCGAATCCGAGTGCGGCCACCTGCTTAGGATCCTTGAACGGTTTGAGCTGTTCCTTGATGAAACCTTTATTGGGGCGCGTGTTTCCGGTGAGGACATCGTAGTAGACGTCGTAGGCGCGATTATCTTTCAGTAGCATCAAGGAATTGGCGGCCGCCAGCACCACCGCCGGTTCGTCATCGTCCAGCGCCTTTTCCAGTTGCGGGACAGCATGCACCGCGTGCATGACTCCGAGTGCCGTAGCTGCAGCCGAGCGCACGTTGTATTTATCATCGCTTAACGCTTCGATGGCCATGCCTTCGGCTTCGCGATTTGCGGAAAGTAGTCCGAGGGCGTTAACCGCCTTGGCGCGCTTTTCCGCGCCGTTTTCTTTCACGCCGTCCTGTAAGGTCAGCCAGGCGCGTTCTCGCAGGTTTAAACGCTTTTCTTTCTCTGGCGGAGTCTTCGTTGCTGGAAGAGTAGCCGGCGCGGTTTGTGGTGGCGGCGTTGTGGGCTGATGTGGCGGAGGGTTCTGTACCGGAGGTGTCTGCTCCGGCGGAGGGTGTTGCTGTGGCGTTGGCGCAGGTTGCTGCGCGGGATCCTGATGCGCCGTGGGTTGCTGTCGAGCCGGCTGATGCTGCTGTGCCCTCCCGACGGAGATGCTAAATGCAATCAAAAGAGAACAACCGCAGGCGACCCATAGAGTCCCCACCACGGCTCTCTCCCCATTTTGCCGCGTCAAACCGATCATACACACCGCCTTTAGTAGGGACTTCCGCGTGCGTATTTATCTGATCGCGGCTCTGAAAGCCATACCGTGAAGTCAGTAATAGTGATTCCGGGCGCTGGGATATTCTCACGACAAGAGAGACACTCCTGAGCCGCAGGCTTCTCTCGTCGAGAGGTATCTGACTATTGCAGGGTCGTGCGCCTCAACAGACCGTCGAGGCAGCCGCGAACAATACTCTTTATTTTTGCGAGGCGGCCGTCTTCGAAAAGGCAAAGTTTGACAACTGCCTTAACCCAGCCCCGAGAATACGCGTAGATAAATCGCGGCTCTTTTCTCGCGTATTCTCTGACAAGAATCAATAAATTTCGCGACATGAAATATTGTCTCGCCGGAGGATGGTTGGTGGTGCGGACGGTTCTGCCCAGCCAGCGATGGTACGTAAAATTTCCAATCGGATGTTCCATGACCGGTCTGGAAGTG
>Ga0073928_10007794_pt1 | contig 13707 bp, 11 predicted proteins | sample PaiPotPPA55metaG_FD_76969 | JGI IMG/M metagenome (GOLD analysis project Ga0073928, IMG submission 76969) | Iron sulfur acid spring bacterial and archeal communities from Banff, Canada, to study Microbial Dark Matter (Phase II) - Paint Pots PPA... ...
CCGAACCACTTTCACGCGCGTTCCTTCGACCGGAATCATTACAGGTGCCCGGACTTGTTGATCGGTTGCGTGGACACCCGCGCTGCGCGCCAGGCCATCGAAGATTCCTTCACAAGAGCATTGAGCCGGACCTGTTACTGGCTCGATCTCGGCAACAACGCCGCAAGCGGGCAGTATGTTCTCGGCCAGCCGTTGAACGCGCGCAACCGCAGGAAGGCAGACCGCCTGCGGACTGTCAGCGAGTTGTATCCCGAGATTATCGATACCGATGTAGGCGAGGATCCACTGCCGAGTTGCTCAGCGGTCGAGGCACTGGACCGGCAATTATATTAGCGTCGGGCGTTATGTTCATGTGAAAAAGCCCGTCTTTAGCCATCCCGGACATATGCATACGAGGAGGGTTTATGTGTATGGAGGTCACTACATACACCAAAACCGCAAGAATTGCATGTTCAGATCTGAACACCGTTTCGAAAACCTATTGCCAATCAGGTCGATGCAACACCTTTCCGCAACGCGAGTTCCGGGTCGCACATTTCCTAAATATCACTCTTGCTTCAGGGCTGCACCCTCCGCTCTTAAAGACGCTGATATCAGGGAGATGGGCTCGAATTTCACGGTGTGGCGTATACTCGGGATGGTTATTGATCGACCGAAAGGTCAAGTCAAACCGTTCCGACGCACGATGTTCCCGGAGGGATCCCGGTGTCGAATGCCCTCTTCCCAAGTACAAAGGCCGCCGCCCAAGAGCACATCACTGGAGATTCCAGTCGTGGCGATCGGGGCATCGGCAGGCGGTCTGGAAGCTCTTACGGCGATTCTGCGTGCTCTGCCCACAGATATTGCCATGGCGTTCATGCTGATTCAGCACCTCGACCCTAAGCGCCGAAGTATTTTGCCAGAGTTGCTTTCAAAAGCGACCAAGATCCCTGTGCTGGAAGCGATCGATGCAATGAAAATCGAGTCGAATCGCGTCTATGTAATGCCAAGCAATGTGGATATCTCCATTACGGACGGCCACTTTGGGCTAACACCGCGAGTCATAGACCACAAGCAGCACCTGCCCATTGATATCTTCATGCGTTCTCTGGCGGAAGTGCGCAAGAGGCAGGCCATCGGCGTCATCCTCTCAGGTACTGCATCGGACGGCACGGCGGGAGTCGAGGCGATTCGGGCCGGAGGCGGAGTTACCTTCGCCCAAGCCGCTGACACAGCCAAGTTCGACGGCATGCCCCGTAGCGCGATTGAATCCGGCTGCATCGATTTCGTCATGTCTCCAGAGAAGATCGCGGCGGAACTGGCCTGGATGAGCACTCATCCCAACCTCCGGCGAAAGCCGGAGGATTCCCGCGAAGAGCCAAAGGATGATGCCCGCGTTTTCGATTCAATTTTGCACCTGGTAAGCACTTCGCAAGGGCCCGACTTCACCAAATACAAGCCCAACACGATTCATCGGCGTACGCAGCAGCGCATGGCCGCTCTTAGAATAGCTTCCCTTGCTGCGTATCTGTCCTATCTCGGAGAACATCCGGAAGAAGTGGCTAAGCTCACCAATCATGTTCTGATTCCGGTGACTGAGTTCTTCCGCAATCCGGAGGTCTTCGAGGATCTCGCTAATACAGTTTATCCGGCGATTGTTGGAGACGCGTCAAAGGGAACGCTCCGTATATGGGTAGTCGCCTGCTCCAGCGGAGAAGAGGTGTATTCGCTGGCGATTACCTTGCTTGAGTTTCTGGGCGCCAGAGCCGATAGTGTCCGCATTCAGATCTTTGGGACAGACCTCAATGAGAGTGGAATTACGAAAGCCCGCGCTGGCGTTTACCTCGACAGTGCGATGAAGAATGTCTCAGCGGACCGCTCCGCGAGGTTTTTCACGAAAGTGGCAGGCGGATACAGGGTCAACAAGGCAATCCGAGATCTATGTGTCTTCGCGCGTCAGGATGTCACCAAGGACCCGCCATTTTCAAGCCTGGATCTGATCTCCTGCAGAAATTTCCTGATCTATGTTCAGCCGGAATTGCAGGAAAAGATTATCTCGACCTTGCACTACGCTTTGAATCCCTCCGGCTTTCTGCTGTTGGGAAACGCTGAAAGCGCAGCCTCGTATCCGCAAATGTTCACGCCGCTCAATAAGAAGAGCAAAATCTATTCCAAAAAGATTGGCAATCAACGTCAACAGCGGCTGTTCAAAACAAGCCGGGCTCCCATTCAGACGACTGCATTGCCCGTAGTGAAAGTGCAGCCCATCAGTCGCGCCAGTCAGAATGAAGCCGAGTTGCAGCAACTCGCAGATCGGATCGTACTGAGGGAGTGCGCCCCGCCAGGCGTGATCGTCAACGACACCCTCGAAATCCTTCAGTTCCGCGGGCGAACCAGTCCTTATCTCGAACCTGCGTCCGGACGCGCGAATCTCAACATACTCAATATGGTCCGTGAAGAGTTGGCCATTGCCCTGCGCACCGCCATTGTTTCCGCCAAGAGAAAGGCTGCTCCAGTTAAAAAGAAGAACGTCGCTTTTGAACACGGCGGGAAAAGGCGTGTCGTGCATTTATCCGTGATTCCCATGGATGAACCGGCTTCCGGAATAGGACGGTGTTATCTAATTCTCTTTGAGAATGCACCTCAGATCGAGACGCATCACAAAACCAATCAGCGCCTGCCTTTGAAGGCAAACAATCTTGCCCGGAGAACGCTTCTTGAGCAGCAGCGTGAATTGCGGGCCGCACGCGTTCTGCTCAAGGAACACCTGGGAGCACAGGAAGCGCTGCGCGAAGATTATCAGTCAGCAAACGAAGAAATGCTCTCGGCAAACGAGGAACTGCAAAGCACCAACGAAGAACTGGAGACCTCGAAAGAGGAATTGCAAGCCACCAATGAAGAGCTCACCACGGTCAACGACGAGTTGAATAGCAATAACTCGACCTTGCACCTGCTAGGCAATGACCTGAAGAACCTGCTCGAAAGCACCGTGATCCCTATTGTGATGGTGGACAGCGGCCTATGTATACGCCGCATGACCCCTACGGCGGAGACGGTCTTTAAAGTGCTTCCGTCCGATATTGGGCGCCCCATTACCGATATCAGGCCGGATCTCAACGTCGATTTGAAGCCTTTGCTGACAACAGTTCTCCGGGATGTGGTGAACCTCGAACGAGAGGTGCAGGATCAGCAAGGCCATTGGTATCGGCTACAGGTAAAACCTTATAAAACGCTCGACAACCGCATCGATGGCGCGGTCCTGGTCCTCATGGACATCGACGTCATCAAGAAGCGCAATCAAGAACTGGTACTTGCGGGCGAGTTTACCAAGTCCATCATCGAAACCATGCCGGAACCTGTGCTGGTATTGAACGCCGACTTGCATATCCTGATGGCAAATTATGCGTTCTACGAGGCCTTTGAAGTTAAGCCAGAGGCCACGCTGAACCAGTTTGTGTATAGCCTCGGGGATGGACAGTGGAATAAACCAGACTTGCGAACTCTGCTGGAGGAGGTCCTGCCGCATGACAGAAACTTCTTTAATCATGAAGTCATATACGACTTTCCCGGGATCGGCTGGAAATCTTTCATGCTCAGTGGGCGCTACATGGTGCAGGAGCCGGATACGGCACCCCTGATCCTCTTGTCGCTCACCGATATGACCAAACGCAAGAAGATCGAAGCTGCGCTCATTCAGGCTGAGAAGCTGGCCATTGCGAGCCGTCTGGCGGCTTCCATCGCTCATGAGATCAATAATCCGCTGGAGGCGATCACGAATCTTCTCTATCTCGCCGCGAACGGAGATGACGCAGCGGCCGCAAAATCATATGCGGCCCAGGCGCTCGAAGAGGTAGGCCGTGTGTCCCACATCACGCAGCAGACACTCAAGTTTTACCGGCAGTCTACAGCTCCATCGTCTGTGCAAGTCTCTGAGATCCTGGATTCTCTGCTGGTCCTCTATAACGGGAAAATCCTAGCCAATAACATCTCAGTCCATCGCCAATATAGAGAAGGGCCACCTGTCCTGTGCCTGGCAGGAGATCTTCGTCAAATCATTGCGAATATCATCTCGAACGCGATCGACGCGATGAAGTTTGGAGGCTCACTCACCATACGGGTAAGCGCATCATTGGACTGGCGTAATCAAGAACGACCCGGCATACGGACTACAATTGCTGATTCCGGCACCGGAATGGATTCTGAAACGCTCCACAAGATTTATGAGCCGTTCTTTACGACCAAGAACGACACCGGCACCGGGCTTGGGATGTGGGTATCTGCTCAACTTGTCGAACGGCTGCAAGGCGATCTTCGGGTATCAAGCACGACACGCCCCGGGAGGAGTGGTACAGCCTTCTCCCTGTTCTTGCCCCTTAAGCGATCAAAGTAGAGAATTCGTAGCGTAGTAGCCGGGGACGGAAGGACTAGGAAGAAAGCATTTTTTATGATTGCTTTCTACGGACGCTCCGTCCGTGAATTCGCCTGATCTCTTCGCGTAGAGAGATGTTCTGCTTTTCGTAAATAGCCATCCGGTCTGCCCTGTCTCGCTCTACGAGAATCAATCGCCCCTACCGATTGATTTCGAGGGCAAATTGCTGGTTTTGCTCTCGGAGTTCTGGCACTACACCAAACGTCAAAAGATGTACGTTCAGGATTGGAGCTAGATTGGAACCCCTACTGCCAATGAACTCGACGACGGAATACTTTTCCGCAACGCGAACTCCGGCCATCTCGCGTTGCGTTCAATCCTTTACACGATCATGGCTTGTGCAACGATTCTCGGGGTCGTCGATGGGGGCTGTTGCAGAACGTCGGTCATTGGTCCGGGATCAATACTCGGGACATTCAGGACTTCACCGAGTGCATCGGCGATTCACCGTCTTGGCTATTCGGATCACTTCCGGGTGGCCAACAAGCCGGGAATAAAGTTCTGGGAACCACGCTTCTGAGGGCCTATCCGAAGAAACTAGAAGCTTTCGGATGTTTTGTAGATCTCGTCGATCAGGTGATGTTGCCACACAGCATCTCTGAAGTTGCTGGCTTCGGATGTGCCATTCTTTTTGTCGCTTGCGTAGGCAGCATAGAGATAGGCCATGTCCTGAGCACTTACGTCAAGGTGAGACTTGGCAAGAGATTCGTATTCGTCAGGGATAGGAAGCGGAGAGAAGGAACTCGCATGTCCGTTCATTCCTTCGACGGTGTTATCCTCCTTGTTCTGAAAGGCAAGCGGATTCGTAATTCGGAGAACCCCTTCGGTTCCTGTGATGTCAATCTGAAGGCCGGTGCGATGCTTCTGCGCACCTTCGATCTGAAGAGAGAACAGGCCGCCACCCTCAAGGGTGCCGATCACCATCACCTCGTTTGGATTGGTATTTGGGATCTTCTCTCCTGTCTCCAAAGTAAACATCCCCCGGCAGAGCCGGGGGCCTTAATGTGTGAGCCGCTCGAAGCGGCTTGAGCGGGAACGCTGACGCGGTCCCGGTTGGGTTGAGCCACCTTGACGGTGGCAGGTCATTTCCAGAGATTCATCTGGTCCAATCGTTCGTCTTCCTTCTCCTGGTTGCGGATGTACTCTCGGATCGTCTCTTCGTCTCGACCGACAGTAGAAACGAAATAACCCCGTGCCCAGAAGCTTTGCCCTGCATAATTCTGCTTTCGCTCCCCATACACTCGTGCCAAATGGATTGCGCTCTTGCCCTTGATGAATCCAACCACCGACGACACGGCATATTTCGGCGGGATTGAGATCATCATGTGGACGTGGTCGACCAGAAGATGACCCTCTTCTATCCGGCATTCCTTCTGCTCGGCCAGCTTGCGAAACACCTCACCCAAATGCTTCCGAAGGTTTCCGTACAGCACCTTGCGACGGCATTTTGGGATAAAAACAATGTGGTACTTGCACTCCCACTTCGAGTGGCTTAAGCTCTCATACTCGTCCATCCGGATTCTCCTTGAAGTGTGCTTGGCGGCTCACGACTCGGAGTTTCCTGGATGGACTCCCGCAAATGTCAAACTGCTACTGCCTCCCCGGCAGAGCCGGGGGAACTCCCGATTGGAATAGTGAAGAACGGGAACTGAGTCTCGATGACCGCCGTCAGCTTTTTGGGGAAGCCGACGGAGCGAAAGAGCATGTCGCCAAAGTGAGCAGCATAGACCGACAGGACATGCGAGAAATTCGAGGCGTGGAAGGCCCACTCGTACATTCCGGGCATCGTTTCGGGAAAAGCGTCCACGTTGACTGTCATGTGAACACCGCGAATCTTCCCGACGTAGCCCTGCTTTACCAGGTCCCGCGTATAGCGAGCGCTCGGCCCCATACGGCGCTGCAGGCCGACAATGTGCCGTACACCCTTTGCTTCAGCCAAAGCAAGAAGCTCCTCCGAGTCTGCGGTACTGGTGGACAGAGGCCACTCACTGTACACATCCTTACCCGCCGCGATCGCCGCTTTCACTAGTCGTGCATGTTCGGGAGCAGGGGCCACGACCGCCACGAGATCCACATCAGGGTGGTCGATGAGTGCCTGTTCGTCTCCAAAAGCATGCGGAATGTTGAACTGTGCCGCGATCTCGTCGGCAGTTTCCTTTTTGCGGCTTGATACTGCGACGATCTCGAATTCCTTCAAGGTTTGCAGCGCGGGAATATGCCCGTATTTGGCCCAGCCACCCGCTCCGATAATGCCTACACGAATCTTGTCATTGCTCATGATGTTCTCCCTCTAAAAGCGTAAGCCTTGACACATGTGTCAAGGTCAAGTGAGTCTTAAATATGCTCATTGGAGAACTGGCGTCCCGAACCTCTGTCAGCACCCGCGCTCTAAGGCATTACGACAAGCTGGGCATGATTCACAGCGGCCGGGGAGAAAACGGCTACCGCAACTACAGTGAGGAATCCGTAGAATGGGTGAAGTCGATCCAGTTCCTTCTATCGTCCGGTTTGAACCTCACAACCATAGCCCAAATCTTACCCACACTCATGGGGAATAAGTGCTTGTTGGACGACGAACCTGTACGAGCAGCGATTGAGCGAGAATCCGAGAAGATACTTGCTCGTATGGAGAAGATGGCTCGAAGCCAAAAGGTTCTGACCCTGGCTCTTGAAAAAGGGCTTCTGCGTAGACCGGGAACATGAGGCACTCTGACTTAACGCTGGAATGCAGAGGCCGCAGTCACTCACCGCTGATTCACTCGCGGAGAAGCATAGCTTCGCCACCTGGGGCGATTCGCATGATCGATAAGTTCGCATTTCGGACAGGTACCTGCCTTTCGCAATTGCTCCATCAGGAAGATAACCGGCAAATATTTGAGTCAGGCCAAAAAGGCAGGCGGTGAGCAAAATCGGGAGCCTTGGTCGCGGTCTGTGACCCAGGCCTTCCTCGTCGATTTCACCCCAAATTGGACTGACAAACAAAAGACCCTCCGTGGTTGGGTTGATGTCGCGTTTCAATTGCAGAGGTAATTCTGAGCTATGACAACACAAACAACGTCAAAGAGAACCGAGACGGCTGAGCATCAAATTTCCAGTTCGCTACTGACGCAAAAAGTTCGCATCACCATTGTTGGGTGCGGCGGTACCGGCAGCGCGATCGCGTGTGGATTGCCTTATCTCCATCAGTCCATGATGGCTCTGGGTCATCCCCATGGTCTAGATGTCACACTCGTCGACGGCGATATAGTCTCGCATTCCAATTGTGTGCGCCAGCCGTTCAGTGTAAGCGATGTTGGTCTCCATAAGGTGATCGTTCTGGCCAATCGCATCAACCTGTTTTGGGGCTTCAGCTGGAAGGCGGTCCCGCAGTTTCTGGACGAAAGCTGGCGGGAGCAAACCGATATCCTAATCGGCTGTGTGGATACTCGTGCAGCTCGCAATAAGATGACACGCTCCCCCACCTACGGTCAGTGTTCCTACGTACTTGACATTGGAAATAACTATGACAGCGGCCAGTTTGTACTGGGACAACCGAAAAACTCCCGAAACAACAAATGTCCCCCGCGCCTCCCAACAGTCGCAGAACTATATCCGGAAATCATCGATCCAGGGCTAGATGGAAAAGACACTCTGCCGTCCTGTAGCGACATTCAGGCATTGACGAAGCAAGCGGCCTTCGTCAACCAAACACTCGCATATCAGGCGCTCGCTATGCTGGCGACGCTATTCCGAGAAGGCCGGATCTCTTATCATGGGTGTTTCTTAAATCTTTCTCAGGGCAGGATGGTCCCATTGCCTGTCAGACGCTCCGTCACGAAGAAGAGATCGCGGGTACTTGCAAAGTAGAAAGGGCCGTTGGCTTGGATAACCCAGTCCTCACGGCCTTCTGTCTTTAGCTTTCGCTGAGTGCGCCAGTTGAATTCGGTTGATCTCTTCGCGGAGCGAGGTATTCTGCCGCTCGTACTCGTTCATTCGATTCGCTCTATCTCGTTCGTCGAGGACCTGCCGGCCTATACGATTGACTTCAAGGGCAAGCCGTCGGTTTTCCTTCCTGAGCTTTTCCACCTCACAACGAAGTTCACCGACTACCTGCTTCTTCGCGTCGAATGCGGTTACTGAGCGCGACCGTTCTCGCTTAAGCTTATCGAAGCGATCGTTGACATCGGGGAATGCCCACCCGCCGTCGGATATTTTTCGGACAACGGTGTTGATGTTAACTCCCGCTTCTCGAGCCAGCGACACCTTGCTCCAATCAAATCCGGGAGCGATCACGCGTGTCTTACCGCCCTCCATCCGATCCAGCGCGTGGAGCAGCTTTGATCGAGTTCTGGCTGTGCGGTCTAAGTGGTAACGGCGTAGAGCTGCAACTCTTTTGTCCAGAGTTCTCATTTCAAACTCCGAAGAACCGCGCCGCTCACTGCGTGAATATCGCGTAAAGCCTTCTGATATGGCAGGGCCTGAGGCCTATCTTGCATCAGGGCTTCACAGTCACTTCTCACTCTTTCCCAGTGAGGCTTGTGCTCAACCGTGATAATCGAATTGGAACATGCTCCAGGGTTGCAGTGCTTGAGCACCGGCCGATCTCCATCGGTGCAGAGCGCGGATTCAACGTGGAACCAACAGTAGTTGGACGAAGCGCAGGGATAGATACGCTGTCCTGCCTCTACCAAGTCGACTATCATTCTCTTTCGAAGATGGGCGCCAGCCTCTCCGCGAAAATCCTTCTCTAAGCGACCCTCGGCGATTGCTGCGTTCACTTTCTTCCGCAGACGCACGCCGCCAGGGCCCGCCAATTGCTCCGCCCGCAATGCTTTGTCGAAGCTCTCAATGGAGACTCTTTCCGTTTCCTCCTCCATGAGCGTCCATAGTTCCAGATCACTACCGACGTAGTAGTCAGTCATCGAGAGGGATATGTGCTTAAAGTGCTCCTTCAGAGCGAGCAAATTCGTTGTATCGTATCTGACGACGTACCTTGCAAACGTGCGTCGAAACATGTGTGGATGGATGTGATAGGTCTGTTCTCTAGAATTCTTTAGTCCGAGCATCGTTACATAAAGTCTTAGTCGCCTCAGGATCGTGGGCTGTAGCAGCGGAGTGCTGGTGCGGTACCGCCCATGGGTTGAAGGTATAGGCATCCACAGATATGGGGCCTGTGCGTGCCGACGTACGTTGCTTCCCAACCGCTCTAATACTAGGACTGCTTTGGCGCATACGGGTCCTCCCAGCCACTTCGTCTCACGCCCATCCGGGACACCTTGCATCTTGAAGACTCGACTGTGCAGCCAGATGAGATCTGGCTGCTCCGGGGAGGTCTCTATTTGACAGCAGCCCGATCGCATGGATAGCAACTCGCTGAGGCGCATACCGGTCGCGAATGCGATCAACACGAAGCAAGCAGTTTGAAGATAAGACAGTTCAGTACTGAGCTGCCTCAGCGATCGCACACCTTTTTCAAGTCGGGTGCCTTTGAGCTGATATGGTTCTAGTCCATGCTGACGTAAAGAACGCGTTCCAAAATATTGAACCTGGATGGGGCCGCTGCGTTTCCGTACAGCCTCAACCTTGTCCGACATCTCCAGTAGGTAAGGAGCGAAATATTCAACATACTGAAGTGATGTCCGGACCAATTGTCCAAGAGTCTCCTCGGGAATAATCTCGGTTTTGCTCTGGAACGCACAGGGGTCTTTGCCAGCGATGTATGAAGCGGCCTCTCCCGATAACGGGTCAATCATCAACCCGTCCGTCATTACGCCCCTGTATTGATGGAGCTTCTGCATGAGTTGAGCACTTCTGTATTTTGCGGATCTGCTGGTGTCGGAAGACACCAGATCTCGAATGTAGTCCTCACAGTGGTGGGGCAACACGTCCTTGAACCGAAGAATCGGATTAGGACAACTCGTCAGGTAAATGATGAACCGCTTCAAGGCTTTAAATAAGTTCCGCAGGGTTGCAGGTGCGAGGGCCGGCCCGTCTACTGGGTGCCAGCGCACGGCATAGATAAATTGCTTCGATGCCATGAGAAGAGATCGGAATCGCGCATCTGTGAAGAGACCGCCGTCCGGCATTGTGAAAGACCAAAATATCTGCTTATCGTGGCTGCTAGCCGCAGGATTCTGATTCTCCTTCGAGAAATCCCATACGTGATCGGAGAACCGTGAGTTTGAAGACACCTGTCGGTCATCAACACGCCGGACGCGCGGTCGCGACGTACTTGCCGCCGTTGCTGGCTTTCGGTTGGAGCGTCCGCTCACCGAAGCACCCCCTTGGCTATGACAAGCGCGCTGCGTTCGAGTTCCTTCACCTGTTGCATGGCAGCTTCTACCTGGTCCGGGCGAAACGCTGAGATGATGTCGTCGTTGAGGATCCGCACGCTTTCTCCGTAAACTCCATCCCAGTCTCCGGCTTTCATTTCTGTTCGTAACTGCAGAAAACGGTTGCGAGTTGCAATGACCCAGGGTAGATCCTCTAGAAACCAGAGTCCATTTGGACAGCTGAAGCATGCATGAAACGATGTGCACAATTGCCCTTTCTGCTCTCCCGTCTGCGGCGAATCATATGGGTTGCGACACGTGCCGCAACCGGTGTCAAAGCGTCCTTCGACAATTTGTGCAGCCTGTAGCTTTGGCAGTTTCAACCGCTTGACGCCAACGGTTCGTGTCTCTGGGATGACGGTGACGCGTTCAACCATGCGCTCCTGGGCCTTCTGAATCACACGCGCATTGAATTGATCGCTGATGTGGTTGAGCACGTACCTTATGGTCGTAGAGAAGTGCGCATGCTGAAGAAACTGGCGTACCTTGCCCAGATTGCCACCGGTTTGGAGGTAGAGCAATGTGGCTGCGGAGGGACGAATGCTGGAAAAGCTGAAGTTTGGCAACTGGTGTCGCTCACGGAATTCCTTCAACCGTCGGAAGGATATCCGGGGCGCAGTGTAAGAGGAAATGAGTCGGTTCTTGAGCAGGGTATTCTCGCTGAGATAAAGGAAGAGCTTTGTCCTTGCAGGAGTTTCTGCTTTCAGTGCGAGCGGTTCGGTATATTGGCGCACAAACTGAATCAGTTCTACTACCCCCATCTGTTTGCGCCGATCGACGCGATGAAGTTGCTTCTGCTGTTTCCCAGCCCGTGGCTTGTCCCAGACGCAATAGAAATATTCTTCGTCAATCTCATGCGGCACGAGGCAGTCTCGCTCCAGCCCGTACAGTGAGTCGGAGTTGATGCCTGTGCGAGCCGCAATGAGGATCATGAACGGTATGAGTTGATGAGCGCTCGTGGGAATATCGCCGGGCCTATAGGCTTGGCGAATGACCTCAATCTCCTGTGTGGCGGCCTTCAGAATCTTCTGAAATGTGGCCGGTGATAGCGCTCTGGACTTTGACCGTTGGTTTCCTACGCCCGGAAATACATTGGTCGGGATGGAAAACCTCGGATCGAACTCCGTCGGATAAAGCCGTTTCGCCTGACGGAGGAACCAACAACACATCGAGATGGCGCGAGCCGCTGTTTGCCGTTGAAGATGACGCTTTACCAATAGCCAAACTGCCATCTCCTTTAGAAGATCCTGATGCAACTGCCGAGTGGATCGCACGTCCGCGAGGCTTTTTTTGCGATAGTCTAGGAACTTGCTCAGGAGGCGCAGAGCATATGCGGAGGCTGTAAGTGTCGACTGTCGCCCTCCTTGATGGACAATCCAGAAGGTATTCGCCAACACACGCCCTAAGCGTGGGCGCGTCGAGAAAAAGGATAACCTCATCGTGAAGGGTTTCTCTTCCGGTCGCTGAAAAGTCTGCTCAAGAGGTGCAGGTTTACTTTTCCCCGACTCGAGATCGTGCTCGTGGAGTCTCTCCTTATCCATGAGTCCCCAGCGTCGGCCTGCTCCTCTCTCCTGCATAAATCAGCCTTCCAATAGGCGGTCAACGAAGCTGTTGTGTTCCGTTGTCAGAGCACTCCGCATACGCTCAGTAACATGGAGATACTGCTCAGTTGTTGCCATACTCGCGTGTCCCAGTTCCATCTGGAGAGTTTTCAAAGGGTTCGGCGCGTCGATGTCCTGAAGGTATGCCAGTCGCTCGACCGCATAAGCATGGCGAAGCAGGTGGGGCCAAATATGCATGCCCGTTCGTTTGCAGTTTGTCGAGAACACACGATTGATTGCTGGCGTTTGAAGAGGTTTGCCTTGTCGTCCAAGGAAAACGGTGCCAGAATGCATAGCGCCGCGTGCGCATTGTCGACGTTCAATGTGGATGTATCTGGCAATAGACCTCAGCAGACGCACGGGGAACAAGACTAGTCTCCACTTTTGTCCCTTGCCGAGAACCTTGATAGGGACAGCATCCCTGTCTATCGAGGCGGGATCATTGGGGAGTGCTCTTAGGGACAGCGCGCATACTTCTGCGGATCGCATACCAGTGAGCCAAAATAGCTCTGCGATCAATCGGTCTCGCCAGGTGCGAAAACTCTTTATGAACTGCCGCAGTTCCTGACGCGACGGGATATGTGGTTCCACCATCGTTTGCCTCAACCTCAAGTCGCTTCCCGGTGTCCGACCCGCATTGAGCATGGCACGTGGCCTCAGTTCGTTGAACTGCCGATAAGAAACGCGAGTAGCTCCTGATTCGAAAGGAAGGGCGGTCATCCATCCTTTCTTGTAAACGAACTGGTAGAACTGACAGACCACCGACAACTTGTGGTTAATCGTGCTCCGCTTGAGCGGGCGGCCTGTTTGCGGGCTCATTTCCGACGCGAGAATGTTTCGATAGGTCGCGATGTTTAACTCGGTGGCGAATCGCCAGCCGACCCCAGTCTCGCAACAGAAGCTCAGCCAATCGGCCAACTGATATGCGTAGCTACGCCAAGTTCTCGGCGAGCTGGTCTTTCCGCTGATAGTGCTTACCCTTGTCAGAAAGGCATTCGGCTCCATTTCCCACTGCATCTCTGAGTCAAGGAGAAAGGGACGTCCATCGTCTTCAAAGATCACATGCATATATCCCCCAAGCAAAAGCCGATCTGATCTTGACACTCCTAGAGTGGTGGAAGAGTTTGTCTTTGAATGAGAAATTGCGAAGAAAAAAGCAAAATCTAATACATTGCTGGGCAGGGGAAGGGGAAACAGCCCCCTTCCCCTGCACCCCATCCCCCAAAACAAACAGCAGACGGAGTGGAGTCAAACATACGACGATGATCGCTTAGATAACGGCAGGAGCCGTTCATCAACCAGACGCTTGCATCGAGCGCCCTTGCCATGCTGGCGCAGCTCTTCCGTTATGGCAAGATCACACACCACGGCGCTTTCTTCAGTGCGA
>Ga0073928_10007795_pt1 | contig 13706 bp, 10 predicted proteins | sample PaiPotPPA55metaG_FD_76969 | JGI IMG/M metagenome (GOLD analysis project Ga0073928, IMG submission 76969) | Iron sulfur acid spring bacterial and archeal communities from Banff, Canada, to study Microbial Dark Matter (Phase II) - Paint Pots PPA... ...
GACGCGGTCCCACCCCCCCCCGAAGCGCCGCGCGATGCCTGCCAGCTTTTCTTCGATGTAACCCTGCATCTGGTGGAGCTCGCGCGGCAGCGGCGGATCGTTTTCCAAAAAAATCTGCTGCAGCCGCACGGCGCCCAGCGGGCGTGAGAACGAATCGCGCATCTGCCCATGCTCGCTAGCGATCAGCTCGGCGCTGCCGCCGCCGATATCCACGATCAGCAGGTTCTGCTTGGGATGCGGCCAGCGGGCCTGCACGCCGAGATGGATCAGGCGCGATTCCTCACGTCCGGAAATCACCTCGACCGGCGCGCCAATCGCCAGGGACGCCCGGGCAATGAACTCGTCCTGATTGCGCGCGTCGCGGACCGCACTGGTAGCCACCGCGCGCACGCCCGCGAGATCCAGCTTCTGGTATTGCTGCGCCATGCGCGCCAGCACCGCGCAGGTGGCCTCCAGCGGCTCTTGCGCGATGATGCCGCTGCGGAAGACGCTCTCGCCCAGCCGCGTCACCGAGCGCTCGGAGGCCAGCACACGCCAGGCCGCCCCCGGCAGCAGTTCAGCCGCTTCCATGCGAATGGAGTTACTGCCGATGTCGATGGCCGCGTAACGAGGCATATACTAGATATAATAAATGCCTGGCGCGCGCGGCCCAGACTATGATCCCCAACCGGCACAAGGGCAAGTTGATCGTCGTCGAGGGAATTGACGGATCAGGCAAGTCCACCCAGATTACGCTGCTCAGCCACTGGCTTCGCGCGCAAGGATACGCGGTGGCCTTCAGCGAGTGGAATTCTTCGCCGCTGGTGCGGCAGACCACTCGCCGCGGCAAGAAGAAGGCGATGTTTACGCCCACCACCTTCAGCCTGATCCACGCGACGGATTTCGCCGACCGCCTGGAGAGCTACATCCTGCCGCTGGTGAAAGCCGGCGCGCTGGTGTGTGCCGATCGCTATGCATACACGGCTTTCGCGCGCGACGTGGCGCGCGGCGCCAGCCGGAATTGGGTGCGCAATCTGTATGCCTTCGCGCTGCGCCCCAACCTGACTTTTTATTTCCGCGTGCCGCTGGACGTGGCCATCGGCCGCATTCTGGGCGGGCGGGACGCCATTAAATATTACGAAGCCGGCATGGACCTGGGACTCAGCCGCAACGTCGAGGAGAGCTTCCGCATCTTTCAGGGCCGCATCCTCGACGAGTACGACGCCATGGCCGATGACATGGGCTTCCATATCATCGACGCAACACTTTCGATCGAGGAGCAGCAGCGCCAGATGCGGCGCATCGTGATGGACACTCTGGGGCAGGGCTTGAAGACCAGCGTATTGCGCGCGGCACTTAGGGAGAGTAATGGAATCGCGACAGCCTCTACAGTTTTATAGCGAGCCGTTGCCCGGCGTGGATTGCTCGGAGCTGCATGGCAAGCTGATCGCCATCGAAGGCCCGGATGCGGTCGGCCGCAGCACACAAATCCGCCAGCTTCGGGAGTGGCTGGAGCACGAAGGCCACGCCGTGCTGGACAGCGGCATGGCGCGCTCGGCGCTGGCGGGCAAAGGCATTCAGGAAGCCAAAAAAGGCAACACGCTGGGGCCGGTGACCATGACGCTGTTCTACACCACGGATTTCGCCGACCGCCTGGAGAACGAAATTATTCCCGCGTTGCGCGCCGGCTTCGTGGTGCTGATCGACCGCTATATTTTTTCGATCATGGCGCGGGCTATCGCGCGCGGTGAAGATCGCGAGTGGATCGAGCAAGTGGCGGGATTCGCGCTAGTGCCGCACGCGGTCTATTATCTGCGCGCCGGCGTCAGGGACCTGGTGTCGCGAGTGGTGCTGGGCCGCGGCGCGTTCGATTATTGGGAGAGCGGCATGGACCTGCGCTTCGGCGAGGATAAATTCGAGAGCTTCGTGAAGTATCAGCGGCGGCTGATTCAGGCGCTGGATTCGATGGCCGGTCCGTACAACTTCACAACCGTGGATGCCGCGCAGCCCGCCGACGTGATTTTCCGGGAACTGCAGCGGCACATCTCCGCGCTGCCGTTCGAGAAGGTCAACGGGATGCGCGCCCGGCGGGCGAAGAAGCGCACGACGGGAGCGTAAGCCTTCCCAGCCGCGTGCTACTACGGCCCGTGCTGTTGCTCTGGCGGAGTCCAACCATAAAGGCTAGACGTTGACACAACGGGCGTGTACTGTATGAGGAGGAACCGCGATGAAGGCCCTGAAAGCGACCGGGCGGCCGCCATGCGAAAGATCATGCGTATCACTTCCACTTCGAAGATGCCCCGCGCCACCAGTGACTATTTCACCACGACCCTGCCGAAGCCGGTGGCCTGCGTGGTCTGTCCAATCCCAAGCACTGCATTCGGTCCACGGGGCGCGTTCGCCGGAATCGTGATCTTCAAGGTGCCGCTTCCTTGCCCGTTCGCGGTCGTGGTGCCAATCAATTGGCGGGGGTCGTCCCAGTAGATATCGACTGTCTCCCCTGCGCCGAAGCCAAAGCCGATCGCCGTTACGGTATCACCTGGCACGCCGCTGTGGGGAGTCACGTCCATCGTGGCGGTGACGAAGAACGGTGCAGCCCCGACTTTGCCGCTCGTCAGGCCCATCGCGTAATAGGCTATGGCACCGTACGGCGTCTGCCGTTCGCGCGCGCTGATTGTAAAGGTGCCACTGGCATCGGCCGTGGTGGTCACTAGTGGGGCTCCCCCGATGTGGTTGAGGTAGATGCCGACCGATTCATTAGGGGCAAAGGCGCTCCCGGTTGTCGTGAGTCTGGTTCCCGGCGGCCCGCCGGTCTGGCTGAGGCTCAGAGCCGCCGCCGGGTAAACCTGCAAGGTGAACGATCCGAACAAATCCGCCACGTCTCCCGTAGCAGGAGAGAAGGCAAAGGATTGGCATACGTCCCCGGGTGGGGTCGCAGGGACGTTGAAATCGTAGGCGTTTAGGACTACGGTGGCGCTACCCGAACTATAGAAGCTTGTGCCGGAACCCGCCACGGGGGTATATTGGAGCGTCAACGTGCCGCTACCGTTGGGTAGAAAGTTAGGACGGTTGAGCGCGCCGAATACCGAGATGCCGGGAGTAGAATCGTTCCCGTCGAAGAACAGATTCAATCCGCCGAAGCTGATGGCTAAGTCGGGGGCGGCGAAGATGTAGTACGTGTAGCTGTTGCCCACCTGCAAGGGGATGGAAATGCCCGCTTGCGCGTCGGTCGGGCCATTGACCGGCGAGGTTGCGTTCGGATTGAGCGCCAACCACAGGTCCCAAGCTCCGTCACCACCGAGCGTGTTCCAAATATCGCTTCCGTCAAAGGCACCGGTAGAGGTTGTCCCGAACTGAATCGCTCCCGTTAGGGTTACCTGTGAGTACGCCGTAAGCGGAACCAGCAGAAACGCCGACAGAACCAAGGAGCGCCATCCGGATGTGATCTTAAGAGTCATCGTCTACTTCCTCCTGGACCGCAGGGATCTGCCTTTTCTTGAGCCACCCTTGGCCCGATACCGCTATTGTAATCTGTACTGCACGTCTCCAGCGCACGCCAAGCCCTGAAATCTTTCAAGATAGACGTACTATAGCTTAGGTACCTGCAGGTCCTCTTGCATCGCAGCGGCCTCGGGATGGCTTGGGACGGAGCCGCGCGAAACATTGTTCTTTTCGGTGGCATCGACAGCGCTGGAACCTTCCTCAACGACGCCTGGACTTGGGACGGCACCACCTGGACACAACAGTTTCCTCCCGTCTCTCCGCCGCCGCGCCGGTTCGACACAACCGGAATGCCTTATGACGTTGCCACGGGCACAGTCGTCCTGTTTGGGGGGTTGACGCGACAGCGATCTCGGTGATACGTGGACGTGGGACGGCATAACCAACACTTGGACGCAACAGTTCTCACCTCCAGCCCCCGCGGCGAACCGAAATTGTCCACGACCCAGGCAGCCGGAAAGTGGTGCTGGTTGGAGGTGACTTCCAGGACACCAATTACTACAACGATACGTGGACCTGGGACCGAGCGAACTGGACACAGCAGTTTCCCGCCACCACGCCCACCGAGCGCTCGCGCCCTGCCATGGCGTATGACGGCTGCCTCGGCATGATCGTGATGGCAGGGGGCATTGAAAGCCTGTCAAAAGGCATCCTGCTCAACGATACCAGGGCTTGGAAAGGAACCAACTGGAAGCAGCTTAATCCGCTCGGCGATACCTGGCTGTTCAAAGTGGTCCCGGCGAGAAATTAGCAACGAGGTAGCCTAAAGTTAATATCAGACGCCGACTGCACTAGTATACAATGGGTGGACACTCAACAGAAGGGATTTCCAATGAAATTTATTGTACTCGCGGCTTGCATTTTCTCAGGAACGGTTTTTGCGCAGTCTTTCACTACGATCGATGCTCCGGGCGCCGGCACGGGCAGCGGGCAGGGCACGTACGGAGTGGCCATCAACGAGGCTGGGACGATTGTAGGCTGGTACTCGGACTCGAGGCTGGTGTATCACGGTTTCTTGCGCGCCAGCAGCGGCACGATCACCACCTTTGATGTAGCGGGCGCCGGCACACATTTCGGCCAGGGCACTTACGCTCAGGCCATCAATTCGAAGGGAGCCATAGCGGGCTACTACGTGGACTCCAGCAAGGTGAGCCACGGCTTCGTGCGGGCGTCCGGCGGCACGATGACGACCTTCGACGCTCCAGGCGCGGGCGCCGGCAACTACCAGGGCACCACCGCTTACAGCGTCAACGGCAACAACCAAGTCGCTGGAACCTACGAAGATTCGAACGGCTCACTGCACGGATTTGTGCGCTCCGCCGGTGGCAAATTCACCACGTTCGACGTTCCGGGTGCAGGCACGGGGGGGGGGCAGGGGACCGTGGTATATAGCGGTAACAAGGCTGGTTCGACTACAGGCTACTATGCCAACATCGGTGCGGCGTCGGGTTTTGTGCGGACCTCCGACGGCAGTTTTACGACGTTCACGCCCACGCAACCAGTGCAAAGCACGTTTCCCTACAGTATCAACGAGGCGGGGGAGATTGCCGGATATTATTACGATACGAATGACTTGAGTCACGGATTCCTCCGCTCCGCGAGCGGCGCGATCACCAGTTTTGACGCTCCGGGAGCGGGGACGGGTCCCATTCAGGGGACCTTCGGTTTCAGTATCAACAAAAGCGGGGGGATCACCGGATTCTACAAGGACATCAACGACGGCGTGCATGGCTTCGTGCGCAATTCCAGCGGCACCATCGCCACGTTCGATGTTCCGGGCGCAGGTACGGTCCCTTTCCAGGGCAGCATACCCTCCGGGATTAACACGGCTGGCGACATCACGGGACACTACGTGGACACGGCCGGTGTATTGCACGGCTTTCTGCGCACGCAGTGACCGGGAAACCGCGCTACCGTAGAGTTGATGGAAATCTACATCCTGCGCCACGGCATCGCGGAAGATGCCAAGCCCGGCAGTCCGGATTCCGAGCGCGCCCTGACCGCGCCGGGAAGGCAGAAGCTGCGCAAGGTATTGGAGCGCGCGCACGCCGCGGGCGTGGAGCTTTCGCTCATCCTGACCAGCCCGTATCGGCGCGCGGTCGAGACGGCGCAGGTGGCTGTGCACGTGCTCGGCCGCAGCAAGGTCGTTGAGACGCGCGCGCTGCTGCCAGGGTCGTCGCCGGAAGAGGTGTGGGAGGAGATCCGCCTGCACCAGCGCGAATCCGCTGTGCTGCTCGCCGGACATGAGCCACTGCTGGGCATGACCGTCGCCTATCTGCTGGGTGCGCCCTCCATGCAGGTCGATATGAAGAAAGCCGCCTTGGTGCGCATCGATCAGGAGAGCTTCAGCGGCCCGCCCCGGGGCGTCTTGAAGTGGATGCTTACGCCGCGATTGGTATAATCGCTTCGAGGAGCTTGCGCAAAACGGGGCTGCGGTCCGCGCCCCTTTGCGCCTCTGCATCATGAAAGTTCAAAAAGCCACCACCCGTTATGAAAGATGGCTCGCCCGAGAGCTAACAATTATCGAGCCTGATTTGAGGCTGAAGCACGAGCAAATGGCCGCCGCGCTGTTTCCGTTTCTCCGCGCAACCTATTATCGCTGGGCGCAGATCTGGCCGGATGTGTGCGGCGAGGTGGCGTCGGCGCCGCAAGTGCTCGCGGTGGGCGATTTGCACGTGGAGAACTTCGGGACGTGGCGTGACGCTGAAGGCCGCTTGATTTGGGGCATCAATGATTTCGATGAAGTCTGGATGCTGCCCTACACCAACGATCTGGTGCGCCTGGCGGCTAGCGCCCAGATGGCCATCACCGCCACGCACCTCGCCCTTGACATGAATGACGCCGCCAAGGCGATCCTGGACGGTTATACCGAAGGCATGGCCGGGGGGGGGCGCGCCTTCGTGCTGGCCGAGCGCCACACCACCCTGCGCGACATGGCCATTCACCGGCTCAAGGATGTCTGCGGCTTCTGGGAGAAGATGGAAAAGCTGATGCCCATCAAGGGCAGAGTGCCACCTGCGGCAGCCAAAGCGATCGGGCGCATGTTTCCAGAAGCGGAGTTGCCCTGCGTTTACGCGCACCGAGTGGCCGGATTAGGCAGCTTGGGACGGCAACGCTTCGTGGCCGTGACCGACTGGCGTGGCGGCCGCATAGCGCGCGAAGCAAAAGCGCTAGCGCCCTCCGCTTGTTGGTGGGCGGCGGGATGCAAGGGCCCGAGACGCATCCACTACCAGGAAATCCTGGATACCGCGGTGCGTTGCGTCGATCCTTACGTGCGGCTGAAGGGCCGCTGGATCGTGCGCCGCCTGGCGCCGGACTGTTCGCGCATCGAGCTATCGGCGCTCCCCAAGGAGCGCGATGAAGTGCGCCTGCTGCACGCCATGGGCTTCGAAACCGCTAACGTACACCTAGGGACACGCAAGCAGGCGCGCGCCATTCAGGCCGACCTAAAAAAGCGAGCCAACTGGCTGGTGCCCGCCGCGGACGCTATGGTCAGAGCTATCACCCAGGATTGGGAGGCGTGGCGCAAGACCCACGCACCCCAAGTCAGGGCGAAGGCCGCGTCGAAGTAGACTTAGGCTGCTCCGCCGCCGGCGTGCTGCTTCGCCATTTGGGCTTGATACTCTTTCGCGCGCCGCTCCATTTCCGCCGGCGCCACGTCCTCTTTGTGAGTTGCCATTGCCCAGGTATGGCCGTAGGGATCTGTCAGCTTACCGAAGCGATCGCCCCAGAACATGTCCTGCGGCGGCATGTCCGCCTTGGCGCCCGCGCTCACCGCTTTGTTGTAGACCGCGTCCACATCGGTCACGTAAAGAAACACGCCGGCGGTCGCCGCGCCCACCGATTTCGGAGAGCGGCCGCCGCCCGGCATCTCATCCGCCAGCATGATGACTGAATCGCCGATACGCAACTCAGCGTGCCCGATCTTGCCCCCCGGTCCACCCATTCGCATGATTTCCTGTGCCCCGAAAGCTCGCTTGTAATATTCGATTGCTCCCGCCGCATTGTCCACTGTTAGATACGGTGTCAATGAGTGATAGCCTTCCGGAATAGGCTTTACGTTATGGCTTGCCATGATGTTACTCCTTTTAGGTTTTGCGGAATTGTCTGACATGGGTTAGTATAGCAGCGCGACGGCCTGCTGCACTTACTAAATCGCTTTTGTACTGTGAGATGTGGCACACGCGACGTGCGGTTCCAGTATTAATGACAAACCGTGCACTCGGCGCGCTGCATTCCGCATTTCATTGTACAGTTATCGGGCGCGACGGAACGATCCCGCGCTTAACTTCGCCTATGACAAGGAAGGAGTTTAATATATGAGTGATTTAGAGGCCAATCAGGACTTTGCGGCAAACGGAACGAGACGTACGTTCGCGAGCGTCGAACCGAACCAGTGAGTCATCGCGGCGGCCACAATCCCGGCACGTGGGCAGCGTTCTTGATGGCGTTCGGAGCATTAGCGATGATTCTGTCGGCCGGTAAGCAGACCATGCCGGCGGGACCGTTCGTTCCCGGGCTGGGATACTGGTTCACCGTCCTCGCGGCCTGGGTTTGCACGCCGTAGCCGCCGCCGAGAACAAGCCTCTGGTAACCGTACTGACTTTTCTGGCGGCCGGATCGACGATCTGCGCCATCGGTCTGCACACCGCCAGCGCGATGAATGCTGAACGAAGCCTTCGGCCATGAAATTTGGAGGCTCGGCAAAACCGAATTCGCGCGCAGGGTGCTGGCCATCACCATGAGCCGCGGGGAGCGTGGTGTCATTCGCGGTCAAGCATAGCGTAGAGTTAACCCGCCGAAGAGCGGCGAGCGTGCCGAAGCGTACGCCGCCGCTCACCCGCATTATCCGCCGTTCCTGCCGCAAAACCGCCCATTCGATGCAGCACTCTTTATTTCCAACAGGTTAACGCGCGAAGATGCATTCATTCGGGAGTAGTGTATCGAATCGCCGCCCGATCCCAGGAGGAGCATATGAGCACTCAGCCATTTGAACCGAAACCCGCACCGCCCGCAGGGCTGGTGCAGATCGACGGAAGCATCGAAAATGTGATTCAACAGCGCCTGGCGGAAGAGCGCACGCGCCTGGAGCGCGAAGCCGGATTGGCCAAGCGCGAGCTGCATCATTTCAAGCGGCCCACCGAGCGCCTCTTCACCAAGGACGAGCGCGGGCGCACCACGCTGCTATTCGGCGGCCTCACCTGGAAGCACGAGAAGCTGGTGCACGGCGCGCTCGAAGGACTCGGCTACCTCGCCGAAGCCGTGCCCACGCCCAACGTCAAGGCGTTTCAGACGGGCAAAGAATACGGCAACAATGGCCAGTGCAACCCGACTTACTTCACCGTCGGTAATCTGGTGCAGTATCTGCAAAGTCTCGAAGAGCAGGGGCTGACCAAGCAGGAGATTATCGATCGTTACGTTTTCTTTACGGCCGGCGCCTGTGGGCCGTGCCGCTTCGGCATGTACGAAGCCGAGTACCGGCTGGCGCTGCGCAATGCGGGCTTCGATGGTTTTCGCGTGCTGCTCTTCCAGCAGTCCGGCGGGCTGAGCCAGTCGGACGCTGAAGCCGGCTTGGAGATGAATCTGGATTTCTTCCTGGGCATTCTCAACGCGCTAAATTGCGGCGACGTGCTGAACGAAGTCGCTTATGCGATTCGTCCGTTTGAAGTCACGCCGGGCGAGACTGACCGCACGCTCGACGACACGATGGACTACATGCACGAAGTCTTTCGCAAGAAGCAGCCGTGGAAATTGGGTGATAGCCTGACGAAGTATCTGGGCGGCCTCAAAGACACCGGCGAGTACATCGGCAAATTCGTGCATCAGTTGAAGGGCGAAGATTACCTGCCCGCGTTGCATCGCTGCCGCGATATGTTCAACGAAGTTGAAGTAGACCGGCTGCGTGTAAAGCCTATTGTGAAAATTACCGGCGAGTTCTGGGCGCAGACTACCGAAGGCGACGGGAACTTCAATATGTTCTCGTTCCTGGAGCGCGAGGGCGCGCAGGTCCTGGTCGAGCCTATCGGCACCTGGATCATGTACATGATTCACCAGGTGGTGCAGAAGTACAAGGACTTCAAGGGACTCGAAGAAGGCGCCGTGATGCCGCCGCTGTGGCGGCTGGATAAACGCGCCAAGATCGAGTGGAGCTTCCGCAACAAGGTTGCCAAGTTAAAGCTGGCAGAAGCTATCTTCAAGAACGAGTATCACAAGATTGTGGGCGCGCTGGGCGGGATCGCGCATCACTTGGCCGATCAGTATGAATTGCAGCGGCTGGGTCATCCGTTCTATAACTCGCGCGCGGGCGGCGGCGAAGGTCATCTGGAAGTTGCCAAGAATATTTACTATTCCAATAAAGACCTGGCGCACATGGTGCTGTCGGTGAAACCCTTCGGGTGCATGCCGTCGACGCAATCCGACGGTGCGCAGTCGGCCGTGGTGTCGAACTACAAAGACATGATCTATCTGCCCATCGAGACTTCCGGCGAAGGCGAAATCAATGCGCATTCGCGCGTGCAGATGGCGCTGGGCGAGGCCAAGAACAAGGCTAAGAAGGAATTGGCCGAAGTTCTGGAGCGCACCGGCTTGACGCTGGATGAGTGCCGGGCCTATGTTGACGCGCATCCGGAGATGAAGCGGCCGCTGTATGAAGTGCCGCACACCAAGGGCGTGATAGGTGTGGCGCCGAACTTCGTGTTGCACATCGCAGACCGGATGAAGAAAGCAGATGCGATGCCCGAGCGTGAGGAAGCACTGGCAGTCCAATAGAGGCCCCCATGGAAAAACATTTCCTGATCGGCATGGACGTTGGGTCGACCACGGTGAAAGCCGTGGTGATCGAAGAGGCCACCGACAAGATCCTCTGGTCGGACTACCAACGCCATGACACCAAGCAACCTGAGAAAGTGCTCGAATTTCTGAAGCGCTTCGAAACCGAAGTCGATGGCTTCGCGGCCGAGCGCTCGCGTATTTTCATCACCGGCTCGGGCGGCAACGGCATGTCGAAGATGCTGGGCGCCAAGTTCGTGCAGGAAGTCAATGCTGTCTCACTCGCGGTCGAGAAGCTATACCCCGAGTGCGGCTCAGTGATCGAACTGGGCGGGCAGGACGCCAAGATCATCATCTTCAAGAAAGACCCGGAAACCGGCCGCAAGAAGAAGATTCCCTCGATGAACGATAAGTGCGCGGGAGGCACCGGCGCGGTCATCGATAAGATCAACGCCAAGCTGCGCATCCCGTCGGAGCAGCTTTGCCAGATGGGTTACAAGGGGATGAAGCTGCATCCGGTCGCGGGCAAGTGCGGCGTGTTCGCCGAGACGGACATCAACGGTTTGCAGAAGATGGGCGTGCCGCCGGATGAGTTGATGGCATCGCTGTTTGAAGCCATCGTGATGCAGAATCTCTCCGTGCTGACGCGCGGCAATACGCTGCTGCCGGTCGTGCTGCTGCTGGGCGGGCCCAACTGCTACATCCAGGGTATGCGCGATTGCTGGAAGCACAACATCCCGAAAATCTGGGAGGAGCGCGGTACGGAGCTGCCGCCCGGCGTGCCGCCGGAGGATCTGATTCGCACGCCGGATAACGCGCAGTATTTCGCCGCCATCGGTTCGGTGGAGTATGGCAAGACCGAAGACGCGGATGTCGGCCATTACACCGGTTGGGACAAGCTTGAGTGGTATGTCACCGTGGGCCGCGAAGAGGAGAAAACCAAGCGCGGCGGTACAGGCGGGCTGGCGAAGGACGCTGCTGACTTAGCGCGCTTCAAAGAAAAATACCGCACCAAGAAATTCATCCCCACGAAATTCGAGCCCGGCGATGTCGTAGAAGGATTCGTGGGTATCGATGGCGGATCTACTTCCACCAAAGCCGTACTCATTTCGAAAGACAACGAGCGCCGCATTCTCGCCAAGACTTATCAGCTCTCGAAAGGCAATCCCATCGAAGACACCATCGAAGTGATGGGCAAGCTGGAGAAACAAATTTCCGACCAGGGCGCTACCTTGAAGGTGCTGGGCGTCGGCACCACTGGCTACGCTAAAGATATTCTTAAGGACGTGGTCGGCGCGGACGCCGCCCTGGTGGAGACTGTTGCGCACACTCAGGCCGGCTTGCACTTCTATGACGACATAGATGTTATCTGCGACGTGGGCGGGCAGGATATCAAGATCATCATCCTGAAAGACGGCCGCGTCAAGGATTTCAAACTGAATACGCAGTGCTCCGCTGGTAACGGCTACTTCCTGCAATCTACCGCGCAGGGTTTCAATGTGCCGGTGGAAGAGTACGCCGACACAGCTTTCGGCGCCAACGGCTACCCACAGTTCGGCTATGGCTGCGCGGTGTTCATGCAGTCCGACATCGTGGACTTTCAACGCCAGGGTTGGAAGCCGGAAGAAATCATGGCCGGGCTGTGCAACGTGCTGCCCAAGAATATCTGGCTGTACGTTTCGCAAATACCTAACTTGTCGGCGATCGGCCGCCGATTCCTCCTGCAAGGCGGCACGCAATATAACCTGGCCGCCGTAAAGGCGCAGGTCGATTTCATCGAGTCCCGATTCAAAGGTAAAGAGGTGCCGGCGGAAGTCATCGTCCACGAGCATTGCGGCGAAGCCGGTGCGATCGGCTCCGCGCTAGAAGCCGGCCGCCTGTTCGATCACGGCCGCACCACCACTTTCATCGGAATGGATGCGCTGGCTCAGATCAGTTACAAAACCACGCGCAACGAAGCTACCCGTTGCTATTTCTGCAAGAATAAGTGCCTGCGTACGTTCATCGACGTCAAGACGACAGTCATCAATATCGATTACAAGCCGCCGGTGAAGACCAAAGTCCCGCTGGAAACCGGCGCGCAACGCCTGATTATTGCTACTTGTGAGAAGGGCACCGTCGAGAACGTCGATGATATGCGGCAGATTAAGGGTAGTCTGGATAAGATCAAAAAGGCTAACCCGAATTTCGTCGAGCTATCCGCGAAGGCCGTCTTCCGCGTACCGGACGCGCCGCTGGTAGCCGATCCGCTGCCTAAGTACGCATTCACCTCGGCCGCCAAGAAGCGCGTGGAACTGATGAAGAAGCGCTCCGAAATTCGCATCGGCATGCCGCGCGTGCTGAATATGTACTCGATGACGCCTGTCTTCACGGGTTATTTCGCGTCGCTGGGCCTGAAAGCGGAGAATATCGTTTATTCGGATTACACCAGCGAGCAGTTGTACAAAGAAGGCGCCAAGCGCGGCGCCATCGATCCCTGCTTCCCCTCGAAGCTAGGCATCCCGCACGTGCACAATCTGCTGTTTGCCGTGCACGCGAAGAAGCCGCTCGACATCATCTTCTTTCCGATGATCGACTGCCTGACGAGTGACCTGCATGATGTGCAGGCCAGTCGCTCCTGCCCGACCGTCGCAACCACGCCGGAAGCGGTCAAGGCTGCCTTCATCAAGGAAGGCGACTTGTTCCGGGAGAAGGGTATCCTGTTTCTCGATACCTTCGTGAATATCTCGAAGCCGGATATCTTAGAGCGGCAGTTATTTGAGCAGTTCAAGGATATCTTCGGACTGTCGGCGGAAGAAAACGCGCGTGCCGTGCGCGAGGGTTATCGCGCGCTGGATTATTACAATAACGTTGTCATCCGCGGCGAAGCCCGTCAGGTGCTCGAGGAACTCGAGCGCGAAGACCGGCTGGGCGTAGTTGTGCTGGGCCGGCCGTATCACAACGATCCGGGCGTCAACCACGAAATCCTGGAAGAGTTCCAGAAGCTGGGCTACCCGGTCTTCACGCAGGACTCGCTGCCGATTGACGAAGACATCGTCTGGCGTCTGTTCGGCCCCGAAGTCAACTCAGGCGAGATTTCGCATCCTATGGCCATCACGGATGTTTGGAAAAACTCCTACAGCGAAAATACTTCCCGCAAGGTATGGGCGGCGAAGTATGTGGCGCGGCATCCTAACTTAGTCGCACTCGAGTTGTCGAGTTTCAAGTGCGGCCACGACGCGCCTATTTATTCGGTGGTCGAAGAAGTCGTGGAGCATTCCGGCACGCCGTACTTCTGCTTCAAAGATATCGACGAGAACAAACCGACCGGCTCGATCAGGATCCGCGTCGAAACGATTGGCTACTTCCTGAAACGCTACCGCGAAGATATAGTCGCTAACAAGACGAAGCACAAGAGCATCGACGAGCAGTTAGCGGAATTCGAAGCCCGCCTTCGCCGCCAGCTCATGCGCGAGCGC
>Ga0073928_10007800_pt1 | contig 13701 bp, 15 predicted proteins | sample PaiPotPPA55metaG_FD_76969 | JGI IMG/M metagenome (GOLD analysis project Ga0073928, IMG submission 76969) | Iron sulfur acid spring bacterial and archeal communities from Banff, Canada, to study Microbial Dark Matter (Phase II) - Paint Pots PPA... ...
GACCGTCGCAGCTTATAAAACCACCCATGCCCCAACAAGAACAACACCGCCGCCCCGATCCACAACCGGCCAACCTGCCCCAGCGCCGGAGCATGCCCCTCCAAAAACACCGCCCGATACCCCCGCACCAGCACGAACATCGGATTCAACCCGAGCAGCGGCAGTACGCCCGCCGGCAGCGACGACTCCGGATAACAAATCGGCGTCAGGAAAAACCACAGCGTCAGCACGAACCCGATCACCTGCCCCAAATCCCGCACGAACACCCCCAGCGCCGCCAGAAACCAGCAGAGCCCCGCCGTCAGCAGCACCTGCGGCACGATCAGCACCGGCAGCCACAGCACCGACGCCGGCACTGCCCCGCGCGCCAGCAGCAGCCCGATCATAAACAGCGCCAGCGCGAAAACCTCGCTCACCAGCCCCGACACCACCAGGTTCACCGGCAGCGTCTCCACCGCGAACACCAGTTTCTTGACGAAATTCCGATGCTCCAGCATCACCGTGGGCGCGCGTCCGGCCGCCTCGCTGAAGGCCAGCCATGGCAGCATCCCCGCCAGGAAATACAGTGCGAAGCCCGCCCGGCTGGGGTCCGACCCGAACCGCGTCCGCAGCACCACCCCGAATACAAAAAAATACGTGAGCATCAGCAGCAGCGGATTCAGCACCGTCCAAAACGCCCCGCCGAACGACCCGCGATACCGCCCCAAAATATCGCGCCGCACCATCGTGCGGATCAGCCCGCGATTGCGCACGATGGTCAGCCCCGGCAGCGTAAATGCCCGCCCGATCGCCCGCAGCAGTTTCTCCCGCCGGATCGCGCGCAGGGTCAACACCCGCACGCGGCGCACCCGCGCCCGTCCGCCTTCCACTTCCGCTTCCACGCGCAGAAAAGGCCAGCCCAGTTCGTAGTGCCAGCACACGTGCTCCCGCATCGGCGAGATGTACACCTCATACCGGCCCGGCTCCGGTGGCAGCGCGAATCGCAAATCGACCGCCACCGATTCGCCCGGCGCCACATCCCGCGCGAACGCCTGCCGCTCCCCATCCACGATCAGCGTTCCGGTCTCCGGATCGAACACGTGATACCCGGCGGCGAACGCATCTGCCGCGCGCCACGGCTCGCCCGATTCGTTGCGCAGTTCGAAGCGCGCCTCCACGTCGAGCCCGCCCGCGACCCGCACCTCGGCGCCTTCGTAACTCGCGTTCATGCGTATAACCAGTTGGGGTATCGCTGATGAATTGGCCCCGTCTTCGAGCCGACCGCGTAGATGTCTTCGCCGCGCAACTGGTGCGGCAGCTCGAACCGCCGCAGCAGGTTCAGCACCCAGGCCTCCTCCGGCGAGGGCGCCGCGCGGAATGGCCCGGTCTCCAGCCGCGTCACCGCGAAGCCGCAGTTTTCGAGCAATTGCCGGATCTCCTGCGGGGTGTACTCGCGGTTGTGCCGCGCCTCCACCTCCAGCTCACCCTCGCGCGGCTGTATGTACGCGCTGAAAATGCCCGGATGGTACCCCACCAGCATCGCCCCCAAACCGCGCAGGCTGGCGATATTCGGCGTGGTCAGCACCAGGTGTCCGCCCGGCCGCAGGATGCGGTTCACCTCGCTCATCAGGTGCATCGGGTCTTCCCGCAGATGCTCGATCAGCTCGCAGCACAGCACCGTCGCGAAGTGCCCGTCCGGATAAGGATAGCGGTCCTTCTCCGCATCGAACAAATCGATCGCGCACTCGAACGTCTCGCCCGTCTCCGAAGTCGCCGTGCGATGGTCCGTCTTTCCCAAGGGGCCGTAATAGCAGCCGCGCACGCATCCGTACCCCAGCTTCGAGCGCAGCGCCGGCGTGATCTGCAGATACGCGCCCATCTCCAGAATGCGGTCTTCCGGTCCGCCAGGCGGGGTGATCTCGAGCGTCTTCACCAGCCGCGTCAGGTGCGTATCCACGTAAGCCCGCGAGCCTTCGTCCGCCGCCCAACCGGCCACGTCGCCCGGCGCGATGTATTCCGGGGGGGGGGCAGCTTCCGTCGGGGGGGGGGCAATCCGCGGCCCCGGCTCGGGCTCCGCCACTTCCCGGCCCTCCGCCACCGCTCCCAGAAACTCGGCGTACAGCCGCGCTACCCTCTCCCAGTTGCATTCTTCCTTCACGAACCGCGCCGCCCGCTCGCCGAGTTCCCGCGCCACCTCCGGACGGCTGGCCAGCAGGTTCATGTACTCGAAGATGAGGTCTTCCTCGCTCCCGCCCACCGGCACCCTGAGACACACATCCTCCGGGAACTCCCGGAACGCGCCCACATCCGAGACCAGCACCGCCCGCCCTAGTCCCAACGCGCGCAGCAAGCTCCCCGAGCTTTCGCCCACCGTCGGATACCGCAGGTTCAGCACGATGTCGCACGCCGCCATGTACCCGATGAAATCCTCGATCGGCGCAAACCCGATCACCCGCACCGAACCGCCGACCCCCAACGAACGAATCAGCGACGCCAGCGGCAGGTCCGGATGCGCCTCGCCCACCAGGATCATCTTCGCATCCGGCACCACCCGCACCAGCCGCCGGAACGCCCGCAGCGACTCCGCGATCCGCTTGTATGGCTTCAGAAATCCGAAGACGCCGATCAGGGGGGGGGCTTCGTCGATCCCCAGCCGTGCCCGGTACGCGTTGCGGTTGCCCTCTGGAATCCACGCCCCGTGCGGGATGCGCGCCATCGGCCCGCGGGAACCCGCCGTCCGCATCTCCTCCACCATGAACTGGCTGTGTACGATCACCCCACGCGCCGATTCCAGCACCCGCTTGGTCATCGGCAAGCCCTCGTAATCCGGCCCCACTTCGAGCGCCCGCACCCGCCGCGCGTAAGCCGCCGCCTCCGCCCCGCCGTGGTACTCCACCTCGCGCATGTAGCCGTCCCAATCGCCGCGCGTGATCGTCAGGTCCGCGATCAGATGGTGCAGGTTGGATTCATGCATCACCACCACGCCCGGATGCCGCAGCGCCGCCTCATACACGAAGCTGTGGTACGGATTGTTTCCCAGGTGATACAGCGCGATGTCGAAGCGCGCGGGATCGCACGGCCGGTCCGCATCCGCGAATACCTCCAGCTCAACCAGCGGCTGCAAGTGTTCGACGAGCGTCGCCGAGTAGTCGGCGGTCCCGCTGCGGCACGGCGGCAGCGGCGAAAAGAACGCCACGCGCATTCAGCGCACAAGCTCCATCGACAGTGTGCCCATGGCGAAAGGCGCGCGCACCACCAGCAGCGTGCGCGCCGGGTCGCGGTCGAACAGCATTTCCAGGCGCGTGCTCGAAGCCGGCCCGTCCACGTTCGCGATCACCCGGTCCGCTTCGTAGTGCTTCTTGTTCAGCGTGACATCCTGCTCACCCGTGTACTCCAAGTGGACCGAGTAGGAAGCGCCCAACAGCACCGTGTCCGCCGGCGGCACGCGCCCTTGCCCCAGTTCGCGCCGCGTGTAAAAGACGAAGTCCAATGCATCACGCGCGCAACCGTCAATCTCGAAGTCCGTGTGCCCGCCGCCCTCGGACAGGTTCTTCCGCGTGGCCGTCGCTTTCTGATAATCGAAGGTGGTCCGCTCGTGCGCGCTATGCTTGCCGTGCGAAATCTGTTTATCCAAGTCCAGCGAACACAGGTCCGCATTCGCCGTCGAACGATAGCGATCCGCCACCCCGAACCCCGGCACGGACGCGTCCAGCGACATCTCGAAGCGCCAGCGCGCGCCATCCTTCGTCGCGTGCAGATGCGCTTCGCCCAGGCTCAATCCGGTCGGCCAGTTGACCGAGTAGTTCAGCGTTTCATCGGTATAGGGAAATCCGTTGAGCTGCTTTGCGGCAGGCTCGGGAGCCGGCGCTGGCGCTTGCAGATGTTGCCAGAACAGCACCCAAACTGAAATGGGCAGAAACGCTGCCGCTGTCATCGATGCACGTATTCCCGAACCGCGGCCCGCCGCCGCTCGGCTACCTCGTGATAGACCTGCAGCGTTTGCTGCGCGGTCGCGTGCCAACTGAAGCGCGCTGCGTTCTGCAATCCCAGCCGCTCCATGCGCGCCCGCAGCTCCGCGTCCAGCAGCAGGTCCGACATCGCCCGCACCATCTCGCGCGTCGAGTACGGATCGAACATGATGCCCGCGCCATCCGCCACTTCCGGCATCGATGAGGTGCACGAGCACGCCACCGCGCGCCCGCACGCCATCGCCTCCAACACCGGCAGCCCGAAGCCTTCGTAGAACGAGGGAAACACGAACAGGTCGCAGGCATTGTAGAGCTGCAACAACTCTTCGTCGGAGACAAAGCCTGTGAAACGAATCCGCTCCGCAACGCCCGATTGCCGCGCCGCTTCCAGTATGCGCGGGCTGAACCAGGTCTCTTTGCCCGCCAATACAAGATGATGCGGCAACTGCGGATACGCGCGAATCAGTTCGGCGAACGCGCCGATCAGCCCGATGTAGTTCTTCCTTGGCTGCAGGTCGCCCACCGAAAACAGGAACGGCTGCGCGAACTGGAATCGCGCCCGCACCGCCGCCGTCGCGCTCTCCCGCGAGACTGGCCGCAGCCCCGTCCCGGCCGCGTTCGGCACTACCACGATCTTCTCCGCGCAGGCTTCGCCGTACGCCCGCACAATCGAATCGCGCGCGAATTCGGTTCCCGTCAGAATGCGCGCCGCCCCTTGGATCGTGCGCCGCACCGTCCAGCGAAGCTGCAACGCACGCGCCTTCGGGAAGTATTCCGGATGCTCCAGGAAGCTGACGTCATGCACACTCACCACCACCGGCACCGGACACGCCAGCGGCGCGGTGTATTGCACGTGCAACAGGTCCGGCTTGTCCTGCCGCAGCTTCAGCGGCAATTCCGCCCCCAGCCGCACGAACGGGTTCGACGACACCTGCCGCGCGCGAAAGCGGGCCGCTGTCCACTGCAGCGCGTCTTCCGCCGTAAAGTAGGTGACGAACTCCGACTCGTGATCCAGAGCCGCGAAGCTCTTCAACAGGCTCCGCACATACACTTCGTTTCCCGTGAGGTGCTGGCCAATAGCGTGAGCGTCAATAGCGAAGCGCATCAAGTCTTCACCTCATGGTAGCAAGGAAATGCGAACGGCATACCACTCCAGGCAGCTTCCCATGTGAATTTACGTTCAAATAGGTACCGGCCCGCCCCCCCAATCTGTTCCCGTAATGCCGGGTTGGCCAGTAAACTAGAGACAGCTTCCTGGAAACTCGACGCGTCGCCGGCCAGCAGCAAGTGCTCGCCATCGCGTGCGCCAAGTCCTTCTGCGCCAAGCGGTGTGGAAACTACCGGAACTCCGGCAGCCCAGGATTCCAGAATCTTAACACGTGTACCACTGCCCGCGAGCAACGGTACTAGAGCCACTTTCGCGCGCGCCAGTTCCGGTACGGCATCCGCGACCGCGCCGGTGAGTTGAATGCGGTCGTCGCCACTGACGATTTTTGCAACAGCCGCGGGATGCTTGCCCACCAGCCGCCACACCAATCCCGGCCAGCGCGCCCGTAATCCCGGCCAAATCTCGCTCGAAAAATAGCGCACCGCCTGAATGTTCGGATGATATTCCAGATTGCCCGAGAACACCACGACGTCTTCTTCGCACCGTGGCGGCGCGGGCATGAACGGCAGCGCGTTGGGATAAATCACTACCTTCGATCCGGGCGAAATGTCTCGCAACAGCGCGGCGTCGTCTTCAGATGCTGCCAGCAGATACGTGAAGCGCGGCAGCCATTCCTCTTCGAGCTTGCGGCAGATCTTCTCAAAGGCGCGATGCGCGAATGCTTGCGCTCCGCCTTCCGCCTGCGCGCAGCGCGCATGCAGGACAGATTCGATATTGTGCAGATCGAGAATGGTTGCCCCACTGACTGGCGCCACTTGTTGCCAATACGGCGCGCACCAGAAGTGTTCGATCACCGCGAGGTCGTACCGTTCGCCGCCGATTGCCTCAGCCACGCGCCCGCCGAACCCGGCGAAGCGATCGACCAGCGGCGGTACGCGCCGCAGAAGCCGTCCCGCATTGCGCGCCGCGCGCGCCACAGTGCTGCGCGAGTGACGGGGCAGTTCTATCACCTGTACGCGCCGCGCCAAGCCGGGCGGCATCTCACGCGGCTGGTCAAACGTGATGACATCCACCGCGTAATGCCGCGCCAGATAATTCAGCACCGACGCACTCCGCAGCGCTCCCCCCCCCGTTAACGGGTACGGCGCTTCCGGCGCAATAAAGAGAGCGCTCCCTCTCCCCTCCCTCTTACTCTCTCTACAAATCATCGAGAAGCCCCGCCGCTGACTCCCTCACCAGCATCCGCAAGGAGCCTGGCTGCTGGCCGCTGTACCCACCACCCGGACTGCGCGCCGGGCAGGCATTCGCATGGATCGACCGCCATTTGGACACCGCGCGAAGCGGCCCAATGTACCTGCGAAAGCCTGAAATTGCGCAACTCGTAGTACGCTCCTTGCACCGAGGCGTAGAACTCGGCCACTATGACCTCCGAGCCTACGTGATCATGGCCAACCATGTACACGTGCTGTTGAGACCAAAGATCCCTCCTGCTCGCCTCATGGAATCCCGCACAGGTCAGCCATTCTGGGAACCCAAATCTTACGATCATTGGGCCCGCAACGCCTTCGAACTGGAGCACATCGTAGCCTACATCGAAAACAACCCAGTCAAAGCTGGCTTGGTCACGACGCCCGAGCATTATCGCTGGTCTAGCGCCGGCAAGAGTGCCGGCGCAGCAGGCATGAGTGCCTGCGCCACGGCTATGTGAACCTCTCTTGCGCCTCATCATACACCTCGCGCGTTAGCCTGGCCGCGCGCGCCCACGAAAACTCCGCCGCCCGCCGCACCGCGCGCTCCCGCCACACCAGAGCCCGTTCGGGCCGCTCCGCCATCTCCAACATAGCCCGCACCAACTCCGCCTGCGATCCCGCGCGGATCACCGCATCCGCCCCCACTTCCGCAATCGCCGGATCTCCCGACGTGATCACGCACGCCCCGCATTGCATCGCTTCCAACACAGGCAATCCGAAACCTTCGTAAAACGACGGATACACACACGCCAGCGCGCCCGCGAACAGCTCGGCCAATCGCTGGTCGGAAATCTCTCCTAGAATTTGCAACCCGGCTTCCGGCGAAAGTTGCGGGAAATCGGTCCTATTCCGCCCGGCCAGTACTAAGTCTATCGCATGTCTTTTGCGCACTTCGCGCCAGGCCGCCAGCAATCCCGCGACGTTCTTGCGTAGCTCCAGCGTGCCTGCATACAAGAAGTACGGCGGCGAGGAAGCCGGCGCCGCAACCGGCCGGAACACCGCCGACGCCGCCAACGGTACCGCGCGCACGCGATCCGGATGAATCCGGAACCGATCGATCGCCTGCTTCCGCACGGCCTCGCTGGGTGTCACGACCATGGTCGCCAAGCCCAATCCGATCAGCACCGGTGTGCGCTGCCGCACGCGATCCGCCGCCGCATGCCAGGCTGCCTCCATCCACGGCGAAAGGTCATGCAAAGTCAGCACGCTGGGTCGCCGCGGCACATACGGCACCGCGAAATCCGTGCCGTGAAAAAGGTCAGCCCCCACGCGCTGCAGCTCCCGATTCAATCCCCAGAGCCACCAGCGCCGCTCGGCGGCATTGCGCGGCCCGCCCCCACGCCGCAAATTCGCCGGCGCATTGCCAGGTATCTCGAACGGCTGATCGGAAACCAGGACGAACTCATCGTCAGGATACTCAACCGCCAGCGCCACGCTGAGCTCCTCGGTGTAGCGCCGCAGCCCGCCGGTTACCAGCGTCAAAGGAGTCGCATCTAACGCCACGCGCATCGCTCACCGCGCGCAATCGATTTCGCGATTCTCGTAGTTGCGCGCGTAGTAAGTCAGATACTCGCCGCTGCGCACGCGCGCGACCCACGCACGGTTGCGGCGGTACCAATCCACCGTGCGCGCCAGCCCCTCTTCAAACCCGACCTGCGGCGCCCAGCCTGCCTCGCGCAGGATCTTGGCGCTCGACAGCGCATACCGCCGGTCGTGCCCCGGCCGGTCGGTAACGTACTGGATCAGGCTCTCAGGCTTGCCCGTCGCCTGCAGGATCAGCCGCACTACCTCCAGATTCGGCAGCGACCGATTCCCGCCGACGTTGTAGATCTCGCCTTCGCGCCCCTGCTCCAGCACCGCGCGAATCCCGCGGCAATGGTCATCAACATACAGCCAGTCGCGCACCTGCAGGCCGTCGCCATACACCGGCAGCGGGCGATCTTCCAGCGCGTTTGCGATCATGAGCGGAATCAGCTTCTCCGGAAAATGATACGGGCCATAATTGTTCGACGCGCGCGTAATCACCACCGGCAGCTTGTAAGTCAGAAAGTATGACCGCGCGAGCAAATCCGCGCCGGCCTTCGACGCCGAATACGGGCTGCTGGCATTCAGCGGAAAGCTTTCATCGGCTTCGAGCGGCGGCTCCAGACTGCCGTAGACTTCATCGGTCGAGACCTGCAGATAGCGCGCCGTGCGGTGGCGCCGGGCAGCTTCGAGCAGCGTGAAAGCGCCGCGCAGGTTGGTTTCAAACACCGGGTCCGGCGCCAGAATACTGCGGTCCACATGCGACTCCGCGGCGAAATGCACGATCGCATCCGGCTTCTCATCGGCCAGCAGCGCGTCGACCAGCGCCGCGTCGCACACATCGCCGTGCACGAAGCGATAGCGCGGATCGTGCGCGATGGGCTCCAAATTCTGGAGGTTGCCCGCGTAGGTGAGCTTATCGAGATTGACGATGCGTACGCCGGGGTCCACCGCGAGAGAGAGCCGCACGAACGCCGAACCGATGAAGCCCGCGCCGCCGGTGACCAGCAGCTTACTCATTGGGCGCCGCCGCGAGCGTCTCCATCTCCGCCTGCCGCCGCGCGGTCACCGATTGCGCCACCAGGTTCGCCGCGCGCAGCAGCGAGTCAAACGTGCCGGCGTCCGTCCACCAACCTTCCAGAAAATTGAACGTCATCGAGCCTTCGCGGATATAGGCGTTGTTCACGTCGGTGATTTCGAGTTCACCGCGCTTCGAAGGCACGAGCGTGCGCACCTTATCGAACACCGTGGCGTCGTACATATAAATGCCCGTGACGGCGTAATCCGATTTCGGGTGGCGCGGCTTCTCTTCGATATTCACGATGCGGTCGCCCGCAATCTCGGCCACACCGAAGCGCTCCGCATCGGTCACCTGCTTGAGCAGGATCTTGGCGCCCGCGGGTTGGCGGCGAAAATCGTCGGCCGCCGCGCGGATGCTCGATTCGACGATGTTGTCGCCCAGAATCACGCACAGCTTCTGGCCATCGGCGAAGTGCTCGGCCAACGCCAGCGCGTCCGCGATGCCGCCTTCGCCCTCCTGGTAGGTATAGTCGATGTGCGTGAGTCCGAATTGTTTGCCGTTGGCCAGCAGCCGCAGAAAATCGCCCGCGTTCTTGCCCCCGGTGACAATCAGGATGTCACGTATGCCCGCATCGACCAGGGTCTCGATGGGGTAATAAATCATGGGCTTTTCGTAGATCGGCAACAAGTGCTTGTTGGTGATCTTGGTAAGGGGGAACAGGCGGCTCCCTGTGCCGCCCGCCAGTACGACGCCTTTCATAAGCCCCATGATACACCACTCCGCGACGCAGGCTCGGCGGGGCGCCGCGTTAAAATGGCACTGAGGAATGCCAGACACCACGCGGCATAGTTCGAGGCCTGACCCGTCTGCTCTGGCGCGATTACTGGAAGAATGGATGCAGGGCGATGAAGTGGAGCAACAGGAGACTTTTGAGGTCTTAGGCCGTTCCCTGGACGAGGACCGTCCTGAAGGCTACAAGCTGTTTCGATGAGTCTGATTGTTCTGCTGGACGCGGGTCCGCTGGGAATGGTCACAAACCCAAAGAGTTTCAGCAGCCGCCCGTTCTTGCCTCCGTATTTGTGTATGCTCAGATAAGGAGCAGCCAGTGGAAGTATACCTGACCGGAGAACTAGAAGCGAAGCTGACGCACTCCGCTGCCAGACAAGGCCGAAAGCCACAGGAGCTGGTTCAGGATGTTCTGGCGCAGTATCTCGAGGAAGACGCGCGTTTTGTCGAGGCGGTTAAGCGCGGTGAGGCGGAACTTGAGCGGGGTGAATATCTCACTCATGAGCAGGTCGGCCAGCGCCTTCAGAGATTCTTGAAAGACTAATGCGGGTCCGTTGGTCGATGTCCGCGGCGAACGATCTGGAGCGTATCTGCGAGCACATCGAGCGCGACCAGCCCGAGGCTGCGCGTCGCGTCGCTCGCGATATCTATGAGGGCTGCCTACGGCTGGGCAGGTTTCCGCGCATGGGAAGGATCAGCCACCGCATGCCCGGACGAAGAGAGCTGATCCTTCCACCGCTGCCTTACATCGTGGTCTACAAGGTCACCGAGCACGCCGTTGAGATCTCGCGCATCTTCCACGGCGCGCAGGATTGGCCATAAGGTTCCAAACGCTTTGCCGGCGTGCTAGCGTTGCGTTTGTGGTCTCCGAACTGAACCCCCGCCCGTGCGGTACGCTCGGAATAGCGTCATGAAAACGCACAACAACCTGCACATCCCGGACGATCTGCTGGCTGCGATCAACGAAGTGGCCAGGGCCGACGGCAAAAGCACCGACCAGATCGCTGCCGACGCAGTGCGGCGATACTTGGCACATCGCAAGCTGGATGAACTTGGCCAGTATGGGCGTGAACAGTCGCGCCGGCTGGGATTGACGGAGGCGGATCTGCCACGTTTGATCGCCGAGTCGCGGCGCGAAAACCGTGGCGATTAGACCGCGTCTCACGCTCGACACCAATCTACGTGTTGGCCTTCCAGTTCGGCGCCACGCGGCTGCTGCAAATGGCCCTATTTCTCGAATCCTGATGCGGGTCCGGTGGTCGATGCGAGCGGCGGATGGGCACAGGTGATCGTGATCCTGTTCGGCATCAGGATGGGCGTGCTCTACAACAGTTCGCGCCTGAGTCACCTGAAGAACTATGTGGACGCCAAGTTCGCGGCAAACGACAACCGTTTCTACGATTGAAAAGACTTCATCCGCTCCGAGGTCCGCCGGTTGGAGGATCGCGTCGAGCGGTTGGAGCGTCCCATCTACAGGCCGTAGCGTAACCTCACGGCGTGATCGAGAAGACGGTGCCGGCGCCGTGGGTGCCGCCGCCTTGGGTGGTGCCATAGAGCACTCCGCCGGGGCCATGCGTGAGGCCGTTTGGCGTGGAGCCGTCGGCGCCCGAGAAGCGGTGCTGGACTGTCTCCGTCCAGGCGCCCCCTGGCACTGTTGGCGGTGACAGCTCGAACACTACACCCTCGCCAGCACCTCCGCCGTCTACGGTAGTACCGTACAAGGAACCGTTGGCTGCTAGCACCATGCTGCCCTGTGGCTTGGCGCCGTCTCCGCTGGCGCCAGTGAAGCTGTAGAGGATGGTCTCGGTCCAAGCTCCTCCTGGTGTTGCAGGCGGTGTCAACTGGAAGATGGCGCCGCAGCCGCGGGACACGTGGTCGGTGACGCAAGCCGATCCAGCGCCGCCTTCGCCGGTGCTGCCGTAGAAGACGCCGCCGGGGCCGGGTGTGAGCGGTCCGTGGGGGAGTGCGCCGTCTGGCGGGCCGGTGAAGGTGTGGAGAGCGGTCCCTGTCCACGTGCTGCCTGGGGTGGCCGGCGGAGTCAGCTCGTAGGCAGTACCGCAGGAGCCGAAGGAGCAGTCGTTGAAGCTGCCCCCAAAGGCCGAGGTCCCGTACAGTGCCCCGCCTTGCGATATCACGCCGTCCACGGGCGCGCACCCGACGCCGGATGCGAGCTGAAAGTTGTATATCGGGAACTCAGTCCAGGCACCCCCGGACGCTGCCGGCGGCACCAGCTCAAATGCGGTGGATGGTTGGCGGATGGCAAGTAAGCAGGACCCGCCGGTCGTGCCGAAGAGCCTGCCGGCAGGAGTCATCAGTAGCGCCCCCGACGGTGCCCCGGCAGCAACGCCATGGTTGCCGCCGCCTTTGAAGCTATGGAGGATGGTTTCAGTCCAGGTTGCCCCGGGCGTGGAGGGCGGCGTCAGCTCGAAGACCGTGCCGCCGGCGTTGGTTCCGGACCCTCCCCGGACGGTGGTACCGAAGAGCACGCCGGAGGCGCCGAAGGTCAGGGCTCCGATTGGGTTGAAGCCATCGGGCGTACCCTGGAAACTGTAGAGAATGGTTTCCGTCCAGGCTTCGCCGGAGCTGGACGGTGGAAATAGCTCGAAGACGGTGCCATCGTTGTTGGAGCCTCCGGCATAGGTGGTGCCATAGAGGTTGCCGCCTGTGTCTGCAACCGCGCCGGCTTGCGGCATAGCGCCGTCGGGCGAGCCCTGGAAGCTGTACAGAGTGGTGAACGTCGCGGCTTGCGCGACCGCAACGCACGCCAGCATCGCGACCGCGGTAACAAATGGTTTCACGTCGATATCCCCTCCGCGCATTCTATACCCGCACAAGCACGCGCGCAACGGGTGCGATAATCAAAAGATAGATCCACGCATGATCCGCGCTCACGCTCTTACCAAAACTATCGATACCGGCACGCATAGGGTGGACATCCTCAAGGGCATCGAACTGGAAATTCAGCGCGGCGAATTCGCGGCCGTCATGGGTCCTTCGGGCAGCGGCAAGAGCACGCTGCTGGGCCTGCTGGCCGGGCTCGACACGCCCACCTCGGGCCAGATTTTCCTGGATGGCGAAGAAATCACCGGCCTCAAGGAAGACGCGCTGGCAGTGCTACGCGGGCGCAAAATCGGCTTCGTGTTCCAGTCCTATCACCTGATCCCCACGCTCACGGCGGAGGAGAACGTGCTCCTGCCGCTGGAACTGGCGGGCAATGGGGGGGGGGCGAAGCGCGCGCGCGAATTGCTCGAGCGGGTGGGCCTGGCCGACCGCCGCGATCACTATCCGGTGCAGCTCTCCGGTGGCGAGCAACAGCGTGTGGCGCTCGCGCGCGCGTTCATGGTGCGCCCGCCCATCCTCATGGCCGACGAGCCCACCGGCAACCTGGATTCCGAAAACGGACGCGTGGTGCTCGACCTGCTCCTCTCGCTCAACCGCCAGGAAGGCACCACCCTGCTGCTGGTCACGCACGATCAGGAATTGGCGGCCAACGCCAACCGGCGCATCCTGCTGCGCGATGGGCGCATCGTATGAAACTCCTCACCATCGCCTGGCGCGATATGCGCGCATCGCGAACCAAGTTCCTCTTCGTGATCCTGGCCGTGGCGGTGGGCGTGGGCGCGCTCACCGGCGTGCGCTCGTTCAGCCGCGCTTTCCACAATCTGCTGCTGAGCCAGGCGCGCAACCTGATGGCCGCTGACATGTCGGTGCGCGTGTTTAACATGCCCTCGGCCGAGGAGACCGCCGTCATGCGCGACCTCGAAAAGCGCGGTGTACGCCGCACCTGGCTCACCGAAACGCTGACGATGGCCAACACCGCGACGTTCCAGGTACCGCTGCTGGTCTCCGTGAAAGCTGTGGACCCCGTGGTGTATCCTTTCTATGGCGAGGTACAACTCGCCCCCCCCCAGCCGCTGCGCCAGGCGCTCGATAGCCAGTCCGCCGCGGTCTCCGACGATTTGCTGATGCGCCTCAACGCGCGCGTCGGCGACAACCTGCATCTCGGCGGGCAGGGCTTCCGCATCGTCGCGGTGCTGGCCTCCGAGCCCGATCCCCTCACCGCCA
>Ga0073928_10007801_pt1 | contig 13700 bp, 16 predicted proteins | sample PaiPotPPA55metaG_FD_76969 | JGI IMG/M metagenome (GOLD analysis project Ga0073928, IMG submission 76969) | Iron sulfur acid spring bacterial and archeal communities from Banff, Canada, to study Microbial Dark Matter (Phase II) - Paint Pots PPA... ...
CTGGCGCACTTCAAGGCCCCGCGCACAGTCGATTTCGTCGACGAGCTGCCCCGGTCAGCCACCGGCAAGCTCGTCAAACGCACACTGCAGACCCACTACGTGGAGGCACACAATTGAGCGTAGAACTAGCCAACCCGGCCCGCACGTACGATCCCGTCAGCATCTCCCCGCTGACGTTCTGGGAAGATACGGCCGAGGGACGCGAACAGTCATTCAAGATCCTTCGGGATGAGCGCCCCGTCAGTTGGCACCCCCCGATCGAAGGGGCTGCCGTCAAGTCCCTGCCGTACACCCTCGATTAGGAGAACCGATGACTGCCTTCGATGGAAAGCGCTTCGTGGTCACCGGTGCCGCGTCCGGAATCGGCGATGCAGTGGCCGAACGTCTCCTCGCCGCCGGCGCCTACGTGGTCTCGCTGGACCGGCACACCCCGACCGCGAAGGTGAGCCGCCACATCGAGGTCGACCTCGCCAATCCGCGCAGCATCGACGCCGCCCTCGAACAACTCGACGGACCGTTCGACGGACTGATGAACGTCGCCGGGATCCCCGGCACCGCACCCGCCGACCTGGTGCTTGCGGTCAACAGTCTTGCCGTACGCCACCTCACCGAGGCGTTCTTTGAACGACTCGCGCCGCGGGGCACGGTGACGATCGTGTCCTCGACCGCCGGCTTCGGCTGGCCGGCCCGGCTCGACGCCATCCGCGATCTGCTGGCCACGGACACCTTCGAAGAAGGGGCGGCCTGGTTCAAGGCCAACCCTCAACAGGGAAATGCCTACAACTTCTCCAAGGAGGTCACCACCGTCTACACGATGACGATGGGGTTGGCGTTGGTGGAGATGGGCTTTCGCATCAACGCGGTCCTCCCGGGACCGGTCGAGACACCCATCTTGGCAGACTTCGAAGAATCGATGGGCAAGGACAACCTCGATGGCGTCAAGGAACTCCTCGGCAGGCACGCTGACCCGGGTGACATCGCCGACGCGGTGCTGTTCCTCGCGTCCGAGGAAGCCCGATGGATCAACGGACACGCGCTGGTCGTCGACGGAGGGATCACCGGCGCCGTGATCACCGGAGTCGTTCCGGCACCCGAGATCTGATGCCGGACGTGTCCATCCACGCATCTACCGACCACCCGGTGAGTCCCGGTCGCCAGCCGGGCACCACCGAGTTGTCGGACCTGCGCCAGGTGTTCGCTAGCGGCCGCACACGCGGGTTGGTTTGGAGACTGTCCCAACTCGAGGCGATCGAGCGGCTGTGCGACGAGCGGGAAGCGGATATCGCGGCCGCTCTGCGCGCCGACCTCGGCCGACCGGCGGTCGAGGCATGGCTCGGCGACGTCGCGTCGACCAAGGGCGAGGCCGCATTCGCCCGCAGGCATCTGAAGAAGTGGATGCGCCGCCGCCGGCAGCCGTTGCCGCTTGCCCAGCTCCCTGGCCGCGGCTGGGTGCAGTACGACCCACTCGGCGTCGTCCTGATCATCGGGCCTTGGAACTATCCGGTCTATCTGAGCCTGGCCCCGCTCGTCGCCGCAGTTGCAGCGGGGAATTGCGCCGTGCTCAAGCCATCCGAGCTCGCGCCTGCCACCTCCGCGCTGCTGGCACGCCTGGTGCCGCTCTACCTGGACGCCGAAGCGGTTCGCGTCGTCGAGGGCGACGGCCAGACCACCCAGGATCTGTTAGCGCAGGGCTTCGACCACGCCCTGTTCACCGGCGGAACCGCCATCGGCAAGAAGATCATGGCTGCGGCCGCGCCCACGCTCACCCCGGTGACGCTGGAACTCGGTGGGAAGAGCCCGGTGATCGTGGCCGCCGACGCAGATGTCGACGTCGCCGCTCGACGCATCGCATGGCTCAAGCTGATGAATTCCGGGCAGACCTGCATTGCGCCTGACTATGTTCTGGTCGATCGTTCGGTCTCCGAGGCACTCACGGACCGGATCATCGCCAATATCAAGGCGTTTCGTGCCGACGAAGACGGCCACGGGATGCGGATCGTCAACCCGCGGCAGTTCGATCGGCTGGTTTCGTTGATCGAATCCACCACCGGTTCTGTCGTGGCGGGTGGGGGCTTCGAGCGCTCGGCGTTGACCATCGAGCCGACCGTGATCCTGGATCCGTCTCCGGACGACGAGATCATGGCCGACGAGATCTTTGGCCCCGTCCTTCCCATACTCATCATCGAATCCGCTACAGCTGCCGTTGATTTCATCAACCACCGGCCAAAGCCGTTGGCACTCTATGTCTTCACCTCATCCCGTCAGTTGGCTCGAGATCTGATCGATCGGATTCCATCGGGCGGAGCCGTGGTGAACCACGTTGCGATGCACTGCCTCGTCCCGCAGCTGCCGTTCGGGGGAGTGGGGGCCAGCGGAATAGGCGCTTACCACGGCCGCTGGGGCTTCGAAGCCTTGAGCCATCGCAGAGCGGTGTTGTCAAAGTCGACGAGGCCAGATCCGATGTTCGTCTATCCGCCCTACACCGATCGGGCGTTGAAGATCATGCGCAAATTGTTCTGACCACCCAGCGGGAACAGCCGACAGGACAGAGCAGTTCGCGCGCAGTCCGATGGCGGTTTCGAATCACTCATCACCGCTGAATTCTCATGAAGGGATGGACTCAGGACCATGGCGGGACTCGACAGCAGGGTCGTGGTAATCACTGGTGCCGGCGGCGGGTTGGGCCGCGAGTACGCGCTGCTACTGGCTGACGAGGGCGCCCGGGTGGTGGTCAATGACCTCGGGGGAGCCCGCGACGGATCGGGATCTGGCTCGGCAATGGCCGACACCGTCGTCGACGAGATCCGGCGGAGGGGCGGAACCGCGCTCGCAAGCTACGACGACATCGCGACCGAGGATGGCGCCCAGTCGCTCGTCGACTCGGCGTTGCAGGAATTCGGAACCGTAGACGGCGTGGTCAACAACGCTGGAATCCTTCGTGACGGTGCGTTCCACAAAATGAGTGCGGACAACTGGGACGCGGTTCTCAAGGTGCACCTCTATGGCGGGTTCCATGTCACTCGCGCGGCATGGCCCCATCTGCGCGAGAAGAAGTTCGGTCGGATCGTGATGGCCACCTCGACCAGTGGCATATTCGGAAACTTCGGGCAGGCCAACTACGGTGCGGCCAAACTAGGGCTGGTCGGGTTGATCAACACCTTGGCCATCGAGGGCGCCAAGTACAGGATCCTTGCCAACGCGGTGGCCCCGATGGCCGCCACGCGGATGACCACTGACATCGCCCCTCCCGAGCTCCTGGAGAGGTTGCCTGCGGCCCAGGTGGCACCCGTTGTCGGTTATCTGATGAGCGAACAGTGCACTGACAGCGGCAGCGTGTACATCGTCGGCGGTGGAAACGTCCAGCGGGTGGCGCAGTTCCAGAACAAGGGCGTTTCGTTCGCCGAGCCACCGACGGTCGACGAACTCACGGCGCGGTGGTCGGAAATCGCCGATCTGTCGAACGTCGAACTCGCGACCAATCCACTCGGCTGACGGTGCCGAACTTCGTCTAATGGCCACTTGTCCGGATGGTTTTATCTATATTATATTCAAAAATACTGGTGGCATCACCCACGGTGATAGGAGCCGACGTTGACCAAACGAATACTCACACTCTGCGCCTGGGCCGGCCCGGCCACTGTCGTCATCGCGCTGATCGGCTGGCTTATCGCCGGCGTGCTGCCGATCCCGCTGGGTTCGGAGAGTTCGGTCGACAACGTGGTGAACTTCTACAGTCACGACACTCGGGTGATAGCCGGACTGGTGATCTCAACGCTGGGTGTCTGTCTCGTCTTTCCGTTGATTGCCGTCATCGGGGTGCACATGGTGAAGATGGAGGGCCGAACTCCGATCCTCACCTTCCTTCAACTGATCACCGGCGCGGCGACCGGGGTCTGCTTGTTGCTGCCGCTGCTGCTGATGACCACCATCGCCTTCCGGCCCGACCGAAGCCCGGAACTGACGGTGACGCTGAACGACATCGCGTGGCTGTTGTTCATCACACCGATCGCGCCTTTCATGATTCAAAACGTCGCCATCGGAGTCGCCATCCTCAACGACAAGCGCCAAACGTTGCCCAGGTGGGTGGGGTACGTCAACTTCTGGATTGCATTCTCGTTCATACCCGACCCGCTCGCGTTCTTCTTCCACAGCGGTCCCTTTGCATGGCGCGGCATCTTCATCTTCTGGTTGGCGCTGACCACGTACAGCGTCTTCCTCATCGTGATGGGGCTGACTCTGCGCAAGGCAATCAGAGAGTCGGCTGACCCGGACCTGTCGGCGGTAGCCGCAACGCTGGCATGACGCACGCGCAGGCTCGGATTGATCCCGACCTGCCCGAGTTCCTCTGGGGCAGTGACAGTGTCGAAGATGCCCCACGGTCGGCGTCGCTGCGGCCGACGAAGACTCGACCAGGACACACCCCGGGCGAAGCCGGGCTGTGGATCTTCATCCTCGGGGACATGACCCTCTTTGCCGCGCTCCTGATCGTCTTCCTGTGGGAACGTCGTTCCGATCCCGTGGCCTTCGCGGAATCATCGCACCAACTCATTCAGCCGATCGGCGCCGCGAACACTCTGGTGCTCGTCGTTAGCTCCTACCTTGTCGTGCGGGCGGTCTTCGCGCACCGTGGCGGGCGGTACCCCCAGGCCAGGCGATTGGTCGGAGGGGCCGTGAGTTGCGCCGCGATCTTCGCCGGTCTGAAGGCCTTCGAGTACTACAGCGAGATCTCTGCTGGGCACACGCCGTCGTCTGGGACGTTCTTCACGTTCTACTTCGTCCTCACCGGACTTCACCTGCTACACGTCATCGTCGGAACCGCTCTTCTGCTGGCCTGGCAGACAATGCTGACCCGTCAGCGGCCCTGGACCGAATCACAGAAGGTCGCCGAGGGGATCGGATCCTATTGGCACATGGTCGATCTGCTGTGGGTGGCCATCTTCGCACTCGTCTACCTGGTGAGTGCCGAGTGAATGGCGCCTTGCCCCGGCGGGTGACGATGGTGTTCGCAGGCCTCATCATCGCCACGTGCATCACCTGGTGGCTCGGCAGCGAATCAAAGCTGACTGGGCCTGCTTTGGGAATGGCCGCGACGCTTACGATCCTGATCGCGTTCACCAAGGTCTACTTCATCGGCCGCGACTTCATGGAACTGCGCTGCGCGCCGTCGGGTTTGCGCGCCGCATTCAACGTCTGGGTGGGTGCCGTCGCCGTCGCAGCGATTGCGCTCGTCGTCATCTGACGGGGTGGATGCACACGTGACGACACCACACGACGCGGCAGGAACAATCAAAGGGCAGATCCGATGAGGCGACGGCTAGGGATGGCGGCGGTGGCGGCCTCGCTGTGGGGTGCGGCTGGGGCGATCGCGCCAACGTCTGCGCATGCCGACGCGGTGGCTTACCTGGTCAATGTGACGGTCCGTCCTGGCTACGACTTCGCGAGTCCCGACGCAGCGATCGGTTACGGCCGAGGGATTTGCGACAAGGTAGCGGCGGGAGTTCCGTATGCGAATCTCGTCAATGACGTGAAGGTCGACTTCGCCACCGCGGATGACTACCAGGCTTCGTATCTGATCGCCCAAGCCGTCGGCGAATTGTGTCAGGCGCAGATCTGGCAGCTGCGAAGATCGGCGACCGGCTATCGGCCGCCGGCATAACCACGAGAGAAGGTCGAATACGTGAGACCCCAGCATGGTTTGGCAGGCGTTGGCGTCTCGCTGCTCGTGGTGGCGGCTGCCGTGTCCGCGCCCGCGGCGCATGCCGACAACAAACGACTCAACGACGGCGTAGCTCAGAACGTCTACACGATTCAACACCAGGCGGGCTGCACGACGAATCTCATCCTCAATCCCAAGCTACAACTTGCGGCGCAATGGCACACGGACGACGTACTCAACAATCGAAGCCTCGACGGCGACCTCGGTTCCGACGGTTCCACACCCCAAGATCGGGCCAACGCGTCGGGTTTTCGCGGCAAGGTAGCCGAGACGGTAGCCATCAATCCGGCCTTGGCCATCAGCGGCATCGAACTCATCAATCAGTGGTACTACAACCCCGACTACCTGGCGATCATGCGGGATTGCGCCAACACCGTGATTGGCGTGTGGTCGGAAAGCCTTCTCGATCGGACCGTGGTGGTGGCCGTCTATGGCCAACCGGCCTGATCTCAAGCGCGCGACGCGATGTCGCGACCGATGATCTCCTTCATGATCTCGGTCGTGCCACCGTAGATCGTCTGCACCCTGGTGTCGACGAAAGCACGCGCCACCGGATACTCCGCCATGTAGCCGTAGCCGCCGTGCAACTGAAGGCAGCGATCGACGACGCGCTTCTGCAGCTCGCTGACGAACCATTTTCCCTTCGCGGCGTCGATGGGAGTCAGCTCGCCGGCGTTGTAGGCCGTCACAGACTTGTCGACGTACGCCTCGGCGATGTCGATCTCGGTTGCCATTTCGGCGAGTTCGAAACGCACGTGTTGGTTTCCGGTCAGTGGTCTTCCGAACGCCGTGCGGTCCCGGCAGTAGTCACAGGTCAGTTCGAAGATCGCTCTGGTGGTGGCCATCGCCTTGGCCGAGACCCCGAGCCGCTCACGAGGGAGGTGACTCATCAAGTAGGGCAGCCCGCGCCCCTCCTCGCCGAGAAGATTGGCCGAGGGAAGGATCGCGTCGTTGAAGAACAGCTCGGAGGTGTCCTGACCCGGCAGGCCGATCTTCTCCAGCTGACGACCCCGCTCGAACCCCGGGGTGTCGCGTTCGACGACGAAGAGGCTGAAGGCGCCGGATCCGCCCTCTGCGTTCGTGCGCGCGGCCACGATGACGAGATCGGCCATGATGCCGCTCGAGATGAAAGTCTTCTGGCCGTTGAGGATCCAGCCATCGTCATCCCTGCGCGCGGTGGTGCGGATTCCCTTGAGATCACTGCCCGCGCCAGGCTCGGTCATCGCGAGCGCCCCGATGACCTCACCCGCGGCGAACCCGGGCAGCCATCGCTGCTTCTGCGCATCGGTGGTGAGATCGAGCAGGTAGTGGAGCACGAGATCGTCCTGCAGACTGATCGTCAGGCCGAACGACAACGCGTTGATGCGCGCGATCTCCTCGCTCACCACCATCCGGTAGCGATAGTCGGGCTCGCCGGCACCGCCGTACTCTTCGTCGATCTGCAGCGCGTAGATACCCGCTTTCGCGGCCCGTGCGAAAACCTCCCGGTCAATCCAATGGTCGCGGTCCCAGTCGTGTTGGTGCGGAACGACTTCGCGAGACAAGAACTCCCGCACCGTTGCACGGTAGGCCTCGTGATCGGACTCGTAGAGCGTGCGTTTCACGTTTAGAGACGTTCGATGATCGTGACGTTGGCCTGGCCGCCGCCCTCGCACATGGTTTGAAGCCCGTACCGACCGCCGGTGCGCTCGAGTTCGTGCAGGAGCGAGGTCATCAGCCGCGCCCCGGTGCAGCCGATCGGATGTCCGAGTGCGATGGCGCCGCCGTTCGGGTTGACCTGTTCGGGGTCGGCGCCCAGTTCCGCCAGCCAGGCCAGCACGACGGGTGCAAATGCTTCGTTGATCTCCACCGCGTCGATGTCATCGATCGACATGCCCGCCCGTTTCAGAGCGTGCTGAGTCGCGGGAATCGGAGCTGTCAACATCATCACAGGATCGGCGCCACGCACGGACATGTGATGGATGCGCGCCCGCGGGGTGAGGCCGAAGCGGTCGACCGCGTCCTGGGAGGCGACGAGGAGCGCGGCCGCGCCGTCGGAGATCTGGCTGGCGGCGGCCGCCGTGAGTACGCCATCCTCGATCAGCGTGGGCAGTGTCGCCATATTCGCCAGCGAGGTGTTGGCGCGTGGTCCTTCATCCACCGACACACCCGCATAGGGGGAGATCTCGCGCTCGAAATGGCCGGCTGCGATGGCGGCTACCGCCCGTCGGTGGCTTTCAAGCGCAAATCGTTCGTTGACCTCTCGGCTGAGCTTCCAATGATCCGCGATCATCTCCGCGCCGCGGAACTGCGAGATCTCCTGTCCTCCGAATCGCTCCTGCCACCCACGGTATCCGGTCCAGGGGTCCGTGGCGCCGAATGGCTCGCCCGCAGCGAACGCGCTCAGGATCGGGTATTGGCTCATCTTCTGAACACCGCCCGCGACGATGAGGTCGGACGTGCCGCTCATCACCGCCTGGGCGGCGAAATGCACTGCCTGCTGGGCGGAACCGCACTGGCGATCGATCGTCACTCCGGGTACGGATTCGGGAAGTCCGGCGGCCAGCGCCGCGGCGCGGGCGATGTCGCCGGCTTGGGACCCGATGTTGTCCAGGCAACCGAGGATGACGTCGTCGATCGCTGCGGGGTCCATGTCGTGCCGACCCACGACAGTCCTGATGACGTGTGCTGCCATGTCGGCGGGATGTTCGCCGGCGAAGCCGCCTGCCCGCTTTCCGACCGCCGTTCGGACCGCATCAATGATGAACGCTTCAGCCATGAACTTAATTTAACATAGACTCAAAAACGGACCACGCTCACGGCGGGTCGGGTTCGCCCGGCTCGAGCGCGCCCCGGATGAGCCGCTGAGCGTCGGCCACGATGGCGTGCAGCGGCGTGCGGCGTGGGTCCCACCACTCGGCTGCCCAGTTGAGGGCCCCAAGCACGAGCATTTGAGTAATCCGCGGGTCGACGTCGGAACGGAGCTGTCCCGTGCGGGCGGCCTCGTCGAACAGTTGCCGCCACACCGCCCCGTAGCTGTCCCCTTCGCGGGTGGCGCGGGCGCGGAGCCGGCTAGGGATTTGCCCTTGATTCCGAATCGAAGCCGTTGTGTAGTCGGAAATCTCGAGCTCGTGCCGAAGGTGGGTCTCGGCTGCGACCAGGATCTTGTCGAGAGCCGGCGTGTCAGGAGGCAGGGCTCGCAACGCTGCTTGGAGGTGTTCTCGCATGTCGGCGAGTCCGCTCGCCATCACCTCTTCGATCAGGTCGTCACGGGATGCGAAGTAGTAGTAGATTGCCGGCGTCTGAATGTCCGCCCGTTGGGCAACGTCCGACAACCGGGTCCCGGCGTAGCCCTTTCGGCTGAGCACGTATGCTGCCGCGTCCAGGATCCGGCCCCGCGTGCGCGCATACTTCGTATCGCCCTGGTGCGCAGCGCCACCGATGGGAACGGCAGAGACATCGGCGGTGACTCCGACGCCGGCACGCGGTCTCCTGGCCATGGATCAAGGCTGCGCTGTACCGAGGTGTGCCGGGCTCATGGCATCGTGTATCCGCCGCTGACCGAGATCAGCTGGCCGGTGACCTGACGTGCCGCCGATGGCGACGCGAACCAGAGCACTGCACGCGCGATGTCGTCAGCGGTGGTGAGTCGGCGCATCGGGGTGTCCTTCAGCATGAAGTCGATCTGCTTCGGGTTGAAGACCTCGTCTTCGCCGACTGCCCAAAGGCTGCATTTACCAACCGCATCGGGGCCGTCGGGTATCACGAGACCGGGGCAGATGACGTTCGACCGTATCCCATGGCGGCCATGCTCGCGCGCGGTCGTGCGAGCTAGCGCGACCATCGCTGCCTTCGATGCGCCGTAGACGCCCTGCCGGATTTGGCCGAATGCGGCGTCGCTCGCGATGAAGATGATGGACCCACCGCCGGTATCCTTCATCGGACCGATCGCGGACTGGGTCGCGGCGATCGCCGCGAACAGGTTGATCTCGATGGTTCGCTGCCATTTAACGCGATCGGTATCGCTCGCGATGAACCCGGGTACCGACCAACCGGCGTTGTTGACAAGGACGTCGATGCCACCCCATGCGCTGACCGCGGTACCGATTGCGGTGTCGGCCCCGTCGGGCGCCGTGAGGTCGGCGATTGCGAGTTCGACCGCGACAGCGCCGCGTTCGAGTGCTTCGGCCCGCACTTTTTCGGCCTGGGATTCATCGATGTCGCTGATCACGATCCGTGCGCCCTCGGCGGCGAATTGGTGCACGATGCCGCGCCCGATGTTGGACGCCCCTCCGGTGACCACGACACGGGCGTTGGCAAGTCCCAGATCCATGGCTCTCCCTCACGTGACGCTCAGGACCGCTTCACCGACGCACGGTGATCAACGGGTGCTCATCTCGCAGCGATCCAAGTTTAACCTATATTAGAAATCGCTCATAGCGATTTGCAGGTCGAACACTACGTTTACACATCTGACCAGAGATTCTAACCTAGATTAGAATATCGTGACGTAGCCGGATAGTGCTCATCGAATCCGGTGCCGGCCGGTGCCGGCCCCGATGCCGTGCTGGTCGACGGGGACGTCGACAACAACGACCGATGGACGGCGTCACTGGAGTTCGCGGAGAAGTGCCGGGCGTCGGCACGACGTAGTCCGTGACAGCCGCTATTCGGCGGACCTAGCTGCGGTGTGGACACCCGTTTGCTTGTTCAAGGTGGCGAGATCGTAGACGGCGTTCAGCCGGCAGGCCATATCCTCGCGGAACGAGAAGATCTCGAGTCCTTCGAAGCTAAATGCGTTGCCAGTTCCCATGAGTCCGGGCGGCTGTAGGACCCCAGAGAAGTGACCGGTGCCCCGCCAACTGAACGCAACCTGGCGCGCATCCAGCCGGAACATTGGCGGTGCGGTCATGTCCCATGTCAAATCCGGATAGGCATTGACAACGAAGCGCATGTAGTCGCTGGCGCCTTGGCGCCCGTGGGCCTGCGTGTGAGTGAGACGAGTCGTCGGCGTTTCCAATACGAAGTCGTCAGTCACCAACTCCTTGAGCCGATCGGGTTCGTGACTGTTCCAGGCGTCGAGCCACCGCTGGTACCACGTCAGAGCGAACTCCAAGTCCGGGACGCCAGGATCGGCTTGAGGCGGGTTTCGAGTTTGAACGCTCATGGTGTCACTCCAGACTGCCGATTCCGGCTCACGTTTCTAGTCTAGACTAAAATAGTTGGAGAGTTCCGGCAAGTGACTTCAACTTCTGGACGCAACCGGTCTCGACCTGCCGTACGGTCGGCCTGCCGAAGGCAGCGCGACCAAGCGTGGCCGGTTTTAATACAAATTAAGCAACCCATCAATCCGTGGCCGCGACCCGTCGCGCTTGATGGACGGCGACCTTTGGGGCTACCTGCGCCTGCTGGGTCGGACTTCAGTGAGCCCGTGGCGCACCAAGGTCTGCGCATTGGCCACCACGGCGTCGACGGATCCGCGTCGGGAATCCCACCATTCCACGGTCCAGTTCAACGCGCCGAGGACCAACATCTGTGCGATGTAGAGGTCGAGGTCTGCGCGCAAGGCTCCAGATCGGGCTAAGTCGTTGATCAGCTTTCGCCAGATCTCGCCGTATCGCTCCTCTTCGAGAATTTGCCGCTGTCGGATCGCTTGGGGGACCTGGCCGGCATTGCGGATTGAAGCCGTTGTGTAGTCGGAGATCTCCAGCGCGTGGCGAAGGTGAGCCTCGACGGCGGCGAGAAGTCGATCCAGCGCCGACGACTTCGCCGGTAGCGCGTCGAGCACCGCGGCGACGTGCACGTTCATGTCGGCGATCCCGGCCCACATCACTTCTTCGATGAGGTCTTCGCGGGACGGGAAGTAGTAGTAGATGGCCGGAGCTTGAAGGTCGGCTTCGGTGGCCACGTCGGTCAGTCGCAAACCGCCGTAACCCTTCACGCTGAGTACGTGTGCGGCAGCGTCGAGGATGCGGCGCCGGGTCAAAACCGACTTCGAGTCGACCTCGACCTCGGCCTCGCCGACGGGCGAGACGGGAGGTGCGGAGATGCCTCGTGCCCGTGCCATGAACAGATGGTACCGACCGGGTGCATGCAACACCGTCAAGCGCGCTGCCTGCGCGGTTCCTTGCCGCGGCTGAGGTGCCGCGGCGGTAGCGGTCCCACCGGCTGCGCGCCGCAGCACGTTCGACTGCTGGCGCCGGCGTCGAGAGGTGTGAGTTTGAAGGGATTTTAACGAGGGTGTAGATCGAGTATTGGTGCCGACCTACCTGCTTGCCCTCGGTCGCTTTTTAGTTTAATTTCAATTCGATACGTGGGCTACATCACGTCGGTGCTGTCCGCAGGCCGACGTCACACCAACGGAGACGGACAGACAGCTGTGAGATTCGCAACGCTCGTGGGCGAGGCGCGGTGACCGCCAACACCCACGTCTCTGGCCCGCTGTCCCCGCGGCGGTTTCGAACCGTCACGTCGATACAGGGGGCCCGGTAAGTGGTGTCGACCGGTCTCATCGTCAAGCCGTTCCGTGGGCTGGGTGGCTTCTTTGCGATGGCGTTGGACACGTTCGTGTGCATGTTCCGGCGGCCGTTCGCTTGGCGTGAGTATCTGCTGCAGACGTGGTTCGTGGCGCGGGTGTCGTTGGTGCCGACGCTGTTCTTGTCGATCCCGTTCACCGTGTTGACGGTGTTTACGTTCAACGTCTTGCTGGTCGAGTTCGGCGCGGCGGATTTCTCCGGGACCGGGGCGTCGCTGGGAACGGTCAACCAGACCGGTCCGATCGTGACGGTGTTGGTGGTCGCCGGCGCCGGGGCGACCGCGATGTGCGCCGATCTGGGGGCGCGGACGATCCGCGACGAACTCGATGCGTTGCGGGTAATGGGGATCAATCCGATTCAGTCGCTGGTCGTGCCGCGAGTGTTGGCGGCGACGACGGTCGCTTTGTTGTTGTCCTCCTTGGTGATTCTGGTCGGGCTGGCCGGCGGTTTCGTCTTCTCGGTGTACTTTCAGCACGTCACTCCTGGTGCGTTCGTCGCGGGGATGACGTTGATCACCGGTTTGAGCGATGTGGTGACTGCTCTGATCAAGGCAACCCTGTTCGGGCTGACAGCTGGGTTGATCGCCTGCTTCATGGGCACCTCGGTGGGAGGCGGTCCGGCCGGCGTCGGCAACGCCGTCAACGAGACGGTGGTCTTCTCGTTCATTGCGTTGTTCGTGATCAACGTGATCGTAACCGCGGTGGGCTTCGAGGTGCATCCGTGAGCGCCGGCGCGGTTGCCGCGCACCGGTTTCCGCGCGTGAGTAAACGGGTGCGGGTGGTGCTCGACGGCTGGTACCGGATGGGTGGGCAGGCCGAGTTCTACGGCAAGACCTTGGTCTCGGTTGGCGACGCGTTGACGCGCTACCAGGGCGAGTTGATCCGGTTGATCGCTGCGATGAGTCTGGGTACCGGCGCGTTGGTCATGATCGGCGGCACTACCGCGATCGTCGGGTTTTTGACCCTGTCCACCGGCGCTCTGGTCGCAGTGCAGGGGTACAACCAGTTCTCCGATGTGGGTGTGGAGGCTCTGATCGGTTTTGCGTCGGCGTACTTCAACGTGCGACTGATCGCGCCGCTGACTGCCGGGGTGGCGATGGCCGCGACGATCGGCGCCGGAGCGACCGCGCAGATCGGCGCGATGCGGATCAGCGAGGAGATCGACGCGCTCGAGGTGATGGGTATCCGCTCAGTGGCCTACCTGGCGTCGACCCGGGTGGCCGCCGGTGTGGTAGTCGTCATCCCGGTCTACTGCGTGGCGGTGATGGCGTCGTTCTTCGCTGCGCGCTTTGGTACCACCTTCTTCTACGGGCAGTCCACCGGCGTTTACGACCACTACTTCTACACGTTCCTGTCCACGACGGACCTGCTGTGGTCGTTCGCGCTGGCGCTGGTGATGGCGGTCGTGATCATGCTGGTGCACACCTTCTACGGCTACACCGCATCGGGTGGGCCCGCAGGCGTGGGCGA
>Ga0073928_10007802_pt1 | contig 13700 bp, 12 predicted proteins | sample PaiPotPPA55metaG_FD_76969 | JGI IMG/M metagenome (GOLD analysis project Ga0073928, IMG submission 76969) | Iron sulfur acid spring bacterial and archeal communities from Banff, Canada, to study Microbial Dark Matter (Phase II) - Paint Pots PPA... ...
ATCCACATGTCGCCGCCGGCGCCGGGCGAGTGCACGGCGTTGGACAGCGGCGAGTAGGCGAACCAGCCGAAGTCGGCCGCGCCCTGCGGGGTGAGGAAGCCGCCGACGGCGATCAGCGAGCCGAACAGGAAGAGCCAGTAGGCCACCATGTTCAGCCGCGGGAAGGCCACGTCGGGCGAGCCGATCTGCAGCGGCATGATCGCGTTCGCGAAGCCCGCGAAGAGCGGGGTGGCGAACATCAGCAGCATGATCGTGCCGTGCATGGTGAAGGCCTGGTTGTACTGCTCCGGGGAGATCACGCTCAGGCCCGGCCTGGCCAGCTGGGTGCGGATCAGCAGGGCGAGCAGGCCGCCGAAGCCGAAGAAGATGCACGAGGTGATCAGGTAGAGGAAGCCGATGACCTTGTGGTCGGTGGAGGTGATCCACTTGATGAAGGTCTGCCCGGGCTGCCGGGTGCGGTACGCGGTGACCGAGGGGCCCGAGGCGACGGCGGGTTCGTGGATCGTCGTCATGACGCGTCGCCTCCCACAGCGTTCTGGCCCTTGACGCTCGTCATCGGTCCGACGACACAGCGGATGCCAGAGCCGGTGGTGGTGAGGTCGGTGCCGGCCAGGGTGGAGTTGGTGCCGCAGCCCGTGGTGAGCGTGCCGCCCTGGTGTTCGTTATCGATCAGGTTCGTGATGTGGGCCTGGTACTCGGCCGGGGTGACCACATCGACGTTGAACAGCATCCGGGAGTGCTCCACACCGCACAGCTCGGCGCACTCGCCGATGTAGGTGCCCAGCTTGTCCGGGGTGACCTCGTACATGTTCACCCGGCCGGGGACGACGTCCAGCTTGAACAGGAAGTTCGGGATCCAGAAGGAGTGGATGACGTCCGGGGAGGTCAGGGTGAACTTGACCTCCTCGCCCTCCGGCAGGTACAGCGTCGGGACCTGGCCGGGGGTACCGATGTCGTACGCGGTGTTCGTACTGGTCGCCGCGCCGTTGCCGTTGTCCAGCGCCGCGTCGTAGTTGTAGTTGAAGGTCCAGCTCCACTGCCGGCCGACCACGTTGATGCTCGTGTACTGCTGATCGTTGATCTGCAGCAGCTTGGTCTCGTCCTTGGCGGTGAAGTAGAAGATCACGCCGACCATGATCATCGGAATGCCGGTGTAGAGCAGCTCCAGCGGCAGGTTGTACCGGGTCTGCGGGGGCACCTCGATGCCGTGCCGCTTGCGCCGGTAGGCGAAGCAGCACCACAGGATCAGGCCCCACATCAGGGCGCCGACGGCGAAGGCCGTGATCCACTGGCCCTGCCACAGGTGCAGGGTCGTCGGTGCTTCCTTGGAGGCCGGTTCGGGGAAGCCGAGCCGGGTGAAGGCATTGTCGGCGCAGCCCGAGGCCGTCACCAGGACGACGACGCCCAGGGTCGTCCGGGCGACCAGGCGCCGCTTTCTTGACGCGTCGACGCGCGCCCGCCCCGTGCTCTTCTCACGCGGCGGGAGAGGTCTGCGTTCAGAGCCGTGCTGACTCAACGTACCCTTCCCGATCTCTCGCCCCGTTCCGCCGCGCGCGCCGAATACGTGGGTCGCGCTCGCGCCGGCGCCCGTCTGCGCGGGCGGGGGATCACTGATTCAATGGTGCGGCCAAACCCTACTCCAGCCTCGCCGACCCCTTGCGGGCAGGTACCCCCCTTTCGCGGGCCGGTGCAGCCGAGCTCATGCATACGGTCTAATGACCGGCCACAAGGGGCTATTCGGACAACTGTCGGCCAATCATCTCGCCGGTGACCGCTCGTCAGGCACCGGACACGCTCGGCCCTGGCCTAGCCTCATTCCCATGGTCTATTTCGACGCCGCGAACGGCGAGCCGCTGGACCCGGCGGGTCGGGAGGCCTACCTGGCCGCCCTGGATGAGGGCTGGGCCGGTCCGGAACGGCTCTACCGGGAGGGACGGCGGGCCCGGATGCTGCTCGACGCGGCGCGCGAGGCCACCGCCGAGGTGCTCGGCTGCCGCGCCGACGAGCTGGTCTTCACCACATCGGGGACGGCCGCGGCGCACCACGGCGTGCTCGGTCTGGCCCGTGGGCGCGCTCGGGCCGGACGCCGGCTCGCGGTGAGCGCGGTCGAACACTCCGCCGTACTGCACGCGGCGGAACTCGCCGCGCAGCGGATCGGCGGCGAGCGGGTGCTGGTTCCCGTGGATGTTCGGGGCCGGGTGCGCCTCGACGCCTTGACTGAATTGTTAGAAGGTGCGGACGCGGGGGCCTCGTCGCTGGCCTTTCTCGCTGTCCAGTCCGCGAACCATGAGGTGGGCACCCGCCAGCCGGTGGCCGAACTCAGCCGGATGTGCGCCGAGCAGGGTGTCCCGCTGCTGGTCGACGCGGCCGCTTCGCTCGGGCGGGAGTCCGTGCCGCCCGGGTGGTCGGTGCTGGCCGGCTCCGCAAGGAAATGGGGCGGCCCTGCCGGAGTCGGCGTTCTGGCCGTGCGCAAGGGGACTCGCTTCGCCGCCGATTGGCCGGAGGACGAGCGCGAACACGGCTGGGCGCCCGGGCCGGTGAACGTCCCGGCGATCCTGGCGGCCGCGACCGCGTTGCGCACCCGGAGTGCACGGGCAACCGAGGTCGCGCAGATTCAACGCGAACTGACTGCTTTATTACGTGCGCGCATCCCGCAGATCGTGCCCGAGGTCGAGGTCGTCGGCGACCCGGACGACCGACTGCCGCACATCCTCACGTTCTCCTGCCTCTACGCCTCCGGCGAAGCGCTCCTGCTCGAACTCGACCGGGCCGGTTTCTCGGTCTCCTCCGGCTCGTCGTGCACGGCATCGACTCTGACGCCCAGTCACGTCCTCGAAGCCATGGGCGTCCTGTCCCAGGGGAACATCCGCGTCTCACTCCCCTGGGACGTCCGCCGCGAGGACGTCGAGTCCTTCCTCGACGCCCTGCCCGCCGCGGTGAGAGCTGCCAGGCCTGACGCCGAACCGGCGCAGAGTGCGGTGCGCGAGACCGTGAGCAGCGATGAGATCTCAGCGGCAGCGCTTGAGATCGACGCCCTAGGAAAGCTCTGCCCGCTGCCGGTGATCGAGCTCAGCAAGCGGATCGGCAACGTGCCCATCGGCGCAGTGGTGCGAGTGTTGGCCGACGACCCGGCCGCCCGCCTCGACATTCCCGCCTGGTGCCGGATGACAGGGCAGGATTTCCTCGGCGCCGAACCGCTCGGGGACGACCGCCCGAAGTCGGCGGCGAATGCGGTGGCGTATTCGGTGCGCCGCCGCGATTGACCGGAACCCGGGACGGCGCGCGTGCGTCTCAGGTGAGCCTTGAGTACGGATCGGGCCCAACGGGCCGGGCTCTGGCAGAGAAAGGACTCCGCGAATGAGGGGCAAGTCGGACTATTCGGTGTGGCGCAGAGCGTTCGGTTCGCTGCTGGGCGCCGCCGGGGCTGGCGTCCTGGTGCTGGCCGCGGCGACGGGCTGCGCTTCCGCGGTCAAGACGGCCGGCGCGAGCGGCACGAGCAGCGCGACCGTCGTCACGACCACCTCGAGCGGCGCGGCCGGATCGCCGTCGGCCACCCCGACCCCGACCGCGGGCTCGACGGCGAGCAATCACCCGTTCATCCCAACCACCGGGGGCATCGTGGTGACGCCGAGCGCCCAGGTCTCGACGACGCCGACCGGGAAACTGACGGCGTTCGACAGCGCCTCGCGGAGCCCGGACGGACGCACTCTCTACCTGGGCCTCGAGTCGCAGGGCGGAGCTTGCGGCCAGTACAGCGCCGTGGTGCAGCAGACGGGTACGAATGTGGCAGTGGGGCTCGTGCATCTTCCCGCGGGCCGCCACGTCTGCCCGATGTACGTGGCGCACATGCAGATCAAGGTCGAGCTCTCGGCCCCCCTGGGATCCCGGACACTGGTGGACCTGGCGGACGGTCAGGTCGTGCAGGCTCCGGTGGCCTCGTAGTCGGCGCGGTCGGCAAAGCAGCCGGCAAAGTTGCCCCAAAACGGGTCCATCCGGGCCGGTGAGCGGCGTCCAAGCATTGCTGAGGGCCCGCTGAGAAACACACAGGAAAGAATCAGCAGAACAGACGGAACTTTTCCCGCCGTCCAGCCGTCATATCTGGTGTAGTGGTACTGAGCACCGGAGCCACCGGAGCTCGAGGTGGGTGGACCAAGTCCCAAGTCCTAAGCGACGGGATTACGAGTTCATCACTTTGAGTGATGGAACAGCTTCGGTCCGGGTACAACTATGGGGTAGGGATAATACAAGCCTGCGCCCGCGCCGCTCTCCCCCCGGCGACGTGGACGCTGTGGCGGGCCGTATCGGAGGGCAGCCACCCGCTGAATTCTCGCGGGTGCTCCGGGTCCGCAGGAGGCAGGGCCTCCGTCGTCGTTTGTGGGTAGCGACGCCGGAGGCCCTGCTGTTTCTTCAGCCAGTTGTCGAAAGGGTTATTTCGAAACAGCTCTTTCGAAAGACTTGTTTCGATGCTACGGTCGCCTTATGGACGACGAAGCGGCGGTGGCAGGGGCGTCCCCTGACCTGGATGCGGACCTGCATGTGGATCCGTACGCACACCTGCACAAGCCGACGGACCCGCGGGAACTACGTGCCCTCGCGCACCCGGTCCGGATGGCGCTCTACGAGGTCATGACCTTGCACCGGAGCCTGACCGCGACCCAGGCATCGAAGATCGTCGGCGGCTCCCCCACCTCCGTCGCCTACCACCTGCGCACGCTGGCGAAGTACGGCTACGTGGAGGAGGCCGAGGGGGGCACCGGCCGGGAGCGGCCGTGGCGGGCGAAGACCATCGGCTTCTACATCGACTCGAACGACGCCGACTCCAGCATGGCTGCCGCGGCCGATGCGCTGACCCGGCAGCTCTTCAGCCGCTGGCTCGTACGGCATCAGGAGTATGTCGAACACCGGGAGCGGTGGCCGAAGGAGGTGCGCGACGCGACCGGCAGCTCGAATTTCATCCTGTTCGGCACGACCGAGGAGTTCGATGAACTCCAGCAGGCCTGGGGCCGGCTGATCATGAAATATCACGACCGGATCGCCGATCCGTCCCGACGCCCCGAAGGCTGGCAGATGTTCGAGCTCCAGCTCTTCACGCACCCGCTCGACCCGGGCCCGCTCGCGCTCAACGAAGACGACGCGGGGAGCGACGAAAGCAGTGCGGACTGACCTGTTCGGCAAGACACAACACGGAGGGATCGCGCCATGCGCGAGTTGTTCAAGCTAAGGAACTACCGGATATATTTCCTCGGCAGCACCGTCGACAGCATCGGGGACATGGCCTTCTGGCTGGCCGCGGCGATCTGGGTGAAGGAGCTGACCGGCTCGACCGCCGCCTCCGGCCTCTGCTTCTTCTTCATGACAGCGGCGATGGTGCTCTCCCCGCTCGCCGGCATCCTGGTCGACCGCCTGCCGCGCAAGCGGCTGCTCATGGCCACGAACGCGACGCTCGCGCTGCTCATCCTCTCGCTCGTCACCGTGGACCGGGCGAACCAGGTCTGGCTGATCTACACCGTGATGTTTTTCTACGGACTGAGCAACAGCATCCTGGTGGGCGCCTTCGCCGGGCTCAAGGAGCGGCTGATGCCCAAGGAGCTGTTCGGCGACGCCTCGGGAATCAGCCAGGCCGTGAACCAGGGGATGCGCCTGTTCACTCCGGCAATCGGCCTCAGCGTGCTGGCCGCGTTCGGCGGCCACGCGTTGGCCGTGATGGACGCGGCCTCCTTCGGCTTCGGACTGGTGTGCTGGTCGCTGATCAAGATCGACGACTCGAAGCCCGTGCGGTCCGGTAATCGTGGGAACTGGCGTGCCGAAACGACCGCCGGATTCCACTACCTGTTCGCCACCCCCGTCCTGCGCCAACTCACTCTGGCGCTCTCGGTCGGCGTATTCGCGATCGGGTTCTACGAGACCCTCGGGATCGCCATCGTCACGGTCGGGCTGCACCACTCCCCCACCTACGTCGGCGTGATGGTCACCGCGATGGGGGTCACCGGGCTGATCGGCGGCCTGCTGTCCGGCGGTCTGATGAAGCGGATCGGCGCGGGGATGCTGACGGTCGCCGGCCTGGCGGCGATGGTGATCGGAATGCCGTTCTTCGCGATCCCGAACAACTTCGCGGTGATCTTCGCCGCCTGCATGCTCGGCCTTGGCCTCGGCCCGGTGATCGTGGGCTCTGGTACGGCTCTGCAGCTCTATACGCCGAACGAGCTGATGGGCCGGGTGAGCGGTGCGGACAACCTGATCGGCGCCGGGATGCAGGCCATCGGCATCGGAGTCGGTGCCTGGCTGGTGAGCGTCGTCTACTACCGCGACCTGGTCTACCTCACGGTCGCCATACTCGCCGTGGTGACCGTGTTCCTGGCCACCCGGCCGGCCCAGCGCAAGGCCAACCTGCCGCAGGTCGACGCCCCGGCAGGGCCGAACGCGGTACTCGCGCTCGTGCCGCAGGCGGACGACACCGAAATACGCGAGAACCTGGAAAGCACGCGAGGCGCCTGGGTTGAACACACGGCAGACCGCGTGTTCAACCCAGGCGCCTCAAGCGCCGGTACCAGCGTCTAGGACCTGACCGGTGACCCGACCGGGACTTAGTTGAAGCTCTCGCCGCAGGCGCAGGAGCCGGTGGCGTTCGGGTTGTCGATGGTGAAGCCCTGCTTCTCGATGGTGTCCACGAAGTCGACGGTCGCGCCGACCAGGTACGGAGCGCTCATCCGGTCGGTGACCACGTGCACGCCGGCGAACTCCGAGACCACGTCGCCGTCAAGCGAACGGTCGTCGAAGTACAGCTGGTAGCGCAGGCCAGAGCAGCCGCCGGGCTGGACCTGGACGCGCAGCGAGAGGTCATCGCGGCCCTCCTGCTCCAGCAGGCTCTTGACCTTGGCCGCTGCCTCACCCGTGAGGATGATTCCGTCGACCTTGGTGCTGCTGATCTCAACCTCTACCGACATCTGCTAACCCCTATCTCAGTACGGTCCGTCGGGTCGTTGCCTTCTCGGATCAACGCCGCAACGACGGCTTGGTATTCCGAGCAGTCGGTGCCAGCCGCCCTTCGCTACCTATCGTCGCACACCCGCGGTGCGGTCGTATATCACGAGCGTCCGGATATGACCCGGGTCTCATCGCCCGGCTCAGTCTGGACGGTCGGGAATATCCGTGCGATAAGATGCCTTAACGTCAGTTAGACGAAAAGGGTGGCCGGTCCCGGGGGACCGAGCCCGACTGAGGAGCACGCCGACGTGACGAGCACCGCGACCAGCAGCACCGAACCGGCCGGCCAGGTCTTTGCCGAACCCGCGGGCACCCCGCTGGCACTGCTGCTGCTCGGGCAGTCGGCGGACCCGCGCAGCGAGCGCGGCGTGGAGTGCCCGGGCGACCTGCCGGCGCCGAGTGACCCCGACCTGGTGGCCCGGGCGTCGGCCGCCAAGGCGGCGCTGGGCGACCGGGTGTTCATCCTCGGCCACCACTACCAGCGCGACGAGGTGGTCCAGTTCGCCGACGTCACCGGCGACTCCTTCAAGCTGGCCAGGGACGCGGCGAACCGTCCGGACGCGCAGTACATCGTCTTCTGCGGCGTGCACTTCATGGCCGAGTCCGCGGACATCCTCACCTCGGATGACCAGCAGGTGCTGCTGCCGGATCTGGCCGCCGGCTGCTCGATGGCGGACATGGCCACGGCCGAGCAGGTCGAGCAGTGCTGGGATGTTCTCGAGGAGCTCGGCATCGCCGGGCGCGTCATCCCCGTCTCCTACATGAACTCCTCCGCCGACATCAAGGCGTTCACCGGCAAGCACGGCGGCACCATCTGCACGTCCTCCAACGCCGAACGCGCTCTGACCTGGGCCTTCGAGCAGGGCGAGCAGGTGCTGTTCCTGCCCGACCAGCACCTGGGCCGGAACACCGCGGTGCGGCAGCTCGGCCTGAGCCTCGACGACTGCGTGCTGTACAACCCGTACAAGCCGATGGGCGGCCTGACGGAGCAGCAGCTGCGCGACGCCAAGATGATCCTGTGGCGCGGGCACTGTTCGGTGCACGGCCGATTCACCAAGGAGTGCGTGGACGAGGTCCGCGAGCGCGTCCCCGGCGTGAACGTGTTGGTCCACCCCGAATGCCGGTACGACGTCGTGGAGAGCGCGGACTTCGTGGGCTCGACCGAATACATCATCAAGACCCTCGAGGCCGCCGAGCCCGGCTCGAAGTGGGCCGTGGGCACCGAGCTGAACTTGGTGCGGCGGCTCGCCAACGCGCACCCGGACAAGGAGATCGTCTTCCTGGACAAGTCGGTGTGCTACTGCTCCACGATGAACCGGATCGACCTGCCGCACCTGGTCTGGACGCTGGAATCGCTGGTCGCCGGCAAGCCGGTCAACCGGATCACGGTCGCCCCGGACACGGCGGCGCTCGCCCACGCTGCACTAGAGCAGATGCTGGCGCTGCCGTAGCAAAACGTCAGTAGTTGAAATCGACCTGGATCGGCAGGTGCGTCTGCCCACCCACGATCGATGGCAGCACCGACGAGCGCAGCGCCGTCAGACCCCGGGAGAGCACGTCGTCCAAGCGCACGATCGGGAACTCGGCGGGCCAGGTGAAGCCGAAGCCGCTGCCCGCCGCCTGCTGCGCGCTGCTGAGCCCGTCGTTCCGGGTCAGCTGGGAGAACTGGCGGTCGGTGGCGGCCACGTTTATGTCGCCGATCACCGCGAGCCTTGCCGAGTTGTCCGACTTGAGCTTGCTGACGAGCTCGGTCAGCGCCTGGTCTCTGGCCTTGCCGAAGCCCTGGTTGCCGAGCACCGGCTGTGGCAGGTGCACGAGGTAGACCACCAGCGCGCCGTGCGGGGTGGCGAGGGTCGCCTTGAGGGCGCCGATCACCGGGACGTCCGAGGCCGAGGCGGCCAGGCCGGTGCTGTCCGAGCCGAGGGAGAGCGACGCGGCGGACTGCGTCGTGCCCAGCATGATCGGCGTGACATCGGTGATCTTGTAGTTGCTCCAGAGCCCGAACTCGTACTCGGTCACGTGATCGGCGTAGGCGGAGTTGAGAGCGTTGACCGCGCTCGAGTCGGAGACGTTGGAGTAGAGGTCCTCGAGCGCGACCACGTCGGCCTTCTGGGCGAGGGCCATGGTGCCCGACGCGGTGGCCTCGCTCGGCTTGCCGTTGACGTCCTCGCTGAACACGCGCAGCTGGCCGGGCGCCGAACTGCCGCGCGGCAACATCGTCGGACCGTAGAGCGCGGTCCAGACGAGCACGGCCACGAGTGCCGCGGCCACGGCACGGCGGGTGTGCACGATCGCGGCGGCGAGCAGCAGGACGAGCACGGGCACGCCCACCCAGGGCAACCAGGTCTCCAGCAGCGAGCCGATCCCGTCGACATCGGGCAGGAAGCGGTGCAGGACGAGGAAGCCGACGGCGAGTGCGGCCAGCACCATGATCGCGTTCGAAGTCTGTCGCCGCATCGAGGAGCGGTGCGAGCGGCGATCGGCCCTTCGCGGGCGCGGCTGCGCAGCGGGATCGACAGGCTCTGCAGGCCCGGCGACTGGATCTACCGGCGCCTGAGGCGGCGTCAAATCGCCGTGTGAAACGGCGGATTCGGCGCCGGCGAGCGCGGACGTGTCGAAGAACTCACCGGACTCGACGGGCCTCGCCTGCGGGGGCACCGACGCGGTGGGAACACCCTGAGTCGCTTGACGCGACACGGATGCGGCGGGTGCGCCCTGACGGGGTACGGATTCGATGGCGGGCACGCTGCCGAACTCAGCCGCAGTGGCGGAGGGGCGGCCGAACGCGTCAGAGCCGGCCGAGCCTGAGCCGGAGCGGTTGGATCCGGACGCATCGAGCGCGGGCGGTGTCGTGGATCCGCGACCCCGGCCGCCTGAAGATCCAGGACCAGACTCAGACCCGGCTCCCGATCCGGACCCGCTGTCCGGTCCGGCTACGTATCCGCCGCCCTGGCCGGCCGGGACACCACCGCCGGGTCCGGCTGCCGCGGCGCCGCCGAGTCCCGGCCGGGCGGGCGTTTCCTCCGCCCGCTGCGCGGGAATCCCGAACTCCGGCCACCCGCGCAGATCGGGCAGCGCTCGCCCAGTCTGCTCGTCACCTTCGGCACCGGTCACCGGCCCAGCCACCATCGCTTCGTCATCCTCCACGGCCTGAACACCGTGCCGGCGGCCCCCGAACAGGCGCCTTGAACGGGACCCGAGCCTAGCGGTACGGACAGGCGAGGTGGCAAGTCAGAACACCGAATCGTGGCAGAGGTGTGACGTGCGTGACGAAGGGCCGGAGCGGAGCCGAACAGCCGGCTCGCGGAAGGCGAGAAATGACGGTGCTCCGGTAGTCCGTACGGTGAACACCGGCCGGGGCCTCAGAGGCCCGGGGCACCCCACACCGGGAACCAGCGGCCCAGGTCCTTCTCCAGCCGCAGATCGTTGCCGAGCTGCGACTTGATGTCCAGCTCGAGCACGTTGTCGCGCTGCGGCTCGGCCAGCGGCGCGAACGGGTAGAAGGTGCCCTGCTTGTAGAGATAGATCAGCGCGAGCTTGCGGCCGCGGTCGTCGCGGAAGCTGACCAGCGTGCACAGCAGGTAGGGGCCGAAACCGTTGTCCTGCAAGGCGGAGTTGACCGCGTGCACGTCGGTGACCAGGCTCGTCATGTCGTCCTGGGGACGCTGGCAGAGCAGCCAGGTGTAGCCGTACTTGTCCTTGCTCACCTGGACCTTCGGGCCGTCGAAGCCCTCAAGCAGCTGCTCCACGTCCGACTCGACCTGGTTGAAGGCCGCGCCCTCGGCCTTGCGGTAGCACACCGCGCCGTAGCCGGTAGGCCGGAAGGTGCCGTTCACCTCGAGCGTCATCGCCGCCGAGGGCAGACCGAAGAGCTGGTCCAGGTTCGGCTGCACCGGCTTGCTGCGGCCGAGAAGCGTGTCGAGGAAGCCCATGGACCCCACCCTATCCAGTAGAGACGAGCGCGTTGAAGCGAGTGCCGAAAAGTGCAGAGTACTGCGGCGCGCGGGCGCCGCACACGGCTCAGCGGCCGATCTGTCCGAAGTCCTGGCCGAGCTCGTGACCGATCTTGATCAGCTCCTCGACCCGCTTCTCGGTGCTCGGGTGCGTCGCCAGCACGGCCATCAACGACTCCTTGGAGGAGAAGGCCGGGGCGAAGTAGAAGGCGTTGAAGGGCTCGGCCGCGCGCAGGTCCTGCTGCGGGATCTTGCCCATATCGCCGGTGATCTTCTGCAGGGCCGTGGCGAGCGCGAGCGGGTTGCCGGTCAGCTGCGCGCCGGCCCGGTCCGCGGCGAGCTCGCGGTACCGCGAGAGGGCGCGGACCAGCAGGAAGGAGATCGCGTAGGTGGCGATCGAGAACAGCATGATGATCAGCTGGATCGGCACGCCGTCGTCCTGGTTGTCCCTGCGGTCGCCGCCGAGGCCGAACCAGAAGGCCATCCGGGCCACTATGCCGGCCAGGATGCCGAGGAAGGAGGCGATGGTGATCACCATCACATCGCGGTGCGCCACGTGCGAGAGCTCGTGGGCCAGGACACCGTCGAGCTCCTCCTGGCTCAGCTGGCTGCGATACAGCCCCCTGGTGACGCAGATCACCGCATTGTTCGGGTTGCGGCCGGTGGCGAAGGCGTTGGGCACCGAGGTCTCGGCGACGGCGATCCGCGGCTTCGGCATGTTCGCCAGCGCGCACAGCCGCTCGACCGTGGCGTGCAGTGCGGGCTCCTGCTCGCGGCTGACCTCCTTCGCGCCCATGGCGAAGGTGGCGATCTTGTCGGAGAAGAAGAACTGCGCGCCCAGGATCAGCGCGGCGAACACGAGCACGATCGGCAGGCTCTGCGTCGGCACGAAGGCGACCAGGGCCGCGATGAACGCGACCGCGAGCAAGCCGATGAGGAACATCACGAGCACCATCCGGGACGTCAGCCCCCGGTCGGGTGCGAACCTCGTCTTGGCCACCGGTGCCGCCTTCCGTGTCACTTTCTATGCCTGCGTGGCTTTCGGGGTGTTCGGCACCCCGCTTCTCCCCCTTGAACGATCAGACCCCCGGCCCGGTTCCCGGCACGCCACGTCCCCCCGGCGCCGCGGCGCGGAGGGGACGTACGCAGGGGGAGTCGAGCAGGTCAGCCGGGGATCAGGCCGTCCGAGGAGAGCAGGTCGCGCACCTCGTCCAGGCTGGAGTCCGCGTTCGGCAGGATGAAGTCGCTCGGCTTGAGCTCCTCCACCGGGAGCGGCGAGCCGAGCTCGCGCACCTTGCCGAGCAGCGCCGTCATCGCCGCCTCGAACGGCTCCTTCGCGCCGTTCTCCACGGCCTTCATCAGCTCGTCGTCCAGCTTGTTCAGCTCGACGAGGGCCTCCTTCTCGAGCACGAGCTGGCCCTCGCCCAGGATCCGCACGATCATGCAGAGCCACCGTCCTTGAGCACGTCCGCGTCGCTGATCTGGTCGCTCTTGGGGGCGTACGAGGTGCCGCTGCCGCTCTCCAGCGCCTTGTTCGCGCTCGGTCCGCCGGACAGTTCCAGCTTCATCTTCGCGAGTTCGTCGTCCACCGCGCCGCCGGAGGACAGGGCCTCGAGCTGCCGGGTGATGTCGTCCTTCGACAGCCCGGTCGGGTCGTCGAGCGCGCCGGAGGCCATGAGCTCGTCCACCGCGGACGCGCGGGCCTGGAGCTGCGCGGTCTTGTCCTGGGCGCGCTGGATCGCCATGCCGACGTCGCCCATCTCCTCGGAGATGCCGGAGAACGCCTCGCCGATCTGCGCCTGCGCCTGCGCCGCGGTGTAGGTGGCCTTGATGGTCTCCTTCTGCGTGCGGAAGGCCTCCACCTTGGACTCGAGCGCCTTGGACTGCCGGATCAGGTTCTCTTCCTGGCCCTGCAGCGACTCGTACTGCGTGTTGAGGTCGCTGATCTGGGTCACGATGTTCGCGCGGCGGGTGAGCGCCTCGCGGGCGAGGTCCTCACGGCCGAGCTCCAGCGCCTTGCGGGCCTGCCCCTCGAGCTTGTCGCCCTCCTGCTGCAGCTTCTTCATCTGCAGCTCGACGCGCTTCCGGGACGTCGCGACGTCCGCCACCCCGCGACGCACCTTCTGCAGTAGTTCCATCTGCTTCTGGTACGAGTAGTCAAGTGTCTCGCGCGGGTCCTCGTACTTGTCCAGGGCCTTGTTGGCCTTGGACTTGAAGATCAAGGACATGCGCTTCATTACTCCGTCGGCCATCAGCCCTCCAGCTCCCCCTTCAATAAGGTGCGGTCTAGCTCACGTTGAGACTGGTATGCACCCACGATATTCCCTCGCGCGGGTACAGGGCCATCGGTCCCGGCGTTGCCCATCGGGCGGGTGTCGACGGACGGGAGCCGTCGAGGCGGTTATGTACCCGGGCCCGGAGCGTTTACGCTTCCATACGTGTTCCGACGCAACTCCCCCAAGCAGGTGGCCGACGCCACCCCTACCGATTCGACGCCGGCCGCGCCCGCCTCGAACAGCAAGGGCCGCCCCACGCCCAGCCGCAAGGATGCCGAGGCCGCCCGCAAGATGCGCCTCGGCGCCCTGCCCACCGACCCCAAGGAGGCGAAGAAGGCGGGCCGGGACGCGCAGCGGGCCTCCTACGACCGTTCCCGCCAGGCGCTCAAGGCCGGCGACGAGCGGTACTACCCGGCTCGCGATCAGGGCGCGGCCAGGGCCTTCGTGCGCGACTACGTGGACGGCCGCATCCGCCTGCTCGAGCTGC
>Ga0073928_10007803_pt1 | contig 13698 bp, 7 predicted proteins | sample PaiPotPPA55metaG_FD_76969 | JGI IMG/M metagenome (GOLD analysis project Ga0073928, IMG submission 76969) | Iron sulfur acid spring bacterial and archeal communities from Banff, Canada, to study Microbial Dark Matter (Phase II) - Paint Pots PPA... ...
AAATCGTTGCTATCCGGTTTCCTTCTTTGTCCGGTCCCGAAGAAACAAAACTGCAAAATCTGCTCAAATCGACGTTCCCTGGGAAACCGATTACTGTCTCGCTTGATCGGTTGATCGCCAGTGTGCAGGCGAATCAGGAGAAGCCGAAAACCGTGGATGTAAAAACGGACCCGCCGCAAATTGTCGTCAGCACGGAACCGGCGGTGCTCTTGATAGTTCAGGGCGATCCGGTCCTGGGACCTATCAAAGGAGTGCAGCTCAAGTTTGTGGTCAACGCGAATTGGGATCTGTTTTTTGCGCCCGACGAATCGCGTTACTACCTCCTTATAGACAAGGTCTGGCTTACCGCTGAATCGTTGGCGGGTTCGTGGAGTGCGGCTGGAAAGCTCGCGAAGGATCTGAGCAAACTTCCGAGCGGTGAGGGCTGGGATCACGTGCAGAAGGCGGTTGCGGCAAACGCCAACGGGAGCTCAAAGGTACCGAGGGTGTTCTATACGGCTCAGCCGGCTGAGTTAATCGTCTTCGGGGGCGAGCCGATCTACAAGAAGATTAACAACACGCAATTGCTGTATGCAACCAACACGGATAGTTGGGTCTTTACTGATACGGCAGACGGCCAGGTGTACTACCTGGTGACGGGCCGCTGGTTCCGCGCTCCAAAGTTGGAGGGGCCATGGACCTACGCGGGTAATGATTTGCCGAAAGACTTCCAAAAAATCCCTCAAGATAGTGAAGCGGGGGAAGTCCTTGCTTCGATCCCGGGTACACCCGAAGCCGAGGATGCCGTCCTCCTTGCTCAGGTGCCGACCGTCGCTGTGGTAAAGCGGGCTGGAGCGGAGGCGCAGGCGAAGGTGGAGTACGATGGCGATCCAAAATTTGCGCCGATCGAAGGTACGTCGCTAAGTTATGCCGTAAATGCCAATGCCGACGTCATCCGGGTGGAGGATAAATATTACCTCTGCCTGAACGCTGTCTGGTTCGTTTCGTCTTCGCCGACCGGGCCATGGACGATTGCGACAGCGGTGCCGGAAGCGATTTACACGATCCCGCCGACTAGTCCCGTTTATCATGTGACTTACGTAAAGGTTGAGAAATCGAGCGAGGACGAGGTGGTTTGCAGCTACACGGCCGGCTACTCCGGTGCGTACGTCGCCGGCGTAGCCACCGGGGCGGCTCTTGTCTGGGGCACCGGTTATTACTATGCCCCGTATATTTATCCAGGACCCATCTATCGTCCCTACTATGCGACCTATGGCGTTGCAGCCGCTTATTACCCATACAGCGGCGTCTACGCGGTGGGAGGCTACGCCTACGGACCCTACGCCAGTGCCGGTCGCGCTGCATGGTACAACCCGGCGACCGGTGGATACGGGCGAGCGTACACCTCCCAAAATCCATACGGCGGGCGAACGTACGCGTATGGTTACAATCCCAGCACGGACACAGCTTGGACGACCCAGCAAGGGCATGGATATTACGGCCAATGGGGTACCTCAACCGTGACGCGTGGAGGTGAGACCTACCAGGCAGGACACGTGGTAACCGACTACGGCAGTACCGCCGTCGCCAAGGGGCCAAACAATCTGTATGCCGGTCACGACGGCAACGCTTATAAACGCGACGATAACGGTGATTGGTCGAAGTGGGACAATGGACAGTGGCAGCCGGTTAACCCGCAGGGAGGGTCCAACGTTTCCTCGCAGAATCAAACTGCTAAACGCGAAAATTCAAAAAGCGGAACACAAAACCTGGGAACGACCGGCCAACCGTCAGCCAACGGGCAAACCAACGCCAAGAGTCGCAAGAGCGGAGATCAGGGTGGACAAAGCAATCAACCGGGAGGGACGGCGGCTGACAAGAAATCCACACAAACGAGCCGGCAACCGGGCAACGAGCCTGCGGGAACGAAGCGGACCGCAGGAGGGGCGGCGGGACAAGGTTCGAACGACGTAACGAGCGGTCTCGATCGAGAGGCCTCGGCTCGTCAGCGGGGTTCGCAAAACGTCAATCTCCAGCAGAAGTCTCAACAAAGAGCCACGCAAGGTAACCGTACGGGCCACCAGCGGCAATCGAGGAGTGCGAGCGGGAGGTCCCGACAGCGGAATTAGGGGCCTGTCCTCCCCGAAATAACATATGTTTTGCCGGAGGGCCAGTTGGCTGTTTAACATGGCGGTCCGCCACGAACACGGTAGGGACACGCTCCCGCGTGATCCGGCGTTGCATGTCCAAAAAACGTAGGAGTCGAATTTGACCTGTCCCTTTGGCTTGGCTTCAATTGGAGATGGCGGCGGAATCTGGTGCCCCTTCGGGGCACCTCGTCTTGAATTGCCTAACCCAGGGTTAAAACCCTGGGCTGAGATCCGGTCCCCTTTCAGGGGAAAGACTTGCACGATTCGGACCAGAATATGAATAAAGCGGGACGCTTCATTTACTTCGCGCTCTTGATGCGAAGCGTGCTTCTCTGCTGTGCGATTGCTCCGTTCCTTTCCGGTTGCTCGAAAAAAGGTCCCGACGAGAGCTCATTCGGAACGCCTGAGGTGCTGGTCACGGAAGTGCTCCAACAGGATGTGCTCGTGGTGAGGGAATGGATCGGATCTCTGGACGGCTCGGTGAATGCAGATATCCGAGCACGGGTCTCTGGCTATCTCGTCTCGCAGAATTACAAAGAGGGCACTCTCGTGCATCAAGGAGATCTGCTATTCCAGATCGACCCGAGCACGTACGAAGCCGCAGTAGAACAAGCAAAGTCGGCAGTAGCTCAATCCGAGGCGAATCAGCTTCAATCCGAACAGACGGAAAAACGTGAAACGCAACTCTTCGGACAGAAGGTCGAAAGCCAACAGAACCTCGACAATGCTATTCAGGCAAACGCTGCGGCAAAGGCCGAAGTGAAGGCGCAGCAAGCGGCGTTGAGGCAGGCGCAACTGAATTTGGATTTCACGAAAATACGCGCTCCGGTCACAGGAATTGCCGGGATAGCGAATCCTGGCATTGGCGACCTTGTCGGGCCGAGCGATGCCCAACCGTTGATGACGATGTCAACAGTCGACCCGATTAAGGCGTATTTTCGGATTAGTGAGCAGGACTACTTGAAGTACGCAAGGAGGGCCGAGGAGGCGCGCGCTGCCGGGGAGTCGCCGCCACCGGTCGAAATAGTTCTTGCCGATGGTTCGGTGTATGGCCATCAAGGAAAGTTTTCGGCCGTTGACCGGGATGTGGATCAGCAAACCGGTACGATCCGGCTCGCAGTGCTGTTTTCTAATCCGGCCAATATTTTGCGCCCAGGTGGGTTTGTCCGCGTCCGAGTCACCGTTCGAAAATTGCCAGCGGCGCTGCTGGTGCCGCAACGTGCCGTAAACGAGTTGCAGACAAGTAATGAGGTAGCCGTTGTTGGCGGGGACGATAAGGTCCAGATCCGATCGGTGAAGGTTGGCGACCGGGTAGGTTCTCTTTGGGTGATCGAAGATGGACTTAAACCTGGCGATCGCATCATTGTGGAAGGCATGCAAAAAGTTCGCGACGGACAGACCGTTAAGCCGATGCCCTGGACTTCGTCCACACTTACTAAAGCGCAATAGCGATGTCCGGATTTTTCATCCGCCGGCCGATCCTCGCGACGGTGATCTCCCTTATTACGGTGATTATCGGAATGGTCTCTATTCGCTTTCTGCCGGTCTCGCTCTTTCCGAACATTACCCCGCCTGAAATCGTTGTATCCGCGACCGATCCGGGGGCCGATGCGGTTACGGTTGAACAGTCTGTTGCGACGCCGATTGAACAGCAGATCAGCGGCGTCGACAGGATGAATTACATGTACTCGCTCAACGCGAACAGCGGTCAGATGAAGCTGAGGGTGAACTTTGACGAAACAACCGACCCGAAAACTGATCAGGTCCTAACGCAGATGCGCCAGGCGCAGGCAGCCGCCCAACTGGCGCCCGAAGTCACCGCACAAGGCGTGAGCGTTCAGAAGTCCTTTGCCGCTCCTTTGATGCTGATCGCGCTCCGTGCAACGGATGGACGCTACGATTCCGCATTCCTGACTAACTATGCCTACATCAATTTGAATGATCAGCTCACACGTATTCCTGGCATCTCGAACGTCCAAGTATTTGGTTCGGGTCAATATGCGATCCGAATTTGGGTCAAGCCCGATCAGTTAGCGAGGTTCAGCCTTACGGTCCCGGACGTCGTAAATGCGGTCCAGCAACAAAACGCCGTTAATCCAGTCGGGACGGCCGGCGGTGAGCCGGTGCCCGCCGGTCAGGAATTCACCTACATGGCAAAAGCTAAGGGGCTCCTCGTTACGCCGGAACAATTTGGCGAAATTGTTATTCGTCAACAACCGGACGGCGGGACGGTGCGCCTCAATGATGTGGCGAGAGTAGAGCTCGGTTCCCAGGTTTACACGACCAAAGCTCGATTGAATGGCCAACCCAGTGCGATCATCGCTCTGTATCAATTGCCTGGTACAAATGCGCTAACGGCAGCCGAGGGCGTGAAGAAGCTGATGACAGAACTCAGCCAACGATTTCCGCGCGGATTGGACTATGTGATTGCGCTCGATACGACCCAGCCCGTAACCGCCGGCATTCGCGAAATGATCAAGACACTATTGGAAGCGCTCGGGCTCGTGATTCTGGTGGTCTACCTGTTCTTACAAAGCTGGCGCGCGACGCTCATCCCGCTTTTGGCCGTGCCGGTGTCGCTGATTGGCACGTTTGTTCTGTTCCCTCTGCTTGGTTTTTCAATCAACACGCTTTCGCTTTTTGGATTGGTGCTGGCGATCGGATTGGTGGTCGACGATGCGATCGTGGTTGTGGAAGCAGTGGAACGCCACATTCACGAGGGAATTGCCCCAAAGGAAGCGACTCTCAAGGCGATGCAAGAGATCACAGGTCCTGTGATAGGGGTTGCCCTGGTACTGGCGGCGGTCTTCGTGCCGACCGCATTCGTCCCAGGAATCACGGGCCGGCTGTACCAACAGTTTGCCGTAACGATCGCCGTATCGGTCATGATCTCGGCATTCAACGCGCTGACGCTTAGTCCCGCGCTCTGTGCTCTTTTGCTGCGTCCGCGGACGGAGAACCAAGGGTTGCCGGGAAAGTTCTTCGAGTGGTTCAATGATCTTTTTGGTCGAGTTACCGAGGGATATGTCCGCATTTCGGGAATGTTTGTCCGGCGAAGCGGAATCACGTTCATCCTGCTTCTGGTCTTTGCTTTGGCGGCGCTCTTATTTGGAAGAAATGTTCCGGCCAGTTTTCTGCCCGACGAAGACCAGGGGTTCTTCTACGTCAATTTACAGCTGCCCAATGCGGCCTCCCTCCAGCGTACCGACGCGATCTGCCGCAAAATTGAGGCAATCCTCTCTCAGACGGAGGGTGTGCGGTACACAACGACCGTTGCCGGCTTTAGCTTGTTGAGCGGCGTCCAAAGCAGCTATGGGGGCTTCTTTTTCGTAACCTTGAATCCTTGGGAAGAGCGCAAAAAGCTCGCCGAACAATATCAGGTATTGAAGGGTAGATTAAACCTCGATTTAATCCAGCTCCCGGAGGCGACGGTGTTCGCTTTCTCGCCACCGGCAATTCCGGGCCTCGGGGTTGCCGGGGGAGTCACCTTTGTCCTGGAGGATCGCGGTGACAGAGGCGTTGAGTACCTTGCAAAGAACGTCGATACCTTCCTCGCGGCCGCTCGTAAAAGGCCTGAACTCGGACGAGTCGCAACCACTTTGCTGCCCAACATCCCTCAGGTCTACATTAAAGTTGATCGGGACAAAGCGCTCAAGCAGGGCGTGGCTTTGAAGGATGTTTATAACACGCTGCAAACATTCCTTGGAGGATCCTTCATTAATTACTTCAATCGCTTCGGCCGGCAATGGCAGGTGTATGTCCAGGCTGATGACGCATATAGGGCTAACGTCGAACAGATCGGAAAGTTCTATGTCCGCAACAGCAATAGTAACCCCGTGCCACTTTCTACAGTCACTCAGATCGAAAGACGATTCGGTCCGGAGTTTACCATGCGATATAATCTTTATCGTTCTGCACAGATCCAGGTTATCCCTGCGCCCGGGTATAGTTCGGCACAGGCTATGAGCGCATTAGAGGAAGTCTTTGCACACACGATGCCAATCGAAATGGGCTACGACTATCTTGGCATGTCCTTCCAGGAAAAGAAGGCGCAGCAAGGCACATCGCCTGTTGCCGTTTTTGGTTTCTCGCTCCTATTTGTGTTTTTAATTCTCGCGGCGCTTTATGAGAGTTGGTCGCTCCCCTTCAGCGTCCTCCTTAGCACGCCTGTGGCTGTCTTTGGAACCCTGGGCGCCCTTTATCTGCGTAGAGCCGCAGCATCCGTCATTTTTCCACCGAGTCTGGTGCAGATCGAGAACAACGTATTTGCACAAATCGGGCTTGTTATGATAATCGGGCTTGTCGCTAAAAACGCGATTTTGATCGTCGAATTTGCGAAGGTCGAACATGAACGAGGCACTAGACTCACCGACGCGGCCCTCGCTGGTGCCAGGCTCCGCCTGCGTCCAATCTTGATGACCTCTTTTGCTTTCATCGCTGGCTGCGTGCCGCTTGCGCTAGCTTCCGGCTCGGGAGCAGTGGCTCGACAAGTCATGGGAACCGGGGTCATTGGGGGAATGCTCGCGGCGAGCGTTATCGCTATCTTTTTGATTCCGTCAGGATTTTGTATCGTCGAGCGGGTTGCTGCCTTGATCCGTCGCCTTATGCAACGACCGGGGAAACGTACTGGCGTGTCCGCCTATCGACGGCCGGGAAAGGTAGATTGATTTTCGACAAAGCTAGAAATGGATAGTGCACCGTCTCCGCGATGAAAATGATCACGCTTCGCGAACCTCGATACACCGACCCGCCGATACGCCGATACGCCGACCCGATTTCCTCTTAGAATGGCCAGATTCTTCATCAACCGCCCGATCGTTGCGATCGTTATTTCACTAGTTACCGTAATTGCCGGCGCGGTCTCAGTGACCTTCATTCCGGTATCGTTGTTTCCTGAAATCGTCACCCCCGAAATCGTCGTTACAGCCAACTATACCGGGGCCGATGCGCGAACGGTCGAGGAATCCGTTGCCACTCCGATCGAGCAACAGATGAGCGGCGTCGACAACATGAACTACATGTACTCGCTAAGTGCGAACAGCGGGCAGATGGTTCTGACGATCAATTTCGACCTAAGCACCGATCCGAACACCGATCAGATCCTCGTGCAGATGCGTCAGACTCAGGCTTCGTCCCAACTGCCGTCTGCCGTCAACAATCTCGGTGTGACGGTACAAAAATCTCTGGCCGCTCCATTAATGGTCGTCTCGCTATATTCTCCGGACGCGAGTCGGGACGCGCTTTTCCTTTCAAACTATGCTTATATCAATCTCAACGATGCGCTGACTCGGGTCCGAGGGATTTCCAACGTCCAGATCTCCGGCGCCGGCGAATACGCGATGCGATTGTGGCTGAAGCCTGATCAACTCGCCAAACTGGGACTATCTGTTCCGGACATCGTCAATGCTGTCCAGGCTCAGAATACCGTCAATTCCGCGGGCCAGATTGGCAGTGAACCTGTTCCGAACGGGCAGGAGTACACTTACACGGCGCGGTCTCAAGGGCGCCTAGTCACAGCGGAGGAGTTTGGCAATATAGTTGTCCGTCAACAATCGGATGGCGGCACGGTCAGGCTGCGGGATGTTGCGCGTGCGGAGTTGGGGGCGCAATCATATAACACGCGAGGCCGTCTGAACGGAAAGCCCGCTGCGGTCGTTTCAATCTACCAGTTACCAGGGACTAACGCGTTAGCGGCTGCGAACGGAGTCAAGAAGCTGCTGGAGACGCTAAAGCAGCGGTTTCCGCACGGATTGGATTATGTCATCTCGCTGGATACAACCCAACCCGTAACTGCCGGAATTCGAGAGATGGTCAAGACGCTGTTGGAAGCGCTCGGACTCGTGATTCTGGTGGTCTACCTGTTCTTACAAAGCTGGCGCGCGACGCTCATCCCGCTTTTGGCAGTGCCGGTGTCGCTGATCGGCACGTTTGTGCTGTTCCCTCTGCTTGGTTTTTCAATCAACACGCTTTCGCTTTTTGGATTGGTGCTGGCGATCGGATTGGTAGTCGACGATGCGATTGTGGTTGTGGAAGCAGTGGAACGCCACATTCACGAGGGAATTGCCCCAAAGGAAGCAACCCTCAAGGCGATGCAAGAGATCACGGGTCCCGTGATCGGGGTCGCCCTGGTGCTGGCCGCTGTCTTCGTCCCGACCGCATTTATTCCGGGAATCACCGGGCGGCTGTACCAACAGTTTGCCGTAACTATTGCCGTGTCGGTCATGATCTCGGCCTTCAATGCGCTGACACTTAGTCCCGCGCTCTGTGCGCTTTTGCTGCGTCCGCGCGCGGAGAACAAAGGGCTGCTGGGAAAGTTCTTCGAGTGGTTCAATGATCTTTTTGGTCGAGCGACTGACGTATATGTCCAAGTCGCGGCAATCTTCGTTCGCCGCAGTGGGATTGCCCTGATCGTCCTGCTTGGTTTCGCTGCGGCCGCATTCCTTTTCGCAAAGAAGATTCCAACCAGTTTTCTGCCCGATGAGGACCAGGGATTCTTCTATGTAAATCTGCAGTTGCCCAAAGCAGCTTCTTTGCAACGGACCGACGATATCTGCCGCAAAATTGAAGCGATTCTCAGTCAGACGCCCGGGGTAAAGCATGTGACCACGACCATCGGTTCAAGTTTATTGAGCGGTATTCAAAGTACCTACAGCGGTTTCTTTTTTGTCACGCTCAAGCCTTGGAAAGAGCGGAAGCGGCAGGAGGAATTTTATCAGGAAATCAAAGCTCGACTGAACCGCGAGTTAATACGGCTACCAGGAGCCATCGCTTTCGCCTTTTCGCCGCCGGCCATTCCGGGAGCCGGTGCATCTGGCGACATCTCTTTTGTCCTTGAGGACCGCTCAGGCGGTGATACGGAGCTTCTGGCGAATAACATCGATACGTTCCTATCTGTGGCGCGCAAACGGCCTGAATTGGCGCAAGTCAGCACGACCTTCCAGCCGTTTGTTCCACAAGTTTATGTCGACGTGGATCTTGAGAGAACTCTTAAACAGGGTGTTGCCGTCAGTGATGTCTACGAAACTATTCAGACATTTATGGGCGGATCTTTCATTAATTACTTCAACCGCTTCGGACGCGAATGGCAGGTATATCTCCAGGCCGAGGGTGACTACCGGACAAACTTCGGCAACCTCGGTGACTTTTATGTGCGGAACATTAACAACCAGATGGTGCCCCTTGGTGCGCTCACTCGAATCGAACGACGCACTGGGCCGGAATTCACGATGCGTTACAATTTGTATAGCTCTGCACAAATAAACGCGACGCCGGCCATCGGCTACACATCCGACCAGGCTATGAAGGCAATGGAAGCGGTGTTCGAGGAGACAATGCCGCTCGAAATGGGATACGACTACCTCGGAATGTCGTTTCAGGAGAAACAGGCACAGCAAGGTGTTTCGCCGGCAGCTATTTTCGGTTTCTCACTGTTGTTTGTTTTCTTGATCCTTGCGGCCCTTTACGAAAGCTGGTCACTCCCGTTCAGCGTCCTCCTCAGCACACCGATTGCTGTCTTCGGCGCTTTCGGAATGCTTTACCTGCGGCGAGCGGCAACCGGCGCGTTTGCGTCTTCATTTCTGGTCCAGATTGAAAATAATATTTTTGCGCAGATCGGGCTGGTGATGATCATCGGCTTGGTCGCAAAGAACGCTATTTTGATCGTCGAGTTCGCCAAAGCCGAGTATAAACGCGGGGCCTCGCTTGTCGACGCAGCGCTGGCGGGTGCGCGACTTCGTCTCCGGCCTATCCTGATGACATCTTTCGCTTTCATCCTCGGGTGTGTCCCGCTCTGGGCAGCGTCAGGTTCCGGAGCCGTTGCCCGGCAAGTGATGGGGACGACGGTGATCGGAGGAATGCTTGCAGCGAGCCTGATTGCGGTGTTCCTGATTCCGGCAAGCTTCTTTTTCGTCGAAAAGTTGGACAGAAGAAAACGAAGAAAGATTTAAACAGAAGGTAGCAAAGAAAGCAAAGGTGGGTATGAGCGGGTTAACGTTCGGTCCTAATTTGCGATCTCATCGCCGATGGAAGCAGTTCGGCTCAAACGGGCGGACCTGCTCGCGGGGGACTTTAACGAATGATCGCTAGCGCGGCCCGGCTCAAGTTGATGCTTGTTCTGAGCCTCGATAGCGACTATAGGAGCTCGGTTGAACCCGCGAAACCGATTCACACTGTCCGCTCTCCCCAACACACATCAAAGTCCAAGCGACAATAAAGAATTAAATGAGATGAAGACGCAAAATGTTTTCAAACCTTCGGTAGTCATTGCCGCACTGTTTTTCAGCATCCTGTTTTCAGCACTCGCGCAGACCGGCCCGGAATTGCAAATGGCCGAGCTCAGCAAGAAGTTGCAATTGACTGATCAACAGAAGAAGCAGTTGGCTCCGATCGTTGAGCAACGAGACAAGGAGATCAAGGCTCTGAAATCAAATACATCCATGGGTAAGTTGCAAAAACTTCGCAAGGCGGAGGAGATACAGGCAAATTTTCGCAGCCAGGCGGCCCAGTTTTTAAATCCCGACCAAGTAAAAAAACTTGACGAACTCCAGGCCGAAAGACGTGCCAGGCTAATGGGCCACTAGACGTACAACGCCGGGCCGGAGCGCGTCCCTACCGCGCGATCCGGCGTCTCACGCGAAGGGACGTGATCCGCAATTGTGCGTGGGACGCGCTCCCGCGCGATCCGGGCTTGCGCGCCCATATCATCAGATTCTGCTTGCACTGGTATAAAGAGTTGCAATACTTAACCATATGGTTAAGCATTTGAGCGGCCCCTCGCTCGACGCTGTCTTCGGTGCGTTGTCCGATCCTACCCGACGGCGGATCCTCGAGCTTCTGGCTCGGACCGAATGTTGCGTCACCGATCTGGCTAAACCGTTCTCCATTTCGCTTCCGGCCATCTCTAAACACCTGCGCGTCCTTGAGAATGCCGGCCTCATCAAACGTGAGCGCAACGGAAGAGTGCATCGTTTGCAATTGAGAGCGAAGCCGATGTCCGAGGCGGCGGAGTGGATCGATCGATATCGCGAATTTTGGGAGGTGCAGTTGGATGCTCTGTCCCATTATCTGGAAAACCAAATACAAAACGAGAAGTCACCAAGAACAAAAAGAGGTTAGTAAAAATGGAAGATTCAAGAAGCAAACACGGCATGTTCGGCTGGAATGAGCTGTTGACGACCGATCCTGCAGCAGCCAAGGAATTCTACACCCAACTCTTCGGCTGGACGACTCAAGTGTTTCCGATGGGCGCGCACGATTACACCATTGTGAAGGTGGGCGAGGTGGACATCGGGGGCATTATGTCGATTCCAGAAATGTCCAAAGGCATGCCGCCTTCCTGGGGCGCCTACGTTACTGTGGACGATGTTGACGCCACCGCCGCAAAAGCGGAAAAACTGGGTGGCAAAATCATCGTTGCACCAACCGATATACCCACCGTTGGCCGGTTTACTGTCATCCAGGATCCGCAGGGTGCTGTCATCTCGGCGATTACTTACGTGAATAAATAGACGATGCCTTTTGGGGCGGCGGATGGGCCGCCCCAATCGCGCCAGAAGAGGCGCGTCGAGAAACTGCCAGACGCCGGTAGGGACACGCTCCTGCGTGATCCGGCGTGGCACGTCCAAGAAGCGGAGAACTCAAGAACTCCCGAAAGCCGGGGAACGATTACGAGGGACGAGGAAGGAAGTGAGAAGTGAACGGCAGAACACTTAACTCGTGGCTAAGACATTGCCCGCGAAAGGCGCGAAAAAGGGAGTAAGAGCCCCCGTTCACCTCTCACCTGTTTAAGACTTCTTCGACTCTTAGCTTCTTGAGTCCTTGGGCACTCGAGTTCTTGAGTTCTCCGCTTCTTGGACGTGCCACGCCGGATCACGCAGGAGCGTGTCCCTACCGCACCATTCTCGGCTCTTTGGCTTTTCGAATCCTTGCCTCCTTGAAGAACAGACCCTTAAACCGCGTTCCATGTCTCGCGAATAAATCTATAGCCTTCGGTTACCACCTCGTCCGGATGTTTGAAAAAGTCGCGCCAGACACGAGTTGGTTCAACCAAGTCCGGCAGCGTCCTGCCAAACGCCTCGATGGTCAACCAACCATTGTATCCGCTCGCCTTGATGGCTCGAAAGGTGGCCGGGAAGTCGATGTGACCACGCCCGGGTACTCCACGGTCGTTGTTTGCCACATGAATATGCGCTATCTCTACCGCATTTTCTGAGAAGGCCTTTGGCGGGTCTTCCTCTTCAATGTTCGCATGGAAAGTATCGAACATAATCCTCAGATTTGGATGACCCACCCGGCGCACATAAGCAGCCGCAGCCGCTGTCGTGTTAAGAAAGTAGCATTCAAATCGGTTCAGAAACTCGATGGCTAGATACACGCCGTGCCGTTGCGCCTCATCTGCCACCTCGCGGTGAACGTCCGCGGCGAATTTGAATTCTTCTTCTGTTGGTCCGGTTCCCGAGAAGACTCCCAAAGCCTGATGGAACGGCCCACACAAGATATCCGCGCCGAGGATAGCCGATTGGCGAACGATCGTCTTTAACCGTTCGACCGCCGCTTTCCGAATCACAGGATCGGGGCTGATTGCGCTGGCTTCGGGAGTGGCCACGGTAACGGTGGAAGCTTTTAGCTGCAGTTCATCTAACTTCCTGCGCAGCTTAAGATAATGCGCGTCATCTCCTTCAAAGATCGGAATCTCAACCCCATCGAACCCAGTGGCTTTGATTTTTTCGAGTTGGTGGTAGTGCTCCTCGGTAACGTGAGTCGCCCACAGAAGCAGATTCATGCCAATTTTCATATTTGCATTAAGGGGGGAATTATTTTCGGGTACGGGGGAAAATACATTTTTAATATCGCCGAACCGATGAGGATTTGAAACCGGTATTGGTTAGGTCTAAAATCCCGAAGCACGGCGTGGAGCGCCACTGGGCAAAGGCTGGAGCCTTCGCTTACACATCACCCCCCAAATCAAAGCCCAGCAATCACCGCCGACGCCGCTTTTCATTTCATGAATAACTTTCCAAAATTGCACAACGCGATGTGGCCGGGACTGGTTGGTAAAGGACCTGGCTCCGAGCCTTTTATTGATCTCGATACGATGCTGGCTCTCACTGTATCGGCCGAAAGCGATGGCGGCCGATTTGAGGGGGTCGATTTGTTTCTGACTAGTCCGCATATCGATATCGATTCGACGGACGATCAAATAAAGTTACTTGCTGATAAAATCGCTGCCAAGAACCTCGCTGTTGGTTCGGTGGTTGCACCAGTGTGGCCTCCAACAGGCGGCGGATCAGCAATGGGCAACTCCGAGGAACGGCATCGGTTTGTCGACCAGGTCAAGAAGGCCGGACGGATCGCCAGAAAGCTACGTGAACTCGGCGTGAGACCGTACGGAGTAATTCGAATCGATTCCGCGACGGACCCGGGGAGTTGGGCCAAAGACTCCGAAGGTTCGAAGAAGATTGCGTCGACCTTTCGGGAGTGCTGCGTTGTTGCGGAAGATCATGGGGAGCATCTGGCCGCCGAGGGCGAGATCTGTTGGGGCGGAATGCACAGTTGGAAGAGAATGGTAGAG
>Ga0073928_10007804_pt1 | contig 13698 bp, 9 predicted proteins | sample PaiPotPPA55metaG_FD_76969 | JGI IMG/M metagenome (GOLD analysis project Ga0073928, IMG submission 76969) | Iron sulfur acid spring bacterial and archeal communities from Banff, Canada, to study Microbial Dark Matter (Phase II) - Paint Pots PPA... ...
AAATGCCTGGCGAAAGATCCCGACACACGCTGGCAAAGCGCGAGCGACCTAGCGAGCGAACTGAACTGGATTGCTGAAGGCGGATCCCAGGCAGCATTACGTGTTCCGCCCGAGCCCGGCAAATGGGTGCGGGTAAGCTGGCTGCTGGCCGCCACGTTTTTTCTGTTGATGATGGTGGCTGGCGTGGCCTGGTGGCAGGCTGGCAAACGATATTTGCCAGCAATGTATTTCCACACTGCCGTGCCGTTTCCCGCGAATGATCTTGCATTATCGCCTGACCAACGGCTGGTCGCGATGGTTGCTTATTCGAGCCAAACCAACGACTACGTGTTGTGGACGTATGAAATCGGGGGCCGGCGGAGCAGTCCGCTGGAGGGGACGCAAGGAGCGTCGTACCCATTCTGGTCGCCGGATGGGAGATCGATTGGGTTCTTCGCCGACGGGAAACTCAAGAAGGTGGATTTATCAGGCGGACAGTCGCGGGTCATCTGTGACGCGCCCAATGGACGCGGCGGCACGTGGAACAAGGACGGAGTAATCCTGTTCTCGGCAGACGCGCTGACAGGGTTGTCCCGGGTGTCCGCGTTGGGAGGATCGCCGGTGCAACTGACGAAGCCGGACCCGACACGCTTCGAGACCAGCCACCGCTGGCCTGAGTTTCTGCCAGACGGAAAACATTTTATTTATCTGGCAGCCAACTTCAGAGGAAAGCCAGAGATGAACGCGATTTTTCTGGGCTCATTGGATTCCCCCGACCGACGCTTTCTGGTGACCAGCACCGCGAATGCGGCCTACGCCGCGCCCGGCTATCTGGTTTACCTGCGTGACAATGCCCTGGTTGCGCAGCCGTTCGACCGGGGCAGCTACGTCCTAAGCGGCGAGCCGCACACCTTAAGCGACGAGGTCCTATTTCTTCCGCAGGTAAACAGGGCAATCTTCGATGTTTCCAGTGGAGAGGTATTGGTCACGCAAACCGGAAAGGGCGCAAACATGTCACAGTTGGCATGGTTCGACCGGCACGGAAACCCTGCTGGGACGGTCGGTCAGCCGGGGTGGTACGACAATGTGCGGCTTTCACCTGACGGGCGCCGGGTCGCTTGCGACGAGACCGACCCCGACGGGCGGAACATAGATGTGTGGGTCCACGAACTTTCGCGGGGAACTGCCACTCGCCTGACATTTGACCCAGCCCTGGACCAGACACCGGTGTGGAGCGCCGATAGCCGGAAGGTTCTGTTTTCTTCCAATCGCAACGGGACTTTTGCCCTCTATTTGAAAAATGCCGATGGCTCGGGCTCGGAACAACAAGTAGTCGATTACGGCGGTGCGCTGGCGAATCCTTGGGACTGGTCGCACGACGGCAACTACGTTCTGGTCAGGACTGGAAGCGGACTCGGATATTTCGCGTGGCGGGAGCGGACCACTACCGCGCTCTTTCAGGCCAAGTGGACGGTACGTGGTGCGCAATTCTCCACGGATGGACGTTGGATGGCGTACGCCTCGAATGAGACCGGGATCATGGAGGTCTACGTGTCCCCATTTCCCAGCGTCAATGGGAAGTGGCAAGTGTCAAGCGCAGGGGGGCAAGAGCCCAAGTGGCGCAACGACGGCAAGGAACTGTTTTACATGTCGACCGATGGGAAGATCATGGCCGTCCCGGTTTCAGCCGGCACCAGCTTTGAGGCCGGCACACCAGTGGCGTTGTTTCAAACCCATCGGCGGCAGCCCTTATCTTCGCAAGACCTTTTCTCCTACGACGTAAGTAGTGACGGGCAGAGATTTCTGATTGCCACCAAGCTCGATGAACCCAATCCCGCGCCGCTCTCAGTTTTACTCAACTGGGCTTCGGAGATGGAGAAGTAAGCGCACTCGCAAATCTGAAACCGATCGAAGGCACACGGAGGCGACATCCTCACGATTGCGAACGAAATGACCGGCGAAGCGGAAGTTATTCGGCCTTAAGACCCACGTAGGGCGGGTACCACCACACCCAGCGGCCCTCACCCTCCCGGACGGGGCGTCCGGGGCTACGTGTTTGGTGGAGATGGCTTTACAATCTCGCTACAAACTTTCGTGACTCAGCGCTCTCTCACAGCCATGCTTGAAGCAGCCACCCGCGCTACAATAGCTTAACTTCCCGAAAGCCATCAACATGTTTGGCCGCGACGAAAAAGTTTCGCCTTTCCGCCTTACTGCGGTGCAGTATGTCCTGCTGGCAGTATTTCTTTTGCTGGCTTATGGATTGTGGCGATTGCAGGTGATGCAGAGCGATTTCTACGCGACGCTGGCGGAGAAGAATCGCATTCGCAATGTGCCAATCCTCGCGCCTCGCGGCCGCATCCTCGATCGCGAAGGCCGCACTATCGTCGACAACTATCCTTCATTCACCGCGTTGCTGATGCGGGATTCCACACGCGATCTCACGGCTGACGCAGACCTGATCGCCCAAGGCCTTCACCTAGATCCAAAAGACGTTCGCGATCGGATCAAACATTTCGCGGGCGCGCCCCAATATCAACCCATCTATTTGAAAGATGACATCACTCCCGACGAACTCGCATTCATCGAAGCCCACAAGAATGAGTTGCCCGAGTTGGATACGATCATGGCGCACCGCCGCTTATATCCTAAGAACGGATTCATGGCCCATTTAATCGGCTATGTCGGAGAAGTCAGCGAGGACATGCTCAACCAGACTCAATACGAGTTTTATAACCCGGGCGATGTGGTCGGAAAGTCGGGTGTGGAACTTCAGTACAACCAAATTCTCATGGGAAAAAATGGCTCGCGCCAAGTTGTGGTTAATAGTCACGGCAAGGAGATGAGCCAACTTGCGGAAAAGCCCGCCGAGCCAGGGAAACCGCTGAGGCTGACCGTTGACATCGACTTACAGATCGCGGCTGAGGAGGCACTGCAAGGGAGGAATGGCGCCATCGTTGCCATGGATCCCCGAACCGGTGAAATCCTGGCGATGGTCAGCCGTCCTACTTTCGATCCCAATGATTTCGCGGTGCGCATCCGGCGCAATGAATGGAATAAGTTGGTAACTGATGACGATCATCCGCTATTGAATAAGGCTATACAGGCGCAGCTTGCTCCGGGCTCGGTATTCAAGATCATTATGGCTACCGCCGGTTTGCAGGAGGGCATCGCGCAGGACTTGCACGTCAACTGTAGCGGCGGAGCCAGTTTCTACGGCCGATATTTCAAGTGCTGGGTTGTTGCTGAACATCGCGTGCACGGAGCAGTCGATATCACGAAGGCGATCTATCAATCCTGCGACGTTTTTTTCTATACCCTGGCGGAAAAGCTTGGCATCGAGCGTATCGCAAAGTACGCAACCATGTTTGGACTGGGACAGAAAACTGGGATCGACTTGCCTCAGGAAGTTAGCGGCATCATGCCTTCTGAGGAATGGAAGATTCGCAATTACAAACAGAAGTGGTACGCCGGGGAGACTATTTCAGTGGGCATTGGACAGGGTGCGGTCGCAACGACTCCCATTCAACTCGCGCGAGCGATAGGAGCGATTTCGAGTGGCGGCGTGTTGCGCAGGCCTCATGTCGCTTTTCCGAGTGATTTGCCGGCGAATGTGATTCCCGCAGCTGACGAGGTTAGGGTTCCGATTGATCCGAATAATTGGCAGATCATTACTGATGCCATGGCGGATGTCGTCAATCCCGGCGGAACAGCGGCGCTTTCGCATTTGCAGGGGATCGATTTTGCGGGGAAAACCGGTAGCGCGCAGACGATTAGTAACCTGCTCAAAGCAAAGATGGGCGCTGAGGGAAAATCAAAATTCAAAGACAACGGATGGTTCGCTGGAGTGGAACCGCGGCGGAATCCGGAGATCGTCGTATGCGTACTCTTGGAAGAAGGAGAGCATGGATATTTGGCCGCACGTACGGCTGCCCAAGTGATCAAAGCGTATGTCGAGAAGCAACGGCGGCTGCCGAACAAGGTGGCTAAGAATGATGGGAAAGTTGATGTCGGGGCATTGTGGAGTTCGCCTGATGCGGGTGGGAACGCTAAGGCCGACGGGCTGCACGGCGGACATTTTGTGCTCGATCTTGCAAAGCAGCACGTCCCGTTAGCGATGGCTGCACCCGGTGTGCAGTAAAGGAGTGAGAACCCCTATCCCCGGCGGACTACGGGTTATAGGGATTTTTCGACCTGCGTGTCCGGTCGCAAGCGAGCGAACGTGCTGCGCTCAAGATGACAGAGGTGGGTTTAGCCCAACGACGAACGACCAGCGACCGATTTAAGCCATGTCTCGCTATATTTCATTCCGCGATTTTGATTGGATTCTACTGATCTTTGTGCTGCTTATTTGCGGCCTCGGGGTACTTGAGATTCGCAGCGCCACCATGCATACGAAGTTTGCGGGGGCACACATTAAGCAGATCTATTGGATCATCGGCGGCATCGGCGGAATGCTCCTGATGAGTCTTTTGAACTATCAATTGCTTCTCGACCGGGTGCACTGGATGTACATCGCGTCGGTGGCCTCGTTGATGGCTGTGCTCATCTTTGGGCAAAAGTACTTAGGGGCCAAGCGTTGGATAAGAATGCCAGGCGGCCAACACTTCCAGCCCTCCGAGTGGGTGAAGTTGATTCTTATTCTTGCGGTAGCTAAGTATTTCGCCGATTTGCAGGAGCGTGAACTTTCGTGGAGAGATTTCATGAAGGCTGGGGCTATCGTGGCGATACCCATGCTTATGGTCCTGAAACAACCGGACTTGGGAACGGCGCTCACATACATGCCGATAGCGATCATGGGGCTGTTTCTTGGAGGACTGAGGGCAAAGCAGGCCCTTGTAGTTTTGTTGCTGGCAGGATTGATGATGCCGATTGCATTCCGTAGCCTTAAGTCATACCAGCGAGACCGGTTAACCAGCTTTATGCAGCCGGATGCGGACCGGCAAGGATCGGGGTATCAGGTAATCCAATCGCTTATCGCGGTGGGTTCGGGGGGGATTTGGGGTAGCAGCAATGGGTCCCAAACCCATCTGGACTACCTGCCGGTGCCTCAAACGGACTTCATATTTGCGGCTTTTGCCGAGGAACATGGGTTCGTAGGTGCTTTAGGGGTGTTGCTGCTATACTTTGTAGTGCTGATGCGTTTGACCCAGAACGCGCAAACAGCGCCCGACCGCGCTGGCACGTTTGTGGTAATGGGTGTGGTAGCTGTGCTTAGCTTCCATATCCTTGTCAATGTCGGTATGGTGGTCGGTTTTATGCCGGTCACTGGAATACCCTTGCCATTAATGAGTTATGGCGGGTCTTCTGTCCTGTTTATGTTTTTGGCGCTCGGTATGGTGATGAATGTTCGCATGCGCCGCTTCGTGAACTAACGCAGGACGAAGAAAGGCAAGGAGATTTGCCGCGCCAGCCAGGCGCGAAAACATTGGAAAGTCGCTACTAGCTCCTAGCCTCTAGCTAGGAGCCAGAAGCTAGAAGCGCTTTAAAAATAGACGCCCGTCCTCGCGTTAATAAGAGGGCACTCACCCGGCCAGAACTGCAGTTAGAAGCCGGGCAGGATTGAAGCTAAAGACGCTGCCGGGCGGGTAAACGGCCCCCTCTAAATGAGAGAGCGGCCACAACCCCGGTACAGCGTAATGCTATAAGTGCAAAAGATTCTCAGGCTTGCGCAGCGGATCAGGTTACGGGGTGAACTCCGTAGTCGCATTCGTGTGTCGTGCGGGCTGGCCATCGCAGCACTCGATCCTCCCAATTCTCCTGCGTTTCTCCCGGTGAGCACTGCGGCCGCTTAACGGCGCAGGCCCCGGAGTTTGCATGTCAAAAGAATTGTATGTGTCTTCCACCCCTCACGAGACCAAAGTGGGGGTGGTTGAAGACGACCTCCTCGCGGAAATCTATCTCGAACGCGAAAACGAATACACCTTAGCTGGATCCATCTACAAAGGCCGTGTCACACGGGTCCTCCCCGGAATGCAGTCGGCCTTCGTGGACATCGGTTTGGAGCGCGACGCTTTCCTCTACGTTTCCGACTTCATGGAATTGGCGGACCAGGAGGAAGTCGACGAAATTCCAACTAACCGCGCGGCTCAGGATTCAGAGCGAGAGCCTGAGAAGCATGAGCCGTATCATCCAATGGAAACCCGGGCGGCCATCGTCGATTCAGATTCGACGGAAGGTCCTGCCGAAGATTCTTCGATACAAGGTAATTTCGTTGCTGCCCCTGCCGAAAATCGCGAAGTAAGAGGGGATCAGGACGAGAAAGACAATCGCGGCGGGTTCCGAGGCCGCCGCCGGCGCAGAGGCCGTCGCGGCGAGCGCATGCCGGATTCAAAATTTGCCCGTCCCGGTACCGAACGTCCTGCGCCCGAACACTCTGTTTCTGAAACTGCGAACGATGCGCCCCGGTCGGAAAGAAGCTTCGAAAGAACGCCGGAGAGGACAGAACGAGCGCCGCGATCCGACTATGGGCCTCCCCCTGGATACCAGCCAATTCTGCTTCCGGGAGAGTCGATCTCAAAATATAAGGGACTCGGCCAAGCCCATGGTTCGCGGCAGCAATCGAGCCGGCAATATTCCCCAAGTCCGACGCGTGAGGAAACTGTTCTCCCGCTAGCGAAGACTTTCCCGGAGGATGAACCTTTATTTTCCGAGACCAAGCTTGTTGAAACCAACCTTTCCGAAACGAAGCTCGCCAACGCGGAGAGTTCCCGCAACATCAGCGCATCGTTTCAGGAGATACCGATCGAGCCGACGTCCAGCCAGTTCGAGGCAGCCACTCTCGACATCGCATCTTCTGAATGGGATCGTGAACAAAAACGCCTTCACGAGATGAATGTTGCTGCTGTCTTTGGCGAAGCGTCGGAGCCGATGCTCGAACCGACCAGAGTCTCAGCGCACGAAACCTCGCAAGCGGCATTGTCCACTGCGCCTGCGGGCACTCTGGAAGAGGAAGAGATCGAAGAGGATGAAGCGGACCTCACGGACTACGTAGAAGACCTGGAAGAAGACGCGGCGTTCGAAGAAATGGAAGAGGAAACCAGCGAGGCTGGCGACCAGAATTCGCAGGCCAGGCAACAAATCGCCGCCGCGGCCGATCCGTCGCAGCAGCCGTTTTCGGCTTCTGAAACGGTGGAAACTGAAGTTCCGGAAGCAGAAGCCGCTTCTGAGGCGGAACACGAACAGAAGGAAGCGGTCGAAGCGGAGATCGAAGAAGCCCAGGCTGAGGCGGAGGCCATCCTCGATGCTGAAGCGCGCGGAGACGGAACCGTGAACGCGCGGGCCGAAGTAAGAGCTGCGTCCGCTGCCGCCCCATACACCCAGCGCGCAACGCGACCCTCACACGACCGCAACAACCAGCGGGGCCGTCGCAGCGGCGGAAAGCACTTCCGCCGGCGGGAGCCGCAGAATGTGCCTTTGATCAGTGATTTGTTGAAAGAAGGTCAAGAAATCCTGGTGCAGATTGCCAAGGAGCCTATCGGAAAGAAGGGCGCTCGCATCACCAGCCACATCGCGTTGCCGGGACGCTTCCTTGTCTACATGCCGACGGTGAACCATACCGGAGTTTCGCGCAAGATTTCTTCCGAAGAGGAACGCCAGCGTCTGAAGCGAATCATTCTGAGCGAGCGCGAAAACGGACACGGAGGCTTCATCGTCCGCACTGCGGCGCAGGGAGCAGCCGAAGAGGATTTGCGTGCCGACATCCGGTTCCTAAAAGGTCTTTGGGCAGAGATCAAGACCCGCGCCGAAAATGGAAAATCTCCTACGCTGATCTATCACGATCTCAACGTCGTCGAGCGGGTGCTTCGCGATCAAGTGAGTTCCGACTTTTCCGCTATTTGGGTGGACACCGAACAAGAATACGAACGCATACTGCGCTTCGCCAACCGTTTTCAGCCTGGATTGGTCCGGCGCGTAAAGCTTTACACCAAAGAAGTCCCGCTCTACGAGCAATTCGGATTGACTGAAGAAATCAACAAAGCCCTCAAGTCAAAAGTTTGGCTGAAGAGCGGCGGATACATCGTCATCAACCAAACCGAAGCGTTGGTGGCCATTGACGTCAACACTGGTAAATACGTCGGCAAGACTCAGCGCCTCGAAGACACCATCGTCAAGACTAACGTCGATGCAATCAAAGAAATTGTCCGCCAAATTCGCCTGCGCGATTTGGGCGGAATCATCATCATCGATTTCATTGACATGGACGAGCGACGGAATCGACAGAAAGTAATGCAGGCCCTGGAAGAAGCGCTGCGAAGCGATCGCGCGCCATCCAAGGTTCTTCAGTTTAATGATTTTGGACTCGTGGCCATCACTCGCAAGCGTGTAAAACAATCTCTCGAGCGCACCATTGGATCGCCTTGCCCCTATTGCGATTCGACCGGATTCGTAAAGTCGATCCCCACGGTTTGCAACGATATTTATATTGAAATGCGCAAAATGGCAAAACATCTCGATCACGCCGACGCCATGTTGCGGGTGAATCCCGAAGTAGCGAAGGCGCTGAAGGCCAACAACGGCAAGGCGCTTGCGGAAATGGAAGAATTGATAAAGAAAACCGTGATCGTGAAAAGCGACCCGGCCCTGCATCAGGAGCAGTTCGATATCAACTGAGTGGAATCGGAGAGCGGCGGCGATTTAGTTGTCTTTCCGTCCTGCGGCCGCCGGTGAACTGGGCCTCCTGATCTGATCACGAGCGTGGAAGAGCGGCTCTTCAGAGCCGCGTACCGCGTCGAGAGACTTTACGCGGCCATAAATGGCCGCTCTGCGATTAAGCGATTTTGATTCTCCGGCCCTTTGTTGCTGGCGCGACCTGTTCAAAAGTGCACTGCGAGGGTTTTTTCTCGGGACGCCATCGCAAAAACTTTGTGCCGTGGCGGAAGCGGCGTCCGGAGAAGTGATCGTAACTCACTTCGCAAACCAGTTCCGGCTTCAGGGGCTGCCACTCTGTGGATCGCTTCGTGCTCCATCGGCTTGGACCGCCGGGGGCTTGGCCGGTAAAGCCGGGAGGACCGATCAGCGGCTCGACGACGGCCCTCAGTTCTTCACGTTGTTTACGATTGAAGCTTGAAGTGAATCCCACGTGATCCAATAACTCTTCGTCGTCATACAAACCGAGCAACAACGAACCGATGCCGTTTCCTTTTTCTGCATAGCGGAAGCCGCCGACGACGCAATCCGCCGTTCGGATGCGTTTGACCTTCACCATCGCCGTGCGTTCGCCTGACCGATATGGTTCGTCGAGTCGTTTGGCAATGATGCCGTCCAAGCCCATGGTGGCGAGCTCCCGCATCCATTGATCAGCTTGTTCTGATTTCGGCGATGCCGGGGAGAGGCGGATCATCCCCTTCTTCGGCAGGCCCTTGAAAAACTGCTCCAATGCCTGACGCCTTTCGGAGAAGGGCAAGTTGGTTAACAATTTTCGTTCCGAATCCACCAGCAGATCGAAGCACATCAAGGTCGAGGGCGTTTCAGCGGAAAGTTTGCGGATTCGCGATTCGGCGGGATGGATTCGCATCAGAAGGTCGTCGAATGAAAGATGCTCGCCAGAAAAGATAACAATCTCACCGTCTAGCACGAATCGTTTTGCATGGAGGCTGGCCAACGCGCCCACGAGTTCAGGAAAGTAACGGCCGAGCGGCTGGCCAGCCTTTGATTGCAACAAGACTTCTTCCCCGGCCCGAAAAGCAAGGCAGCGAAATCCGTCCCACTTGGGTTCGTACATCCAACGTTCATCCCTTGGAATCGCGGAGACGGTTTTGGCTTCCGCCGGAGGATAAGGCGGGTGAATCGGCAGATCGATCGATGGAAAAGCTTCATCCAGCACATCAGACGCGATGGCTCCCCCTTTCACCTTGTTCTTCTTGGCTTTCCAAAGACTTTGCTCGGGTTGTTTTTTCTTTGGCACAAGTACTTCGATGCCCCGGCGTGTCCGAGCGGCTATCGCGATTTCAGCCCGCGGTAGTGGGTCAGTTTTCGGGTTGCCCGTCACTCGACCCGAAACCCAAAACAGATGGCGACTTCAGTTTTCCGCTTCCTCGTTTACACTCGTCTATCAATGGGAAGACAGACACGTTTTCATATGCTGCCTGAGGACTGTCGCCGGTTCGTGCTTTTCTTGCAGGACCGTGACCCGGTGATAGTCACAGAATCGCACTCCTCAGAACTTGCAGAAATTCAAGAAGTGAGCCGTCCTTGGGAAAGAGGGGAGCATTATTGTTTGTGGAATCAGGCGATCCTCCCTGCGTTGACGCGGGAAGCGACCGGGAAATATTTCAATATCGACTTTTCGGCGCCTGTCATTGAATTCACCTATGCATCTCCAGTGCTCGAATCTTGGAACAGTCAACCTGCGCTTACTCAGAGTAGAATCTGGGCCAGTTTCGAAACCGAGAATAAAGCTTTTGAGAAGTGGTACAACGCTGTCGTCCGATGGATTCGCAAGAACTTTATTCGTGACCTCGCGGTGGGACACGATCGGGATTCAATCGGTCCTGCGGCGTACGAATGGTTCAGAACCGGCGGTTTGCTCCTTCCGCATCATCGACCTCCGCTTACCGACGATTGGTTGGCTTGGGCCAGCGTTCAGAATCAACATCGAACCGATCTGGCGCTCAACTAAGCTCGGTTGGCAACTGTTATTACTCGCTGCACATTTGGGTTTGGTCGGCTACTCGGACACTGACCCACTACAGAGCCCGCTTGTGGGGACGGGCCTACTCAGCGCCTGTGCTACACTAACTTTTCGCCATCGGGCGTCCTATCCGCATCATGTTGCTTTCGAAAGAATATGTGGGCTATCTGGCCCGCGAAGTCACCAAGAAATTAATCGCTGGCGAGTTTATTGAGACCAAGGCCGTGCCTGCGGTCACTGAAAAGGTGCATGCCGCCATGCTCGAGGAGCTGTCTCTCGAGGACCGCATCAACGATGAGGTGCGAGTCATCCTGGAAGCCTATTCCGACGAAATGCATAAAAGCGGCGCGAACTATCAGGAGATGTTTCGCAAGGTGAAGAGCGAATTGGTGCGCAAGTACAAGGCGGTGCTGTGAGACTGAGCCGTGACAAGGTCAACAAAGTGGCTCACAGTCTTACCGATGCGCTGGCTGAGATGGACGAAGTGGATTTCGTGGAAGATCGCAATACTCTCAGACTGGAAGTGCGCAAGATTCTTGAAGAACTGTTGAATCACGAAGAGAGAATCGATCAGGCCGCCCGGCACAAGATCGAGAATCAGAAGCGCACGATCCTCGAAGGCAGCCAGGAGTGGGACATCCTGTACCGTAAATATTACAACGAAGAAGTGAAGAAGTTGGGGATGTAGTCGTCTTTTTGAAGATTTCCTGCAGAGGTTGAGGGCCGCACGGCCTGCAGGGGCTAAAGCCCGTTTCCAGAAACAAACGACTCTACGCGGCCATAAATGGCCGCTCTTCCACTTAACTGACCTAAGCCGCTACTCCCATCAAACTCCCACCTTCAATTTTCTCTACGCACACTCTAAACCAGCGGTTCGCTTCGTGCCTTCCCATCAGACGAAGCTTTAGGAAATTGTCGGCTAGTGCTTCGGTGAAATCTGCTTCATCTCCATCGTGTGAATTCAGAGTGATGGCCTCAACGTGTTTGCCTATTAAAGACCGCATGAACGCTAGCTTTTTCTCTTCCCCTGATTCCCGGAGAATTCTAGTTCGCTCTCGCGCAATTGGCACTGGAACTTGATCGCGAATCGCTGCCGCCGGGGTTCCCGGGCGTGGCGAGTAGGTGAAGACGTGCAGGTATGTGAGGGGCAAGTCGTCGATCATTTGCCAGGTTTCTTCGAAGTCGGCATCCGTTTCTCCGGGGAAGCCAGTCATTACATCGGCGCCAATTGCTGCGGTAGGCATTGCCGCATGAATCTTTTCGATCTTCTCGCGATAGTGCCACGGCCGATATTTGCGATGCATGAGCCGCAACACCCGATCGCTTCCTGACTGCATGGGGACATGCGCATGTTTGGCGATGCGCGGCGATTCGGCCATCAATGAAATTAATTCATCGCTCCAATCCATCGGTTCGACGGAAGAGATGCGGAGCCGTTCCAGCGCAGTCTTGCTCAAGATTTCGCGAACCAGAGCCTCAAATCGAGACACTCGGCCAGTTGCGTCCGGGCTCAGATCGCGGCCCCAACGCCCCAGATTGATTCCGGAGATCACTACTTCGCGATATCCGGAATTGACCAGGACATTCACCTCGCGAAGGACTTCGTCCAAGGGCAAAGACCGGCTTTGCCCGCGGACTGAGGGAATTACACAAAAGGAGCAGCGGTTGTCGCAACCATCCTGAACTTTGAGATTGGGGCGAGTCCGCTCATTCGCGGCGTCGAACACAGGAGCTGCCAGGAATTCGGTATGGGCAAAAATGTCTGAGACGAAAAGCCTGCTATCGGAATCATTCAAAGCCGAGATCGTGACCAAGGGCGAATCCGAAACCGCCGGCGGAAACCTTTGCTCAAGAGCGATTTTCGCCAGTCGATGCTTGTGTGAGTTCCCTACGACTAGGCTCACTCCGGGCAGCGCGGCAATTTCTTCGGGAGCGCGTTGCGCGTAACATCCGGTCACCACGATCTCGCAATCAGGATTTTCCCGACGAACCCGTCGAACTGCCGAGCGAGCATCCTGGTCGGCGGAGGCTGTCACCGTGCAAGTGTTCAATACAACAATTGCTGCTTGACGCGACGACCTGGAGCGATCCAGCCCCAGTTCGCGGAACTGCTGTTCAATAGCGGCGCCGTCCGCCTGCGCCGCCCGGCATCCGAAGTTCTCAACGTAAAAGCTGGCCACGGAAGATAATACCGCAGATTCTTTCTATAACGCGGTGACGTCCCTTCTGTCCCGGATGATCGTCTCCGATAGGGGTTCGCCTGCGATTTTGATCGGGTGGAATCCCAGGTCCAGATTCTGAGGCTCAGGAGAGGTGCGGCTCAACGTAGGCGTGGTAGCCGCAACGTCGATTGCTGTTGTGGGTTTGTCATTGTCGGCTGACATTATCCAGTCCTCCTAAGACCGGCAATTATGGCTAAATACAATCGTCCTCGAAATTTAAATGGGCCGACAACCAAGAAGCAGTGACACTTCCTTGGCTATCGGCCCATTCGATCCTGAGTTGGATCGGAGGTGATATCTCTATGGTAGGCCTCATAGAATGGAAGTCAAGTAGTGTTTTGGCGATTTGAAGGACAGTAAGAAAACGGGAAGTTGTTCAATGTCCCAATTTCGAAATGCACCAAAACGGGAGCAATAACTTAGGGACATCTACCATGCGAAAACATCCTCCTACCTCGATTTGAATCAGCGATTTTTTCAAAGCGGACGGTGATAGACTGCCGGACTATGCGAAACCCAATGTGGATGTGCTTCACTCTAGCCGGAGTTTTGTTGGTCATTCTTTTGCTTCACCTCCATACATCGGCTCAACTCGGGGCTGGGGCCGATCCAGTGCTGCTAGTGGCAAACCAGGGCGATCGGAGCCTTAGCATCATTGATCCCACTGGCGCGCGGCAGATTGCGGTCGTTCCGGAGGGCGGCGTTACCGGTCACGAGGTCGTGGGATCTCCTGATGGCCACAAGGCATTTGTGCCCATCTATGGCGACTCAGGGGTAGGCAAGCCGGGGAGTGACGGGAGCAACATGGTCGTGATTGACATTGCCAAGCGCCAGGTTATCGGCAATGTCGATTTTGGGCACGGA
>Ga0073928_10007805_pt1 | contig 13696 bp, 10 predicted proteins | sample PaiPotPPA55metaG_FD_76969 | JGI IMG/M metagenome (GOLD analysis project Ga0073928, IMG submission 76969) | Iron sulfur acid spring bacterial and archeal communities from Banff, Canada, to study Microbial Dark Matter (Phase II) - Paint Pots PPA... ...
GCGTACCATCGACTTCCCGGCCTTCGCCGAGATCGCCCGCGAGGTCGGCGCGATCCTGCTGGCCGACATGGCGCACATCGCCGGCCTCGTCGCGGGCGGGGCGCACCCCACGCCAGTGGGCCACGCCGACGTGATCTCCACCACCACGCACAAGACCCTGCGCGGCCCGCGCGGCGCCATGCTGCTGACTACCGAAGAGCACGCGAAGGCCATCGACAAGGCGGTCTTCCCCGGCCTGCAGGGCGGCCCGCACAACCACACCACCGCGGGCATCGCGGTGGCGCTGGCCGAGGCCGCGAAGCCCTCCTTCAAGGACTACGCGGCGAACGTCGTCGCCAACGCCAAGGCCCTGGGCGCGGCGCTGGGTGAGCGCGGCTTCGAGCTCGTCTCCGGCGGCACGGACAACCACCTGCTGCTGATCGACCTGACCAGCAAGGGCGTCACCGGGAAGGTGGCGGCCAAGGCCCTGGACGCCGCCGGCGTCGAGTTGAACTTCAACACGGTGCCCTTCGACCCGCGCCGTCCGTTCGACCCGTCGGGCCTGCGCCTGGGCTCCGCCGCGATCACCACCCGCGGCCTCGGCACCGAGCACATGACGCAGCTGGCCGGTTGGATCGACCGGGCCGTGCTGGCGGCCGCGCGCGGCCCGCTCGACGACGCCGACGTGGCCAAGGAGCTCGACGCGGTGGCCGGCGAGATCCGCGACCTGCTGACCGGCTTCCCGATGCCGGGTTACGCGGCCGGTAACTGAGCGTTCGAACACGCTGAAGCCCCCTCCGCGCTCTGATCGGAGGGGGCTTCAGCGTGTTCTGAGATCAGTCGCCGCCGGTCTCAGCTCATGTGCGGGTAGCGGTAGTCGGTCGCGGGGACGAAGGTCTCCTTGATCGACCGGGGGCTGGCCCAGCGCAGCAGGTTCTGCGCCGAGCCCGCCTTGTCGTTGGTGCCGGAGGCGCGGCCGCCGCCGAAGGGCTGCTGGCCGACGACGGCGCCGGTGGGCTTGTCGTTGAGGTAGAAGTTGCCCGCGGCAAACCGCAGTCCCTTCGCGGCGTGTGCGAGCACCGTGCGGTCCCCGGACAGGATCGAGCCGGTGAGCGCGTACGGCGAGGTGTGGTCGATGCGGTCGACGACGGCGTCGAAGTCCGACTCCTCGTAGACGTGCACCGACAGGATCGGCCCGAAGTACTCGGTGCTGAAGATCTCGTCGTCCGCGTTCTGCGAGGCGAGTACCGTCGGCCGGACGAAGTAGCCCTGGGAGTCGTCGTACGTGCCGCCGGCGAGCACGTCGATGTCCGCGGCGGCGTGCGCGCGGTCGATGGCGTCCTTGTGCTTGGCGAACGCGCGGGCGTCGATGACCGCGCCCATGAAGTTGGCCAGGTCGGTGACGTCGCCCATGGTCAGCGAGTCGACCTCGGCCAGCAGCTCGTCCTTGATCGAGTTCCACAGGCCGCGCGGCAGGTACGCCCGGGAGGCGGCCGAGCACTTCTGGCCCTGGTACTCGAAGGCGCCGCGGGTGAGCGCCGTCTTCACGGAGGCCGGGTCCGCGCTGGCGTGTGCGAGCACGAAGTCCTTGCCGCCGGTCTCGCCCACCAGCCGCGGGTAGGAGCGGTAGCCGGAGATGTTCGCACCCACGGTGCGCCACAGGTGCTGGAAGGTCCGGGTGGAGCCGGTGAAGTGGATGCCGGCCAGGTCCGGGTGGGCGAGCGCGACCTCGGAGACCGGAATCCCGCTGCCCGTCAGCAGGTTGATGACGCCGGCGGGCAGACCGGCCTCCTCGAGAAGGCGCATGAGCAGGTGCGCGGAGAACTGCTGGGTCACCGAGGGCTTCCACAGCACGGTGTTGCCCATCAGCGCGGGCGCGGTGGGCAGGTTGCCGGCGATCGCGGTGAAGTTGAACGGCGTGATCGCGTAGACGAAGCCCTCGAGCGGACGGTAGTCGGTGCGGTTCCACACCCCGGCGCTCGAGGTCGGCTGCTCCTGCAGGATCTGCCGGGCGAAGGCCACGTTGAAGCGCCAGAAGTCGGCGAGCTCGCAGGCCGCGTCGATCTCCGCCTGCTGCGCGGTCTTGGACTGGCCGAGCATGGTGGCCGCGTTCAGCCGGGCCCGCCACGGACCGGAGAGCAGGTCGGCGGCCTTGAGGAAGACCGCGGCCCGGTCGTCGAAGGACAGCTCGCGCCAGCCCCTCGCCGCCGCGCCCGCCGCGTCGATCGCGTCCTTCGCGTCCTGCTCGGTGGCCTCGCCGAGGGTGCCGAGCACGTGCCGGTGGTTGTGCGGCTGCACCACGTCCTGCTTGCCGCCGCCACCCATCCGCTGCACGCCGCCGATCGTCATGGTCAGATCGATCGGCTGGGCCTGCAGTTCGGCCAGTGCCGCCTGCAGGCTGGCCCGCTCCGGGCTGTCGGGGCCGTAGCTCAGGACCGGCTCGTTGGTCGGGTGCGGCACATTGGTAACGGCATCCACGATGGGATTCCCTTTCGCGGTCGAAGTTGTCGGAGGGTCAGCGGCCGATGAGGGCACGCAGGAAGAAGCCCACGTTGGCGGGGCGCTCGGCCAGCCGGCGCATGAAGTAGCCGTACCAGTCGGTGCCGAAGGGCACGTAGACGCGCATCCGCTCGCCCGCGCGGGCCGCCTTGAGCTGTTCGTCCTGGCGGATGCCGTAGAGCATCTGGAACTCATGGTCGCCCGGCTCGCGGCCGTTCGCACGCGCTGCGGCCCGGGCGGCGCGGATCATCCGGGAGTCGTGGCTGGCGACCATCGGGTAGCCGCCGCCGGCCATCAGGATGCCGAGGCAGCGTTCGTAGGCAGCGTCGACCTCGGGCTTGTCCTGGTGCGCCACCGAGGACGGTTCGGCGTACGCGCCCTTGACCAGGCGGATGCGCGAGCCCGGGTAGGCCAGGTCGCGGCAGTCCTGCTCGGTGCGGTGCAGCATCGACTGGAGCACGGCGCCGAGCCACGGGTAGTCCTCGCGCAGCACCTTGAGGATGCGCAGCGTGGAGTCGATCGTGGTGTGGTCCTCCATGTCGAGGGTCACGGTGGTGCCGGCCGCGGCGGCGGCCGCGCACACGGCCCGCGCGTTGTCCTGGGCCAGCTGCTCGCCGCCGTCCGGCAGCGTCTGCCCGAGGGCGGAGAGCTTGACCGAGACCTCGGCCGCGCCGGCCAGGCCCTCGGCCGCGAGCCGGCCGAGCAGCGAGACGTAGCTGTCCCGGATCGCGGCGGCCTGCGCCGCGCTCGTGGTGTCCTCGCCCAGGTGGTCGAGGGTCGCGTGCAGGCCCTGGGCGCTGAGCGCGCGTACCGCGGCGATCGCGGCGTCCTGATCCTCCCCGGCCACGAAGCGTTCGACGACCTTGCGGGTGACGGGGATCGCGGTCACTGCCTGGCGAGCCAGCGGGCTGCGCGAGGCCTTGAGCAACGCGGAAGAGAGCACTGCGGCCACTACTGCCTCCGGAGCGGAAAGGACTGTTCGCGCACACCGTATGGAGTCCGGCCACCCCCCGGCGAGAGACAGAAGTCTCCACCGGCGGACCATTTGTTGAGACAATCGTATGATGGTTCGCGGTTTCGAAGCGGACGGGAGACGGCGTGATGGGTCCGGACCTGCAGGACCTGGTGGACGAGGCGGCCAGGATCACCGAGATGGCGGTCACCCTGGAGGACCGCGAGTTCAACCTCGTGGCCTTCTGCTCGCACCAGACGGCGGCCGACGACGTCCGCCGGGACTCGATCCTGACCCGTCGCTCCACTTCCCAGGTGCGACGCTACTACGAGTCCTTCGGAATAGCCCGGGCCGACGGGCCGGTACGTATTCCCGCCGACGTCGAGCGCGGCCGGCTCGGCCGGGTGTGCGTTCCGGTGCGCTGGCAGTCCGTCACGTATGGGTACCTGTGGCTGTTGGAGGACCACGCGGTCGCGCCGGCGCTGCTGCCGGAGCTGCTCGACCTGGCCGGCCGCGCCGGCGTGGAGCTGGCCAGGCACGCGAGGCTGCGCGACGACCTGGGGTGGAAGGTCGGCGAGCTGCTCTCGACGTACCCCGAGTCGCGGTGGCGGGCGGCCAGGGAGATCGCCGAGTCCTGGTCCAAGCCCGAGGCCACGCCGGTGGCGGCGGTCGTGCTGCGCTCGGCGGACGGCCCGACCGCACCGGCGCCGGTCAACGCCTGGCGACTGCCGCGCACCGTGCTGGTCGGCACGGGAGAACTCGGTTCCACGTTCATCGTTCCGCTTTCCGCGGCGGGGGATCTGACGCAGGCTCGGACGGTGGCCAAGACCGCGCTGGCGGCGCTCGCCACGCCGGTCGGCGGGGGCGAGCAGGCGATCGTCGCCGGCATCGGCGGCCCGGTCGCGAACCTGGCCGAGGCCCGGGAATCGTGGCTGCAGGCGCGGATCGCGGCCCGGGTGGCGGCGCACGGGACGCACCGTCCGCTCGATTCGAAAGCAGCCCGGACCTTGGCGTCTGTGACGGCTGATCCCATGGAGTGGCCGGACCTGGGCGTCTACCGCCTGCTCGGGGTGGCCGCCGACCCCCGGTTACGCGAGGCAGTGGCCCAGCCGGGCATCGACCGGCTGCTCAGCGACGGCGGTGACGAGCTCGTCCGCACGGCCCTGACCTACCTTGACGAGGCGGGCAGTGCGCAGCGGACCGCGCAGAGCCTCGGTATCCACCGGCAGACGCTCTACCACCGCCTTGAGCGCATCGAGAAACTCAGCGGTCTCGACCTCGACTCCGGCCGCGACCGGCTGGCCCTGCACCTGGCGCTGACCCTGCTGCCGCGGCTCGGCTGACCGCACCGCGGCGGATTGCCAGGGTGTTGTCAGAGGCGTAGTGGACGATAGACCCATGCGCACGGTGCCGTCGATCCTCCACATCGACATGGACGCCTTCTACGCCGCGGTGGAGCAGCGGCACAAGCCGAGCCTGCGCGGAAAGCCCGTCGTGGTCGGGGGAGTGGGACTGCGCGGGGTGGTCTCCACGGCGAGCTACGAGGCGCGGGTGTTCGGCATCGGCTCGGCGATGCCCACCGCGGTGGCCCGGCGCCGCTGCCCGAACGCGGCCTACCTGTTTCCCAGATTCGGTGCGTACCACGAGGTCAGCCAGGTGGTGATGGCCCTGCTGCGCGAGCTGTCTCCGTTGGTGGAGCCGCAGAGCCTGGACGAGGCGTTCGTCGATCTGGCCGCGATCCCGGACGGCGGTCCGGAGACCGCCGAGGAGGTGGTCGCGATCGCCCGGCTGATAAGCGCGCAGGTCAAGGAGCGCACGGGGCTCACGGCCTCAGTCGGCGCCGGCACGTCCAAGCTGGTCGCGAAGGTCGCCTCGGACTCGAACAAGCCGGTCGGTTGCGTGGTCGTGCCCGCCGGAGCCGAACAGCAGTGGCTCGACCCGTTGCCGGTGCGCAAGTTGTGGGGCGTCGGCCCGGCCACCGCGGACCGGCTTTCCCGGCTCGGCGCGTCGACGGTGGCGGAGCTGCGCGCGCTCAGCGAGAGCGAGCTCGTCGCGCTGCTTGGCAATGCGTGGGGCGGGCAGCTCTACCGGCTCTCGCGTGGCGTGGACGAGCGCGAGGTGAGTTCGGAGCGGGAGACCAAGTCGGTGAGCGTGGAGGACACCTATCCGCACGACCTGATGGACCGGCCGGAGATCCGGGCCGCGCTGACCGAGCTCGCCGAGCGCGTGGTGCGGCGGCTCAAGGAGAGCGGACATACCGGACGTACCGTCACGGTCAAGGCGCGGGGCCACGATTTCACGACGGTGACCCGATCCGAGACGCTGGCCGGGCCCACCGACGACGCCCGGCTGCTGATCCCCGCCGCGCTCCGGCTGGTGGACGGCGCGACCGAGGCGGCGACCGGCCAGATACACGGGATCCGGCTGCTCGGCGTCGGCATCTCGGGGCTGGCCGAGTACGCGCAAGGAGATCTGATCGCAGAGCTCGAAGGGGTCGAGCTCGAACGGGCGGAACTCGAGCAGTTGGAGCTCGAACAGGGCGAACGGGAGCTGGCGGAGCAGGAAGCGCGATCGGCCGGAGTGGTCAAGGGCGGTGCGGCGGTCGAGATCGATCCGGAGGTGCGGGCCGCGCCGGACGAGGCCGTTGCCGTGCGGACGCCGCTCGGCCGCCCGGCGGTGACGCAGTTCGGACCGGTGCCGGTGGCCCCGGAGTCGCGGCGCTGGCTCGCCGGGCAGGACGTGCGTCACGCGGACCTCGGCCCCGGCTGGGTGCAGGGGGCCGGGCTCGGCCGGGTCACGGTGCGTTTCGAGGGGCCGGACACCCCGCCGGGCCGGATCTCCACACTCTCGGTCGACGATCCGGCACTCGAACCGGTCGATTCGGCGCAGGTGGCGCGCGGCGCGTTGGCCGGCCGCGGCGGCTCCGACGAATCGAACATCGCGGACTGAGCGGTCGGGACGGAATCGGGGCGGCCGCGAACCGGAGGACGCGGTTGGGCCGTGTCCGATGCCGGTGCCCACTAGGCTGGGTGCCGTTCTTGCGGAGAGAGAAGGCGGACAGCTGTGGCTCAGGAGCGTACGCATCCGGGAGCGTCGGCGCGTACCGGCGTGGTGTGGGGAGTGCTGTCCGGCGGCCTGGCCCGGCGGGCCGAGCTGGCCGGCGGCCGGGCGCTCGACGTGGTCGACCTCGGCGGCGGCACCGGCGGCTTCGCCGTCCCGCTGGCCAGGCTCGGCCACCGGGTCACGGTCATCGACCCGAGCCCCGACGCGTTGGCCGCGCTGGAGCGCCGGGCCGCGGAGGCCGGGGTCTCCGAGCAGGTCACCGCGATCCAAGGGGACATCGACACGGTCTTCGAGGCGGTGCCGAAGAAGTCCTCGGACGCAGTGCTCTGCCACGGCGTGCTCGAGGTGGCCGACGACCCGGTCGAGGGCATGCTCGCCGTCGCCGGGCTGCTCCGGCCCGGCGGTCTGGCCAGCGTCCTGGCCGCGAACCGGGACGCGCTCGTCGTGGTCCGCGCGCTCGGCGGGAACGTGGCCGGGGCGCTGGCCGCGCTGCACGGCCCGACGCCCCGCCGGTTCACCGAGGACGCGCTGGTGGAGCTGATCGGCGCGGCCGGCCTCGAGGTCGGGGCCACGCACGGGGTGCGGCTGTTCGCCGACCTGGTGCCGAGCGCCGCCGCGGACGACCCCGACCTGATCGAACTCGAGGTGGTCACCGCCTCGCGGCCGGAATTCCGGGCCTTGGCCACTCAACTGCACGTGCTCGCCTACCGTCCGCAATGAGATGGCGCCGCCAGGCCCTGAAACGGGCGCTCTATCCGCCGTCAGGTCGGAGTGGTGCGGGCACGTCCGGGGGATATACCGGGTATCCCGTTCCTTAGCGGAGCGAGGCTGCCTATTCTTGTATCGGGTAGACGTGTCGGTGGCCGCATCCGCACCCGGCTCCCGCGCGTCATGCCCCGGTAGGAACGCTTTGAGGAGGAATCCGTGCCCCTGTCCGATCACGAGCAGCGGCTCCTAGAGCAGCTGGAGCGGGCCCTGCAGGACGAGGACCCGAAATTCGCCTCCGCGTTGCAGGGGTCCCGGTTGCGCGGGAGGCTGCGCCTGCGTCTGTTGCTTGCGGGCCTCGGCGTGCTCCTCGGACTGGCCGCGCTCTGCTACGGCCTCGTCTCCAACCACCATCTGCTGGCGCTGGAGGTAGCGGGCGGCGCCGTGGCCGTGGGCTGCGCGTGGCTCGGCTGGATCTCCTGGCGCCGGATGCCGGCCCCGGGCGAGTTCGTGCCCGCCGCCAAGGTCAGGGCGGCCCGGCGCGCCGCCGTCGGCCGCGGCAACTTCATGCAGCGCATGGAACTGCGCTGGCAGCACCGTCGTGAGCGCGACGGGTTCTGAGCGCCGCCGCCGAGCCTGCCTCCCGGGCTCGGGCCGCTGAATCCGACGAAGGCCCCGCCGACGGGATCCGTGTCCGGGTCCGTCGGCGGGGCCTCGCTCGTGCTCGCGCCCGCACCGCTCAGCGGTGCTTGTCAGTGGTGCTTGCCCCGCCTGAGCATGTGGTCGAGCGACGAGGTCGGCAGCACCGCGGCACGCAGCCGTGCCGCCCGGCCGGCCGCGGCGGCCAGGGCGCTGCGGATCCTGCTGACGTCGTCCGGCAGTGCCATCGCCTCGTCCGCCTCGATATGCGGGTCCGGCGAGTAGACCGCCCGCTCGACGAGCGTGGTGACGCGGCCGACCGCGGCGGAGCTGTCCTGGTCGAACTCGGCCTGTCCGGCCAACCGCCCGGCCAGCTGCCGTGGCGTGTCGCTCTCCGGCCAGCCGTAGCCGAGGTCAGTGGCGTACTCGCGTAGCTCCTCCCACGCCGTGAACGCGAGTTCCCGGCGGGCCTTCGCGGAGCCGGTGAAGCGCGAATCGGGCGAGCCGCCGTCCGGCGAGGTGACCGAGGTGCGTTGGCCGGGCAGCTTCGGCCGCCGGCCGCCCTCCGCCGCGGCTTTCCGCAGAAGCCTGCGACGCCGGCGCCAGCGCCGCAGCCGGAGGGCACCCGGCAGGCCGGCCACCAGCAAAAGGGCAAGCAGCAGCAGTTTCACGGCTATCTGGGCCGCGTTACCGCTCAGGAACCAGCGCTCGAAGGTGCGTGGTAGAACGCCGAACGCACCCCAGGACGCGAACGGCGCGCTCGGCCGCGCGGTCGAGGTCGGGTTGGCCGTGCTGCACGGCAGCGCCTCGCCGCCGTCCACGTGGCGGTTGATGTCGCTGTTCGCGCACGCGGACTTCGAAGCGTTGCTGCTCGCCGTGGCCGTCGGCGTCACGCCGGCCTGGGTGGACGCCCCGCCGCTCGCCTGGGTCTGCGGCTTCGTCCACGGCTGGGCGTCGGCGCGGCCCTTGGTGATCGTGGGCGTGGGCTCGAACTGCACCCAGCCGACGCCGTCGAAGTAGAGCATCGGCCAGGCGTGCGCGTCGTGCGTGGTGACCTGGTACTCGTTGGTGCCGGTGATCACCGAGCCCGGCGTGTAGCCCTCGGCGACGACCGCCGGGATGCCGAGTGCCCGGGCCATCGCCGCCATCGTCGCGGCGAACTGCTGGCAGAAGCCCGCCTTGTTCTGCAGGAAGCTCTTGATGGCGTCGGCGCCAGTCCCGCTGATCTTCGGATTCAGGGTGTAGGTGAAATTCTGGAAGTAGTTCTCCAGGGACATCGCCTTCTGGTACGCCGTGGTGTCGCCGTTGGTGATCTGCTCGGCGTCGGCCTTGAGCAACGGTTCGACGTCCGAGGGGAGCGAGAGATAGCCCTTACTGATCGGGTCATGGCCGACCGTCGCGTTCGAAAGCTGCGCGATGGTCGGCGTTATCTCGGCGCTCTGAGTCGAGTACTGGTCGCCCTTGCGCGTCGTCGTGTCCCGCTCGTTGTCGTTGACGTAGACGGTGAGTGTGTGGCTGTCGATGGAGAGGTCGGGCAGGCCGGAGGCATTGGTGGTCGCGTACGGCGAGGGGGCCGAGCTGAAGCCGAAGTTCCCGTCGACGTTCACGCTCACGTTCACGGGCAGGCGCTCTACCGCCGAGTTGCTCAGGCCGGGCACCGAGACCGAGCCGGGAGCCTGCGGCAGCGCCGCGCCCGAGGGTTGCCACTGGTCGTCGATGAAGGTGGCCAGCACGTCTTGCTGGAAGTACTCGCGGGCCGGGTCGACGGCGTCGGTGGTGTACTCGAACAAGTTGACCGGCGTGGAGGTGGAGAGGTCCTTGGCGATGTCCACGGTGTCGTTGAGGTGGATCGTGTCGCCGCCTGCGCCGCCGCCCGTGCCGCCGAAGTCGAGCAGCCGCGGGGTGGCCGGGATCAGCAGCGGGATGATCAGTGCGAAGGCGATCGACCAGGTGGCGATCTGGCGGGTCAGCCCGGTGTTGGTCGCACCGGCGATCGAGGGGCGGGCGGACTTATGGTGCACCGCGCGGCCCCACTGGCCGAGCCGTTCGTGGCCGTCGGTGCCGATCAGCGCCAGGTACCCGGCCGCGGCGAAGATGAAGGAGAGCCAGGTCAGGCCGCCGGGCATCCGGGTGGCCGGGATCAGGTAGACCGCCAGCATCGGCGCCCCGGCGAGCACCGGCCGCCGGCAGGTGACCGCGATGACGTCGATGACGAAGGCGAAGGCGGAGCCGGACACGGCCATCAGGGCCATGATGTCGGGGGTGACCGGGGCGGGCGGCGAGTACTGCTTCAGATCGTTCGCGCCCTGGCTGAGCCGGTTCGCGATGGTGTGCAGCGCGCCTGGCCCGGGCAGCAGGCCGCCGATCGCCGTGTCGTGCGCCAGGATCACGGTGAGGCAGAGCACGACCACCACGGCCTGGGCCAGAACGATCAGCGGCCGGGCCAGGTTGAGTCGGCGCAGTCCCGCGCCGGTCAGCGCGATCAGCAGGGCGACGAGCAGGACCACGTAGAGCCAGGCGCCGGTCTGGATGAGCCGGCCGAGCCCCACCGCGGTGGCCATGGTCGCGAAGACGGCGGCGGCGGGCAGTTGCCAGGACCGCAGAGAGCTGAGAGTGGACGGCATCAGGAGGCGCCCCCGCTCGGCTCGTCGAGGGCGGTCGGCGGGACCGGTGCGGACGGCGTGCTCCAGGCGGGCATGAGCGGGGCCGCGGCGGCCAACGCCTGCTCGAAGTCGTGGCGCCCGGCCGCCCGCCACAGCTCGGCGAAGTCGTCGGCGGCCCTGGCCGGCACCACCTGCCAGCCGCCGGCCCGCAGCACGTTCGCCGACTCCTGATACGTCCGGCCCTCCGCCGGGCGCACCGTCGGCCCGGCCCAGGTGGCCGTGTCGAGCAGGAACGCCACGCCGCCCGCGGTGCCCGGCCGGGTCTTGGCCAGCTCCACCGCGTCCGCCGGGCTGAGCGCGCCGAGGAACGCGATCACCAGCAGGTCGCTGCCGGCGAGCGAGCCCGAGCCCGCCCACTCGTCCAGGTTGAGCGCCGCCGCGTGTATCGGCTTGACCACGGCCAGCGCCTCGAGCACGGTGTCCTGGTCCTCGGCCGGGATGAGACCGGCGCCGGTGGCCGTAGAGAGCCGCACGTGGTAGCCCTGGTTCAGCAGGTGCACGGCCGTGCTCGCGGCCGCCGACACCGCCCACTCGTAGGACGCCGCGGGGCCGGTGCCGCGGTGCGCGGAGATCCGGCTGTCGACCAGGATCGTGCACTGGCTGTGCCAGGTGCGCTCCTCCCGCCGCACCATCATCTCGCCGTGGTGCGCCGTCGCCCGCCAGTGGATCCGGCGCAGGTCGTCGCCGTGCCGGTACTCGCGCACGCCGATGTCCTCCTCGCCCGCCGCCGCGGCGTACGCGGCGTGGCCCTCGCCGCGGCCCGTCCACATCGCGCCGAGCCGGGTCGGCGGCAGCGGCTGGACCTTCGGCACCACCGTGAGCGTGTGCTGCGCGGTGAAGGACCGGCTGAGCTCGAACAGGCCGAGCGGGTCGGCGCTGCGCAGGGTCAGCGGCCCGATCTCGAAGCGGCCGCGGTGCTCGGAGCGGATCCGGTAGGCCACCCGCCGGTGGCCGCCCGCCTCGATCCGGCGCAGGATGAACCTCGGCCGGCTGCCGAGGGTATAGGGCAGCCGGTCCTCGACCAGCAGGGTGCTGCTCGGCAGCCTGGCCGCGTTCTGCAGCCGCAGGTGCACCTGCGCCGCGGCGCCCACCGGCACCCGGGCCGGCTGAAGCACCCGGCGGCAGGAGATCCGGTACCTGGACGAGCCGGTGACGACCGCCGCCACCACGGGCAGCGCGGCCAGCAGTACCCCGATCCGCAGCAGCGGCTGGTAATCCATCAGGACCGCGGCCGCGATCGAGGCCAGGCCCGAGGTCAGGAAGGCGCGGCCCCGAACCGTCAGCCCGGTGGAGAAGGTGTGCAGTACCGTCCGCGCGCTCACGATCGGCGGTGACCCCCGCCTGTCGGGGAGACCGGGACCCGCTCGAGCAGATCCGTGATGATCTGCTGGGGCTCGCGGCGGCCGATCCTGGCCTCCGCGGTGGGTATCAGCCGGTGCGCGAGTACCGGGACCGCCAGGTACTTGATGTCGTCGGGCAGCACGAAGCCGCGGCCGCTGAGCACGGCGTGCGCCCTGGCCGCCCGCACGAGGTGCAGCGAGGCCCGCGGGGAGGCGCCGAGGCGCAGATCGGGGTGCTCGCGGGTGGCGCTGACCAGGTTGATCACGTACTGCTTGACCTCGTCGGAGACGTAGACGGAGCGGACCGTGTCGATCAGCTTCACCACGTCCGCGGTGTCGGCCACCGGCTGCAGGTCGTCCACCGGGTTCGCCGCCGCGTGCCCCTCGAGCATCCGCAGCTCGGCGGCGGGGGCCGGGTATCCCATGGCCACCCGGGCCATGAACCGGTCCCGCTGGGCCTCGGGGAGCGGGTAGGTGCCCTCCATCTCCACCGGGTTCTGGGTGGCGATCACCATGAACGGCGCCTCGAGCGTGTACGTCGTGCCGTCCACCGTCACCTGGTGCTCGCCCATGCACTCCAGCAGCGAGGACTGGGTCTTCGGCGAGGCGCGGTTGATCTCGTCGCCGAGCACCAGGTTCGCGAAGACCGCGCCCGGCTTGAACTCGAACTCGCCCCGATGCTGGTCGTAGACGGTGACCCCGGTGACATCCGAAGGCAGCAGGTCGGGGGTGAACTGGATCCGGCGTACCGTGCAGTCCAGCGCTCTGGCCAGTGATTTGGCAAGCAGCGTCTTGCCGACCCCTGGAACGTCCTCGATCAACAGGTGGCCCTCGGCGAGCAGTACGGTGAGCGCTAGCCGCACCACCTCGCCCTTGCCCTCGACCACAGTCTCGATCCGCTCCTGGATCCGCTGCGCGGTGGCGGCGAGCCAGTCGACCTGTGTGCGGTCCAGTGCCCGCGGTCCCTGCTGCCCGATCGTGCCTGGCAAAGGAACCTCCCCTCGGTGTGCGTCCGGCGCCTCCCTCCCGGTGGAAGGGTGTCACCGCACATAGTGCACGACTCATGCGGACTGTGCGCAAGGGTGCCAACTAAATCCTAAGCGGCGGAGTAACGCGGCGGTCATCCTCCGTACGGCCCAGTGGGCGCGTAGTGGAGTAGAGTGGGGGAAAGTGGAGCCTGTCGGGTTCCATCGGATTTTCCGGGATCCAGGTCGGATACCGGAGGCGGTCGGGAGGTGCGAGGTGTTCCTCGGCACCTTCGCTCCGCGGCTGGACGAGAAGGCGAGGCTGATCCTGCCCGCGCGGCTGCGCGAGGAGGCGGCCAGAGTGGACGGAACGGAGCGGCTGGTGGTCACCAAGGGGCAGGAGCGCTGTCTCACGGTGTGGCCCGCCGTACGCTTCGCCGAGTTCGCCGAACGCATCAGGGCGCTGCCCGCGGCCAACGGCCTGGTCTCGCCCAAGGCGGTGCGCGACCACCTGCGGGTGCTCTACGCCGGTGCGAGCGAGCAGACCCTGGACAAGCAGGGGCGGATGACCCTGCCCGGGCACCTGCGCGAGTACGCCGGGCTTGATCGCGAGCTGGCCGTGGTGGGCGCGGACACCCACTTCGAGGTCTGGGACGCCGAGGCCTGGCGGCGCTACCTCGAGGAGAAGGAGCCCGCCTTCGCGGACCTGACCGGGGAGGTGCTGGCCGAGCTGTCCGGCTCGGGCATCTGACCTCCATACCAAGGACTTGCCACCGTGGCCCACGGCCTCCACCCGCTCCCCGTTGCTGGCGCAACTTCCCCGGTGCCAGCTGCGCGAGAGATCTCCCTAGCTGTCGGAGAGCGGGCGGGGACCATGTGCCGCGGCGGTCA
>Ga0073928_10007807_pt1 | contig 13693 bp, 10 predicted proteins | sample PaiPotPPA55metaG_FD_76969 | JGI IMG/M metagenome (GOLD analysis project Ga0073928, IMG submission 76969) | Iron sulfur acid spring bacterial and archeal communities from Banff, Canada, to study Microbial Dark Matter (Phase II) - Paint Pots PPA... ...
GTGATATTGGACTTCCTGCGTTTTGACGGTTGTTCCCAACAGCCGCGGACAACGATCCGCACTGGCTTGCTTGAGGTCCGCATAGCGTGTTTTCACGTCGTCGCCAAGCAACTGCGTCGTCCATTGCGCCTTGCGGAAATTCTCCATCGCATCGTAGATGTTATCGGGCAAGAACTGATCAGACTGCCGCAGATTGCCAACGTCGCTAATCGTGCCTTCTAAGCCGGTTTTAAACACGGCGAGCATTACCATGTACGGGTTTGCATCCGGCGCGACGGTTCTCACCTCGATGCGGGAGCTGCGCTCGTTGCCGATCGGGATGCGGATCATCGAGCCGCGATCCACCGCCGAAGCCTTGAGCTGGTTCGGCGCCTCGAAGTGCGGGTCAAGCCGGCGATACGCGTTCACGCTCGAGTTCATTACAAGGCACAGGTCGTTGCCGTGCGTGAGAATCCGGTCGACGAAGGCCCAGCCGAACTTGCTGAGTTTTTCCTCGCCCTTGGGATCCCAGAAAAGATTCTTGCCGCCCTTGCTGATCGAGACGTTGGTGTGCATGCCGCTGCCGTTCACGCCGACCACCGGCTTCGGCAAAAACGACGCCGTCAAACCCATGTTCGTCGCCACCTGCCGACAAATCAACTTATAGAGCTGAATCTGATCGGCCGCGCCCACCGCTTCGCCGTAGCCGTAATTGATTTCGAACTGCGAAGGCGCCACTTCAGGATGGTCCTTCTCGTTCTGGAATCCCATCGCGCGCTGCACTTCGGCCGTCGTGTCGATGAAAGTACGCAGCAGGTCGCCGGGCAGCGAGTGGTAGTAGCCGCCGGTGTTGACGTATTCGAATTTCCCGGTTTCGTAGTAATGGCGTTCGGCGTCAGGCCCTTTGAAGAGGAAGCCTTCGATTTCGTTCGCGGCGTTCAGCGTGTAGTCTTCGTCCTTGTTGAGCTTGCCGGCATAGCCCTTCAGCAGGCCGCGAATGTCCGCGCCGTAAGGGGTGCCGTCTTTGTCGATCACTTCGCCGAAGACGAGAATTTTGCCGGGACCAAAGACGTCAGAAGGCGCCCAGTAGAAGGAGCTCCAGTCCATCGTGAGGCGCAGGTCGCTTTCGCGCTGCGCCGTAAAGCCGCGGATCGAAGAACCGTCGAAAGTCAGGTTGTCGTAGCTCTTCACCAGGAACTTCTTGTCGTAGTCGAGCATGTGCAGGCGGCCTTCGAGGTCGCTGAACAGCACGGTGACGGCTTTGATGCGTTTTTCGTCCGTCAGATACTTGAGCCGTTGTTCCTGGATTTTGTGAGGGGTAACCCGGTCTCTTCGCTGCTGCTTCGACTGCAAGTTCAGTTCTTCCAGCTCGTCGTAGGAAAGTGATAGGAAATTGCGAAGTTCGGTAGTCATGCATCTCCTCGAGTTGGGCGCGCCTCGACTCAGTGGCGAGTTTTCGAATCCCGGGTAGCGGGGTTCGAGGCGTAAGGGTATCGTGCGGCAAATCGAATCGTCAAATCGAAAACAGGACCGCCCCAATAGACAAAATCTATCGAACCTATAAAGAAAACCTTGGCGGACCCCGCCGCAAGCGGGGAAATGGCCGCATTTACGCATCGCGTCCTCGGAAAGCGGACGGCAATCCTAGCCGCGACCAACGGAGCCGATCACCGCGGCAAAGTCCTGGTCGCCGCGGCCGGATTCGATCGCGTGCTTGAAGACTGCGAGAGCGGCGCCTGCCGTCTGAAGCGCGACGCCGTCCCGCGCTCCCTCGGCTTGGGCGTAACCAATATCCTTTGCCATCAACCGCAGCAGAAAATTCGGGCTGAAATCGCCGGCGGCGGCGCGGGCCGAAAGAACCTTAATCAGCGGGCTGCCTGGCGCGCCATTGGTCAGAACGGCCACAGCTTTTTGGCGGTCGAGACCACCCGCGTCCATGAGCGCCGTTGCTTCGGCAAACGAAGCCGCCTGAACGCCGCAGAGAAAATTGTTGATGAGCTTCAGGAGCGCGCCACTGCCTGTCGGTCCCAGGTGAACGATGTCGCGACTCATCACTGCCAGTACGGGGCGCGCAACCACGAGCGCCGCCTCGGAACCTCCAACCCAAAAAAGCAACTCGCCGGAGGCAGCATGAGGTTTTGAGCCGGTCACGGGCGCGTCGAGAAGTTCGCAACCTTGCTTCGCTGCCGCCGCTGCGAGTTCACGCACCCACGGAACCGACAGCGTGCTCGATTCGATCAGCACCGAGCCCTTACGCGCACCTGCGAGCGCCCCGTTTGTGCCGAGCCAGACATCGCGCGAGGCGGCGTCGTCCGCAACCATGCTGATCACGATGTCGGCGTTCGCGGCGGCTTCCCGAGGCGTGTTGGCTACTGTCGCTCCGCTGCTCGCGAGTGGCTTAGCCTTGTCGCGATTGCGGTTGTAAACCGTAAGTGGGAATCCCGCGGACAGGACTCGTCCCGCCATCCCCGCTCCCATGATTCCTAGCCCAAGAATTGCTACGTGCGGCTGTGCCATGTCTCACCCCAGTGGATTCGCCCCAGTGGATTCACCCCAGCGAATTAACTTCGATCAACGCAGGCTCGGTCCCCGCAATCCGCACCGGATTGCACAGCGGGCGACCAAAGCCTTCGAACTCAAGCTTCATGATATCGCCATCGGCCAGTTGAATGCCGTCGCCAAAGCTCAGATAGTCCGTGCCGAAAAAGTGGACGTGAACGTCGCCGGAGCGCCGATGCCCGTCGAACTTGAAGTGGTGATACTCGATATTTCGCAGGCTGTGGCACATTTCGGCCTCGCCCGTTCGAATCATCTTCGACCACAGGACGCCGCCTGCTCGTTCGATTGTGATATCGATGCGCACGGAATCAAATTGTGGATCCAGCACAAGCTCAGGGCCCAGCGCGCACGTGCGCAGCTTTGAACTCGCCAGATTAAGATAATTGGTCTTCTCGAAGCGATGGTCCGAGAATTCATTGCCGCCGGCCATTCCCACGCGGTGCGGTCGGCCATCGGGCCCAATCAGATAGATGCCGGCGATCTCTGCTTCCTCGCCGCCATCGAGCGCGAACGGCGGCACTTCCAGCGGCTCGCTGTGCGCACGCAGCATTCCTCCCGTTCCCTTGTAGAACCATTCCGGAGCCGTGCCGATGCGCCCCGCTGCGGGGCGGCCGCCTTCCACGCCCCAGCGAAACATCTTCATGCTGTCCGTAAGCTCTTCGCCAGACGTCGCGTGCATCGCCTGGCGATCGCGAGCGCTCCCCATATGCGTCAAACCCGTACCCGAAATCAGGCAGCGCGCCGGCTCGTGAGGGTGATCGATCGGGGGCAAAATCCGCCAGTCGGAGCGGCCGCTGTAGACGAGATCGTAGTCGAGGCGTTCGCTCGTCATGCGGTTCCGCGCCGTCTCAGTGAGCGTTACGCCGGACGCGATCGCGCGGTTCGCGAGGTCATACACCGAAGTGGCATCGACCAACAACCGCAGATGCGGCTCGTCCACCAGCGCTAGGCGGCGTTCATCGCCATTCCGAAGTTGAATCAGCCGCGTCATCCCGCGTCCTCGAACATCACTCCATCACCTCGAACTTCGCCAAAGCCTTTTCGTTTACAGTGAGGCCGAGGCCTGGAACGTTTTCGTCGAGATCGACAAAGCCGTCCTTCGCGCGAGGCTCGCCTTCGAAAATGTACCAGAAGAGTTCGTTACCCACTTCGACGTCGACAATCGGGAAATATTCCGCCATCGGCGAATTCAGGCTCGCCATCACCACGTGATAGTTGTGCATCTGCCCCGCGTGCGGAATGACGGGGATCGAATGCGCTTCTGCAAGCGCCGCAATTTTTCGCGCCTGCGAGATGCCTCCCACGCGGTTCGTATCGAACTGGATGTAATCCACAGCACGCGCCTGGATCAATTCGCGAAAACCGTACAGCGTGAACTCGTGCTCGCCCCCGGCAATCGGAATGCGGCCGTAGGATTTCAGCTCGGCGTAGCCGTGGATGTCGTCCGGGATCACGGGCTCTTCGAGCCAGCGAAGATGAAACGGCTCGAGCAGCGGTAGCATGCGTTTCGCGTAATCGAGCGTCCAGCCCATGTATGCGTCGGCCATCACATCGATTCCATCGCCGACGGCTTCGCGGACCGTGCGCACAAGATTTACGTTGTGATGCATGCCCTCCGCGCCGTCAGCCGGCCCCCAGCCGAAACGCAGCTTCATGGCTTTGTAGCCTTCGTCTTTATAGCGTTTCGCCTCCGCGGCGAGCTCATTCAAAGGCACGCTGTAGAGACGGCTAGCGTAAACGGGGATGCGCGGCTTCGTCCGCCCCCCCAGCAGACGATACACGGGCTGCTTCGCGGATTTTCCGAGGATGTCCCAGAGCGCGATGTCTACCGCGCTGATCGCCGCCATGCCGATTCCCTTCCGGCCGAACGCCATCGTCTTGCGGTACATGTGCTGCCAGAGGAACTCGATGTCCCACGGATCAGCGCCGATCAGGAGTGGCTTGAGGTAGAGGTCGATCACCTGCTTTGTCACCTGCGGAGCCAGCGCCGCATTGCCGACGCCCACCAATCCGTTGTCCGTGAAGATTTCGACGATCAGCCAGCCGTGAAATGTGAACGTGCGCATCGACGCGTCCGGCAACTGCAGCACGTCCATCGGATTCGTGCAGAAGTGCGCCGGAAGAGCCACCGTCTGCCCGCGCCAGCGAACCACCCGCGTACGAATTTCTTTGATCTTCATGTGGTCAGACTCCGCATTCTCTCCGCGCGCTCTGCGTCTCCGCCGTAAAAGCGAATTTCGAGACGCTCAAGCGACTGCTTTCCGCAACGTCTGTCCGGATCCAGGAATCGTAGCCAAAATAATCGCGAATGCGGCCACGTGCAGCGATCCGGCTATCGTGAAAACCACTCCGTATCCAAACCCGTGGTCAAGCAAGTATCCCACCAGTGTGCCAAACGCAATCCCGCCCATAGCCCCGCCAAAACCCACGAGCCCGGCCACAGCACCCACGGCACTAGTGGGGAAAAGATCGGTCGGCAATACCATCACAAGCGTCGACCAAGATTGCTGCCCGAAGTACGCGAGGCTAAAAATCGCGATCGCCCATGAAACCTCCACATGCGGAATCAGAAGCACCGACGGCATCACGGCCGCGCTCAACCCGAGCGCCAGCTTCCGAGCGGTGCCTACAGAAAAATGCCGCCGAACGAGATGACTCGAGAACCATCCCCCCGCGAGACACCCGACCCCGGCGGCGGCGTAGGGAATCCACGCAAATGTCCCGACGGCTTTGATGTCGAAGCCGCGCGCGTCATACAGATATTTCGGCAGCCAGAACAAGTAGAAGTACCACGCCGCATCACTAAGAAACTTCGCCGTCACCAGCCCCCACGACTCGCGAAACCGAAGTAGCTCAAGCCATTTCAATTTTGGCCCGCCGACGGACGCGGCGGCCGCGGATTCCAGTTCCGCGCGCTCCCGACTGGTCAGGCGCGGATGCCGCAAGGGTGGGAAATATTCCAAACGCCACCAGAGAGTCCACAGCAGCCCGATCGCCCCCGTGATGAAGAAAATCCAGCGCCAGTTCAAGTACGTCAGGATCAACGCAATCAAAGGAGGCGCAACAACGCCGCCGACCGCTGTGCCGCCGTTGATGATTCCCATCGCGGTCGCGCTGTCCCTCGGCGAAAACCATTCCGCCACCGCGCGCGTCGCCGCTGGAAAACCTCCGCCCTCTCCCATGCCCAGCAGGAACCGGCTCACGGCCAGCATCGCGAACGTTCTGGCGAAACCGTGGCTCGCGCACGCCAGTGACCAGAACGCCATGATCAGCGTAAAACCCAGCCTCGTGCCCAGTGCATCCGTCAGCTTCCCGCCGCCCGCATACATGAATGCATATGCGACCAGAAACGCGGATTGCAAAGCCGAAAACTGTTCGTTCGAAAGCGGGATGTCCTTACCGATGGCTTTTACGGCAACAGGAAGCGTCTGACGATCGAGATAGCTGATCGCGATGGCCACGCTCACCAAAATTGCGATGCGCCAGCGAAGCAGGTTTAAAGTCTCCCGAGGACTAACGATTCCGCATGGCGTTCTACGTCCTTTGCTGAAAAAACGTAGAAGTGGGTCTCAGACCGACCCGCCGCGCCAACGTCGCGAACTATTTCGTGCACAAACCATCTCAACTCTGCAGCAGCGGGGTCCACACTTCCATGAAGCTCGGGTCGCGATTCGCCCAGGCATAATAAGGAATCAGCGTGAGCGGAACGGCCCGCGACTTCCGCGTCGCCGCAGAGTAAGGCGCGTACAGCGCCCCCTGTGCATTCGTCCCTTCGTAAGCCGCGCCCGGGTGATGCAGCACCACCACGCCGCCGAGCAAATCGCTCTTAAACTCGCTATGAAATTCCGCCGCCTGCCGCCTCAAGTCGAGGGCCGCGTCATTCAGCATCACTCCGCCCGGCTGGTCGAGCTGTTCCATGCAATAAATCAGCGGGCCGCGCAGGACTGCTACTCGTCCAGCGTCTTCGGTCACATGCGGATTGGCGGCAAGAGCCTGCGGCGTCATGTCCAATTGCAAACGCACCGTATCGCCCGGCGCCCACCGCCGGCGAATCGGAAAGTATGCGCCAGGGGTAACGCCGGGCGTCGACTTTCCGTTTACAAAGATTAGCGCGTGATTCGACCATCCCGGCACTCGCACGTAAAAAGTGAATTCCGAAGGCTCCGCCGGTGTGACTGTCATGGTCACGTCGCCGTCCCACGGATAATTCGTCTTTTGCGCCACTTTCAATGGCGTGCCGTCCTCGAGATGCCAATTCATTTCCGAGTTGTCGTACAGGTGGACGTAAAGCCCATCCTTGCTCGTGCTGTAAAAATATCCGGGCAGCGCGGCAAAGGTGCGCTCCAGATTCGGCGGGCAGCACGTGGTGTCGTACCAGGGATTGCGAATCTTGTCGCCCGTGGAAGGATCAAACGCGAGCGGATTGCGATAGCAGTAGAGCACCCCGTCGAGCGACATCCCCGAATTGATGCCGTTGTAGAGGGCGCGCTCGATCACGTCGGTGAACTTCGCATCGCCTGTAATCGCAAGCATGCGCCAGTTCCACATCATGTTCCCGATTGCAGCGCAACTCTCGCCGTACGCGCGGAAATTCGGCAACTCGTAGGCGTCGCCAAACGCTTCGCCGGCCGCGCGCGAACCCACGCCGCCGGTGACGTACATCTTCGTGCTCGTCATGTCGTTCCAAAGCGTGTTGAGCGTTTTCAGATACGCCGGATCGCCCGTTTCCATGTAGTAGTCGGTGGCGCCGCAGCACGCGTACATCGCGCGCACCGCGTGGCCCTCGAGCTTGGTCCGCGCCGTGAACGGCGTGCCACTGAACATATAGATCGTCCGCTGCACGGGGAACGAAGCACGTTCGTCGCCGCCCAAAATGTAACCTGCCAGGTCGAGTTGCCTCTTGTCGCCCGTGACGCGATAAAGCTCGATGAGCCCCATCTCGATTTCCGGGTGGCCCGAAACGATGGGTTTCTTGGGTGCAGGCCCGTAATCGGGCAAAAGAAAGTTGTCGACGAAGCGGATGCCCGCGTCGAGCATCGTGCGGTCGCCGGTGGCGCGATAGTATGCAATCGCACCTTGCAGGAAGTGCCCCATGTCATAGAGCTCATGTCCGGTTGACTGCGTTTGCGGAGTCATGCTCAGCGACGCGTGGTCGTCTACGTAGTAGGTGTTCAGGTAACCGTTCGGCTTCTGCGCCGCCACCACGTCCGCGATGATCTTCTCGGTCATGGCGCGTAGCTCCGGCCGGTCTCCCGACTGCAGCGCAAACCCCACCGCTTCGGTCCATTTATACACATCGGAATCCGAGTACACCGGGCCCGTCTGTTTCGCATCACTCTTGCCCGTAAGCCGCCGGAAATTATTCATGCGCCCGTTGGCTTCGAGCAGGTCGTGCATGCTGGGAATACTCTTTGTGACGTTGATCTCGCGGCGCGTGGCCCAGAAGCCGTTCTCGATCGTCACCGCGTGAACCGGCACGTTTCGCAGCTTCGCGTAGGGAGACTTCGCCACATTGATCACGCCCTGGTCTTTCCAGGGCGGCGCGTCCGTGAGAGGCACTTGCGACTGCCGCCGCGCGCCGCCATAGATGGCTGACGCCAGGAATCCGCGGCTCACAGGCAACGAAGAAATGGCGGCCGTCGAAATCGCCGAGGTGACGAATTGCCGACGCGACATCTTTCTCGCTTTGGTCATTTCGAGTTCCTTCCTCGCTCACAAGAACGCGCGCTGCCCGGACGCAGGCCCGCCGACGCGAGCCGATATGATAACGCAAAAGATGTAAACGTTTACTCAGCTTGTGCGGTTTTCATCGAAGCAGCCGGGGGCCCGCTGCTGGGCGAGCCAGCGGGCTCCCGCCATTCAGCGCGAGCAGACCTACTTGGTCTCCTGGCCCGGCGTGGCCTTCCCCGGGGGCGTAGCGAGGGCGAGAACATGCCGCTTCCATCCAGTCATGGAAAGTTTCCTGGGAACCTCGCGATAAAGCCCTGCATTCAGAACGTCGCCGAGGTATCCAACGGCCTCATTGACCATGCCTTCCACCTCTTCCGGCGTGGGAAAACAGCAAGCTGTCCGCCGCATCAGCTCGGCATGAAATTCCGCCGGCCCTCGCCGCCCCGCCAGCGCCAAACAACTGAACGCCCACCAATACTGCGCTTCTAAATGATCTCTCTCTTCCATCTTGGCCCTCCCTAGTCACCTGCAATAGTTGAAGTCTGTCGTAGGCGTTCTCGAACTGAAGAAGCCTAGATTGATGGTACAAACGGGAATGATTCGCCGAGCAGGCTTAGGCCTCGCGCGATTGTGTCTGCGAAGCAGGGAAAAAGCCGCAATAGGCAAATCTGATGGGATTGAAGCCGAGGGCTACGTTCGTCTCAAGGAGTAGAGGGCGAGTAGATCGCTCGAACCCGGTTGCATCGCCGGCCGGGCGGTCGGCGGAGCTACGAATTCAATCTGCTGAGTGGCTATCGGTTGCTCGCGATTCGCCTCAACTGCCTGGACGCAAGCGATACATTCCGACGAATCCGAGCCGTGAGTGAGAATTGTGAAGTCGTTCGAAACATCATCTGTGAGAGTCGACATCTCGGGTATTTCGAGGCAAGCGAGGCACAGAAACAGCAGTCCAGCCAGGAGATAAATGAACATTCCCCCTGGCGAAACCCATGTGGGCCGCCTGACTCCGAGATCAATCACGATGCACTAAGGGATACAAGAAACCGTCCCCCGCAGTCAATAGCGAATGCGGGGGCATCTCCGGGATCGGCTCGCGCAATCCCGGTCTCGCTGCTGCAACATCCTACTTCTTCGCGTAGACCACCTTCGTTTCCACCTCGCCCATCGGTCCCGACATATGCCCGTGCACCGTCAGCGTATTTCCGTCCGGACTCAGCGTGTAGCGGTTCGCGAACTTCATCGCGTTGTCCTGAATCGTCGTGTCCGTGTTGATCACCAGCGCATCCCCGTCCCAATGCGCCGTACTCTTCGCGTCGCTGCCAAAGATTTGCCACGTCGACACCTTCTGCCCGTCGTCCACCAGGTCCATTTGGAATGCCAAGTCGCCCATCTCGTTCGTCTGTTTCACGGAAATCTTCACCGACGGTTCCTTGTGATCGATTACGGCCGTGCCGCTCGATGGCGCGGGCATCGGACCAAAATCGCTCTTCGACGGATCCATCACCCACGTGCCGCTGAAATTTGGCTTCCCCGATGTTGACGACGAAGAAGCTTGGCTCGTGGAACCAGACCCCGAACCCATCGAGGTTGAACCCGTCGATGAAGTCGAGCCGCTCATTCTGCCCGAAGTTCCCGAGCCCGCCATCGCGCCGCCAGCCGACGCATCCTGCTTCTCGAAAATGAACGTCCGCTGCGCCTCGCCCATCGGACTCTGGTAGTCCGAACTGATCGTCAGCACCTTGCCATCTGCCGACAGAGTGTAGTGGCTCACACCGGTCACCGGATCGCTTCCGTACGTCAACTTCTGGCTCACATCGAGCGTCGCACCGTTCCACACGGCGGAAATACTCTGGAGCGTGACTTCCGGATTCGGATGGGCGCCGGGCGCGTCTGGAGATATCGCCACTTCCCTGCCGTCGGTCGTGAATGTCTCGGTGTACTGCAGTTTGCCCGTTTCCGTCTCGGCGCTAACATTGATCTTAATGGTTTGGCCGCTCTGCTCGATCACATCGGTCTGGGCGCTCGGTCCCGGCACCGGACCGAATTCACTCTTGTCCACGTTCAGCTTCCACGTCCCGCTCAAATCTGTCTTTCCCTGGGCAAACCCAGTCGCCGCCACAGCCACAAACATCAACGCCCCGATCAGCACTTTCCGCAGCATGTTGCCTCCTTAAACGCCCCACTACCCGAAGATTCCAGTCCACTCCACACAAGCTCAATACGTCTGGGACCGCAATTTTATATCAGTACTCGGGGGCCGCGCTGGCTAATCGCACCCGCCATTTTTGGTGACGCCGACGCCTGTCCGCCATCTCGTTGGGCGGGTCCCGCCGGCTTTTTTTGAATTTCATCATTGCTACACAAAGACTCGCGTCTATAGACTTCGCGTCATGCTATTCATGGTCATTGAGACGTTCAAGGGCAACACTGCGGCTGTTGGTGAAAGATTCGCGCGTCATGGTCGTATGTTGCCCGACGGCGTCACCTATCACGCAAGCTGGGTCGAAATTAGCGGCAATCGATGTTTCCAAATAATGGAAGCACCGAATCGGGAACTTCTCGACACCTGGATTGAGCGCTGGCGCGATCTGGTCGACTTCGAGGTAATTCCGGTCCTGACCTCCGCCGACTTCTGGGCGGCAACGCGTCTCGAACAAACCGGCGCGACACCCTCTCCCCAAAATTAGAGCGATATACCTCGCTCCTCAAACATGGATCAAATTGAAGACGATCAGCGCCAGCGTGCTCGCGCCGACGATCAACCAGAGGATGAGGCCCTGCAGAAGCGGGCGCAGACCCACCTGCTTGAGCGTGGCTTTGTTCAGGCCGGTGCCGATAAGGAAGAGCGTCACCGTTAGGCCGATTTTGCCAAGATGATTCAGGACGCCGAAAGCCGGCCGGAAAGCGGGCAGCAGCGTATTGGCCAATGCCGCCAGGCAAAAGAAAAGGATGAACCAGGGCCACTGAATTCGCGCTTTGCTCTTCAGCGCGAAGGCGGTGACCACCGATAGCGGAACGATCCAGAGCGCGCGAGCGAGTTTGATGACGGTGCCGGTGGCGAGCGCGGTGGGACCATACTTGGCAGTGGCGCCGACCACGGAGCTCGTGTCGTGGATGGCTAGCGCCGACCACAGCCCGAACTGCGTCTGCGAAATGTGAAGGGCCGCGCCGATGAGGGGAAACAGGAACAGCGCCACCGAATTGAGAATGAAAATAGTCCCCAGCGAAACGGCCATTTCTTCCTCGCTGGCGTTGGCGATGGGGCCAACCGCGGCGATGGCGCTGCCGCCGCAAATGGCAGTGCCGGCGCTGATCAGGAACGACAATTTCCGTCCCACGAGAATCAGATAACCGAGCCCCAGACCCAGCAACATCGTGGCGGTGATACTCAGAGCGGTATAGGCGAAACCGGAGCGTCCGGCTCGAAGAACCTCGTGAAGATCCATGCCAAACCCCAGCGCCACGACGGAAGCCTTCAGAAGAAATGTGGCCAGGCGTTTGCTCTCCACATGAAACGGATGCGCCAGGGCGAGGCCGTAAACCAAACCTCCCAAAAGCGCGATGGGCGGCGAAACCAAACCGCTGGCCGCCAGAATCAGCGCCACGAAAAAAACAATTTTGCTCATGGATGGAGTTTCCCGGGAACGAAAGACGCCCGTCCGGGCAACAATCCTAACTGGCGACCCCGCCGAGGGCAAACGCCACGTGCGACTCGAATACCGTTTGTGATATCTTGAACGGTTTAGAAATGCGTGTTCGCGCGTAAAGCCTGCGTGAGTCCGCCGCAATCGCACCTCGGACGGGAGCGGTAGCCATGAAAAGTTCGTACAACGGCGTGGCGGTGCCTTCAAACGGCGCGCCCATCGACTATTCCGGCGGCGCCTTCCGCGTACCGGATCGGCCGATCATTCCGTTCATCGAAGGCGACGGCACTGGACGCGATATCTGGAAGGCTTCGCGACTCGTGTTCGACGCTGCCGTCGAGAAAGCCTACGGCGGAAAACGAAAGATCGCGTGGCTCGAAGTTTTCGCCGGCGAAAAAGCGTTTAACCAGTTCAAGGAGTGGCTGCCGCGGGACACCGTCGACTGCATTCGAGATTGCCGCGTCGCCATCAAAGGCCCGCTGACCACGCCCGTAGGCGGCGGCATCCGTTCCCTGAACGTCACGTTGCGCCAGGTGCTCGATCTGTACGCGTGCGTCCGCCCGGTCCGGTATTTCCAGGGCGTCCCATCGCCCGTCCGCAATCCCGAGCGCATGAACGTCGTCATCTTCCGAGAGAACACGGAAGACGTCTACGCCGGAATCGAGTGGAAATCCGGCACGCCGGAAGTGAAAAAACTCATCGACTTCCTGAATAACGAAATGCTCAAGGACACCAAGAAACGGATTCGCGAGGATTCCGGTATCGGCATCAAGCCGATGTCGCCGACAGGCACGAAGCGCCTCGTCCGCCGCGCCATTCAGCACGCGATTGACGACGCGCGCGGCGTGGTCACGCTCGTTCACAAAGGCAACATCCAGAAATTCACCGAAGGCGCTTTCCGCGACTGGGGCTACGAGCTTGCCACTCAGGAATTCCGCCCGCATGTGGTCACTGAGCGCGAGAGTTGGATCATCGACAACAAAGACAAAAACGCAAATCTCACCGTAGAACAGAATGCCGCGATGATCGAGCCGGGCCTGGAGCAAGCGACGCAGGAGTTTAAGAACGCCGTATACGGCGAAATAAAGCGCACGCTCGACTCGATCTACGCCACGCACGGAAACGGCCAATGGAAGAAGAAAATCCTCGTCAACGATCGCATCGCCGATTCCGTGTTTCAGCAAATCCTGTTGCGCGCGGATGAATACCAAGTCTTCGCGACGCCCAATTTGAATGGCGATTACCTGTCCGACGCATGCGCGGCGCAGGTTGGCGGCCTCGGCATGGCTCCCGGTGCAAACATCGGCGATGGCTTCGGCGTTTTCGAAGCCACGCACGGCACCGCGCCGAAATATGCCGACAAGGACGTGATCAACCCGAGCTCGGTGATGCTCTCCGGCGCGATGATGTTCGATTTCCTGGGGTGGAAGGAAGCTTCCAAGCTGATCGAAGACGGCATCGCGCGCACGATTCAGCAGAAACGCGTCACGTACGACCTGGAGCGCATGATGCCCGGCGCGAAGAAACTCAAGACCTCGGAATTTGCAGCGGCGATCATCGAAAACATGCAATCGGCCGTCGCCGCCGACTGAACATGTCCTCTCTCGGGCTTGGCCCACAACAATTTGTCATACCGAGTCCCCGCGCCTGCTGCGGGGTGAGGGATCTGCTTTTCGCCTTTTCCCCAAGGAGATCTGAATGCGCAAGAAAGTAACCGTAGTTGGCGGCGGCTTCGTCGGTTCCACCACGGCACAGCGAATTCACGACGCGGGCCTCGCGGACGTCGTGCTCACCGACATTCTCGACGGCGTTCCCGCCGGCAAAGCTCTCGACATGGCGGA
>Ga0073928_10007808_pt1 | contig 13693 bp, 9 predicted proteins | sample PaiPotPPA55metaG_FD_76969 | JGI IMG/M metagenome (GOLD analysis project Ga0073928, IMG submission 76969) | Iron sulfur acid spring bacterial and archeal communities from Banff, Canada, to study Microbial Dark Matter (Phase II) - Paint Pots PPA... ...
CGCGCTGATCCACGAAGCCTACTTGCACCTCGTGCAGCAAAAGATGCCGGACTTCGAGAGCCGCGCGCATTTCTTCGGCGTGGCGTCGCATATCATGCGGCAGATTCTGATCGCCAATGCGCGCCGCCGCTCGGCACAAAAGCGGGACGGGGGCCAGCGGGTCGCGATGGAGGACTTCCCGATGCCCGTTGCCCAGGCCGAGGAGATCATGGCCCTGGATGAAGTGCTCGACCGGCTGGCGGAGCAGGACGCGCGCAAGGCCAAGGTTATCGAGCTGAAGTACTTCGGTGGCATGACCCGCGAGGAGATCGCCGAAGCACTGGGCCTGACGTTGGCCACGGTGAAACACGATCTCTCGCTGGGCGAGGCTTGGCTGCGCCGAACGCTCGACCGGCAGGGCGCGCGCCGGCCGCTTTCGCCCAATTAAGCGTGGCATCATGCTGAGCGCGGAACAATGGTCCGAAGTCGAAAGGCTCTATGCGCGCGGCGCCGGCATGGCCCCCGATCAGCGCGCGGATTTCCTCGAGCGGGAGTGCCCGGATGAGAGTCTGCGTAGCGAAGTAGCCTCCCTCCTGGAGTATGCCGGCGAAAGGCTAGCCACCGGCGGAGCTATCGCTGCGATGGCGGATTCACTGGTCAACGGCTCGGCGGAACCTGTAGAGCAAGACTCGCTGATCGGAAGCTGGCTGGGTCCCTATCGCATCACCGGTTTTTTGGCCCGCGGCGGCATGGGCGCGGTCTACGAGGCCGTGCGCGAGGACGATCAGTTTCGGAAACGCGTGGCCATCAAGGTGATTCCACGGGTGCTGGCCGGTCCCGGCGCCGTGGCCCGCTTCCGCTCAGAACGCCAGATCCTGGCCAACCTCGAACATCCGAATATCGCCCGCTTGCTCGATGGCGGCACCAGCGACGGCATTCCCTATCTGGTGATGGAGTACGTCGAAGGCGTGCCGATCACCGATTACGTCCGCGCGAACATGCTCCCGGTCGCCGACTGCCTGCGCCTGATGCTCAGCGTTTGCGCCGCCGTGACCTATGCCCATCAGAACCTGGTGATCCATCGCGACCTGAAGCCCGCCAACATCCTGGTGACCGGGGGGGGGGTTGTGAAGCTGTTGGACTTCGGCATCGCCAAGCTGACCGATCCGTCGCAGTCCGATGCGACCCTCACCGCGCACGTGATGATGACTCCGGATTATGCCAGTCCCGAGCAGATCCAGGGCGCGCCTGTGACTACCGCGAGCGATGTCTACTCGCTGGGTGTCGTGCTGTATGAAGTGCTGACGGGTGAGCGGCCGTATCGCGCGGCCAGCGCCAGCCTGCGCGATCTCGAGCAAGCGGTCTGTAAGACGGAGGCGCGCAGGCCGAGCGCCCTCGGCAGTCTGCCGGCGCGCACCCGGCGGCGCCTGGCGGGCGATCTGGACAACATCGTCCTCAAAGCGCTGCAGAAGGAACCCGCGCGCCGCTACGGCTCGGTCGAACAACTGGCCGAGGATATCCGGCGGCATCTGGATGGCATGCCGGTGCAGGCGCGGGCGGACACCTGGTTGTATCGTGGGGGCAAATTCATAGGCCGCCATCGGACGGCGGCGGCGGCCGCCTTTCTGGTCGCGGCATCGCTGGTGATTGGCACGGTCATCGCCGCCTTCGAGGCGCGCTCCGCGCGTCAGCGGTTCGATCAGCTTCGGGAGTTTGCGCGCACCATGCTGGTGGATATGCATGGCCAGTTGGCGGATGTCCCGGGCGCGGCCAAGGCGCGCCAGGCGCTGGTCGGCTATGTCGATGACTACCTCAAACGCGTGGCCGCGCAACATGCCGGCGATGATGCCGCGCTGGCGGCCGAGTTCGCCACCACCTATCTGCGGCTGGGCGAAACGCAAGGCTCGACGCCGGAGGCCCTGGCCAGTTTCGAAAAAGGACAGCGCCTGCTGGAACAGAAGCGCGCGCATAGGTCGTTCGGCCCCGCCGACCAGCTCGTACTGGCACGCCTGGATATGCGCTCCGGTGTGGCGCTGGTGGATCTCGGGCGCACGCCGGCCGGCGTCGAGAACCTGACAGCGGCGATCCGCTTGGCGGACGCGGTGAGCAGGACGATAGGCTGGAACTCCGACGCGGAGTCGGTCAAGGCATTCGCCGAGATGACTCTGGGGCGTGTCTTTCGCGTGCAATATCGCCTGCCGGAGGCCGAACGGCACGCACGCACGGCCATTGCGGAGGGCGAGGAGATTTTGCGGCGCGGGTATGGAACCAAGGAGGCATACGAGGTTCTGACTATCGCGCGCAATCTCCTGGCAGGCACGTTGCGCCGGCAGGGTCACTGGAAAGAGGGCCTGGAAACCTATCAGAAGGTCCTGGCCGACGCCGAGAGCCGTGCCGGGGCGGATCCCGGCAGTGCCAGCCTACAACGCCAGCTTGGCCGCTCTCACGCCATAATGGCGGATATGGTGGTCCGCGCGCCGGACCATGACGAAAAGGAACTACTGCTGCATGTGCGAAGGTCCATCGCCATTGCGGAGCGTTTGGCCGCCGCCGATCCCTACGATAAGAGCGCCCAGACCGAGTTAGCCCAGGCCCTCTCCAGCGGCGCCGAGGCCTTGCAAGAACCTGCCGAATGGAACGAGGCCATGGGCTATCTGGGTCGCGCGTTGCCGATCCTCGAAAACCTCCTGAAAAGCGAGCCCGACAATGGCACGTTGCTGCTTTATACAGCCCTGACCGAGGCGGATTTAGGCACGTTTCTCGGCCAGAGGAATTCGCATCAGGAGGCCCTCCATTGGCTCCGCCGCGGCTTGTCCGATCTCAACAAACTGATGGCGCGCGATCGGGCGGTTACTCTCCACTTGCTGGAATATATCAAAGTCGAGCACTGGCTGGCGGAAGAGCTGGCGCGCGCGGGCCAAGCGGCCGAGGCGTTAGCCATCGCCAACGACGCGATCGAAAAATCCCGCCGGGTGGTGGGCGATCCCAGTTCCCCGCCGGAGACTTGGCTGGAAGTACCCCTGTCTTACGAGTCTCTGGCGGATGTCTGCCGTACCCTGGGGAAACGCGAGGAGGCCCGCCGCTGGTATCGCGTCTCGCTCAGCGAGTTTGACAAGATACGCGCCAAGGGCATGGATTTCCCGGATAGCTATTCGGAAATCGAGAAGGCTAGGAAGGGCGCGGGAATCTCTCCCGCGCCGGCTGCTCCCGCCCGCCTACCAAACCGAGAGCGTCAGCGACCGGTCTCCAACTAACCAAGTACCGTACATTACAAACCGAGACCTCTTGTTTTGCGGAGTTGGCAAACCTAAACTACGAAATCATGCCCAATCGACAGATTCGCTCTCTTCTCGCCGCAGGGATCAACGGCACGATGAGCGCCACGGTCCGAGCGGCCAGGTTGTCGCGCCGCTCAGACTGGGCCCCTGCGAACAAGCTTGCGCCTTCCGCCGCCGAAACGCCTATACTGGGGTCATGGCGTTTCACTTGACGGTGCCCTACACCCCAAAGGGCGATCAAGCCGCCGCGATTGACGAACTCGTGCGGGGAGTGCGCGACGGCGAGCAGCATCAGGTGCTGCTGGGCGTCACCGGCTCGGGCAAGACCTTCACCATGGCCAAGGTCATCGAGGCGATAAACCGGCCGGCGTTAGTCCTGGCGCACAACAAGACACTCGCGGCGCAGCTCTATCATGAGTTCAAATCTTTCTTTCCAGAAAATGCGGTCGAGTATTTCGTAAGTTATTACGATTATTATCAGCCGGAAGCTTATATTCCTTCGAGCGATGTCTATATCGAGAAGGAAGCTACTATCAACGACGAGCTGGATAAGCTGCGCCTCTCCGCCACCCGCTCGCTGTTCGAGCGCCGTGATTGCGTGATCGTCGCCAGCGTGAGTTGCATCTACGGCCTGGGCTCGCCCGAGGCTTATTACGGCATGCGGCTCATGCTCGAAAAGGGGCAGAAGATCTCGCGCAACCAGATCGTCTCGCGCCTGGTGGATATTCTCTACGAGCGCAACGACGTGGATTTCCGTCGCGGCACCTTCCGCGTGCGCGGCGATGTCATCGAGCTGTATCCCACGTATGACGATTATGCCTATCGCATCGAGCTGTGGGGCGATGAAATCGAGAGTCTCTCGCAGATCGATCCGCTGCTCGGCCAGGTGCGCCAGACTTATCTGCGCCTGCCCATTTATCCCAAAACGCACTATGTCATGTCCGAAGAGAGCAAGAATTCGGCCATGGCTTCGATTGCGACTGAGCTGGATTGGTGGCACAAGGAGATGGAGAAGCAGGGCAAGCTGATCGAAGCGCAGCGCCTTTGGCAGCGCACCATGTTCGATCTCGAAATGATCAAGGAAATCGGCTACTGCCACGGGATCGAGAATTATTCCCGGCACTTTTCCGGCCGCCTGCCGGGCGAAGCGCCGCCCACACTGCTCGATTACCTGCCGCACGATTCGCTGATCCTGGCCGACGAGAGCCATCAGTCCATCCCGCAGCTTCACGGCATGTATCACGGCGACCGCTCGCGCAAGGAGGTGCTGGTGGCGCACGGATTCCGGCTGCCCAGCGCGCTCGACAATCGCCCGCTCACCTTCGAGGAGTTCGAGCACCGCGTCAATCAGTTGATCTACGTCTCGGCCACGCCCGGCCCTTATGAACTCACAAAGACGGCGGGCGCGGTGGTCGAGCAGATCATTCGTCCGACGGGCTTGCTGGATCCGGAAGTGGAGGTGCGCCCGGTGAAGGGTCAGGTCGACGATCTGCTAGGCCAGATCCGCAAGCGCGTCGAGGCCAATCAGCGTGTGCTGGTGACCACGCTCACCAAACGCATGTCCGAAGATCTGGCCGAGTATTACTCCGAAGTGGGCGTGCGCTGCCGCTATCTGCATTCGGAAGTGAGCACGCTCGATCGCATCAAAATTCTTCGCGATTTGCGGCGTGGAGAGTTCGACGTGCTCATCGGCATCAACCTGTTGCGCGAAGGCTTGGATTTGCCGGAAGTATCGCTGGTGGCCATTCTGGACGCCGATAAAGAGGGCTTCCTACGATCCAGTGGCGCGCTGATCCAGACCATGGGGCGTGCGGCGCGGCACGTGGAAGGGCGCGCCATCCTGTATGCCGACGTCATGACTGACAGCATGCGCAGGGCCATCGACGAGACCACCCGCCGCCGCCGCACGCAGCAGGATTACAATGAACGCAACGGGATCACGCCGCAGTCGATCATCAAACCGATCGATATGAGCCTGGTGGCGATCGCCGAAGGCGATTACGTGACGGTGCCGCTCGAAGCCGAAGACGACCTCGGCGAAATGACGCCGGACCAGCAAGCGCGGTTGCTCGCGGAACTCGAGCAGCGCATGCGAGAAGCCGCACGCAAGTTCGAGTTCGAGAAAGCCGCGCAGCTTCGCGACAAGCTAAAATCTTTACGGGAGCGCTCGGTGGCCGGTATCGAAGTGGCAGCGAGCTAAGCGGGGATGTCCATTGGTTTATACGGCGCCGGGCCGGTCACGAAAACGTTTGTGGCGCGCCTGCCCAGGCTGGCAAAGCGACTGGGGCCGGTGGCTGCACCGGAGTTCCGGGTGGCCAGCCGCATCGTCAACGCCTTGGGCGCCGGGCACGCAGCTAAAGATCTCGCCGAATTCGACGCAGTTCACCTTATTCTGATCAGCGTGCCTGACGCTTTGCTGCGTGAGGCGGTCGGCCAACTGTGCGCCGCCAAAATCGCATGGCAGCAGAAGGTCGTGTTGTGCGACTCCGGTCTGGATAGCAGTCACCTGGCGCCGATGCGCGAGTTGGGTGCGGCAACCGGCTCGATGCAGCCTATTGAAGGGCTCGCCAACCAATATGTGGCGGAGGGTGACCGTGCCGCCGTGCGCGAAGCCAAGAGTCTGATCCGGCAGGTCGGCGGCAGCCTGCTCGAACTGGACAGCGCCCGCGTGGCTCATTATGCCGCGGCAATATCGCTAGCTTCCAGCCTGTTCACGCCGATGATCGGCGCTTGCATCGAATGTCTCAGTGTGGCGTCGGGGAATCGCCGCGAATCCGCGCGCGTCGCTGAGGATTTGTTGCTCAAGAGCGTGCGCGGATACAGCCACGCCGCGGGCAAGAGTTGGAACGGCGCGATGGCGCGCGGCGACCAAGACGCGGTACTGCGAGAATGGACCGCGCTGGCGGCCACCAATCCCGCCCTGGCGCGCTATTACCGCGATGCGGCGGTGTTCGCTTTGACTTGGTTTGACCGCCACCCGGATTTGCGGGAAGAATTACGGAAACTCTATTAGGGCGGCGCGCGAGTCACGGCCCGACCCGGTTTTTTTTATTTTCTATTTTCAATCACTTGCGGCCGGTGCAAGCTTCGTCCTGCTACAGCGGCGTGGCATTGTTATGGCATAAGGGGTGTCGCGGAAACGCGGCGCTCTTTTAGAAGCGCTTGGCGGGCGCTTCTATGTCGCAGCCGGGCCGCAGCCCGGTTGCTGGTGATGCTGGCCACCCGGTGCGCGCCGGGCCGCGCCAGGCTTCAGCGGGGGGTCGGGCGGCCTCCCCCTGATTCGCAATCACCCTGCGCGGCCCCCCTTTGCGTGGGGGGGGCCGCGCGGCGACTCTCGCGCAAGCTGGATTTCGGCCACCCCCACCAGCGCCCGACCGGGTCGTGCGATAATCCAAAAAGAAACGTCAGCCATGCAAATCACCCTGGATCTGCCGGAAGACATTGCCCAAGTGCTCGAATCCAACAACAAGGACTTGTCGCGCGCGGCACTGGAGGGCCTTGCCATAGAGGGCTATCGAACCGGCGCTCTAACGGCCGCGCAACTTCGCCGCATGCTTGGTTTCGACACGCGTATGCAGGTGGATGCGTTTCTCAAGGACCACGAAATATACGATTACACTGCGGCGGATTTCGGGCAGGATCGCGAGACGCTGAGGCGGCTCCAGCCACGATGTCCGTCGTAGCAGACACTTCCCCCATCAACTACCTGGTACTGATCGGGCGACAGAGCCTGCGGTGTTCGCAGAATTGACCCACGCCTGCCGCGCCCCGTGCGGTTCGCGAGTGGACGCGCGGACGCACTATGCCGCTAGACGGCCACTAACGGCACACCCGGAGCGATGCGCCCGAGATCCCCGGCGTCACTCGTGACGACGGCGCTTTCTCGTGCTGCGCTTTCGCGGCTGGCGAGAGAGCAGAGCATCGGCCCAGGCGCGCTCCTTCCTAGTCAGCGGCCCACCCGTTTCCTTAAGCGCTTCCTGCAACATGTCCTGCCAGCCGGCAGCGTCGAAGAGGGCCACTCTCACGGCATGCTTCACGAAAGCGGAAACGCTGGCAGCCTCTCCGGTGGACACCAGCGCGCGAATCTCTTCCACTTGGTCGTCCGGAATAGTAATGGTGATCTTGGTGATACAGCTCCGTTACGCCCCGTTGACGGCGCTGCGCAGCATCCCTGCCGCCCGCTCGATCTCCAGCTTGCGCATCTTGTACAGCAGCGCCTTGTAATCGATGCGCAGCAGCTTGGCCGCCTGCTTGCGATTCCAGCGTGAGGCATCCAACGCGCTCAGGATGGCTTCGGTTTCTGCTTTGCGCTTGGCCTCGTCCACCTTGTCGAAAATCGGGGAACCGGTGCTCGCGCTGGCTCCGTTGGGATGGATCGGGATCACGCCGTTGGACGTGGCAGGCTGTGTCCGTTCGCCGGATGGCGGCGCGCTCGACAGCGCGTTCAGGCGCCGGGTGCGCCCGGAGAGCAAATGCTGCGCCAGTTCTTCCGGGTCCTGCATGACCAGCAGCCGGCGCATTACGTTCTCCAACTCGCGCAGATTGCCAGGCCACTCATATTCGAGCAGCGCGTGGCGCAGCACCGGCGTGATCAACGAAGGGCCAGGGCCGTCCGTGCGATGCTTCTTAATGAAGAACTCCGCGGCTGCCACGATATCGGCTTTGCGCTCGCGCAGCGCGGGCACCCGCACACTGACCACGTTGAGCCGGTAGTATAGATCGGCGCGGAAGCGGCCGTCGTCGATAGCTTTCTGCAGATCGCAGTGCGTGGCAGCCATCACGCGCACGTCGAGCGGCACGCGATCCTTGGCGCCCAACCGCTCGCATTCCTTATCTTGCAGCACGTGGAGCAGCTTGGCTTGCAGCCGCACGTCCATGTCGCCGATTTCGTCGAGCAGGATCGTGCCGCCCTGGGCCATCTCGAACTTGCCGGGCTTGCTGGTGAACGCGCCGGTAAACGCCCCGCGCTCGTAACCGAACAGCTCGCTTTCCACCAGTTCGGCCGGCAGCGCGGCGCAATTCAATTTCAGGAACGGCTTGTTGGCGCGCGGCGATTGCGCGTGGATCTGCCGCGCGAGCACTTCTTTGCCGACGCCGGTCTCGCCTTCGATCAGCAGCGGCACATCCGACGCCGCCAGGCGCTTCCAGGTCGCGCGCTGGCCCTTCGCCATCCAGCTATCCGAAAAGCAGGCTTGGGATGCAGGCGGAGGTTCGTCGGGCACCCGGCAAGCTTCGCCGTCCAGCGCGTTGTCGATGGCCTTCTTGAGGTCCTCGTGGCTGATCGGCTTGGCTAGGAAATCCGTTGCGCCGGCTTTCATGGCCTGCACTACGTTGATCGTGCTGGCCGCGCCGGACAGCATGATCACCGGCTGGTCGCACCCGATGCTGCGCATTTCGCGCAGCGTCTCGAGGCCGTCGCGGCGTGGCATGAGTACATCCAGCAGCACCAGCGAAACGGCGCGGTTACTGTCCAGGCACTTGAGCGCTTCATCGCCATCCTCGGCCATCTCGACCGAGTATCCCAGGCAGCGCACCACCGTCTCGAAATACTGGCGGGCGTCGGGCTCATCTTCCACGATCAGGATTGTCTTGCCGAACACCATCCTCTACCTCGCCCCCACCGGTTCCGCCAACTCTGCGCCTTCAAGATCCGCGTCGAAGGGCGCCGCCGCCATTGGAGGTACGAAGGGCAACAGGAAGGTGAAGGTAACCCCCTGGCCGCCCGAGTCTGCGAAAATCTGGCCGCCATGCTCGTCCAGAATCCGTTTGCAAATGGCCAAGCCCAGCCCGCTGCCGGATCGGTCGCGGCCGCCGCCATACGACGTGTATTCCTGAAAGATGGTCCGCAGATGCTCGGGGTTCACGCCCATGCCGTTATCGGTTACCTCCATGCGGTACGCGTTGGGACGGCGGGAATTCGTGTACCGCCGCTCGGTCCAAACGCCATCCTGCGACACGGCCGCCGACCGCCGGTCCCAAAATGCGGGATATCCGCGGATGCGAATATAGCCGCCGCGCAGCGTGAATTTGCATGAATTCTCCAAGAGGTTGACCAGCAATTGCTCGATTTGCGCGGGGTCGAAATACAAGGCCTGCGCGGGAGCTTGCAAGGCGAGCTCGATGGAGATGCTCTTCTCGTCGGCAAAGGGCTTGACTTCGTGGACTGCCTGGCAGCAGCATTCCTGGATGTCGGCTTCCCGGATTTGCGAGCGCAATCCGACCCGCATACCGGCGCTCCATTGGAACAGCGCGGTTGCCAGCCGGCTGAGACGCCGGACGCTGTGCAGCGTCCGCTGCAGCACTTTCTGCTGGGTAGGGCTCAGCGGTCCGAGCTGTTCGCTCAACAGCAAGCCGCAATAGCCGTTGACCGCCGTGAGCGGCGTGCGGAAATCGTGCACCGCGCGCGCCAGGAAGTTCATGCGGTCCTGATCGTGCTGCTGCAAGCGCAGGCTGGTGGCCAGCAAACAGTCCAACAGAGCATCGCGATCCTGGCGCAGACTTCCGCCGGCATCCGCTTTGGCGCAAAGCGAGTCATGCAGGCTGGCAGTCTGTTCCAGAAAAGTCTTCAGCGTTTCGACTTGCACCGGCTTCAAGATCAGCGTGACAGCCGATAGCGGCGACGCCTCCAGGATCTCGGCGGCCTCGGCGCGGCTGATCACGAACATGTGTGACTGCGCGCGATGCCGTTCGAGCAAGTCGGGAGAGGGCGCACGTGTCCCCGAGTCCCAGATGTACAGGTCCGCCGCCGGCACTGGTTCGCCGGGAGACGCGGCCAGCAGATTCCAGTGCCTCGCTGGAAGGGCAGCCAGGGCTTCCCGGCATAACCGCGCCAGCGACTCATCGTAAGAAATCAGAGCGACATCCATGATAGGCCCGTCACTCAATTAAACGGTCATTCTAGGAGGGTGTCAATCCCTCCGTTCCCGTAACGAGTCTCAGGCGTTTCTCGGCCCTGCCTAAGAGATCCACTACGTCTTCCTAGTGCGGCGGTGGCGTCCCGAATTGGACGAAGTGCCGGCCAAAATACGATAAGTATCATCTCTTCAAATGGTTAGAAGGATCCGATACAAATCTAAACACTAGTACCAGGTGTCTTCCCAGGTATGAAATCGTCGTTAGAATAGTACGGAGCGTCCCATTGATTATGTCTTGAATAGTCACCAAGCTACAGGACTATTTCCAACCTGGTTCTAGGCCGGCAATTGTGTAATCGTGGATTTGGCAGCCGATACCGAAGCGGCCATCCTCCCGCGGGCTCACCCACACGACCTGGGCGTGGCAACGCAAGGCCTGGCCGCCGAGGGTTTCCGCCCGGCACGGCAGCTTGAGGACGCACTGGAGCCGCTCCCCGGCGGTCAGCGGCTGGTCCACCTCGCAGCAGAAGCCCTGGCTGCTGAGATTTTCTGTCACGGTGGAAAGGACCTGGGCGTTCTCGTGCTTCTGCAAAATGGAGATCGGCCAATGCAGCGGCACCCGCGGGTGGATGCGGCGCTCGTGATCGAGACGGTGCTCGTCTGATTGGTCTGCCATCTAATGGTGCCGTGCGCCGGACTCGGCCAGCAATCGCTTGGCGGACTGCGCTTCCGGCAAATCGGGCGCCACCTTTAGGGCGGCGTTCAACACTTGCTGGCCGCGCCGCACATCACCCAAGCGGGCGCAAGCCATGGCCAAGTGCACCTCATTGCGCGGCGAGGCATCCTGCGCCACCGCCAGTTCGAAATACGGGAGGGCCGAGTGGTAAATCCCCTTCTTGAAATAAGCCCAGCCTATGGTATCATCTACGTTCGCGTTGTGAGGCGCGATTTCTTTGGCCTTTTGTGCGAGCGCTAACGCTTCGTCAACGCCGCCGCGGTCCGCCAGCAGATAAGCCAGGTTATTGAGGATGAGCGGATTCCTGGGCTGAGCGTCGAGCGCCTTGCGCAGGTCGTTGATGGCGATATCGACATTGCCGGCCTGGCGCTCCACCATAGACAGCGCCAACAATGCTTCGGTGGACTTCGCGGTTAGCGGCGTGAGCCTCTGCCGCGCCGCGTCCAGCTTACCGTCCTTGGCGTCCAAGCGCGCCAACTCAACGGCTGCCGCGATCATGCTCGGATCGGCGGTGTACGCTGCTTGAAAGGCCGCCCGAGCCTCTTCCTGTTTGCCGCAGGCCGCCAGCGACTGGCCCAGGTTGAATTGCAAGACCGGCGAATTCGGCCGCCCCGTCAAATAGCTGCGAATCTTACCGCCCGCTTCGCACGGATTCGCGTACGTGGAAAGCAGCACCTGCAGAACGGGTTCATCTTCCGGCGTCTTTGCGAGGATCTCATCGAGCAGCACCCGCGCGCCCGGCATGTCTTTGGTGGTCACTTTAAGCTGGGCAGCTTGCAGCAGGAGGTCGCGCGTGCGAGCCCGCTTCAGGCCGGCGTCGATTCCCTGGCGCGCGGCGGCCAAATCGGGCAGCGCCAGGAAGGCCCAGTTGCGCGTCTCGACCACCGCCAGCGCGTCCTTTTGTCCCTCGTCGGGCGTCTCGTCCAGAACGTGCAAAGCATCTTGCGCGGCGCCCTGGCGGATGAGATTCTTTGCCAGATCAATGCGCGCCTCCAGCAGCCGCGGATTCAGGCGAAGCGCCTCATTCAATTCCCGCCGCTCGTTTTCAAGGCTGCCGCGCAGCCGGTAGATCACCGCCATATTGTGATGCGCCGGCGCTGAATCCGGATGGAAGCGCAGCACCATGGTCATATCATCCTGCGCCTGTTGCAGTTTGCCGCCGATGATGCGCAGATTGGCACGGTCGGTCAGCGCTTCGGTGTCGTTAGGGCCGGCTTTGAGCGCTTCAGCTAGCAGGCGCTCCGCCCGGTCGTATTTGCCGGCCCGCATGCAGGCATTCACGAGCAGACCGCGGATCTCGCGGTTGGACTTATCCGCGGCGTACAGCTTCTCCAATTCCGCGAGCGCCGCATCGGGGTGTCCGGTCAATTGGAGAAACGCGGCGTGAGATGCCTGGTATTGCTTGCCGGGGACCTGAGCGAGCCGCCGGTAGGAGGCGTCGGCGTCGTCAATGCGTCCCATGCGGAGTTGGAGCGCCGCCAGTGCGTTGAGAGCCTGACCGCTGGCTGGGTCCGCCTGAGTGGCTTTGAGAAGCTGCTGCTCCGCTTCCGGCAGGCGGTTCGAAGCAGCGTAGTAATCGGCCAAGGCGATCAACGGCGCAGCCGTTTTCGGGTCATTGGCCACGGCTTGCCGAAGTGCGGCTTCCGCGCCGCCTTGATCCTTGCGCGACAAGGCCAGCTTGGCCAGCGCCACCGACGCATCCAGATGCTTGGGGTCTTTTTCGAGCGCCGCACGAAAGCGCTGCTCGGCCCTTTCGGGATGCCCCAGCTTCCAGTCTGTAAAGCCCAGCGCAGTGATCGCCACCGCGTTTCCAGGCTGCGCCTCCACCACTCCCTCCAGACGCTTCTGGGCCTCCGCCAGAATCTCCGGATCGGTGCTGGTCAGCATGAGCTGGGCCAGGCTTAGCTGAGCCGCGTAGTGCTTTGGGCTCAACTCGGTCGCTTTGCGAAGCTGGGCGGCGCCGATGGCGACGTCGCCGGAGTCCACCAACGCCAGTCCCAATTGGTAGTGCGCCTCGGGATCATCCGGCATTACCTGAACCGCGGCGCGGAACTGCAGCAGCGCGCGGGAGTAGTCCTTATTGCGCAGCCTCTGCTTGCCATCTTCCAGGAAACGAGCTTCCTTGGCCTGCGGCGAGCGCGCGCATCCGCCGGCCAAGGCTGCTACTACAGCTAGAGCAATTAGTCCAAAGTGCTTTCTCAAAGTACCAATCATTTGAATCCCGCCGGCTACTTTTCCAGGTGCGAAGCACGGCGTAAGAGCCTACAGTGTCGCTTCATGCAACCTGACCTCTATTAGTCGCTTGACTGAGTAGCACCCCACCTTCCATCCGCTTGCGTTCAAATCCAACAGTCCGACAAAGCGGCACTCTTTACGATTTCTTTAGACTTCCGGAACCAGGCATAGGCCGGTCAGTACTTAGAACAAGGGACTTACGGAAAAAAGGGCATTGGTGCGCGAATTGCTTTGATCGGCCCGTATCCCGCTACCACTGTGGGGATCAGGAGGATACGCATGCAACATAAAGTGGCGCTTCTTTTTGGCTTTGTCATCTTGCTGGCTTTTGGTTCAACCGTTCAAGCCGGCGATTATGTTCTAACGGAATTGGGATCGGGCGGGCCGTCGATGTGGGGTCTGCTGGCTGGGCCTGTGGCGACGGACATCCACATGAACGGGCCGGGTGTATCGTCGGGCAACGCGGGCATTTCGGCAGGGACTCTGTCCCTGTCGCAATCGGTGAGTCCCGGCATCAACGGGAACGTATACCTGGCGACTGGCGCGACTGTTTCCAACCCCAGTTTGGTCTCGGGGAGTATCTTCACCGGGCAGGATGCAGTGGTGAACGC
>Ga0073928_10007810_pt1 | contig 13691 bp, 10 predicted proteins | sample PaiPotPPA55metaG_FD_76969 | JGI IMG/M metagenome (GOLD analysis project Ga0073928, IMG submission 76969) | Iron sulfur acid spring bacterial and archeal communities from Banff, Canada, to study Microbial Dark Matter (Phase II) - Paint Pots PPA... ...
CGCGTATTGGTAGCCTTTGCCGTAGCCGACATTTTTCATCAGGCCGGTGACCGCGTTGCGCAGGTGCAGAGGGACGGGATCGGCTTCGGTTTTGTGCACGTCTTCTATGACTTCGCCGTACCCGGTGTAGAGTGCGTTGGATTTAGGCGCGAGAGAAAGATATACGGCGGCTTGCGCGAGCGCCAGGTGTCCTTCGGGCGCGCCGAGAAAATCGAAAGCGTCTTTCGCGGCGAGCGTGATGGCGAGAGCGCCGGGCTCGGCGAGGCCGATATCTTCGCTGGCCATGCGCACCATGCGGCGCGCGAGATATAGCGGATCTTCTCCAGATTCGAGCATGCGCGCGAGCCAGTATAGCGCGCCATCAGGATCGGAATTGCGCACGGACTTGTGCAGCGCGGAGATTAAGTTGTAGTGCTCTTCGCCGGCTTTGTCGTAGCGCAGCAGCTTGCGCTGCAGGACATCTTCCAGCAATTCCGGAGTGATGGCGAGGGCACCATTGCGCTGACGGATGGCGCTGCGCGCGGCGAGCTCCAGCGTGTTGTACGCGGACCGCGCGTCTCCATTCGCATAAGACGCGATGCGAAAGAGAATCTCGTCGCTGACTTCGATGGTTTCGTTGCCCAGGCCGCGCTCTTTATCGGCGAGGGCGCGCCGCAGCAGATCGACGATTTGCGGCGTCGTCAGCGGGTCGAGAATATAAACTTTGGTGCGCGAGAGCAGAGGAGAGATCACCTCGAAGGACGGATTCTCCGTGGTGGCGCCGATAAAAGTTATGTGCCCAGCTTCGACGTGCGGAAGAAATGCGTCCTGCTGCGCTTTGTTAAAGCGGTGCACTTCGTCGACAAAGACGATCGTGCGCCCACCGGAACGCGCCTTGCGCTCCGCATCGGCCATAACTTCTTTGATTTCCTTGATGCCGGTGAGCACGGCGCTGAAGGGAATGAATTCGGAGCGCGTAAGCCGCGCAATCAATCGAGCCAACGTGGTCTTGCCGCAGCCCGGAGGTCCCCAGAAGAGCATCGAGCCGAGATCGTCATTTTCAATTTGCGTGCGCAGCGGCTTGCCGGGGCCGAGCAGTTTTTGCTGGCCGATAAATTCGTCGAGCGTGCGCGGACGCATGCGTTCCGCCAGCGGCTGATGCGCGAGCGGGACATCGGGCTCAATGGGCTGCGGCAAATTGGGGAAGAGGCTCATCTCAGTGACGCTCTGAAAAAGTTGCTAATCATCCCGTGAATGCCGCTGGTCATTTCCGTGAACATCACTGGTCGTCCCCCTGAACGTCACTGGGACAAGCTCGCGTCTCGCTGTCGAAAAGCGGTGTCACCGGCTTCCATTTTCCATTTTCAAGCCGAAACTTCCAGGACGTGATGTTTGCCGGACCTTCCTTGCACAAATAGTCTCGCGAGCGCAGATCCTTTGCGGAAACTCCCGAGGCGTCATAGAAAAACAAGCTCCCGTACGTTTGGCGATCGTACGGCGAGCTCGAGACGCTAACCTTGATTTCCAACTGACGCGCTTGGGCGAGCTTGTCGTAAACCGAGCGCCAGTTGCCACTGCCCCAGGTAATGCAGTCGGAATCAAAAATGTAGCAGTACAGATCGCTCTTCGTATTCTTTAGCGACACTTCGTCCGCGGAGCGCAAATCCGCGCGATCGTAGGTGAGCAGTGTGGCGATATCCTTGTCCAGTACGGCTTTGGAGATTTTTTCGCCCATCATGTAGAGATTTCTACCCGCCGTGCCGCGCGGAAGTGCATTGCTCGGTTTTGTTTGCTTTGCTTGGGGACGCAAGCCAGCAAGACTAACTCCACAAAAGATGTTCGCAGCAAATAACAACGCACCGAGAACGCACGCGCGATTATTTGCTCTTGCGCGGATTTTCATTTACTTGCCTCAGGCTTATTCGCCCGGGCTCTTTGCCGCGCAGCTTCGTAGAAGAGGACGGCGGCGGCTGCGGCGGCGTTGAGTGATTCGATGCCGCTCGACATTGGGATGCGGATGCGCGCGTCCGCGCTACGCTCAACTTCTTCGGGCAAGCCGGCGCCTTCGTTGCCGACAAGTAGCGCCACAGGCTCGCACCAATCCACTTCCCAGGGTGCGAGAAGCGTTGTACCGCCGTCAGCCGATTCGTGAACGCAGGACGCTAGCGTGCGGACGTTCGCGACGCGAAGCTGCGTCAGCAGAATCGGCAGCGACATTCCTGCGAGGACGGGGAGATGCAGCGCCGCGCCTGCCGAGGCGCGCAGTGCTTTCGGCGAGAACGGGCTGGCGGTGCCGCTCTGGCCCGAAGCCGCGGTGACGGCGCCAGTCGCGCCGAAAGCTGACGCGGTGCGCAGAATGGTGCCGACGTTGCCAGGATCTTGCACGCCGGCGAGCACAACCAGCAGCGGTGAGCACGCTGTGTCCGGCGTGCGAAGAAGATCGTCGAAAGAAGCCGCGCGCGGCTTCACCAGGGCGGCGACACCTTGCGGATGCTCGGTGTCGGCCACGCCTTCAAAGAGGCGATCCGTCGTGCGCAAAATCGGAATCGCAATTTCCGGGCGGTCGATCAGCGGAGCGAGGCGCTCGTGATGGCGCTCGCCGGTTTCGCTGAAAAGCACCGCCTCGATGGGGCAAGCGGAGCGCAAGGCTTCTTCCACGAGGCGCACGCCCTCGACGCCGACGAAGCCAGATTCCGTTGGCAATCCGCCGCGCAGGGCGAGACGAAATTCTTTGAGCCAGCGATTGTCGCGACTGGTGATCGCGGCGCTGGAGGCATTCGCGCGCGGACTGCGAGCGGCTTTGCTTGGGGTAGCCATCTAACGGCAGCGTAACAAATTTCGCAGCATTGGCGCTAATTTCGATTGTTTTGCGTCCCGACGAACTCAAAGCTCCGGCCACAGTCGGCGGCCGCTACAGGTGCCTCCACAAAATCCCGCCGCTGCTTATCTATATCACTTTGCGGCAAGAGTTTATTGCGCGGGATTGCGGGGGTGTGGTAGCGTCCAGCGGAATGGCGGCGCTCTTTGGCGCTGCGCGAATCGCGAACAGCCATTTGTCGCGCGTCCATTCTCGCGCCATGCCAGCACAGGGGCTGTCGCACAGTACGTTGCGGCTTCACTAGGGGCCAACATTGCCCGCAGAATTGTTGCGCGTGGATGCGCAATCTCCACAAAACGAAGTGCTGCGCTATGCAGCGCATTTTCTGACGCGCGGCTGTGTGGTTGGGATTCCCACCGACACGTTTTACGGACTGGCGGCGGACCCCTTTAATTTATCTGCTGTTGATGAAATTTATCGCGTGAAGGGAAGACCGGAGACGCGGGCGCTGCCGATTTTGGTGAATTCGCTCGAGCAGGCGCTGATGCTGTTGCGCGACCGCGAAGAAGAACCCGACGGGGTCCCGCGCGCGCCGAACAAATTCATGCGGTTGGCGCAAATGTTTTGGCCGGGTGGCCTGACACTAGTTATGGATGCGTCGAACCGCGTGCCGCTGAAGGTTACGGCAAACACGGGCAAGGTCGCGTTGCGCTGGCCGAAGAGCGCGCTGGTCGAGCAGTTGATCAACGAGTTTGCAGGGCCGATTACCGGGACGAGCGCGAATGTCTCGGGATTTCCGTCGTGTTCCGCCGCGGACCAGGTGATGAAGCAGTTGGGGAACCGGTTGCCGCTGGTGCTGGATGGCGGCGATACCGGGGCGGCGCTGCCCTCGACGATCATTGAACTCCGCGGAGAAGAATGGAAAGTGCTGCGCGAGGGGGCGATCCCGGTCAGTGAGATTGAGAAGGCTCTGCAGACGTAGCCCCCCCACCCCCCTCATTCTTGTAAAAGCGGATTCTAAAGGGTTTAGCGCCGCATTTTGCGTAAAAGCGGATTCTAAAGGCCTTAGCGCCAAGCAGGGCGAAGCCAGCAGTCATTAGCAGTCCGACAGACGGCGGTCACCGCTGCCAAGCTGACATTGTGGTGTGTTTTAGGAAAAGCCGCAGGGCTACGAAGACTCCGCCCTGCGCTACAGGTGCTAGCGAAAATGAAAACGCCTCCGAGCGGAGGCGTGCGCGCAGTTCTTTACAAGGGTAAGTATACCACTTCGTACCGATTTGTCAATGCGTTTATATTGGCCGCAGAATCAGTGATTTACGGCTACGGACGCCGGCGCGGGAAGAGTGGATAGGAAATCGAAGTCGGCCGTGGGGGAGAGCGGCGGATCGCCGAGGGTGCGGCGGTGGACGGAGACTACGTCGGTGAACCATAGAGGCAGGTAGGGGAGATCGTCGGCTAGGATTTTCTGAGCTTGGCTGCAGAGGGCCTTTCTTTTTTCGCGGGCCATTTCGGTACGGATTTGGTCGGTTAGCGCGTCGATGCGCGGGTTGCGGTAGTGTCCGCGGTTGGCGCCATCGGGCGGGAAGCGCTTGCTGGAGAAGGCGAACTCGAAGAAATCGGGGTCGCTGGTGGCGCCGACCCAGCGGAGAAGATTGATCTGGAAATTGCCTTTCAGCGCGTCGGAGAGGAGCGTGGCTTGTTCGAGGGGGCGGAGTTCGAGATCGATGCCGACGCGGCGCCACTGGTCTTGGAGAGCGGCGCCGATCAGGCGGTATTGCTCGTCGGTTGAGGTCTTGAGGGTGAGGTGAAGACGAACGCCGTCTTGCTGCCGAGGATAGCCGGCACGGTCGAGAAGCTGGCCAGCGCGAGCAACATTGAGCTTGTACTGGGTGACGCAAGATTCATAAGCCCAGTTAGTGGGCGGCAGAACTCCCGTGGCGATTTGGGCTTGGCCGTGGAGCAGGTAGCGGACGAGGGCCTCGCGGTCGGTGGCATAGGCGAGGGCCTGGCGCACCTCGCGGCGGGCGAGGATAGGGTCTTCAAGGTTGAGGCCAAGATAGGTGAGGTTAGCGCCAGGACCTTCTGTGACCGAAAGATCGGATTGCTTAGCCAAGACGGGGATCATGTCCGGGGCGAGCGAACTGAGTTCGAGGTCGGCGGAGCCTTTGCGGAGTTCCAGGGCGCGCACGATCGCATCCGGAACGATGCGAAAACGTACGCGCGTGATTTGCGGGACAGCGCCGAAGTATTCGGGGTTGCGTTCGACCGTGACCTCACTGTCCTGAAATTGGCTGACGAAGCGGAACGGGCCTGAGCCGATAGGATGGCGGGAGAAATCGGCGGGCGCGTTTGCGGGGACGATTCCGGTTGTGGAGCGGACCAGATTGACGGGGAAGGAGGCATAGGGCTCCTTCAAGTGGAAGATGACCGTGACGGGGTCTGGCGTGTCGATGGAAGCGACCAGGCGGAAGGCGCCGCGTTTGGGCGAGCGGTTGGCGGGGCTGAGGATGAAGTCGAAAGTAGATTTGACGTCGGCGGACGTGAGCGGGCGTCCATCTTGGAAACGGACGCCGGGATGGAGATGGAAAACGTAAGTGAGCGGATTGGGAATTTCCCAGGTATCGGCTAGATCGCCGTGAAGGTTCATCTGGGCGTCGCGTTGTACCAGGCCGCTGAAGAGGAGGCCGTCGATGCGTTGGGAGTAGGAATCGGTGGCGTAGCGGGGGTCGAGGTTGGTGGGATTGGATTCGATTAGGAAGGTGAGGGATGAGGGATCGCGGGAGGCTTGATGCGAGCAGCCAGCGAAAAACGAGGTAATGAAGCAAAGAAGTAAGGAGGCTACGAGTAGCGCAAAGGGCCTAGCGCTAGGACGCACCGAAGAGAGATTTCTATCTGCGCGGGCCGGCCACTTCGCAGGAAGCGAAGTGGCAAGACAAAGCCGGCCTGCTTCGTTCCGAGTGACGTGTGCGTGGGGATTAACGGGCCGGGGCATAAGCGAGTTTACCAAGTATGGCGGGGCGGCGCGCGCCAGTAGCGGAGCGCACGTTGCTGGGGCGCTGGTGAAATGTTTCGTAGGCCAGGAGAGCGAAGGCGAAGGCTTCTTTGGCGTCTTCGGGGACGCCGAGTTCGGTGGAGCGAAGAACCTCCATTCGGGGAAGTGCCGCTGCCAATTGGGCGATGAGCAAGGGATTGTGACTGCCGCCTCCGGAGATGATTAGTTGATGGATTTTGGTTTTGGGGAGGGCGAAGCGATTTAGGGCGTCGACTATCGATAGGGGGGTGAAGATGGTGGCGGCGCGGATCAGGTCATTGGGCTTGGCGCGGTGGCGGCGGCCTAGAGCTAGGATTTTGTCGAGGTAAGTGCGGCCGTAGTATTCGCGGCCGGTGGATTTAGGGGGCGCGAGTTTCAAGTATGGGTCACGCATCAGGTCATTGATTAACGGGGGAATGCTGCGGCCTTGCTGCGCCAGGCGCGCGTCTTTGTCGTAGCGCTGGCGGCCATGTGTGAAGTGCGCGACTAGGGCGTCGATCAGCATGTTGGCGGGGCCGGTGTCGAAGGCGAAAACTTGAGATGGCTTCGCGTTTGCGGGGATTACGGTGATGTTGGCGATGCCGCCGAGATTTAGGGAGATGCGGCCGAGTTTTGCGTGGCGGTAGAGAAGATAATCGGCGTAGGGGACTAGCGGAGCGCCTTGGCCGCCTTGGGCGATATCGGCGGGGCGGAAGTCGGCGACCGTGGTGATGCCGATGCGTGCGGCGATGATGCTGGCTTCACCGATTTGCAGCGTCGAGGCGGTCTTGCGGCCTAGATAGGGGACCGGCTTGCCTTGATGAAAGATGGTTTGGCCATGCGAGCCGATTAGGGCGATTTTTTTCGGCGTGACGCGAAAACGGCGGCAAGCGGTTAGCGCGGCTTCGGCGAATATTTCTCCTAGACGAAAATTTAGTTGGCTTAGATCTCCGGCGGAGATGGGTTGCTGCTCAGCCATGCGAAGGATTTCTTTGCGCAGCTTTGGCTGGAAGCTGATGGACGTGTGATTCAGCAGCTTAGCGTTTAGGTGCGGCGGGGCGTCAGAGATGCGCGCCAAAGCAACTTCGATTCCGTCGGCGGAAGTGCCGGACATTAGACCGAGGACGAGAGAGGATTTGGGAGGCATGTGAAGGCGAAAGAAGATTTCACCACAGAGGGCGCGGAGAGCACAGAGAAGAAACGCGGGCCGGGGGGAAAAAGATAACGTGTGCTCGAATTATCGAAGGCTGAGTGAATGGGGCGCAGCAGTGCTGCGCCCATACGAGGAACTTAGGTGATTTGTTTTTTTAGGTCGGCCAGGAGATTTAGGGCGTCGAGGGGCTTTAGTTGATCTAGGTCGGCGGCGCGGAGCTTTTCCAGGACGGCGCGATCGAGCGGGGTGAACAGGACTTCTTGCTGGCCGTTGCGGCGCGGGCTTGGCGGTTGCGACGGATCGATTTCGTCGGTTGCGCCCGGTGATAGCGTTTCGCTTAGTTGATGTTCGCTTTGTTCGTGGCGCTTTAGGACTTCGCGGGCGCGCTCGATTACGGCGCGGGGGAGGCCGGCGAGGCGGGCTACTTCAATGCCGTAGCTTTTGTCGGCGCTGCCGGGCTCTACGCGGCGGAGAAAAATTATTTCGTTGGGTGTTTCTTTTACTGAGACGTGAACGTTTTTCACGCTGGGCAAGAGTTCGGCTAGCTCAGTGAGTTCGTGGTAATGCGTGGCGAAGAGCGTGCGCGCGCGCGTGTGCTTTTGCAAATGCTCGACTACGGCCCAGGCGATGGAGAGGCCGTCGAACGTGGAGGTGCCGCGGCCGACTTCGTCGAGCAGGACGAGGCTGGCGGGCGTGGCGTGATTGAGAATAGCGGCGACTTCGCTCATTTCGACGAGGAACGTGGAGCGGCCGCGGGCGAGATTGTCGCTGGCGCCGATGCGCGTGAAAATGCGGTCGATGATGGGCAGCTTGGCCTGGCGCGCGGGAACGTAGCAGCCGACCTGCGCCATGAGAACGATCAGCGCGGCCTGGCGCAGATAGGTGGACTTGCCGCCCATGTTGGGACCGGTGATGAGCAGAAGCTGCTGGCGCACGGGCTCGAAGAATAAATCATTGGGAACAAAGCGCTCGCCACGCTGCCGAAGAAGCTCTTCGATGACGGGATGGCGGCCGGCGATGATGAGCAGTTCGCCGCTGGGATTGAACTCCGGCCGGGTGTAGCCGCGGTCGGTGGCTAGTTTCGCGAAGGCCGCGAGCACATCAAGTTGCGCGATGGCACAAGCGGTCTTGCGCAGGCGGGCGGCTTTCCCTGCGATACTCGAGCGCAAGTCGATGAAGAGCTGGCGCTCGATTTCGGAGATGCGCTCGTCGGCGGCGAGAATTTTGCGCTCGTACTCTTTCAGCTCGGGAGAGGTGAAGCGCTCGGCGTTGACGAGAGTTTGCTTGCGCTCGTAATCGTTTGGCGCGAGATGCAGGTTGGGCTTGGAAATTTCGATGTAGTAGCCGAAGACGTGATTGAAGCGGATTTTGAGGGACGCGATGTTGGTGCGCTTGCGTTCGCGCTCTTCCATGGAGGCGATGATTTGCTTGCTGTGCTGGCTGAGATTGCGCAGCTCATCGAGCTCGGCGTGAAAGCCGCTGCGAATGATGCCGGGATCGGTGGCGAGGGCGGGCGGCTCGTCGGCTAGAGCACCTTCAAGGAGTTCGCGGACATCGGCGAGCTCGTCGATATCGTCGTGGAGGCGGCGGAGCAGATCGCTGCCGCCGGCCGGCGGAGGCATTACGAAATTTTTAAGAACGGGAACTTGCGTGAGCGATTTGCGCAGGGCGAGAAGTTCGCGAGGCGTTGCGAGACCGAGGGTGATGCGGCTGGTCAGCCGCTCGAGATCGACAATGCCGCGCAGCTCTTTGCGGATTTCGCCGCGGACCACGGTTTGCTGCAGGAGATGCGCCACCGCGCCGAGGCGCGCTTCGATGGCGTCGCGGTCGATGAGCGGACGGAGAATCCAGGAGCGAAGGAGCCGAGCCGCCATGCCTGTTACCGTGGCATCGAGCGCGGCAATCAGCGTCGTGGGGCCGCTGCGCGAAGATTCTTCGGTGAAAATCGGATTGACCAGCTCGAGATTGCGGACGGAGACGGGGTCGAGGACGAGTGCGTCGTGCTGCTGATAGTAGCGAACGCGGTCGAGATGCCCTAGCGCTTCAAGCGCGGAACTCGCGTTGCCGTTCGTTCCATCACTAGGATCACTCCGGTGCGTCGCGTTTTCGCGGAGATAGTGGACGATCGCGCCCGCGGCGGCGATGGCTTGCGGGTGCGCGTCCAGGCCGAAGCCGGTGAGTTCCGCGACGCCGAATTGCTCGCGCAGGATGCGGTCAGCGTAATCGTATTGAAAAATCCAATCTTCGAGGCGCGATTCCACGCCGCCAGTGCCGTCGAGCAAGGAAGTTTTCGCGGTTTCGAAAAGCTGCTGCGGACGAGGCAGCAGCGTTTCGCGGGGATGAAGAAGCTGCAATTCGTCGCGGAGATCTTCGTCGGCGCTGGGACCGGAAAATTCCGTGGCTTGAAATTCGCCGGTGGAAAGATCGACGTAGGCGAGTCCTACCGGCGAGCCGGACGAATGCTTGGCGACGGCGGCGAGAAAATTGTTTTCGCGCGCGTCGAGGACGGCAACATCGGTGGCGGTGCCCGGCGTGATGACGCGCACTACTTCGCGACGGACGATTTTCTTGCCAGGCCCGGGCTGTTCCATCTGGTCGCAGATGGCGATTTTGAATCCGGCGCGGATGAGTTTGGCGACGTAGCCATCAGCCGCATGATAGGGGACGCCACACATCGGAATCGGCTGGCCTTTTTCGCGATTGCGCGAGGTGAGCGTGATTTGCAGCTCGCGCGAGGCGAGCATAGCGTCTTCGTAGAAAAGTTCGTAGAAATCGCCGAGACGGAACAGCAGCAGCGCGTGCGGGTAGCGCGATTTGATAGTGTGGTATTGCTGCATCAGGGGTGTGGTGGGATCAGACATTGGAGGGGAGTGAGTAGTGAGTAGTGGGTAGTGAGTAGTGCGGCAAGACCGAACCGCCCGCCGCACCGCTTTGGGTCGGTTCGCTTGGTTTCTTGAGCTTGATGACGTGATTTCCGTTTGGAGGGGCGGCACCTGAAACCATTTGTGGTTCAAAGCCTACCTTGCGTACCGTAATTGTATATTGAACTCCGCGCTCGTGGCTGATGTACGCGAAGACAAATCCGCCGGTTTCATTCGTTACCACGTGCCGAGACTTTACGAGATCTATCGCTTGATAGACTGGGCCATTCACTTCAAGAGTTACGCCTGCGCCCTGAAGCGGGGCATCGTCTTGTGTTTGTACGACGCCGGTCACGCTAAAAACGTAATCGGTGCTAATCCTTCGAGCTGTGCATCCGGGCAGACCAATCAATAAAACTATGAGAACTAAGGCTGGCGCAGCATGCTGCGCCCATAGAATGGAGGATTTGCGCGGCGCTCGCGTCATGACGTGATACCTAGTTGAGTTAGGAGAAAAGCGTAGTCCAGCGCGATTTCGCGGAGGTAATCGTAGCGGCCGGAGGCTCCGCCGTGGCCCGCGCCCATGTTGATTTTCAGCAACAGCGGATTCACGTCGGTCTTCAGCGTGCGCAACTTCGCGACGTATTTTGCCGGCTCCCAATACATGACTTGGCTGTCGTTCAGCGACGTTTTCACCAGCATGGTGGGATACGCTTTGCGCTCGAGGTTCGAGTACGGGTCATAGCTCTTCATATAGGCGTAGTCGGCCGCGGTTTGCGGATTACCCCACTCTTCGTATTCGCCAACGGTGAGCGGGAGAGACGCGTCCAGCATGGTGTTGATCACGTCAACGAAGGGAACGTGGCTGATCGCGATGCGGAAAAGATCGGGGCGCATGTTGGCGACGGCGCCCATCAGCAGACCGCCGGCGCTGCCGCCTTCGATGATGAGGCGATCCGGCGTTGTGTAGCGCAATGCCATGAGGCGTTCGGCCGACGCGATAAAGTCGGTGAAGGTGTTGCGCTTTTTGTGCATGCGGCCGGCGTCGTGCCATGGTTTGCCGAGTTCTCCCCCGCCACGTACGTGCGCGATGGCGTAAATCACCCCGCGATCGAGAAGGCTCAGCCGATTGGAGCTGAAGCTGACCGGAACGGAGATGCCATAGCTGCCGTAGCCGTAGAGCAGCAGCGGCGCCCTGGCATCGCGCGGCGTGTCGCGGCGATAAACGACCGACAAGGGAACGCGCGTGCCATCAGGCGCAGTCGCATGTAGCCGCTCGCTGACATATTGCGACGGATCATACCTGCCGAGGACCGGCTGCTGCTTGCGTAGGATCTGCTCGCCGCTGCGGAGGTCATAATCGAAGACGGAGCGCGGGGTGATGAAAGACTCGTATTGGAAACGAAAATAGTCGGTGACGAATTCGGGATTGGCGCCAGGCGATGCGTTGTAGACCGGCTCGGCGAACGCAATTCGCCGCGAGGAAGCAAGCATATCGGCTTTGCCACCGACGGGGCCGCTGTCGAGCGGCACGATACGCAAATAGGGAAGGCCGCCTTCGCGTTCGTAGAAAACGAGATGCGACGCGAATGCTTGCGCCGAAGCAAGCATCACGTCCGGGCGATTGGGAATGAATTCGCGCCAGGCATCGCGCCGCGGATCGGCGACGTCGGCGGTGACCAAGCGAAACGTGCGACCGCCAGAATTGGTGCGAATGTAGAGGACGCCGCCGGAGGAATCGCCAGTCCGGCCAGGATGGTGGTCGACGTAGTATTCGTGGTCGTCTTCCCGCGAAGCGATCAGGTGGAATGCCGCGCCCGGCTGACTTGCGGGAAGGAAGCGAACTTCGCTCGTTGTGTGGCTCGCGATAGTCAGCAGGAGAAAAGCGCCGCTGCGCGTGCGTTCGACATCAATCCGAAAACGCTCGTCAGGCTCTTCATAGAGCAGGGCGTCCGGCTCGCTCGAGCCGAGCACATGGCGGTACAGACGATACGATCGCTTGGTGATTTCGTCCTCGACAGTATAGAAAAGCGTGCAATTCTCCGCGGCCCAAGCGGCGCTCGTAACGCGCTCTATGCGCTCAGGCAGAGTCTGGCCAGTGCGTAGGTCCTTGATTTGGAGCGTGTACTGGCGGAACCCGGTGGTGTCGAGCGAATACGCGAGCAGGGAATTGTCGTCACTAACCGCGAAGGCGCCGAGGCTCAGAAACGAGTGGCCCGCCGCGAGCGCGTTTAGGTCCAGGAGCAATTCTTCCGGCGCGCCTTCCGCATCACGCTTGCGAAAGTGAAGCGGATACTGCTTTCCCTCCTCGGTGCGCGTGAAATACAGATAGCCGCGCAACCGGTAAGGAACCGAGAGGTCGGTTTGCAGGATGCGGCCCAACATCTCCTGATACAACTTTTCCTGAAAGCGCTCGGTATCGCGCAGGACCGCGTCGGCGTACGCGTTCTCGGCTTCGAGGTACGCGATGATCTCGGGATTTTTCTTGTCGCGGAGCCATGCGTAATTGTCGACCAGACGCTCGCCGTGGACGACATGTTGAACGGGCTGATGCCGCGCGACCGGGGGCTGCGGCGCGCCGGAGTTCGGCGAATCCGGCGTAAAGCTGGACGTAGCGACTTTGGCGTCTGCGTTCATGCGTCAGTGTGTTCGGTGCGCGCGGCGAGGTCGGGAGGCCGGGCGAAGTGAATCGTCTTCGTCCGGTATAGTAGCGGAAGTTGGCGGCGGCGAAAAGCGCAGGCCACCAGCGTGGCTGAGGAAGAATGGGGAAAGAACGCGAAATCAAGCTGCGGATTGACGATTTGCCGGCGCTGCGGCGGGCGTTGCGGAGGCTCGGTGCACGGGTGGTCAGGCCGCGCTTGCATGAGCGTAATGTTCTTTTCGACACGGCCGATGGCTCGCTGGCAAGTCGCGAGCAGTTGCTGCGCATTCGAACCGAGTCGCCGGTAGGCCGACGCCGGAAGGGCGGTCCGCGCTCCCTGGTCACGTTCAAACGCCCCCTCGTAGTCCGCGGATCGGGCAAGAAAGGCGAGCGGCACAAAGTCCGCGAGGAGATCGAAATGGAAATCTCCGATGCAAAGGCGCTCGCGATGATCTTCGAGGGATTGGGAATGCCAAGTTGGTTCCAATATGAAAAGTTCAGAACAACGTTCCGCTTACGCGCCTCGAATGCCTGGGCCAAGGGACTGCTGATCGAGCTGGACGAGACACCGATTGGCGTTTTTCTGGAGCTGGAAGGGCCGGCGAACGCGATCGATCGAGCCGCGATAGCTCTGGGCTGCGAAACAAGCGAGTACGTGCTCGCAAATTATGTGGTTCTTTACCGAGAGTATTGCCGAGACCGAGGAGAAGAGCCGGGCGATATGCTCTTCTCGAACACCGAGAACAAAAACCCGCGACGCTAGCTCCAAAAAACACAATTTTTTTCCTAAAACCTCATTCTTTTCTTGACAATACATTGGGCTAAGGCTTATCACTGCATTCGGAGTAAAAAGTTTTGGCGATGTGCATGCTTGGGAGTGAAGTCGAACCGCGGCCGAGTCAATTGGGGCGCAGCCGGAAAACGGTGAAGAGCGCACCAACACGCAAGATGCGGCTCCAAGTGAGCGCCGCACCTTACGCGGTCGGGTGGGGAGGGTTCGCGCCAGGCTAAAGGTAAGTCCATCTGTATCAGGTGCTTACCCGCGGCCGACCCTATACGGTACGCGGGTTTTTTATTGGCCGGCTCAGAGAAATACGGGCCGGTTGTGAGGAATGAGGCAGTGTTATGCAACTTTATGCTACGGAATTAGTGGGCGCCGAAGCCTACGATGCGCAGGGACATTTCGTCGGGCGCGTACGCGAATTCTTTATCGAGCCGGCGGACCAGCC
>Ga0073928_10007811_pt1 | contig 13690 bp, 10 predicted proteins | sample PaiPotPPA55metaG_FD_76969 | JGI IMG/M metagenome (GOLD analysis project Ga0073928, IMG submission 76969) | Iron sulfur acid spring bacterial and archeal communities from Banff, Canada, to study Microbial Dark Matter (Phase II) - Paint Pots PPA... ...
AACCACCGCAGCGTGCTCAAACGCCTGAGGAGAAGAGGAAGCAACAGGATGAACAGAAGCGACCGCAATAGTGTGAACGTGCTGCGATGCAGTCAGCGCACGGGGCGTCCGCCATCGGACGCCCTTTTTTTTGACTCTCCCCATTCGTTGTCTGGAATTGCCAGCGTTGCTGTCGTGAGCCCCTCACTTCGTCCGCGTATCGCTCGCGGCTTGTTCGGATCTGATCGGTACAATTAACCCTGTATGCTCTATGAAGGGAACGTCCGGCTAAATTACCAGCGGTGCGCTCTAACACTCGCGTTGAAGTTCGAGACGAAGGCCGCGGCATCGCTCAATTCGATCCTGCCAAGAGCTTGCCCATGAGGGCGGGGGTAGAAATCCAAGGCATGCAGGAGAGAGCCCGGCAACTGCAGGGGACATTTGAAATCAAATCCGGAGAAAGTGGGACGACAGTAATCGTCGTGCTGGCCAGTCGCTCGATCTCCGGAAGCGCAAAGAGCTGGAAAGCATAGCTCTCAATGCACACGGAACAAGTGATCCAGCAAGAAAAAGACTGCTGCACCCACGAAAACAAGTAGAGCCATTTTCATCGCAGGTTCCTTGTTGACTTCGGGAATCAAGTCGGAAGCCGCAACGTAGATCGTGACTCCCGCCGCCAATGGCAGCCCCGCGCCCACATGATGGCGGAATAAAGCCATAGTAAGAACCCCGGCGAGGGTTGAGCCACCCAGAACGACCGATGCTCCCCATGCCGTGCCGCGGCTGCGACCACTAGCCAGCATGACGGAACTTACCGTGAATCCTTCCGGAATCTTGTGCAGGAAAATCGCCAGAAAGATCAGCCATCCCAGCCAGTTCGAAACCAAAAATCCAGAGGCGATGGCGATGCCATCAAAGAATGTATGAATGATGAGTCCGAGCAGCACGGAATATCCCTTATGGGAGTGCATGAATTCGTCACGATGCGTTTCTTCGCCAAAGTGAAAGTGCGGCGTGACTGTATGCTCGAAGAAATGGATGATTAAATAACCCAGCAACACAAGAAATGCCGCGGACCTTCCGCGCAGTTCGAGGCTTTCCGGAACCATCTCGACGAGAGCCGTCGCCAGCATGAATCCCGCGCCCAGAGCGACGAAGTAGCGAAGGTAGCGCCGCTCCCAGTGCCGCTGCACGATGATCGCTCCGCCGAACACATTGGCCGCGGCCGCGGTCAGGCCAAGAACGACGCTGGTGAAGATCGGGCTCATGGGAAGACAGCCGGGATCATAGCAGTTTCAAGCACCAACCGCGCACCGGAGAGGCACTGAGACACGGACCTGGAATGGATTGAATTTCTCCGTGCCTCTGTGGTGGAAGCGGTCATCCCGAGTGCCGAATGTGCATCACGTCGCCATCCTGCACGATGTAGTCCTTGCCTTCGAGTCGCAGTGTGCCCTTTGCGCGGGCGTTGGCTTCTGAGCCCGCCTCCAGAAGCTGATCCCAACGGATGGTTTCTGCGCGGATGAAATGTTTTTCCAGATCCGAGTGGATGGCTCCAGCCCCTTCCTGAGCGCGTGTGTTGGCGGGAATCTGCCAGGCGCGGCATTCATCTTCACCTGCGGTGAAAAATGAAATCAGGCCCAGCAACTTGTAGGTCGTGCGGATGAGGCGTACGAGGCCGCTCTCTTGAAGACCATAGCTCGAGAGAAATTCGGCGGCATCGGCATCGCTCATCTCGGCGAGTTCGGCTTCAACCTTCCCACAGATGGCTGTGGCCGCCGCATTGGGACGGGCGGCAATCTCCGTAAGCTTGTATTTGCTCACCGCTTCTTCGAGTTCTTTGCCCAGTTCGCTGGACTCGCCGATGTTCAGCACATAGAAGATAGGTTTCTCGCTAAGAAACATGAAACCCCGGAGTCGCTTCTTGTCCTCCGGCGTCATCTCCATTTCGCGTAGTGGTTTCTCCGACCCGAGATGTGCGTTGGCCCGCTTGAGCAGTTCGAACTCTTTTTCGAGTTCTGGCGTCTTCATCTTCTTGAGATCCTTTTCCAGCCGTTCAAGGCGTTTTTCGATCTGGCCGAGATCGCTGACCATAAGGTCGAACTCAACATTCTTGATGTCGCGCAACGGAGCAATTTCCGCCACAAGCGGAACCGCTGGGTCTTCGAACACTCGGACGACATGGGCGAGCGCATCCACTTGCCGGAGGTGGCCGATGTAGGCGGTTTCCTTCAACGCGTCCTGGCCAATGGCGCCCACGTCAACGTATTCAACCGAGGTGTGAGTCAGCTTTTTGGGGTTGTAAAGTGCGGCCAGACGATCGAGTCGATCATCGGGAACTTTCGCAACTCCGATGTGCGCTTCGCGCGGGTTTGCATGGGCTTGCGCAGAAAGATGCGCTTTGGTCAGAATGCGAAACAGTGATGTCTTGCCTACCTGAGGCAGGCCAATAATGCCGGTTTTCATAAAAGGCTCTTAGTTTAGCGCTTGGCTTTTTAGCAGTGCTTTATTGCATTATGGACAGGGTTAACAGTGCTTTCAGCGAGTGTCGGATAACCTTTGAGGATAAACGATAAAACCGGAAATGCCCAAACGATCGTGGAGGGTCTAGTACTTCTCAGACGGAAAATTCAGCCGCAGACCGACACGGTACAAAACTGGTGGCCCGATGTTGAACAGTGATCCGCTGGCGGTGGGCGTATTCGCCACTTTGTAGCGCTCGTCCAGTATATTTTCGGCAGCGGCGAACACTTCGAGATTACGCGAAATGTTGCGCCCAATCTGCAAGTCCATTGTGTAGAAGCGGCCTAGCGGATACAGATTCTGGTCGTCATCGAACTGATTTCCAATAAAGCGTCCTTGCACGCTTAACAGGATGCGCGATGGATTCCAGTAGCGAGCTTCCCAGGTGAAGACATTTTGCGGTACCTGTGCCACTTTGTTTCCCAACAGAGAAACTGCCCCGGGAGGAACCGTATAGGCGACGACGGTCGCTGCCGTGAAATCGTACCCAGCGGAAATTTGAATGTCGCGGTTGAGGTGCACGACACCGTCAAATTCCACCCCGCGTGAGCGAATTCGCCCTAGATTCTCTTTCTGCCGCAGGACCGGGGAAGATGACGGGTCGGTCGTAACATTTTCGACCGGATCCACGATATCGCTCCAGAAAAATGTTCCGCGGAGGTCGAGCTTGTGTTGCAGCACGCTGACGTTGACTCCGGCCTCGGCTCCGGTCAGCCGTTCGGCGTTTAGAAATGGGTTGTTGAGGGTTAGAACATTTGCTAGACGGAAACTGCGGTATAACTCGTTCAGCGTTGGCGCGCGAAAAGCACGATACATGGATCCCGTGACGGAGACATTGCGGCCCAAAGAACGCAGAACCGAGAGGCGCGGGCTGAAAGCAAGGTCGCTTCGCGACGGGTACAACACGCTCGGAGACGTGCATGTGCCAAAAACCGGCGTACAGATCGAACTCGCGTTGAAATTGTTCCAGTCGTCGAACCGTCCGGCGAGAATGATTGTCCAACTGTTCCAGCGGATGAGATCTTCCCCGAACCATCCAAGGATGCGCTGCCGTCCCCCCGCAGCGTTGTTTCGCGTGTGCGTGCCCGACAAGAATAGTTGTTCGTCGCTCGCACCCATCACTTCCATCAGGTCCATCCCGGCGATCAGCGTCTGGTGCTTGCCGAGAAAGTGTGTCCACTGCGCAGCGCCTCCGACGACCTGTTCGGGCACATACTGGATATCGGTAAGCGATTCGCTGTTTCGATTGGCAGCGACCGACGAGAATCGCTGATCGTATCCCAGTACAAGACCATGGGCGCGAAACGTGAGGGAGTCAGCGCTGCCAAATTGCTGATCAAGCCCCACCGCGCCTTCGCCCATACGGGTGTCATTGGTCTGAACGGGCGTCCCATTGTTGCGGAATTCGGTGTAGAAACTACCGCGCGCGAACACCCGCCCCTTCTCTCCGAGCCTGTGACCGACGGTTAAGTCGACCGTCGCGTCCTCAGAGTTAGCCGGTGTATCCACGGTTCCACGCTGCGATGTTGGAACGATGATGTAGCCATCGGTGCGGAACATTTCCGAAGCGAGCGACAAGTCCCAGTGGCCGACACGAGTTCCAGTCCAGAAAGAAAGATCGGGCGTGCGCTCGTTGCCGTATGAAGTCTCAAGACTGAAAGCCGGCCGCTCCGGTTGGCGCGTTATGAACTGCACGACTCCACCAAGGGCGTCGCTCCCATAAAGGTTAGAAGCGCCGCCGCGGAATACCTCCACACTGGCGAGCGACGCTCGGGGCACGCGATCCCAGTAGACCCAGCCACCGAAGGCGTCGATCAGCGGAAGGCCATCTTCGAGCACCAGGGCGCGACTTGCGGCGGTCCCGCCCAGACCTCGCAGCGATACACCCTGATTCGAGGCATTGGCCGTACGGCTATCGGATCGACGAAAGAGAGAAAATCCGGGGACCTGTCGCAGCACGTCGTCGACACGCAAAGCCGGAGTTGCGGCCACATCTTTTCCACTAAGTAGAATCGTGCTGCCTGGAGTCTCCGAAAGACGCACCTCGGTACGCGCCGCCGAGACGGTTACCTGTTCGCTCGCCGCCCCTGGGTGCAACACAATTTCGAGACTAACCGAGGTAGCCGAACCTAGATTCCAGCTTTGGCGAACAGGGTTGAATCCTTCTCGGCTGATATCCACTGTTCCTGAGATCGACGGAACCGTAAGAAACAAGAAATGTCCGTCAGCACCCGTGTTGACTGCGGCCTGATATGAGCCTGAATTTAGAACGACGGATGCGTTTGCGATCACGGCCCCGCTTGGGTCGCGGACGCTGCCCTCGACCTGGGTTGTCTGCCCGGACAGACCGGGAAGAGTAACCGTCCAAAGGCAAACGGCCCAGATGAAGATCGTTTGTCGATTTTGCATCGAAGAGAGACGCACCGTCGAGTTGGACTTCCAGCCCTGTTCGGTCACCAAATCATAACAGGTAGGGCAAGGCATCCCGCCGGGCGGTCCCCGCCAAGTGTATGTGATTTTAATCACACGTCAGCGTGACACGCAAAACAGAGACCACATTCGGCCCGAAATAACCTCTACTCAAGTTCCCAGTGAGCGGTAAGGCCGGCCACTGGGAACTGGTTCAGACACGACTAGAGGTGACTAATGCTATCCAATCCCACGGCTACGTGGTATCACAGCAACCAATACATTGCACCGGCCGAGTGAGAACATTGTGGGGGCATCGGGCGCCGCGAGCGGTGGTGTATTACCTGCGATTCCGGTCGTCCAGTATGCCTGTGGAGTTGGGCTTGATTCTCAGAAACTAACGCTTGCGATCGGTTGATTCTCCACGCGCGGGGAGTGTCGTGGGAGAATAATCGATGTACCGGGACTTGCCTGAGTTCCTGGAGTTTCGTGGGCCTGCGACCCAGGTGGCTATCGGTCAGAGTCCTAGGCTGCGCTCAAATCGAGTGGATGATTCCCGCGCGGCCTTAGATGCCGCCGTTGCCTCTTCACGCAAATTTCAGGCATTCTCTTTAAAATTTATGTTGAATCGGAAGATTCTTCCGCAGCGCTAATATCTTTAGTGATTCCAGGAGATCGCCTTGGCTTCGGTTCTAAACTAGAAAGGCGTTAGCCTTAGGATTGCCAGTAACCATCCGATGAAACTACTGATCGTGGAAGACGAAACGCGCATGGCCGACCTTCTCCGCAAGGGCTTAACCGAGGAGGGGCACACGGCGACGTGCGCTTCGGACGGAGAAGAGGGACTGGCTCTGGCGAAGTCCTACGAGTTTGACGTCATCATTCTCGATGTGATGATGCCGAAGCTCAGTGGATACGACCTCGCCAAACGTCTGCGCGCGGAAAAAATTCGGACTCCCATTCTGATGTTGACCGCACGCGACTCTGTGCCTGACGTCGTTCGTGGACTTGATCTCGGTGCAGACGACTACATGACTAAACCGTTTTCCTTTGACGAACTGGTGGCTCGCCTGCGTGCAGTGAAGCGGCGAGCATTGATCGCGCAGGATACGAACCTGAAGGTTGCTGACCTGGTTCTCGATCCTGCCAGCCGGGAAGTTCTCCGCGGCGAGGAACGGGTCTCGCTTACGCGCACCGAATACAATCTGCTGGAACGCCTGATGTATCGGGCTGGCAAGGTGGTCTCCCGCCGCTCTCTCATCGAATCGGTGTGGGGTTTTGATCGCGAAATCGAGGAAAACACGCTCGACGCGTTCATGCGGCTTCTGCGCAACAAAGTCGATCCGCCGGGTCGCCCAAAGCTAATTCACACTGTGCGCGGTGTGGGGTACATGATTCGATCGGACGTGCAGTTATGAGAAGACTCTCGATCGGATTGCGGCTCACACTCTGGTACTTGGCGATTTTCGCGTTGGCTCAGTTAGTCTTCGGCGCGGGCATGTGGTTCATCCTGCGACACAATCTTTATGATCTGGTCGATGACGGCCTGGAGAGCCAACTCGACGACTTGAGAACGTTCCTGCGGGCGCAGAAGAAGGACGCTTCACTAGCAAAAGTACGGGAAGAAGTGAATGAGACCTACGCCATCCAACACCCCGGCGATTATTTGGAGATTTACGCGGAAGGTGGCGAACTAATTTATCGTTCCGGATTTCTACAGGCTCATGCGGGGCCACTGCTTCCCCCAGATCAAATCAAGAACGCCATCTTTGCTAGACGCCACATCGAAGGCCGGCCGTTCCGTTTTGCCTTTGAGAAGCTCAACGTCAACGGCCACCTTTACACCGTGGAAATGGGTGCCCGAGCCGACGACGCGGTGGAAACTCTCCATTTGTTCCGTGCCTATCTACTGATGTTTGCTCCGCTGCTATTGCTGGTGGCAGCTGGCGGCGGCTACTGGTTGAGCCGGCGAGCCCTGTCTCCCGTGGATGCGCTTGTGCGAACTGCCCGCCAGGTCAGCGGAACGAATATGAGCGGCCGGCTTCAGAAATTGGCGACCGGCGATGAACTGCAGCGCCTCTCGGACACGTTAAATGAAATGCTTGACCGGATTGAATCCGCATTCCGGCGAATCACCGAATTCACCGCCGACGCGTCGCACGAACTGCGGACACCGGTATCTCTCATCCGCACCGAGGCCGAGTTGGCCTTGCGCCGGTCCCGGGAAGAGGCAGAGTACAAAGAATCGCTGCGTCACATTCTGCTGGAAGCGGAACGCACGACTAAACTGATTGAAGAATTGTTGTCCTTGGCCCGCATCGACTCGGGCCGCGAGACGCTGCACTTAGAGCCCGTTGACTTGCGTGCGGCGCTGCAAACCGTCGTCGACGGCTGGCAGCATGTGGCCGCCATTCGCAGCTTGCAATTTTCAGCGAGCCTGGATGTCCCGGACTTGCTCGTGCTCGGAGATCAGACCTTGCTTCGAAGGCTGGTCGACATTTTGCTCGACAATGCTTTCAAATACAATTCCTCGCCTGGATCGGTGCATTTGTCGCTCGAACACAAAGGCGACCGCGCAGTGATCACGGTTCAGGATTCAGGCGTAGGAATCGCCGAGGAAGAGCAGAGCAAGATCTTCGAGCGCTTCTATCGAGTTGACAAGGCTCGGAGCCGGGCGCAGGGCGGTGTTGGGCTTGGTCTTGCAATTGCACAAGGGATCGTCACGCAGCAGCGTGGCTCGATCACCGTAGAAAGCCGTTCCGGCAATGGCGCCACGTTCCGCGTGGAACTGCCCCTGATCGCGACGCCCGTGAGACATCCGCTCCCCGCCTGACCATATGCAAAATTCGCAACGCTTGCCGTACAATGCAAAATCCACCAACCCTGAAATCCGTCAGCCAGCGCCTTCACCCACCGAGAAATTGGCTCCCCAGCGCCGCCGCCATCCCTTCCGCACCCGCACTAACCGATGGCTAGCCCTTTCCCCACTCAGCCGTTTTGTGTGAAACTTGGAAACCCAGAAAGCGAATCGAAGACGAGGTACGAATGACCACTTCTAAACTGGCCTTGATCGTCGTCTGTTCCACCCTGCTCCCCGCGGGCGCGCCCCTGCATTCCCAGGAATTGAACTCAACCTTCGCTCGCGATCCCGGCCAGCCCATCAATCAGCAATACACAGACCAGATTCGCAAGTACACCACCGATCCTTCCTTCATCTCTCCACTGGTCGACTACCTTCCGGCCTCGAAGACCGTCCCGACACCCGCCAAGGTGCTCGGCGACGTCTCCGGAGCGCCCGACATGCTTCCCTACGCCGAAGATGTGTACAAGTATTTCCGCCTGTTGGAGGCAAGTAGTCCAAGGGTGAAGGTCTTTACCATCGGCCACTCCGAGGAAGGACGAGAGATGATAGCCGCCGCCATCGCCGACCCCAACCTCCTCGCCGGAGCGAAAGAGAATGAGGCACACTTGGCCCAGCTTGCGGACCCGCGCGCTATCGACCTAGATGACGCCAAAGCTCGCCACATCATCGACCAATCCTGGCCCGTCTACTACATCACAGGTACAATCCACTCCCCCGAAACCGGCGCTCCCACGGCCCTGATGGAACTCGCCTATCGTTTAGCCGTCGACGATGCGCCCTATATCAAGTACATCCGCTCCCACATGATCGTGCTCATCACTCCCGTGGTCGAAGTCGATGGCCGCGACCGCATGGTCGATATTTACAAGTGGCATAAAGCTCATCCCGGCCAGGATTGGCCCCGCCTTCTTTACTGGGGACACTACGTCGCCCACGACAATAACCGCGACGCCATGGCAATGACTCTCAATCTGACCCGGAATGTCCTCGACACTTATCTTGCCTGGCATGCACAGGTGTTGCACGACTTGCACGAGTCGGTTCCTTTTCTCTATGACAATACAGTGGGTGACGGACCCTACAACGCATGGGTGGATCCCACCCTCGCTGACGAGTGGGCCGAACTCGGCTGGAATAACGTAGCCCAGATGAAGAACTTCGGAATGCCCGGAGTCTTCACCCACGGAGACTTCGACACTTGGAGTCCCGGCTACCTGATGTTTCTGGCAGGCATGCACAACGGCATTAGCCGGCTTTATGAAACCTTCGGCAACGGCGGCGCCGATACCGAGAAGCGCATTCTGCAGCCAGAAGATTACTCGCGTCCATGGTACCGTCAGAATCCTCCGCTGCCGGTGGTGACCTGGTCGCAGCGCGACAACAACAACTACGAAGAAACCGCTTTGCTCTCAACCATCTCCTATTTCTCGCGTAATACCCACCATTTCCTCGAGAACTACTATCTTAAAAGCAAGCGCGCGGTCGAGAAGCCGTCGCTGGAGGGACCGGCCGCCTATGTGATCCCGGTTAACCCAGCCGACGTGAATCGCCAGATTGAGTTGCTCAAGGTGTTGAAGCGCCAGCATGTCGAGGTGCAAGAGCTATCCGACACGGCCACTGCCACCCTCCCCTTTGAAAAGCGCGGAGACAAGCCGAAGCAGGAAACCTTTGCCGCCGGCAGCATCGTCGTCCGTATGGATCAGCCCTACTCCCGCGTCGCCGATGCGCTGCTCGACCGGCAGTTCTGGGCCGCCGGGGACCCGCAGAAGCATCCCTACGACGACACCGGATGGTCCTTCACCCATCTCTTCAATCTGAAGGTCTTCCGTGTCCTCGATCCTGCGATCCTCAAGTCGAAGATGACCCCGCTTGACGACCCAGCAAGTCTCGCCGGCAAGGTCTCCGGCTCCGGCAGTGTGCTTGCAGTGGCCAACAGCGGCCAGGTTTCGCTCCTGCCATTGGTTTACAAACTCAAGGGCGGAACCATCCAGGTTGCGGAGAAGTCTTTCGAAGCCGACGGCAAGCACTTCCCGGCCGGTTCGCTGCTCATCACCGGCGCTCCCGATAACCGCATCACGGAATTTCTGCACGATCTTTCCCTCGATGCGTCGCGACTCAGCGCAGTTCCTTCCGAGCCGGTCCACACGGTCACTGCTCCGCGCATAGCTTTTATGCACACATGGCTTGGCACCCAGACGGAGGGCTGGTGGCGCTACGCATTCGATACCGCGGGTGTGCCATTCGATTACATCAGCACGCAGACAGTAGCCAACCAAGACGACCTCCGCGCCAAGTACGACGTAATCGTCTTTGCTCCCGTCGGCCGTTCTTCCCCGCTTGAAATTCTCAATGGCATCCCCATGTGGAACAATGCGATGCCGTGGCAGAAATCGGAGTTAACTCCGAACCTTGGCGCGCTCGACACCAGCTCTGACATACGCCCGGGCCTGGGTTATGAAGGCCTCGGTCATTTGAAGAAGTTTGTTGAGCAAGGTGGCCTCCTCATCACCTGCGAAGACACGGCTGAGTTTGCCATCGACACGGGTCTTGCGCCCGGAGTCAGCGTCGCTCCCCGCGGCGACGCCCGTGTCGTCGGCACGGTGCTCAACACGATCTTCGTCGCCCCCGACAATCCGATCGCTTTCGGCTACGGACCCGGGGTCCCCGTCATCAGCGCCAACGGGATGGCCTTCAACGTCAGCAATACGGTCGGCCGCCCGGGGGGCCGCGTTTTAATGGATCCCCTGACGGATCCGTTGGATCCTTACGCCAAACGGGCAACCGGCCGCGGCTCGGTTGATGACAGCGATGAGCCGCAGGGTAGAAAGATCGTCGAGCCCGAGCCGCTCGTAAAGCAGCAGCCATGGGAGCCGAAGCATTTAAATGAGGAACAGATGCGCAACAACCCGCAGGTGATTCCGGTTCAGAACCGGCCGGATGTGATCTTGCGCTTCTCCGATGCCAAAAATCTTTTGCTCGACGGCCTGCTCGATAAGGCTGCGTCGATTGCTGAACATGCTGTAGTGGTAAACGCTCATCTGGGAAAAGGAAACGTGCTGCTGTTCGGCAACAATCCGGTCTATCGCGGCGAGACTGTTGGCACCTACCCGCTAGTGTTCAATGCGATCCTCAACTTCCAGCACCTCGCCCACGATTCCGCACCGGCAGACCAGCATTGACCTAACTTGCAGAATTCCCGGCCATACCATCGGGCGGCGGTTTGGAGTGCCGGGGCTGGCAATCAGCTTCTGAGAAGTTGCTCGGGGATTCCGGTGGAATCACGCATGCCTCGATTCCGGATCGGTACCCATGAGCGGGGTTCCTGAGAAGCGATGACCGGACGGTCAGCGACTCAGACACTGTTCCATGATCGTCTTTTCTGTACTCTCTCTGATGCGTACATCCTCATGGCACAAAACCTGTAGATTCCGGCACAGCGTCAGAGCATTTTGCACGGAGCTAAGTGGCGTGCTCTCAACGCCGCTAGGGCAGGGCGGACCCGCGCGACATGAGGCGGAGTTCGGCAGTAGTCTCGGGGCAGCTTCGCAGGAAAAGCCGTTAACCAGCCAATCGACTTGTCTTTTCAATCGCTTCGCTTCTCTTTTTGGTGAAGTAACGATTGGCCGGTTAACGGAACAAAATCCCCCCGAGGTAAAGCTTGCTTCAGAGAGTCCGGGCGCTAGCATTGAGATCGCGCTTGCGTTTGCCTTGGGCGGGCGATACGACGCGTGCCGAATCGGCAGCTCGAGACTTAGAGAGACGCCTTCCGCAGGACACGCAAATCCAATCACTCTGGGTGCCAGCGATTCATGCGCAATTGGCACTAGATAAAAAAAATCCCTCTTCCGCACCGAAGGTACCGCAGGGCCGATCCGCCGATCGAGTTGGGGCAAGTTTCCTTCGTCAACAACATTTCCTGCCTCTATCCGACGTACATACGCGGAGAGGCATACCTCCCATCGGGTCAAGGCAGTGCGGCCGCTGCCGAGTTTTAGAAAATTCTCGACTACAGCGGCATCGTTTGGAACTGCTGGACGGGAGCGTTGGCGCATCTGGGTGTAGCTCGTGCCAACGCCTTGCAGTCCAGAACCGCGCAGGGCGCCGATGCCGATGCTGCCTGCGTCCGTGCCCTCGCTGCCTACAAAGATTTCCTCACCCTCTGGAAAGACGCCGACCCCGCCATCCCTATCGTGAAGCATGCCAAGGCCGAATACGCACGGTTGGAATGAGATCATTCAGGCTTCCCAAACGAGACTGTTGGCTCGAAATTTGTACAGAAAGCGCCGCCATGGGCCCTAGAGGGTTCCGGTTAGGCGGAAAATTATGAAAGATGGGGCCAGCTCACCGCATGCGGTCCGAGAAGGGGATTCCGGGGCGAGCACGGAAGAGACAGATCGGTGTCATTTGTAAGAGCTGATCTGAGTTCCGCCAATTCAGCCATTTATGAGATGAGTTCTAGTTTCTTTGACCTTTTTTTGGGATGAAATCTACAGCGGCTCTCGCACATGATTTTCGGAGCGTCTAGCCAAAGGGTCTCGACTGGCGATTTCGATCCGCGGTAATTATCGCCGTCTCTGGTTTACTGCTGATCTAGCGCCTCTTTCTTGACCGAAACTGGCCGCCGGTACGTGTCCGCGCAGGGCCAAGGAGGCATAACCTCTACGCCGTTTGCGGCTTCTTTCGGAAGACAGGCCAGGCATCGTACAAGTAGAGGCCGAAGGGAATCCACCAAATCAGGTCGTTAGTCAGACAAAGAATTCCTGTCCGAACCGGCCAGATCCCGCTCCAAATGAGGTGCGCGAGGCCGACGGGACCGAAGACCTTTCCCGCAAGACCGACCGCTGCGATCATCCAGCCTCTTTCGGGTGCACGTGCCACCTCAAGATACAGAACACCGTACAAACCTAGGACCATGCCGAGGCAGGCAAAAATCTGTGGATAGTTCTCATGCGGCATCCGCGCAAAACGGACCAGCCACTGCGGATCAATCACCGCATAGAGGCCCCATAGGATGTTGTAAAGGCCAGCCGCCAGGAAGACGACACGGTGGAAACGCCGACGCGCAATCATGGGCGCCCATCGCGGGGGGAATGCGGTAGAGTCCACGGCCAACTTCCGCCGGGCAAGCCTAGAGACGCGTATAGATCGCGCATCCCTGAAAGGAGGACCCCCAGCGCCATTCCGGTGAGACACCATCGGAGCATCGGCGTGATATTCGCGGAAGTCCACTGTAGGGCGGTCGGCCGCGCTCCCCACTCTCGCATCGTGGGATACAGGTTGGCCAGCATCGCGCCATAGACAATACCCATGCCCGCGTGGGTGAGCCGTTCACCGCCGTACACGTCTCCCAGGGGCTTGCGGACCGAAATCTCAACGATAAAATCCGCCATGGTCAAGATGATCTCTGAAACCAGTACGGTTGCCAAAGCGATGGTCCATAGACCTTGCCAAGCGAACCACGGCAGCGTGGCGAAGATTACCGCATAGAGAGCGTCACGCGCGGCATGTAACCTCAGTTCCGACGCCGCTTGGAGTCCCAAGCCAGGAAGGCGCGCTCTCCACTCGTGATAGTAAGCCGTATCGAATGCTCCAATCACACCCTGCAGGGCCAACAGCCATAGAACCACAGCCATGGGTTAAACCTGTTCTCGCCTCAGCTTGCCCTCGTAGGAAAACAGCAAACCCGCAAGTGGGGCGGATACTTCCACTAGAACACGAGTTTCCATCTCGCTCGCTCCGGCCGTCTCCCGTGCGGAAACATGCGGAGACGCCCACCTTGGCAGGGGAATCTCTGGAAAAAAAGGCAGTGCAAAACGCAGAATCACCCCGACCTGCCGATAATGTATCGTATGATCCGCAAAGCTCAAGCGGAATCGGAACTCGATTGGGCCAAATCGTTCAGCCAGTAAACCACTC
>Ga0073928_10007812_pt1 | contig 13689 bp, 12 predicted proteins | sample PaiPotPPA55metaG_FD_76969 | JGI IMG/M metagenome (GOLD analysis project Ga0073928, IMG submission 76969) | Iron sulfur acid spring bacterial and archeal communities from Banff, Canada, to study Microbial Dark Matter (Phase II) - Paint Pots PPA... ...
ACCTTGTAGTCGCGCATCGCCCCGCCGCCCGCGGCCAGGATCGACATGGCTTTGGCGGTGTCCATCGGCGAGCCGCCGCCGAAGCCGATCAGGCAGTCGAAGTCGCCGTCCCGCATCCGCGCCACGCCGGCCTCGACCATGGTGTCGACCGGGTCCGGCACGGTGTCGCTGAACACCTCGGCGTCGATGCCCGCGGCGGCCAGCGGGTCGAGGCAGCGCCGCATCATCCCGGAGCCGGCCATGAAGGGATCGCTGACGATGAGCGGCCGGCGCAGGCCGAATTTCTCCAGCACGCTCGGCACCTGCGCGACGACGCCGCCGCCCACGAGAACGAGACGCGGCGAGACGATGCTGCGGATCATGCTTGCCTCCCTCGGCTCTCGTACCGATGCACGTCTACTCCGAAAACTCAATCAACCAGCCGAGAATGTCGTCATTGCGAGCCGCGAGTGAAGCGTGGCGGCGAAGTAATCCAGGGATGCCGCGTGGGGCCGTCCACATATGGATTGCTTCGTCGCTGCGCTCCTCGCAATGACGAGTTGGGGGCCGTTGCGATCCCATCGCCTGCCGACCCGATGCGCGCCCGCAACTCGGCACGCTGGACGGCCCAAGATGCTTTCGCGTCGCCATCGGAGATCCACTCGGCGTTCGGATCGTCGGCCTCGCGCAAAGCTTGCTCCACCTCGCCACGGAACCAAGCGTCATGCATGGCGGTCTCATTGGCGATCGCTATGCCAGCGTCGCAGAACCCCCGCGCGTGCTCTCACGAGCGGTAATCGGGCTTGTCGTGCTCGATCAGCGTCAGCGCCGCGTTCCAGGCCATCTCGCAGTGCTCCAGGAGCTCCGGCCGCTGAAACTGCGCCGCGGCGTGCCGGCGCACCTCCTCGGAGGGAAACACCAGTTCGGCGCCACCGGAAAGCGCCGCCACCTGCGCCTGGCAGGAGCGCTCGAGGTAGTAGATCTCGTGGAACGCCTCGGGGATGGTGCGCCCGCAGGCAAGCAGGCCGTGGTTGCGCAGGATCATCGACTTGTGCTGGCCGAGGTCGCGCACCAGCCGCTCGCGCTCGTTCAGATCGAACGCAATGCCCTCGTAGTCATGGTAGCCGAGATGGCCGTGGAACTTCAGCGCCTGCTGGCTGATGGGCAGCAAGCCCTGCTTCTGCGCCGAAACGGCGATGCCGGCGGCGGTGTGCGTATGCACGACGCACATCAGGTCGGGCCGGGCCATGTGCACCGCCGAGTGGATGGTGAAGCCGGCGGCGTTCACGCCGCGGCTCTTGCCGTCATGCTCGATGACGTTGCCCTCGAAATCGACCTCGACCAGCTCGGAGGCGCGAATCTCGTGGAACAGCACGCCGTACGGGTTGATCAGGAAGTGGTGCTCGGGGCCGGGCAGGCGGGTGCTGATGTGGGTGTAGATCAGGTCGGTCATCCTGAGGTTGGCGACCAGGTGGTAGAGCGCGGCGAGGTCGCAGCGAATCTTCCATTCCTGCTCGCTTACCGGGCCGAGCGTGGCCGGGCGGCTGGCGATGTTCATTTCTGCATCTCCTGGGATTTGGACGGAATCTCCGCCCGGCCTTGCGGCAGCGTCAAGCCGGCCCCCCCGCATGCCGGCTGGGTTCTCAGCGGGGTGCCATGCGGAGCGCGCCGTCGAGCCGGATGGTCTCCCCGTTCAGCATCGGGTTCTCGATGATGCCGAGCGCGAGCTGCGCGAACTCCGCTGGCCGGCCGAGCCGCGCCGGGTGCGGCACCGAACGGCCGAGCGAGGCGCGGATCTCCTCGTTCAGCCGCGCGAGCAGCGGGGTGTCGAAGATGCCGGGCGCGATGGTGCAGACGCGGATCAGGCGGCTCGCCAGGTCGCGCGCGGCCACCAGTGTCATGCCGACCACGCCGGCTTTCGACGCCGAATACGGCATCTGCCCGATCTGCCCTTCATAGGCGGCGATCGACGCTGTCATGATGACGACGCCGCGCTCCTCCCCGAGCGGTTCCGCCTTGGCGATGCGCGCGGCGGCGAGGCGCAGCACGTTGAAACTGCCGGTGAGGTTGAGCCGGGTGATCGACTCGAAAGTTTCGAGCGAGCCCGGGCTGCCGTCCCGCTCCACGACGCGCACCGCGGCGCCGCGCCCGGCGCAGTGCACGACGGCGCGCAGCGGTCCGTCCTGGGCGGCGGCATCGAGCACGGCTTCCATCTCCGCCGTCGCCGTCACGTCGGCGGGGACGAAGCGAGCGCCCGTTTCCCGCGCCACCGCCTCGCCCGCCGAAGTCGGCAGATCGCAGAACGTCACGCGCGCGCCGCGTTCACGGAGGAGTGCCACCGTGGCGCGGCCGAGGCCCGAGGCGCCGCCGGTGACCAGGGCCGAGGCGTCGTTGATCTGCATTGGCTCAGACCCGCTCAATGACGGTGGCGTTCGCCATGCCGCCGGCCTCGCACATGGTCTGCAAGCCGTAGCGGCCGCCGCCGCGCTCCAGCGCGTTCAGCATAGTGACCATGAGTCGCGCGCCCGATGCCCCGAGCGGGTGGCCGAGCGCGATCGCTCCCCCGCACGGGTTCAACCGCTCGTCATCCGCGCCGATCGCCTTCCGCCAGGCGAGCGGCACCGGCGCGAAGGCCTCGTTGACCTCGAAATGGTCGATCGCGTCGAGATCGAGCCCGGCCTTCCGGAGCACGCGGCGGGTTGCCGGGATCGGTGCCGTCAGCATGGCGATCGGGTCGTCGCCGATCACGTCGAAGCCGGCGAAGCGGGCGCGCGGGGTGCGGCCGAGGCGCGCGGCGGCGGCCTCGCTCATCAGCAAGAGCGCGGCGGCTCCATCGGTGATCTGCGAAGAGTTGCCGGCGTGGATCGACCAGCGGATCTCCGGGAAGCGGCGCGCCATCGTATCGTCGACGAAGGCGGGCTTGAGCTGCGCGAGCGCCTTGGGCGTGGTATCCGGCCGGATCGTCTCGTCGGCCTCGATGAGGGCATTGTCGGTCGTGACCGGAACGATCTCGCGCGCGAAATGCCCCGCCTCCCGCGCCGACGCGGCCCGCTGGTGCGAGCGGGCGGCGTAGGCGCCGAGCGCCTCGCGGTCCCGGCCGAAGCGCGCCGCCACGAGTTCCGCCGCGATCCCCTGGCTCACCTGCCCCGGCGCGTAGCGCTCGCGATACCCGGGGCCGAACGGATCCCGGTCCAGCCGCGCGCTGCCCATCGGCACGCGGCTCATCGATTCGACGCCGCCGGCGATGACGATATCGTAGGCGCCGGCCATGATGCCCTGGGCGGCGAAGTGCACCGCCTGCTGGCTGGAGCCGCACATGCGGTTGATCGTGGTCGAGGGGACGTGCTCGGGATAGCCGGCGGCAAGCCAGCCGACCCGGCCGGGCGAGGCGGATTGCTCGCCGACCTGGCTGACGCAGCCGATGATCACGTCATCGACCGCTGCGGGATCGAGATCGTTGCGCTCGACCAGCGCCTTCAGCACGGAGGCGAGAAGCTGCGCGGGGTGGATGCCCGAGAGCGCGCCGCCAGGTTTGCCCCGCCCCATGGGCGTGCGCACGGCATCGACGATCAGGGGGTTCTGCATGCTTGCTTCCTTGGTTGCCGCTTGAGGGTGCGCCGGCCGGCTGGCATCGTCGGCGCAAGGGCCCCGGCCAGCAAGCCAGGCAGGATACATGGATGAGCTCGAACACTGGGCGCGCCGGGAGCCCGACAAGCCGGCGCTGATCTTCCCCGAAACCGGCGAGACGATGACCTACGCCGCCCTGGATGCGCAGGCGAACCGGGCGGCGCAATGGCTGATCGACCAGGGCCTCGCGGGCGGCGACATGATCGACCTCCTGCTCGACAACCGGCCCGAGGCGGTCGAGCTGGCCTGGGCGGCGCGCCGGGCCGGCCTCTACTACGCGCTGCTCAACACGCACCTGACGCCGAACGAACTCGCCTATCTGATCCGCGACAGCGGCGCGCGGCTCTTGCTGACCACGCGCGCGCTGCTCCGCGGCGTGTCTGACGAATTGAGGGCCGCGCCGCCGGCCGCCGTGGTGGACGGATCCGCCGCCGGCTGCATCGACTATGCCGAGGCGCTTGCCGCATATCCCGAGCAGCGCCCGCTCCCGGACCGCCCGGTCGGGGCGCCGTTCCTCTATTCCTCCGGCACGACCGGGCGGCCGAAAGGCATCCTCCGCCCGCTTCTGCCCCCCGCCGAGCGCGGCCGGCCGCAGCCGGCGCAGGCGTTGCTCGACCGGAACATGCAGGTGGGCCCGAGCGACGTGTACCTTTCGCCCGCGCCGTTCTTTCATGCCGCCCCGCACGTCTACTCGATGCACGCGCTGGCGCGCGGCATGACGGTGGTGATGCTGGCGCGCTTCGAGCCAGTGACGGCCCTGGCCGCGATCGAGCGCCATCGCGTGACGCACAGCCAGTGGGTCCCGACCATGTTCGTGCGCCTGCTGGCACTCTCTGATGAGTTGCGGCGGCGCTACGACATCGCCTCGATGCGCCGCGCGATCCACGCCGCCGCGCCCTGCCCGGTGCACGTGAAGGAGCGCATGATCGCCTGGTGGGGGCCGATCCTGTTCGAATACTACGCAGGCTCCGAAGGGATCGGCTGGACGGCGATCGAGAGCGCTGACTGGCTCGCGCACAAGGGCTCGGTCGGCCGCGCGCTCCGCGGCGTGATCCACATCTGCGGCGAGGACGGGCGCGAGCTGCCTGCGGGCGACGTGGGGACGATCTGGTTTTCCGATTTCGGGCCGGGCTTCGCGTATCACAACGCGCCGGAGCAGACCGCGGCCGCGTTCAACAACCGTGGCTGGGCGACCTATGGCGATCTCGGCTGGCTCGACGCCGAGGGCTACCTCTATCTCAGCGACCGGCGCGCCGACCTCATTCTGTGCGGCGGCGTGAACGTGTATCCGGCGGAGATCGAGAGCGTGCTGCTGCGGCATCCCGCCATCGCCGATGCCGCCGTGATCGGCGTATCCGACGCTGAGTATGGCGAGCGCGTGCAGGCGGTGGTGCAGCTGCGAGCGGATGCGGTGCCGCCCGGCGAGGCGGCGCTGATCGCCTTCTGCCGCGAGCATCTTGCCGGCCTTAAATGCCCGCGCGCCGTCGATCTGGTGGATCAGGTCCCGCGCACGCCGAGCGGCAAGCTCTTGCGCCGGGAGCTGAAGGATCGCTACCGCCGTCGCGCCGATCCGGCGAACAATTCGGCGTGAGATGGCAGGGTGATCGCCGCGACTTCTCGCGGAATTTACCTCCAGGAAACATCTGCCGCGACAGACGGTAAATCGCGGAGCGCTCGCGGTGCGAAAGAGGCCAAAGCGCGTGGATTCGTTTTAACCACAACCGTAATAAACTGTTCAGTGTGTATTAAGGTTTAGGGACTATATAGTTAGAGGCAGCGCTACTCGGACGGTCAGACCGACGGGCGCGGCTTGGAAAGGAAACGGCGATGCAGGGCAATCCTTGGGCCATCGGCTTCATCGGCGGCGCGTTTCTCGCGTCGGGAGTGGCGTGGCTGATCGAGCCGGCCTCGCCGCTACGCCAGGTCACGGACGCCTACGTCTGCGGTTACGTCGATGCCGTGGCGGACGTGGCGACGAAACACAACACTCCCATCGAGCGTCCAAAAATACTGGGCTGCCCCACGGCACGCGATGAGGCGCAGGCTGCCGGCTTCCATCCAACGGGCACACCGTAACGCCGCAGCCGGGCGAAGGCCAGCGGAGGCGCGGTTAGGCGCTGACCGCTGGGCCGGATTGCGAACCTATGCGCGCACGCCGTGCTTCCGCTCATGGAAACTGCCGTTACGGGCCGGTGACGCGGACGTTAAGGGGCGCGCGCCCGTTGTCGGTATCGAGCACATACAGCTTCACCTTGGGGAGGATCTTTTCCATTGCCTCCAGATAGAGCCGCGAGCGGGTGATCTCAGGCGCCTTCTCGTACTCTTTCAGGAGCGCGAGGAAGCGGTCCGTCTCGCCAACCGCTTCGGCGATGCGCTTCTGCCGGTAGGCTTCCGCCTCGCTGAGCGCCGTGCGCGCCGCGCCGCGCGCCTTCGGAATCTGGTCATTCTGATAAGCGCGCGCCTCGTTCTGCAGCTTCTCGCGATCCGCCATCGCGTCGGCCACGTCCTGAAACGCCTCGGCGACCGAGCGATCGAGCGTCATCGCCATGATGCTCGCCGAAGTGATCTGCACACCGCTCTGGTAGCGGTCGAGGGTCGCCTGCGTCCGCGTCTTCACCTCATCCTGCATGGCCACGCGGCCGGTGGTGAGCACTTCGTCGATTGGCATGGCCGCGACGGCCTCGGTGAGCACGGCCTGCGCCACGGTGTCGACTAGTGCCTGCGGCGCTTCCACGCGAGACAGGAAATCGGCGGGGTTGCGAATGACGTATTGCAGCACGAGCGCGACGCCGAGAATGTTGGTATCGCCGGTCAGCAGCTCCATGCCCGTAACGGACTGCGCGGTGTTGTCCGGCAGCGCGAACCCGACGCCGGTCTTCATCACGCTCGTGGTCTTGAGCACGTCGACGCGGTCGATCGGCCACGGCAGGCGGTAGTGCATGCCCGGCCCGACATGCTCGGCCACCGCGCCGAACCGCCGCACGACGCCGCGCTCGTCGGTTCCCACGACGTAGAAGCCGGAGCCCAGATACGCTGCCGCGATTGCCAGCAGAGCGACGCCAAGCACGGTCTCACGCACGCGCCATGCCGGCCATCGCGGTTTCGCGCCGGATGGAGGCGGCGCGCGGCGCGGCGGCGCAGTGCTCGCGGGCGGCCCTTGCGCTTCATCGGCCTGCGCCAACGGGCTCTCGGCTGCCGCCCGATCGAGCTCGCGATCATGCTCGGGGATCGGGTTCACGGCAGCGCGGCCGACGAATGGGCGGCTTGCGGGCCGGCCGGCGAAGCCGCCGCCGCGGCGGCGGGATTCGTGCCGACGGGTGCCACGGCCTCGCCCAAGGGCCGCTTCAACTCGTAACGCAGAATGCTGAGCGCCGCTGCGTCGGCGGGGAGAAACAGCGTCGTCTTGTCATCGAGGAACTGCTGGTACGCCTGCAGAGTGCTAAGGAACTTGTAGAATCGAGCATCGCGGCCGAACGCCGCCGCATAGGTGCGCGCGGCCTCGGCGTCACCCTCGGCCCTGAGTCGCTGCGCCCTGGCATACACTTCCGCCGCGATGTCCGCTCGCTGGTGATCGGCTTCCGCGACGATGCGCTTCGCCTCCATCTCGCCGGCCGAGCGGTGCTGCTTGGCGATCCTGCCCCGCTCCGCCTTCATGCGTTCGAACACGTGCTCCTTGTTGAGCTCCGGAAGCGAGAGGCGGCGCATGTCCACGTCCACCAGCTCGATGCCGTAGGCCTTGGCGGCGAAGCGCGCGGCACGATCGCGGATCTCGGAGACGATCGCGCCGTACTGGCTCGAAGCCGCGTCGGTGGTGATGAACGAGGCGGAATTGAAGCGGCCCATGACCGCGCCGATGTCTCCCTCCACGATGTCGGCGATGCGCGCCTCCGCCGCAGCGCGCGCGCCGAGCGTTTCGAGATAGCGCTTCGGGTCCGCGATGCGCCACGTCACCAGGCTGTCGACAACGATGTTCTTCTTGTCCTCGGTGAGGAACTCAGCCGGCGCCGGGCGGGAAAGGAGCAGGCGCCGGTCCACGCGCAGCACGCTGTCGAACGGCGCCTTGAAGTGCAGGCCGGGGACCGAAGCGACGCGGAGCACGTGGCCGAAGCGCGTCACCACCCCGTATTCGGTGACGTCGACGGCAAAGCAGGAAGCGATCAGCGCCCATAGGCTGCAAGCCACGCCGAGGATTGCGAGCGTCCGCGTCAGCGCCCCCCTCCCCTGCTCGCCTCCTCGGAAACCTGTCGCCGCGCTCGGCACGGCCCTATTTTCCTCCGCCGGTGGCGAACGGCTGCATGAGCCAGAGATCGAAATCCTTCACCTCGCCGGCACCCGGCCGGACGATCTTCTGCACGCCGGGCAGCACGGCGGCGATCGTCTCGAGCTGCAGCCGGTACATCGTCAGCTCCGGAGCCTTCCGGTACGCATCGAGCCGGAGCGCGAACGCCGCCGCGTCGCCCTCGGCATGCTTGATGTCCTGGTCGCGCGCGCCGAGCGCCTGCTCGAGCATCGCCGCCGCCTCGCCCTTCGCCTGGTTCACCTTCTCGACGGCGAAGATGTTGGCGCGGTTGATCGTGCGCAGCTTGTCCTCCTGCGCGCTCGCGACGTCGCGGAAGGCGTCGTGCACCGCGTCGGGCGGATGCACATAGAGCAGCCGGAAGGCGACCACCTCGACCCCGGCTCCGTAGAGGTCGAGCTTGGCCTGCCCGATGCGGGAAACCTCGCGTTCGATATCCGCGCGCGCGGATGTGTAGATCGCGTCGATGCCGCGTCGCGCGGTTACATCGCGGAGCGCCGCGAGCCCGGTCGCGCGCACGAGCGCGTCGGGATCGACGATGCGGTAGGCATAGGCCAGGGCGTCGGTAACGCGATATTGCATCACCGAGCGAAGGTCGATCAGGTTGGCATCGCCGGTCAGCAGGAAAGAATCCTCGGGCGCTGCCTCCTTCTGGAACATCATTCCTGACGCCTTGATGGCATCCGGCACCGGGTTGCCGCCGAACGTGCCGCGATTGCCGATGAGCGCGCGGGTCAGTTCCTCGCGCGAAACCTGCATGCGTGGGAAGCCGAACTCCACGCGGCGCACGCCGCCAAGGGGAACCACGCGGTCGCTCTCGATCGGCCAGGGCAGCCGGTAGTGCAGGCCGGGGCCGAGCGCGGGCGCCACGATGCGCCCGAAGCGCAGCTTCAAGCCGGTTTCGCCGGGCGCGATCTGAAAGAGGCCGCTGCCGAGGTAGAGCGCGACCACCGCGACGAGCGCCGCCGTGAGCAGGCGCCCCCCGGTGATCGACAAGCCGCCGAGCGCGACGGCGCGATCGCGCACCCAGATCCACTCGTCGGGAACCCGGGTGCGGCGCATGCTCGCGATCAGCAGCACGAGCATGACGACGGCTCCGGCAACCTTCACGGAGTCCGGAACAAAGTCGCCGGCGGTGCCGAAGGTCGCCCGCGGGTTGATGCCCCAGGCGCGGTAGACCCAATCGACCGCCCAGCCGGCAAGCAACGTCATGCCGACGATCGCCGCGAGATAGACGCAGACGACGCGCACGCCGAGGAACCTGAGCAGCACGACCAGGCTGCCGAGGTTCGTCGCCGGGCCGGCGAGCAGGAAAACCAGCGCCGCCCCCGGATTGAGCCCCTTCATCACCAGGGCCGCCGCCAGCGGCGTGGAGGATGACGCGCACGTATAGACCGGGATGCTGATGAGCAGCATCGCCAGCATGGAGACCAGGCCGCCGGTCAGGTACTGCTCGATTATGCCGGGCGGCAGGGCGGTGGCGACGATGCCGGAAAGCACGAAGCCAAGCACCAGCCAGTAGCTCGTGTCATCGAACAGATCCCGAAATGCATACCGGAAGACGCGGGATGCCCGATCGCGCACGCCCGCGGCGCTCCATTCGCCGTTTGCGACGGTTTCCGGCGCGGCCAGATGGTCATGGCTGTGGCCGTGCTCGTGTTCGGGCGGTTGCGCATGTTCGTGCGCGTGCGTCACGCAGGCATCGGCGGGCACCTCCGCGGCCTCATGGCTGGGGCCGCCGTGCGCGCGCGGGCGCCGGCCATCGACGAAGTTGGTCGCGAACCCCGCGGCGATCGCCGTGAGGATGCCGGCGAGCGGCCGGGCCACGGTGAGGATCGGATCGGTCAGCGCATAGCTGAGCGCGATGGAGTCGATCCCGGTCTCCGGCGTGGCGACGAGGAAGGCAACGGTCGCGCCCTTGGTGGCGCCCTGCCGGCGCAGCCCGAGCGCCGTCGGCAGCACGCCGCACGAGCAGAGCGGCAGCGGAATCCCGATCGCCGAGGCCCAGAGCACGGACTTTATTTTGCCGGTGCCGAGGAGCCTGCTGAACAGGCCCTTGGGGACGAGGACGGCAAGCACTCCGGCGAGCAGGAAGCCGAAGAGCAGGAAGACGGACGCCTCCTTCAGGATCTCCCAGATTTCCCGCAGGGCCTGGAGCAGCACATCGATCATCCCAAGCCCCTGAAGGAAAGCGCCGGTTGGAGGCCGGGTCCTGACACCTCGGTCCCCAGCCGGCCCCAGTACATCGGCCGCTTGCTACTGCGGCAAGTACTTCTTGTCGATGGCGCAGGCCACGGAGTACTGCGGATCGACGACGTTGGCGATCTTCAGCCTGCCGGCCTCGCCGAGCAGGTGGACCGCGTCGTATCTCTCATAGCCGTAGTCCTGGACCAGCCAGTTGACCATGTCGGTGCAGGCAAGCCTGAGCGCGTCGATCAGGGGACGCGTGCTGCCGATCGACATGACCTCGGTGTCGGTGACCATGTGCGGCCAGGCGATCTTCTTGCCCTTGACCAGGTTGACGGTGAACTGCACGTCCATCGAGGTTTCGATGGCGGCGCCGTCGATCTCGCCGTCGCCCTGCGCGGCATGCCCGTCGCCGATAAAGAACAACGCGCCCGGCTCATTCACCGGGAACAACAGGGTGGCCCCCGCGATCACGTCCCTGAAGTCCATGTTCGCGCCGTACGGGCCCGGATAGAGCGAACTGATGCACTCCTTGCCACCGGGCGCGGTGCCGATCGTGCCGAGGAACGACCGCATCGGGACCTCGATCTTGCCGATTTTGCTGTTCGGCAGGTCGAGCATGGCGACGTTGCGCGCCTTGTCGAAATGCCAGATGAACAGCCGGTCGGGCGCCGGCGGCGTGACCATCATGGTTTTGAACTCGGGTCCGAGCGCCCCGAAATATGGGATCGACGCGCCCCATCCCCAATCGCGGTTCGGCTCGATCTTGTCGAGATGCACGGCAAGCGTGTCGCCCGGCTCCGCTCCTTCGATATAGAACGGGCCGGTCTGCGGGTTCACCTTGGCAAAGTCGATCTTGGCGGAGAACGTCTTGTCGGAAGGCGAGAACACGTCATTGGACGCGTCCCGCGTTCTGGTCATCACCGAATCGCCAGGCTTGATGCGGGCGGCGACGGGATGGGAATAACAGTAGGTGTAATAGACCGTATCGCCCGGATCGTACTTCACGACTTCGGCGGCGGCCGGGCGCGCGAGCGTCAGCCCCGCCCCGAGAGCAAGAATTGCGACGGCGGCTTTCATCGGTGTTCCGTGAGTCTCGTGCATAAGTGCGATTCCCCTGATCCGATTTGCATGTTCGCAAGCGAAGACGACGGTTTTCCGTTCGGCTATGGTTTGGCGTTGCCCTCCTCTCGTGCATTGATGCCGTTCCAGCCGGCGCTCCGCGGCGCGCCGGCGTGGTTGTAGTAGTCGCCGTCGAACAGCACTCCGAAAAGCTCGGAGTCCGCCGGCAGGACCATGGTGGTGCCCTTCTGGATGAAGGCGCGCGACGCCTCCATCGTGCGGAGGAAGCGATAAAAGGTGGGGTCCGCGCTGAGCGCCTCGGCGTAGATGCGCGCCGCCTCGCTCTCGCCCTCGCCGCGATAGCGCTGCGCGGTCTCGATGGCGCGCGAGAGGATACGGGCCTTCTCCTCCTCCGAGGTCGCGCGGATGTTGAGCCCGACTTCCTCGCCCTCCGAGCGGTAGCGCATGCTGATGCGGCCGCGCTCCGAACGCATGCGCGCGTAGACGCGGTCGCGGTTCTGCCTGGGGAAATCGAAATTCCGCAGTTGTACGTCGATTACCGCGATGCCGTAGTCCCTGAGCGCAGCCTCGCGGCACTTCCGGGTGACCTCGGCGAGCACGGCGCCGGCGTGGTAGGCGGCGGGATCGAGCGTGACGAAGGTGGCGAGGGGGCTTTGCCCGATGGCGGCGCCGAGCGCGGCGAACAGGATGTCGCCCAAGCGCGACTCCGCCCCCGCGCGATCGAACACGGTCTCGAAGAACCGTCGCGGATCGGCTATGCGCCAGATGATCGTGCTCGAGGCGACCACGGGGGTTTTCTCGAGCGATAGGAATTCGCTGGCCGGCGGCGTGTAGGTGAAGAGGCGGCGATCGAACGTGCGGACGCTTTGGTACGGGAGCTTGAAGCGCAGACCGGGATTCGTGATGACCTGCACCGGCTTGCCGAACTCGGTGACGACGGCATACTCGGCGGCATCGACCGTGAAGAAGAAGAGGCTCCCGAGCAGCAGAGCCGCCGCCGCACAAGCAACGAGGGCCGTGCCCAAGTGCCGCCGGTTCAAGGCGGCGTCGAAATGTGATGTTATAACAAGGACCTGCCGCAACATGGCTCAGTGTGCAGCAGACCAAGGATTGTAACAAGGTCTGTTCGCCGCATTCGCCGCGATCTTTGGGTGGACCAGCTGCTCATCTAAGCCGCCGGGCTGCACCTGTTCATGCGCCGCACCCGGCTTGGTGGCGCCATTACCGCGGTGAGCTTCGATCGCGAGGCGGCGGCGCTCTCGGGCATCGACATCGCCGCATGCATGGCGTTCGCGCCGCTGATTTCGCGGGCGCCGGCGGTCATGGCGGCCAAGCTTTTCATACCCGGCGATGCGCGTCTGTCCGCAAATTAGTCTGCCACGTCAGGCTCTTAGCCTGGTGCCGGGTGAGGGATTTGAACCCCCGGCCTTCGGTTTACAAAACCGCTGCACTACCCCTGTGCTAACCCGGCCTATCCTTTCATTCTAGGATATTATTTCAATCGCGGCGGTGCGGCAATCAGCCGGTGCGTGCCGATCCGCTGGCGAACGCGCTCCACCCCGCTCAGCGGCGGCCCTTATAGCACCGCGGAACGGGACGATCATTCGGAGACTGGCGAGCCGCTAGTCTAATGTCCGAGCAAGTCCATAAAGGGGAACGTGGCAAGCAGCACCGAGCTGGCCACGAGCAGCAACATCACGAGTTCCCGACGACTCGTTCGCCTGCTGAAGCCCGCCGCGGGCCGGGCGCCGATGTTGGGCATTGCCGCCTCCCGAGCGCTGGGAAAATTCCCGTGGCCATCCGCGGAACCCCGCGGTTGTCACGCTATATTAACCGTGGGTAATGATTTAGCAAGGATATTCGTTACGCCCGCGCGCCTTCCCGCACAACCCCAGGGGCGCGACAAACATCGGCGCGGAACTCCGCTGAGCGACCCGAGACATAGGTGACATCTGGTTCCGGACACATGGGCAACGCTTTCCGTTTGGCGGCGGGAGTGTGGATGCCGCGGAAAGCGTGTTCGGTCATGGAAGAACGCCTCCGCTTCGTCGCCCGCCTGCTCGATGGCGAGAGCATGACGGACGTCTGCCGCGAGTTCGGAATCTCGCGCAAAACCGGCTACAAGCTGCTCGCCCGATATCGCCAGGAGGGCGCCGGCTCGCTCTCCGGCCGATCGCGCCGGCCAGTCCGCTACGCCAACCAGCTGCCGCCCCAAGTCGAAGCCCTCGTCGTCCGCGCCAAGCGCGACAAGCCGCACTGGGGCGCCCGCAAGATCCGCGAACTGCTGCTCCGCCGATCGCCCGGCGACATCCGCCTGCCCGCCACCAGCGCCATCCACGCCGTGCTCGACCGCCACGGCCTGGTCAGCCGCCTTGGGCGCCGGCGCAACCGCGCCCGGGGAGCCCCGCTCTCCGCCGGGGCCAACCCCAACGACCTCTGGTGCGCCGGCTTCAAGGGCGAGTTCCAGCTCGGCAACGGCCGCTACTGCTACCCGCTCACCGTCACCGACCACGCCT
>Ga0073928_10007813_pt1 | contig 13689 bp, 14 predicted proteins | sample PaiPotPPA55metaG_FD_76969 | JGI IMG/M metagenome (GOLD analysis project Ga0073928, IMG submission 76969) | Iron sulfur acid spring bacterial and archeal communities from Banff, Canada, to study Microbial Dark Matter (Phase II) - Paint Pots PPA... ...
CTCCAGCGCGCGCGCGAAATCAAGGTACGGATTGCGCGAGATCAGGCAGGCCTGCGGCGCGTCGCGCAGCGGCTCGGCGACCAGGATTGCAGCCGCGCGCGAGTGCTTCACCTTGTGCGCGTACTTGGGATTGGCGAGGAAGGTGAGCTCCGTCGGGCCGGCGTGCTCCACGCCGGCGACGCCCGTGATTTCAATCTCGCCGTCGCCTGCGAGTTCGCATTCAAGCTTGGCGGCGATGTCCCGTAGTCTCATGGCGCAAACGTACAGGTTAGCGTATCAGCAAGGTGTCGAATGCGCCTGGCGCGAGATCTGCCAGCGAGCGCACGCAGATGTCGGCAGGAAGCGCGGTGCCTTCACGGACCACGGCGATAGACCGCATGCCGGCCCGCCGCGCGCCTTCGATACCGGCCCCGGCGTCTTCCACCACGATAGCGCGTGCGGGAGGCACGCCGAGCCGGGCCGCCGCCACCAGAAATACTTCCGGATCGGGCTTGCCGCGCCGCACATCTTCCGCGGAAGTGGCGGCGTCGAACTCGCCCGCCAGCCCGATGACCGCGAGCACCGCGTCGATGTTGAGCCGCGGCGCCGAAGATGCGATCGCTTGCGCCCAGCCTTCCCGATGCAGCCGCCGCACCCATTCAGCGGCCCCCGGCAGAGGCGCGAGTCCGCCCCGTTGCACGAGATCGCGATACAGAATTTCCTTCGCGTCCCCCACCCGCTCGATGCGCGCCGCATCCGCCGCGTCGCCCAGAAACTGGCGCAGGATAGTGTCGTTGCGCTGGCCGAACGTACCGCGAAATTGCTCGTAGGTGAGAGTCACGCCTTCCGCAGCCATGGTGTCGCGCCAGGCTTGCCAGTGATAATCTTCAGAGTCGACCAGGGTGCCGTCCAGATCCCAAAGCACCGCGCGCGACAGGGTCATGTGCTCAGGATAGCCGGTTGCGCGGGATCATTAGAGCGGCCCCGGCCACTTCTAGGTCTAGGGTTGACCATTGTCTCTCTCCATACGCGTTCATCCGTCTGCGCCACGTCAGGCTCGCAGGATTGCCATCGATTTCCCAGAGCATACGGCGCGCGCAGTTGACTCTCATCCCTCTTCCATTCGCGTTCATGCGCGTTCATTCGCGGCCATCTAGAAGCTGTACCGTAGCGCGATCAACGCGTGCGAGTTGCGCCGGTATTGCCCCAGAAAATCGTTGGCATCGCCGCGGATCAGCGTGTAGCCGGCCGTAGCCCGCAAATGCTGCCCAAACGCCTGCGAATACGAGAGCGTGACCCACACCCCGGCGCCGTTCTGCCGCAGCGCGGTCTCGAGCGACACGCTGCGGTTGGTGTCAATGGTATAGCCCGCATGGCCGAGGAACGCGCGTGTCAGGCCGCGATCCGGCGCGAAGTCCAAAATCGATCGGTGCATCGTAACCACCTGGCCCGCGTATCCGCCGATGAAAAACCATTCGCCCGCCTGCTTCTCCACCTGCACCACAAACAAGCCGTACTCATCTGCCGTGCGCGTGGTCGAAGTAAAATAAGCTGCCTCTCCCTTCAGCGTGATGCCCTTGAGCGGAATCGCCGCGTCGCCACCGTACATCCGCATTTGCGGAAAGTAGCGCTGCAAATCGACCGTGAGCGGCGGCTGCGGCTGCAACTGGAAGGCGATCAACGGCAGATAATTGTGTCCGTCAAAAAACGAAAGCGAATACTCCGCGATGCGCCCGATGTGGTTGAAGCGCGCGCCGAACTGTGAGCCGCCTGGAATCTGCGGCACAAGCTCATCGAGCGCGATGCCCTGCGGCACAACCGTCCAGCGTTGGTTGATGAGTGGAATGCGGCTGGGCGTGAATAGCGGCTGCCACACCAGGTCGATCGTGTTCGATTGCCCGCCGTACGTGAGGCGCGCGGCGGTGATTGCCAGGAAATCGCTGTCGACCACGGTGAGAAAATCTTGCGGCGCAAAGCGGTCCGTCGGATTCAGCAAATCGGCCTTGCCCCAGCGGATGAACTGCTTGCCCAACTCGATCGTGAGCTTCTCTTTGGAATACGTCACGTTGAGCTGCCGTACTTCGAAGGAGGGGCGGCGGCGTGTCCGATCGTCCCACGAGAGCTCAAAGACACGATCCACCTGCTCGTGTGTATCCGTGCGTGCATCGATGCCGGCCCCGAATTGCCAGTTCGAGTTCAGCTTATAGAAGGCTTCGTAGCGGAATAGCGCCTCGCCGACGGCCTGTCCGCTGTCATTTGGCGCAGTCTGCGGATAGCCCACGAAATCCGTTTCCAGGAATCCGCGTTGCGTGAAACTCTGCCCCCACACCGCGCCGGCAAGACCCAGCACCCAACATCCCGCAGCCAGTATCCTCATTGCCTCCGCAGCGCCTGCACGGTGAAATCATCGTCCTTCATGGGGACGTTGTAACGCACATTTTCCAGTTTCAGTACAGTGCGGCTATTGCGGCGCAGATCGGTCATCTCCAGCAGCCGCGGCGTCCAGATCCCCTGGACTTCCTCAACCTGCTTTTGCACCAGCCGGCGCACTAGCGTGTCTTTGATATAGTTTTCGTACTGCACCGGAACGTAGTGGTCCTTGCGTATCCAGACTCGCGATGAGGTGTATTGCGATGCCTTGCTCTCCTTCGGCTTCGATTCAATCTTCCAGCACGGCGCCCCGTCGATCGCCTCTTCGCCCAGCATGCGGAAATCGTACTGATTGACGTCGCGCTCTTCCAAATCCTCGAAGCTGAAATCGGTGCCGAAGAAGCGCGTCGCGCGATCCTGCTGCGCGATGCGGCGGTCGCGGCCGATGGCGGGCGTCCACATCCACTGATCCGACGAACGATCGGGATGGTTCAACACCAGCAGTGCAACGCCCTTCACTTCCGCGGGCGCTAGAAAGCGGATCACGGCCTTGCTGTTGCCATACGATCCGAGCCGGTCGGACTGCCAGCTCTTCTTCGAAATCTTGTTGTTCGCGCCAATGACTTCGAGCGAGCCTTGATACTCCTCGGAACTCGCGCGGCCGCGGCGTTGCGATTCCTCGACGATTTGGCGGGCATCTTCAGCGTAGAGGGTAACTGCACAGAGGACCAGGCAAGTTGCGGCGAAAAGAGTGTCGCTGCAGCAGGCAAGAGTGCCTGCGCCACGTCTATTCATATTCCAAAGCCTCCACGAGCGAACTGCGCACGGCGCTTTCCGCCGGGAACACCGCCGAGCCCAGCGCTACTACCAGAATCACCGGCACCAACAGCGCCACGATGCCGTAGGGGAAAGTGTAGTCCAGCACCGTGCCCGCGAAGCTCTGCCGCACGATCTGCAACTGATAATACAGGTTCACCGCGCCGAGCGCCACGCCGAGAATCAGCCCGATCGCGCCTATGGTGGCCGCTTCCATCCAAATCGTATGCCGGATCTGGTTGCGCAAACCGCCGACCGCGCGCAGCACCCCCAGCTCGCGCCGCCGGTCCGCAATCGAAACCGTCAGCGTGTTGATGATCCCCAGAATCGCCACCAGCACCGCCACAAAAAGCTGCGAGTAAGTCATGGCGAACCATTGGTTCGTGAGCTTCAAAACGAAGTCTCGCACCTCCTGATTCGTAAGCACGAACAGCCGCTTTTCATGTCCGAACCGATCCAGGATGCGCGCCTTCACATCGGCCCGCGACGCGCTCTTTGCCAGATACACGCGAAAGACATCGATGGAATCGTCCTTCCATAGCTTGCGATACACGGAAAGATCCACGAACACAGCCCCCAACTGATTAGAATAATCGCGTATGATGCCCACGATGGGGAGCCGCAAGGTGCCGCCGGGCGCGGCGATTTCAATGGTGTCCCCGAACTTCAAGTGGCGGAGCTCCACCAGGTTTTCCGAAGCGATGAAGCCTTGGCCCTGTGCAACGGAACGGTACATGCCGTTGTAATCGCCGGCGATCACCTTGCGCCGCGTGCGGCGCGCGATACTCAGCGAGTCGATCGCCACCACCATGATGGGTCCGCCCTTGTAGCTCACGCGCAACACGCGCACGGGCTGTACTTCCTCTATGCCCGGAATCTGGCGTAACCCGTCCGCCATACTGATCGGAAAATGGAACGTACGCCCGCCGAATTCTTCCGACGTGGTGATAAAGAAATCGGGGTTGAGCGTGGTTTCGAGCCAATCGGTGATGGACGCGTAACTGGCGCGTGTCAAACCGCCCAGCGCCACCACCAGCGCAAGCGAAAGCATCAACGCGGCCACCGTGGCCGAAGTGCGGCGCGGCGCTTGAATCAGGCTGTCGGCAGCCAGCGCGCCCTCCACCGGCCGCAGCCATTTCAGGGGGCGTCGCAGAAACTCGGCCAGATACAGCGCCAGCGAAGGAGTCAGCAAGAGCGCCGCCAGCACCGCCAGCATATAGCCCGCGTAAAACACGGGCTGAATATTCCCGAACAGCAGGCAGCCCAGCGCGATCACCACCGCGACCGTGGCGGCAAACCGCCGGCGCCGGTTCTCTCCCGCCGAAAGCACCTGATAGCGGCCCTTCTGCAGCGCTTTCACCGGGTCGACGCGCGCGGCGTTCCGTGCCGGAATCAGCGCCGCGATCATGCTGGTCGCCACGCCCACGGCCAGCGCCGTGATGAGCAGCCAGGGCTGCACCACCACGCGATCCGCGCTCATCGCCACGCCCACGATCGATTGCATGGTGCTGACCGCCTTCGCCGCCAAGCCGCGCGCAATCAGCAACCCGAAGCAGATGCCCACCGCCGAGCCCGCCAGTCCGGCCACCGCACTTTCGCCCAGAAACAGCGCGCGAATCTGCCCGCGCGTCGCCCCCAGCGCGCGCAGAATCCCTATCTCCGACCGCCGCTGCGTCACCGCAATCGCGAACGAATTATAGATGATGAACATGCCGATGAACAGCGCGAACAGGCTCGAAATGTTCATCGTCATGGTGTAGACGCCCATCAGCGACTCGAAATGCTGCCCGCGCCCGGAAGGCGGCTCGACTTCGAAGCCCGGCCCCAGCAGCCTGTGCAGCGAGGCTTCACCCTGATCGAGGGTGACGCCATCCTTCAACCCGATATCGATGCGGTCGAAATGCCGGCCCGTCCCGAAAACTTTCTGCGCGGCGTAGATATCCATAATGGCCAGGTTGCCACCGAACGCCGAGGTCAGCCCGCCGGACTTCAGAATCCCGCGCACGGTGAACTGCTTGGGCCCATCCATGGTCTGCATCGGTACCTTGCTGCCGCTCCCGAGCTCATTGCGCGCGGCGAATTCGCGCGTCAGAATCAGCGAATCGGGCTGCGCGAGAAATACTAGCGGATCGTCGATAATGTCATCGTCGCCGCCTTCCAGATCGTAGTCGCGCAAGCTGCGGTCACCCGTCATATCGACGGCTAGAATCAGCAGCTTGCCCTGTCCCTTCATGCCGGTATCCACCACCTGCTCGATCACCGGCGCCGCGGCCCGCACATCCGGATCGCTCTCAACGCGCTCCAGCACTTCCTCCGGAAAGCCCGTGTCGCCGGCCGTCACTTGCAGTTGCGTCTTACCCGCAATGCGGTCCACCGTCTGGTTGAAAGCCTGCAACACGCTCCGGTTCGCCGTGTACATGCCCACCAGCAGCGCGACGCCCAGCACGATGCCGCCGATAGTCAGCAGCCACCGCAGCAGATGCTTGCGAGCATACGGCCACGAGATGAGGCGCAGCAGAATCACCGGCGCACATCTCCTGTGACGCGGCCGTCGTGCAGCGTGACGGTGCGCGGGCAGCTTTCGGCCACACCTGAATCGTGCGTCACGATCAGCACCGTGGCCCCCAGCCGATCGTGCAGATCGTGCAGCAGCGCCAGAATCTCGGCGCCCGTGTGGCTGTCGAGATTGCCGGTGGGCTCATCGGCCAGCAGAATCGGCGGATAAAACGCGAGCGCCCGTGCGATGGCTACGCGCTGCCGCTCGCCGCCGGAAAGCTCGTCGGGCAGGTGCTCCACGCGATGGCCAAGCTGCACCAACTCCAACAGCTCGCGCGCACGCTTGGCCGTGTCGTTTCTCGGCAAGCCTTTCAGATGCAGCGGCAGCGCAACATTCTCCAAACAATTCAAGCTCGGCAGCAGGTTGAAAAACTGAAAAATAAAGCCAATCTTATCGCGCCGCAGACGCGTCAGATCGTCGTCGGAGAGGCTCGCAATCGCGCGCCCATCGATGCGAATCTCGCCGGCCGTGGGCCGATCCAATCCACCGATCAAATTCAGCAGCGTGGATTTGCCCGAACCGGAGGGACCGACAATCGACAGCATCTCCCCCCGTGCCACCGTGAGGTCGACGGCCTCCAGCGCCGTTACCTTCCGCTTCCCGTCGAAACTCTTGGCGACGCCGCGCAGGTCAATCATGGCGCGCCCATTTCTTCCACATCACAGGATCACTCAGCATCTTGATGAACACTCCACCGACCACCGAGCGCGCCTGAAAGCCCTGCTGCTTGCCGGTCACCGTGTTGTACCAGTCCGTGAGCGGCACGCGGCTCGGAGACTCATCGGCAAAGCGGTACGCCGGATCGGCGAGCGCCTCGAAGTCCGCACGCGAATCGGCCAGCGTAGCGGTCCAGATGAGCCAGTCGAGCTTGGTGTAATCCTTGCGATTGTCGAGCGGCAGGCCGTAGCGGTTCTGCTTCGTCTTGTAGAAAGCGATTTCCTCGCGCGCCACCGAAGCAGGAAATAAATCGAGGCCAAGCAGTTTATCCCACACCAAGTTGTACTTCTGGCTCCAGGTGCCCGGTTTATCGAACGCCAGCCGGTAATGATCGCCGTCCGCCGCGAGCTTCATCCACTCCGCGGCGTACTGGCGCGCGGTCTCGCTATAGACACTCGCGTCGTCGGCGTGGCCAGTCTGGCCTGCCAATTTGCCGAACGCGCCCAGCGCCAGGATGGCTTTCAGCGACAAGTTCGCGTTATGCGCCAGATGGCCGGCGAAATCATCCGTGCAAAGCTGGTTCGCCGGATCCAGGCCCTTGCTCTTGAGATACGCAGCCCACTTGGCCAACAGTGGCCAGTAGTGCGCGGCGTAGTCGGCATTGCCTTCGGCGCCGGCGATGCCCGCGGCCATCAAGATCAGGTTGCCGCTCTCTTCCACCGGCATCTGGTCCTTTTCGGTTTTTTCTTTCCCGCCGTAGACCTGCCCGTTGGCCAGCGGATACGTGCCCAGATCGTGCGGCGCGAAGTCGAACGGCCAGCGCCCGTTCTGCGCGTATTCCATCAGCGGTGTCACCGAGGCGCGCAGCAGGCGCGGATTCAACAGCAGGAACAGTGGCGAAGTCGGATAGATCACGTCAACCGTGCCGATGCATCCGTTGCTGAAGTTCTCCTTGGGGAATAGGAGCGGCGTGCCGTCATCGTTAGCCGCCAGCTTGTGCGCAGCGATGGCCTGCCGATACGCAAGCGCCGCCAGCCGCGCGTATTGCTCGCCGCCGGCACGCTCCAGATCGGCTGCAAGCAGCTCGTCAAATTCGCGCGCCTGTGCGGCAAGCGACGTATAATCCTGCTCCGCCGCTCGCAGCAACTCGTGCGGGCCGTCGCCGTTGCGCCGCCAGTAAGGCCGCAGCCTCTTGTGAAAATATTCGATCGCGAACAAGTCGTCGTACGCCAACATCAGATGGCGCGCGACCGGAGCCGCCTCGACCCTCCCCAGGTCGAACCGGAATGCCAGCACCGGCGTGCGATCCTGCGCCGCGCGCGGAGCGTCGTGATCGTCCGCGTCAGGCAGCGCGCCGTGCGTGGCGAATGCCTCGCGCGCATTCTGCCCGCTGGTGATGACCGCCGCGACGCCCTCCTGCTGCGGCGCGGCGGCGTACAAGTAGCCCCAATCAATGCGCACATTGTCGCCCGCTTTGTGCAACACCGGCTGATCCTGGCTGCCCATGCGCGTGACCAGCAGCCCCGGCACGGTCTCGCGGTTCCAGGTGACGGCCTGATCGGGCGTGTTCACGACGATGTTCGCCGCGGCATCGAAATAAACCGTGACAGCGTGCGTGTCGGAGTCGGCAGCGCGTACCTCCCATGTCAGATATGTCACCGGCCGCGCCAGTACATCCAGATTGCGCGGCAGCAGCGGAGTGAGAAAGGTCAGCGTTACGCGCACGCCCGCACCCTCGAATTCATATATAGTGCGCGTGGGCCATATCCGCACGCTTTGCTGCGGCATAGCGGGCAAGTCGGCCGGCGCATCGCCCATGATGCGATACGTCTTGCCATCCACGCGGACCAGCGCAGTCAGCGGCTGCTTGACGCCCGTCCAATGGCGCGTGGCGTCATCCGTCAGCCGGTCGCGCATCGACCAGACGCTGAAATAAGGATCGCACGTCACCAAAGGAATCGCGGGCGGACGAAACTCCGCCGCGACCGCTACCGGCGCAAGCCCCAGCGCCAGCAGGCAGAGCAGCCTCGTCATAGAACCTCCTAGCGTAGCAAAGCTGGGCTGGACCTGGTTGATCCATCGATGCATCATTGCTATGATGACTTGATGTATGCGTACGACGCTTTCCTTGGATGACGATGTGGCAGCGCTGCTGGTGCGCACGCAGCGTTTGAAGAAGGCTACATTCAAACAAGTGGTCAATGACGCTCTGCGCCGTGGCCTCGAAACAATGACTACGCCCGAGCGCCGCCCAAAATACCGCACGCCGGAAGCCCATCTGGGCCGATGCCTGCTCGGCAACCTGGATGATGTGGCCGAGGTGCTCTCCATCGCCGAGGGCGAGTCCCTCTGCTAGGACGCGCATGATTCTGGTCGACGCCAACTTGCTGGTTTACGCGCGCGTTCGCTCGATGCCGCAACATGCCGCGGCTCGCGTTTGGCTGGACGAGAAGCTCAACGGCACCGCGCGCGTGGGACTGCCTTGGCCTAGCCTGCTCAGCTTCATTCGTTTGGTCACCAATCCGCGCATCTTCGAGCGGCCTGAGCCTCCTGTGGCAGCTTGGGCGCAGGTCGAATCCTGGCTCGATTGCCCGCCGGTCTGGATACCATCTCCAACGGAGCATCACCGCGCGGTCCTTGCGCCGTTGATCCGCGGCGTAGGTCGCGCGAACTTGGTGCCTGATGCGCATCTCGCAGCCTTGGCCATCGAGCATGGCCTTCTGCTCTGTTCTACGGACGGCGATTTTGCCCGCTTCCGAGGCCTGCGCTGGGAGAACCCGCTCACTCACGCCTGAAACGCCCGGTTCGGTGGAGTGCCACGGTTCAATGCTAAGATATACTCTCCGTTTCGCGCTATGGACCATATCCTGTCGATTGTCCTGTTCACGCCCTTGGCCGGCTTGGTGGTGCTGCTCTTCCTGCCCGAGTCGAACCCGCGGCTCGTCAAGCTGTGGGCCAACACCGCCTCCTTCATAGGATTCCTGGTCTCGCTCCCCCTGGTCTTCCAATTCGACCGCACCAGGGATTTCCAGTTCGTCGAAAACGCCCCCTGGATCCCAAGCATCGGCGCGTCCTATCACATAGGCATCGACGGCCTGGGACTCCTGCTGGTCATGCTCACTACCGTGCTGGGCTTTCTGTCGATCCTCTCGAGCTGGAACGCCATCCAGGACCGTCTCAAAGAATATTACGCTTTCTTCCTCCTGCTGCAAACCGCCATGCTCGGCGTCTTCACCTCGCTCGATTTCCTGTTGTTCTTCGTATTCTGGGAAACCGTGCTCGTACCCATGTATTTCATCATCGCCATCTGGGGCGGTGAGCGCCGCGTCTACGCGGGCATCAAGTTCATCATTTATACTTTGATCGGTTCCGTGCTGATGCTGCTCGGCATCCTCACGCTGTACTACCAGCACTTCACGCAATACCAGTCCTACTCCTTCGATATCTTCGAGTTGATGCGCACCAGCCTGACGCCGGGCATGCAGTGGTGGGTCTTCTGGGCGTTCTTCGTGGGCTTCGCCGTCAAGGTCCCGATGTTCCCCTTCCACACATGGCTGCCCGATGCGCACACCGAAGCGCCCACCGCCGGCTCCGTGATCCTCGCCAGCGTCTTGCTGAAAATGGGCACATACGGATTCCTGCGCTTCTCGCTCCCCCTGCTACCCGACTCCGCCAAGAATCCCACCATCATCAACGTCATGGCCGTGCTCTCGATCATCGGCATCGTGTACGGCGCCCTCGCCTGCCTCATGCAAAAGGATTGGAAGAAGTTGGTGGCGTACTCGTCCGTTAGCCACTTGGGATTTTGCACGCTGGGGATCTTCGCGCTCAACCCCGCGGGCATCGCCGGCTCCATCATCCAACAGATCAACCACGGCATCTCTACCGGCATGCTCTTCTTGATCGTAGGCGTCGTCTACGAACGGCGGCACACGCGCCAGATCGTGGAATATGGCGGCCTGTTAAAAGTGATGCCGGTATTCACCATCATCTTCCTGATCGCCGCGCTCAGCTCCATGGGCATGCCACCGCTCAACGGTTTCGTAGGCGAGATCACTATCTTGCAGGGCGCCTATCAGATGTCCTTCAACTGGGCGTTTTGGGGCGCGGTCGGCATCGCGCTGGGCGCGGCGTATCTGCTCTGGCTGTTCCAGCGCACCATGCTCGGCGAAGTGGGCGAAAAAAATCTGAAACTGCGCGATCTGTCGTGGCGCGAGATAGCCGTGTTCGCGCCGTTGCTCGTCTGGGCGTTTTGGATCGGGCTGAATCCCCAGCCGTTCTTCCGTGTGCTGGAGCGGCCTGTGGCGCAAATCGTCGAGCGAGTGCGGCCCGGCTACTATGCCGAGCATCACCTGGTAAATCCCCTAGTAGCGCAGCCCGCCACAGCCGATTTACGCTGAGTGATCCCACGGCGGCCCCCCGCGCGCCCCGTCATTTTTGTTACCAATTTGCAACGTTTCAGCAATCAGCAGCATCAAATTGTGTTCGGCCATAGCCGGTTAGATCGGAACTAGTGTGAAGACGAAATTCGAGACGTATCGAAAAATACTGGAGAAGAAGAACGACGAAGTGCGGCGCAGCATGTCCGCGCAGAAGGCCGTGCAGGTCCTCGCGCGCGAAGAGCACCCGCACGATGAAGGCGACCTGAGCCAGCAGAGTCACGAAGAGTGGCTGTTTTTGAACCGCAATTCCCTGGACATGAATCTCCTGCGCCAGGTGCAGGATGCTTTGCGGCGCATCGAGCAAGGCTCCTACGGTACTTGTTACGAGTGTGAAGAACCTATTTCCCCCAAGCGACTGGACGCCGTGCCCTGGGCCAAGTTCTGTGTCTCCTGCCAGGAGCGCATCGCGGCCGGCTTGCTGCCGGAGCATGAAGAGACTTTCCAGGAAGCCGGCCGATGAACCTTTCCGATTTGCGGAAAGTCACTATCAAACAGAATTTGCGGATCCGTTTCGCGCTGGCGAACGGCATGGAGTGCGTGGTAAACGAACACGGCGTCGCGCAGGTGCCCGCATTGCGCGCCGTGCCGGATTTCAACCTGGAAGACGAGCTCACCCGAGTGTCGACGTTCGTCGTCGAGCCTGCCGATGTCGCGGCGAAGTCACGCCCGAAACCCCGCAACTATACGCGTGAGGAAATGGCTGCGCTAGCGTCTTCCGGGGGGGGCGGGGCCGCCCACGACGAGCACGAGGAGTAGCGTTACAGAGCCGCGACCGTCAGGGAGCGGTCCATCTCGAATACTTACTTGCACATAAGTCGTGCTACACTAGCCCCGGAAGACTTATGAAACATCTGCTCACAGTCCTCGCAGCGGCCGCCTTGCTCGCCTGCGTGGGCAACATGAAAGCCGCCGAGCCGCAGGCCGGCAGCGCTTCGCAGTATTGCGCACAGAACGGAGGCGTGGTGATAGACCGCGTCCCGACTTATGGCACCAACGGCCCGCAATCGAGCTGGCTGCGCCTGGCGCGTAATCGCAAGTTCTGCCAGTTCACCTCTGCCACGGATGGCTCACGCATCCACGTGGAATTGGAGACGTTGTACTCCACGCAGCCGACTCTGGCCGCCTTGGCCTACTACAGCAAGCCGCCCGAGAATCCGCCCGGGCCGGGCAACCCGGCATCCTACTATTGCACGCAGCTCGGCGGCTCCGACCTCTTTGGCGGCGTCAACGCGGCCGGCGGCGGATGGGTCGGCCTCGGCTCTATCGACCAGGTCCTGGAAGCCTGTATCTTCCCTGACATGTCGTCCATCGACTCGTGGGGGCTGACCTACAATACCAACAACATCATCCGCGGCATCGATTTGACAACTGTGCTGCGCTACCACCCCCCGATGAAGTAGTCGCGTTCGCCACCGGCGGCCGTAATCGCGCTATGCTAATCGCAAATACCGTGCTTCGCCTCACTTGCCTATCGATATGCCTGGCTGCACTCGCATGGCCGCAGCCGCCGAGGCCGAATTTCACCGGAACCTGGAAGCTCAACGTCGCGGCGAGTACGCACCCTCCAACATCCGAGGTCGATAGGATCGACCACCGCGACCCGGTCATTATTATCACGCCCACCGGCCGTGGAGACGCTTCCCGATCAATCGAAGACCGCACGGACGGCGAGGAACTAAGGGACAAGGTAGTGACCAGCGGCCGAATCCGCGCGGCCCACTGGGAAGGCAACCAGCTCGTGTTGGAAACGAAGACGCCCAACTACGGCGGTATGAACGGGCTCTGCCGCGAGGTCATGTCCCTATCGGAGGATGGCAAGGTGATGCGCCGCGAAATCCATGACGGCGGAGGAAACCAGCCCTGGCAGATACTGGTGTTCGACAAAGTCTCGGGAGATTCTGAGGCGGCGAAGGAAAAATGAGAGATACCCGGCATTAGCGGCCGCCCCCACACTTCCTGGCCCACCGCACCGCCCGCCGGTGCTACCATTGGTGATGCCCCGCGCGCGCAGAGCCACGCAGGGGCAAGGAGGTATCGCGATGCGAAAGGTAATCGTGGTCGCAGCTATCGGCTTCCTGCTCGCCGCGCACGCCCCGTCCGGACAAACCACCAAGGCGAGTTACATCGAGTTTGACGTCCCGGGCGCGGGTACCACCCCTGGCGGGGGGACGTTTCCAACCGTCGTCAACGAGGATGGAACGGTTGGCGGACACTACCTTGCCAGCGGTAGGTATTATGCGTTTATGCGCGCCACCACCGGCACAATCACTAAAATTCACATTTCTGGAGCCGAGTACACCGACGCCTCCACCCGCGGGGGTTATCTCTGGAACCTATACTGACACCGGTTCTGTGAGCCACGGGTTCGTGCGCGCCGTCGACGGGACCATCACCATCTTCGACGTCCGGGGCGCCGGCACACAAAAATTCCAGGGGACCGTGGTCTCGAGCATCAACTCCGCTGACGCCATCGACGGGTTCGACGTTGGGGCCGGATTCTACGGCTTCTTGCGTGCACCCGGCGGCAAGAGCATCAACTACCAGCCCACAGGCGCGGTAGAGACCATCCCCTTAGGCATCAACACGTCGGGCGCGATTGCGGGGCGGTACTTAGATGCGAGTTCGGCCGAGCACGGCTTCACGCGCAGCTCAACCGGCGCCATCACCACCTTCGACGCGCCGGGCGCCGGCACTGGCTTCAACGAGGGCACCAGTGCTGTTGGCATCAATGAGTCCGGTGTGATCGCGGGTTGGTACACGGACTCGAATCTCGCGTACCACGCGTTTGTGCGCGCGGCAACTGGCACGATTACCACCTTCGACGCACTGGGCGCCGGCGCCGCCGCAGGCCAGGGCACCTCTGCGGGC
>Ga0073928_10007814_pt1 | contig 13687 bp, 9 predicted proteins | sample PaiPotPPA55metaG_FD_76969 | JGI IMG/M metagenome (GOLD analysis project Ga0073928, IMG submission 76969) | Iron sulfur acid spring bacterial and archeal communities from Banff, Canada, to study Microbial Dark Matter (Phase II) - Paint Pots PPA... ...
ACGAGCAACCTTGTGGCCGTGGTGGAAGCTTGCACGAATCTGGCCAACCCCGACTGGTTCCCGGTGCAAACCAACACCCTCAGCGGAGGCTCCTCCTATTTCACCGATTTTCAGTGGACGAATTATCCCTCGCGCTTTTACCGTCTGAGCATACCCACTCCGTGACGCGAAATGGCCGCGCTCGCTGTATTGCTGAGTGGCGGTTCAGCGGAATCAACGCGCCCTGCTCAATCCGTTTGGCGCTCCATGCGTGCCAGGCAGGTTCTGGCCTCGCGTTGCAAGGTGTCGCGGTCCGAGGCGTTGAGACCCTGCGGATCGAAGCGATAGCGATAATGCAATCGCAGCAATTCGGCCAACGCGCCGCGCACTTGCGCCGCGGCCGGGTCCACGGCGATGCGCAACAACCATTGGGATTGCGGTTCGTTGGGCTGGCGCATCAGGCCGCGCGCGGCCAGCTTTCGTTCGACCTCGTAATACTCGGAGTCCAGCCCGGGCCAGACGATGGCGGCACCCGGATCTGCGTGCTGGCTGAGCCGGCGACGGCGACGAAAAATAATCTGGTAGAGCAACAGAACCAGCACTGGCGCCAGCGCCCAAAGCAGGTATTGACGCAGGCGCGTTTGGCCCCAGCGCAGCTTGGCCAACTCGAAAGCGAAGCGCGACCAGGCATCCGAGAGAACCTCGAACGGCGAAGCCCGTTTGGCTTCCGTTGCGACCCAGGAGTAGGGGGTCGTGTCGAAGTCCTCCCACGTCCTGGTATTCTCCTTCCAAACCAGGCACCATGCGTGGGCATCCCGCTCGCGCACGACGTAGTTTGCGCCGGAACCTTCGTGGACCGCGTAACCGACTGCGTAGCGCGCCGGAATGTGGAGTTCGCGCAGCAGCAGCACGGTGGCCGTGGCGAAGTATTCGCAATGGCCGCCGCGGCGACGGAGCAAAAAGACGCTCAGCGGCGTATCATTGGTCCTGGCCATCCGATCCGGGCCCTCCCAAATGCGGTAATGGTATTTGTTCTGGAAAAATCGGCGGATGGTTTCGAGCCTTTGTTCCTCATCCGCTCCCATAGGGCCAATCTCATTGATGATTTGATCCAACGCGGGCGCTTCTTTGGGATCGACGGCGAGATCGAGGTTGGTGTTCGGGGGAGAATCAAAAGTGAAGCCCGGGCCGTAGCGGGCATCGAACACGACCAGACCTGGGCCTTCCGCGAGCACCGCGCCGAGGTCGTTTCTTTGCGGGGGAGTGAAAACGAACAGGTTGTCGAGTCGGCCGCTGCCCGGCGGCAACGGCAACAAGCCCCTGCCGCCCGGAAGATAACTGGCGATGTCGACCACCGCGGAATTGGTTTTGGAAGGCAGAAGCACCCACGTCGTTCGGTTGGTCTCGGCCTGCACGAGGATGAAATCATTCGTCGAGCTTTCGGAGTACCAGATCTGCTTGCGGTATGCGCGGTAGCTGGCCTCGCGCAGTAGTGGCGGCGCGGCCTCGCCCGGGGTCGTGGACAGACGCACCACAATTTTTCCGGAGCCTTTCAAGCGTCCGATGTGGCCGATGCCCGTCTTACTGCGCAACGGATCCGCGCCGCCCCGCACCGAGTGACCGAACCAGCGCGGGTTGTAATTGGCGAGCCACCCCTGCACTCGGCTCAGTCCACGCTGGCCGGCGTAACCGAGCGCCATGGCGGCCGCGAGAGAGGCGACCCACAGGATGATGCCAAAGCGCGGCGAACGTTGCGGCCACAGAGCCCACGTGACCAATGCGCTCAAGCCCCAAAAAAAAGTGGTGTCTTCGCTGGCATGCACGCTCGCGGCCAGCAGGCACAACACGAAATAGGGATATCGCAGATCGATGCTCCGCCCGCTTGACCCAAGCGGGCCAGCAAAGGGCGCCTTTTTCGAGCGGCGCCGCACGACGAGCGAAAACGATTCCGCCGGGATGCCCTGGCCCGCGTGGAACACCTGCGCGGCGACCAGGAGGAAGAACACCATCGGCAGCCAGCGCAGCAGCGAGGCCACCGTGCGCGCGCTGGCCGCGCCGGCATTGCGTTGCGCGAAGAAGTTTGGATCGTGGAACAGGCTCAGGAAATCCGACGGCCCCTGATTATTGCTGAAAGCCAGGACGAGCGCGGCCAGGCACAACAACGCGCAGAAGCTCCGGATGCGGGTGAAATCGTCCTTGGAAAACTCCCAGCGCGCCCGCATCCAATGCGGGCTTTCCAGGACGACGGCCATCGCAAGGCCCGCAAACGGCAGTCCCGTTTGCCAGCCCCAAAACACCAGACCCGCTCCGATCAGCAAAGGAGGTGGTTTCATCGGATTACCTCAGTTTCGCCAGGCCGGCTTCGATGCTGCCAGCTTCGAGCAGATGGAGTTCACCCAGTTCGGCTTGCAGGGGGCCGGATTCCATCAACCGGCTTTGGCCTGCCGGAACGATGAGCAGAACCATTACCGGCACACCCAGCGACCGGAGCTTTCGCACAAAGTCGCGCCGCTCCTGGTCCCAGGCCACGAGAACGCAGATGCACCCGCTCACTACTTTGACGTGATTGAAAACGAGATGCTCCAGCGTTCGAAAAGGCTTGTCGGCGCATACCCGCACCGAAGCCAGAATCTCCAACATCTGATCGGTGTGCGCCAGGCCGCGGCCCGACGTGAAGCAATAGGATTGCGGGCCGACGAACAGCAGGTCGAGGAGCGATTCCTGGGTTTGGATGGACGAGGCGAAGGAGGCGGCCACCGACACGGCTTCTTCGAAGACCTCGTTGTGGCTGGGTTGGGTGAAAGTGTCGAGCACCAGCGCATGCCGCACGAAAAACTCATCTTCGAACTCCTTCACCACGGGCTTGCCCGCGCGCGCCCAAGTGCGCCAGTGGATATGGCGGAACGGATCGCCGTGGCGATAGTCGCGCAGCGCCACGAACTCCTCGCTCTGCCCCACGTTGGACGCCAGCGCCACGCCGCCTTCCTGGTACTTCATCGTTCCCGGCAATGCCAGGGCGGGAAGCGGATAGCGCTTCGGCAGAATGAGCGTCGTCTGGGCCAAAGGCACATTGCAAAAGGCGCGAAAAAGGCCGAGCGGGTCGGGCCGCGCCAGGGTCACGTGATCGAAGCGCAAGACTCCGCGGCGTTGCGGCGTCAATTCAATCTTTGCTTCGACTTGCTCGTTGGCGTGGATCGGCGGCAGGATGGCTTCGTTTACCGTGGCCACCCTGAAAGGATGGAGACGCCGGCCCTGGCTTACCGGAAAGGAGCGAATCTGTTCCGCCAGGCCCAGTTGCGCCGCGCGCCAATCCGAGAACGAGGCTCGCGCATCCGCCAGGCCCTCGAGCAAGACCAGCCCTCTTTGGGTCTTGCGGCCGAGGTTCTTCACCGTCACGCGATATTGCAGCGGGCAGCCGACCGAGCCGAAGCGCGGCAACTGACGCTGCACGCTGAACTTTCCGCCGAAGAACGCGCTGAACGAAACCGCCACCAGCACCAGGCACAGCAGTAGCGTGAAGGCCTGGTAGGTCACGTTGTTGTCGGTGTCCGGCCCCATCATGCCGGCGACCAGGAGCGCGCCCGCGACCATCAGGCCCGCCCGTGAGAAACGCCGTTCAGCCCAATGCCGCAACGAAGAGTAGTTCCGGTAAAGCCGGTACAAAAATCGCCACGCCAAACTCATGGGACCTTTTCCTCAGGCTGGCACGCGCGTTTTCTTGACGATCTCCTCCACCACACCACGTGGAGTCAGGCCGGAGAAGCGAGCCTGGGGTTCCATCACCAGCCGATGGGCGATGACCGGCACCGCCAGCTCCTGGATTTGTTCGGGCGTCACGAACGTCAGTCCATCGAAGAGGGCCAGGGCCTGCGCGGCTTTCATGAGCGCGATCGAGGCGCGCGGACTCGCCCCAAGCTGCACGCCGCTGGCGGTACGCGTCGCGCCCACAAGATCCACGGCGTAGCGCTTCAACTCGTCGCTGATCCGCACGTCCTGCACCGCGCGCTTGAGGGCCAGCACTTCGGTCAGCGAAACGCACGGCTGGAGTTGTTGGAGCGGATGATTGTGTTCCTGCGCCGTCAGAATCGCGACCTCTTCGCCGGACTGCACGTAGCCGAGCGAAAACTGCACCGCGAAACGATCCATCTGCGCTTCGGGCAGCGGATACGTTCCCCGGAACTCGACGGGGTTCTCGGTGGCAATCACAAAAAACAACCCCGTCAAGTCACGCCGTTCGCCGTCCACGCTCACCTGGCTTTCGCCCATGGCCTCGAGGAGAGCCGACTGCGTGCGCGGCGAGGCGCGGTTGATTTCATCGGCCAACAGAATATTCGTGAATATAGGGCCTTCGTGGAAATGAAACAATTGATCCCGCTGGCTGTAGATGGATACGCCCAGAATGTCCGAGGGCAGCAGATCGGGCGTGAATTGCACGCGCTTGAAGCGGGCGTCGATCGAGCGCGCGAGGGCCTTGGCCAGGGTGGTTTTACCGGTGCCGGGGAAATCTTCCAGGAGCACGTGTCCGCCGCTGGCCAGCGCCGCGAGCAACTTGCGCGTCGAAGCCGCCTGGCCCTGCATGACTCGCGCGATGTTGGCCGCAATGCGCTCGTAAACTTCGCGGGCGGCCTGGGGGTCGCTGGTTGTCATGGTTTGTTCGGTGACAGGGCCGTTGCGCTCGGTCGCAGGGGGTGTCCCGTCCCTGGGCAGCACGGGCAGGCCCGGGTTGGCGACCAGCCGGGCTATGTCGCTGGCCGAGAGTGGGTTTGGAGAAATCGGGGTTGTCATTTAAGAGTGCGCCTCGAAAAATCGAGGGGGGGGTGGACCCACCGCCGTTTTGATGTCAGCCATCTGCTCTGCCCTTTTCGGCATGGTGCTACCATAATCGCGCCAGCGGGTCCATGCGAGCAAAAAACGCCCCTCTTGCCGCGCCTTCGGAGAAGCCTTGGACCCCTCCCCCCATCCCGTCAACGGTGCAATTTGGTGCAATCGACTGCAACCAACTGCAATTGGCGGGCCGCCGGTTTCGGTCTTCCTTCCGATGCTGCCGGCTGAAGCCGGCGTTCCGGCGAACGCCGGCCTGCCGATTTGAGGGAGCGTGGAGTTGGCAGAGGGATGGGAAGATTACGATTACGATTAGGATTAGGAAGGGGGAAACTGGCCGTCGAATACTGAGGACGAGAGCAATACCCCGCCATACCCATATCCCCCCCGCTGGGCCCGCAACACCCGCAACAACCCTGCAAACATTGGGTCTTTTTGAGGTCCAGACCCGCAACATTTATTTTTCGTGGCAGTGAACCCGCAACAACCCAATAACGACAGGGGTCTTGTGAGTTTTCGACCTGCAACATTCCATCCAAACGGCCCTCTACCCGCAACATGATGCGTGAAACGTGATCCGCCTTCGCTGAAGCTATAGCGGACAAGCCGCAGATGACGCGGATAGGCGCAGATGCCCCTACCTTGATTCAGTAGCTCGGGTATGCATTCATTGTGGTATGGTATATTCGGGGATAACAACGATGGTTGCCGCTTATATATGACTCGCCGCCAATTAACCACTCGCGATGAGGAATCCAGGGTCGTAGCGCATCATGCCCAGTTGCGCTATATGTCGGACCGACGGCCCGGTCTCCAACGAAAGCGCAGCGGTACTGGCTTCCGGCACGTCAGCGCCGATGGAAAACCGGCGAACCGAGAGGAGTTAAAACGCATCCGCGAACTGGCGATCCCACCGGCCTGGAAGCAGGTTTGGATCTGTCCGCACCCCAACGGTCACCTGCAGGCGACAGGTCGGGACGCCAAGGGGCGCAAACAATACATATACCATTCGCAGTGGCACGCCGTCCGCAAGGAAACCAAGTTTCTTCGCCTGGCCGAATTCGGCCGGGCGCTGCCCAAAATTCGCCGCCGCGTCGCGCGCGATTTGCGTTTGCGCGGATTGCCGCGCGCGAAGGTGGTCGCGGCCGTCGTGTGGTTGCTGGAACAAACCCACATCCGTATCGGCAACGCGGAGTATGCCGATGAGAATGATTCCTTTGGCTTGAGTACGATGCGCAACCGGCATGTCGCCGTGCGCGGCCAACGGTTGGAATTTCGGTTTCGCGGCAAGAGCGGCAAGTTTCATCAGGTGGACTTCACCAACCAACGCCTGGCGCGCATTGTCAAACGCTGCCAGGACTTGCCCGGTTATGATTTGTTTCAATACATCGACGACGCCGGCGAAATCTGCAACATGACCTCCGAGGATGTGAACAATTACCTGAAGGCCATCGCCGGCGAAGAGTTCAGCGCCAAAGACTTTCGGACCTGGGCCGGTACCATTCGGGCGGCGCAGATCCTGCAACGCCGCGATGGCAATGACAACGAAGAACCCGACGCATCGGCACTCGTGGCGGCAATCGACGAAGTGGCCGTGGCGTTGGGCAACACACGCGCAGTCTGCCGTAAATATTACATCCACCCGGCCATCACGGACGCCTATCTTGACGGCACGCTAACGCAGTGGTTCACCGGCCCATTTCCCCGCCCCATTCGAGATGGTTTGAGTTCCGAAGAAGCGGCGGTGCTGCGGCTGCTCAAGCGCCGCCACGCGTCCGGGTGACCGCGAGGCCGCGTCGGCCATGGCTTTTTGGGCGCTTTTCTTCCCAAAATCTTCGAAACAATCGACTGGTTCCGTCAGTTGCTTTTGGGCGGCGATCGTATTAAGTATTCACTTCGTCCGCTTGTGCTTGTCCTTGTAGTCTTTCCAAAGAATGCCCAGGACAAGCCAGCCACTCCCGCCAAGCGCGATCAAAAAACAAGTCATGGCGATGCCGGGGTAGCCAAAAATCTGGAAAGAGGAGTTGATCCGCATCATCAGCGCCGCCCCGACGATTAGCGCGGCAAGAATAATCCCGGTGGTGACTCGATTGGCGATTTTTTCGAAGCCGTTCAGCAAATATCGCGCGTCGGGAGTTTTGACATTCACTTCCAATTCAGAATTGCCGACGACATCCAAAATCTTGTTCACGCGTCCCGGCAGACCGCCGACAAAATCCTTCATCTCCATTAATGAGGCAAGTAATTGTCCCGGGGTAGCTGCTTTGCGCATCCGGGTCGTCATGATTTCGCCGGCGTTCCGGCGCACCGAAGCATTGGGATTGAAATTCGGGCACAAAATTTTTCCGATCCCCTCCAGTTGCAGCAGGGTTTTTCCAAGCAGAGTCAATTCGGTTGGAACATAAAGTCCGGTTTGGGCGGCCGTTCTTGATACTGCCATCAAGGCTTTGCCCACATCACCGCGGTTCAAGGTCTGGTTCCGTTGTTCAGAAACAAATTCCGTCGCTTTTTTGGTGAACTCCGCCTCGTCGAAGTCATCCGTGGTTTCGCTGATTCGCAGGACAATTTTCACCGCATCATCCCCGTTGCCTTCGCTGATGGCCAGCAACAACCGCAACAAATTATCCTGCATGTTCGTATTCACGCGCCCGGTCATGCCCAAATCCAGCAAAGCGACGCGGCCATCGTCCGTGAGGAAAACATTGCCCGGATGCGGATCGGCATGATAAAAACCATCAACCAAAACCTGTTTCAGATAAGCTTTGAAAAGTTCATCGGCCAAAACATCGCCGTTGAGGTCCATTTGCGAGATGGGGCTCAACGCGGTGATTTTTGTTCCGCTGACATAATCCATCGTCAATACGCTGCGCGAACAGTAATCAAGAACGGGCAGCGGAACGAGAATGTGCGGGAATTCCTTCAGATTATTTGCCAGCGTGGTCAGATTGGACGCTTCCCTTTGATAATCCAGTTCCTGCAAGATGGACTTTTTGAATTCCTCGAGAATTTTTCCGAAACGATAACGGCGGCCAATTTCCGTATGTTCGTCGAAAAAGCCCGCGATTTCTTCGAGCACTTCGAAATCTTCGGCGATTTGTTTGCGGATTTCCGGGCGTTGCACTTTCACGGCGACGGGACGTCCGTCGCGCAGGGCCGCGCGATGCACCTGTCCGAGCGACGCGGCGGCAAGATGTTTTTCTTCGAAATGAGAAAATGCCTTTGAGATGCGGATGCCAAGTTCGCTTGCGATAATTTCTTCCACTTCCTGGAGAGGGAAGGGTTTGACCTTGTCCTGCAAGCGCGCGAGCGCTTTCAAATAGTGTTCCGGCAAAAGGTCGCCGCGGCTGGAAAGCAATTGGCCGAATTTGATAAAGGTCGGCCCCATTTTTTCCAAATCGTCCGCCAGTTCTTCCGGCGCGTGCTGGCCCGGTTTGGCGGTCCTAAGTTTCTCTTCATCGCCGGCCTCGTGTTCGAATTCCTTGGCCAAATCAGAAGTGCCATACTTCAAGAAAAGCAGCGTTATGTCCTTGTACCGTTTGAGATGATGCGGTTTCAAGGACAATTTCATTTTTTTGGGGGGCGATTTCAGCAGCTAAATCTTGCTTTTTGTTTCTCGAAAACAACATGCTACCTGCTGGATTTTTCCGTAGCGCGTGAGCCATAACGACGGGCTGATTGCGCGTATACTTCGGGGCTTGATCGACGCTATCCTGCTAGTTCTTGCGGAATCCGCCCACGAAATAAATGATAAGGCATATCACCAGAATTAGACCAATTCCGCCGCCGCCGATGGCAGGACCTCCAAAGTAAAACCCGCCGCCGCCGATCAAAAGAAGCAGAACAAGTATAAGGAGCAATGCATTCATGGTTCAACGTTGCACACCGTTGTCACGGTTCCTATGGGGTCTTCGCCTCAAACTGTCCCCTATTCGGGCTATAACCCACCGGCCCCATTCCATGGCCTCGGGCCGGGTTTGACGGATACCGGTCGCTTCCTAACGGTTTGATGTTGATTGACATTTTGGGAGTCCACCCATAGTTTTGGACGATCCATCATGAACTGTTCACCCATTTGCCCGACGAAACGTGCCCATCCTGCACAATTCGTTTCCACCCACTTTGCCCTGCGGGTTGGAAAACGGGAGCGTCCCTGTGCTACGCCTCAAGCGACGAGGCAATTTCTGCGGCCTTACCCCGTCACAATTCCACCTGATGCCGAATTGATGCCAAGGCCCGGAATGCAGTAGTCACGAACCGCCCCGGCAAATTCTTCGTCGGCTGCGGGATGAAGCAGGGCGCATCTTGTTGCCACTGCCCCCCAAGCGAAGATGGGACGGAGGCCGGCGATGTCTGAAAGACCAGCCGCCGGGCGTCCCGAAGGAGTAGTGTGGCATTGGGTTCCGTAGGTTTCTCCTGGCGAAGCTGCTGCGGCTGGCCTCGGAGGCACAGCCGCGCTCCGGGGGGTGCCGAGATGCGCCCATGAAGCAGGAAAGTCACTGGCCGGCGATTTTGCACGCGCGTGGCCGCGGTTTCCCCAGCAAAATCAGACCGAATTGTGCTCTCCAACCTTGTGGCCTGGCGGCCGCTGGTTGGCCGTCCGTTTGTTCCGCCAGTAAACCACCAGCCGGTAGCCAAGCAGAATGGCCAGGACGGTCACAAACGCCAGCGGCTGGCGCACATCGGCTTTCACCTGCATGTAATAGTGCGCCACGCCGGCGAAGGCGGCCACATAAGCAAGCCGGTGCAGTTCCCGCCAGCGTTTGCCGCCGAGCCGTTTGATCATGCCGTTGGTGGAGGTGACGGCCAGCGGCATGAGGATCAGCAATCCGATGATTCCCACGCGAAGGTAATTGCGCGCCACTATCTCGGAAAATGCGCTGGAAATGCTGAACGCTCGGTCGAAACAGAAAAAAATCAGGAAATGCAGCGAGGCATAGAAGAAGGCATAGAGTCCGAGCGTGCGCCGGGAGAAAATGATCCAATTCTGGCCGGTGATTCTTCGCAAGGGAGTGACCAGCAGCGTCAGCAACAAAAAGACCAGCGCGGACATGCCGGTGGTGAGGATTGCGAAATTCACCGGGTTGGCCCCGAGCTGGTGGTGCCAGGCGTCCCAGGCCAGCAATGTCGCGGGTACCGCGCAATTGACGAGCACCAGCAGCCGGGCGAAGCGAAGGTCGCTTTCTTTCACGAGAGATCAAAAATTCGACCGCAGATCCATGCCAGCGTACAGGTGGCCGACTTGGGCTTCGTAACCATTGAACATGAGGGTCGGACGCCGTCCGAAATCGCCGATGCGCTGCTCGGTGGCCTGGCTCCAGCGCGGATGGTCCACCTGCGGGTTCACATTGGCGTAGAAGCCATATTCGCGCGGGGCAGATTCGCTCCAGGTCGTGCGGGGTTGGGCCGCCACGAGCTTGATCTTGACGATGGACTTGATGCCCTTGAAACCGTATTTCCAGGGCACGACGAGCCGGATGGGCGCACCATCCTGCGGCGGTAATGAATGTCCATACAGCCCGCTGGCCAACAGCGTCAACGGGTGCATCGCCTCATCCATTCTCAAGCCCTCGACATACGGCCAGTTGAGCACTTCGCTTTTCTGGCCGGGCATGCGTTTGGCGTCAAGCAATGTCTCGAACGCGACATATTTCGCCTCGTTCAGCGGTTCCAAGACATCGAGCAGCTTCGAGAGCGAATACCCGGCCCAAGGAATCACCATCGACCAACCCTCGACGCAACGCATGCGGTAAATCCGTTCTTCCGGCGCGCTGATTTCCAAGAGATCGTCCAGGCCGAACACCCTGGGCTTCCGGACCAGGCCTTCGACCGACACTTGCCAGCCCTTCGTTTCGAAACCCGCCGCCGCCGGGGCAACTCCTTCCTTGTCGGTCGAAAACTCGTAGAAATTATTGTAGTGCGTGATGTCCTGAAAAGGGGTCTCCGCGTCGGCGGCGCGAAAGCCGGAGGCATCCGCCGCCGCTCCAGGCGTTTTCAGTCCTGCGATCAACGGCGTGTCCACGGACCCTTTTGCCACCGGATTCAGCCGCCGATAGACGAGGCCGGTGGCCACCGCGCTGGCCGCGAGAATTCCGGCCTGCATGAATTTCCGGCGATTGAAGTAAACCGCGGGATCCGTGACTTCGCTGGCTGGAATTTTGTTTGGATCTTTCAACGGATAAATTGCGAGTCAAACTTCGTGGAGAGATTAGCAGATGTTCAGGAACTTTCCATTGGATTTCAGGAGCGACTCGATATGCCGCCGGAGCGCGGCTGTGCCTGCAAGGCCAGCCGCAGCAGCTCCGCAACGAGAAGGATGCGGGAGGCAATCCGAAAACGGCGTGATCGCACATGCTGCGGCTGGTCTTCGACACAGCCGCGCTCCGAGTCGGCCGCAACATTCGAACGGGCCCTTTGAGTTCCAGCTTCCGTTTCCGCGCTTGCGGCAGCACAGTGCTGCGCCTATTCTCCGCGCTCACAGAATTGAACGAGACCTGAATTTCGCATGAGTGTTCTGATCGTCGGTTCGACGGCGCTGGATTCCATCAAGACCCCCACAAGCGAGAACCCGCGCCTGCTGGGCGGGTCCGCCAGCCACGCGGCGGTGGCGGCGAGTTTTTTCAGCCCGGTCAAACTGGTGGGCGTCGTCGGCATGGATTTTCCGAAGCGTTACCTGCAGATATATGAACGCCGCGGCATCAATCTCGAAGGCCTGCAAGTCCTGCCGGGCAAGACATTTCATTGGTCGGGGGAGTATGAGGCGAACATGAACAACCGCCGCACGTTGCTGACTGAACTCGGCGTCTTCGAGACGTTCGAACCGATGCTCCCGAACGCTCACCAGGCCGCGGACTACGTGCTCCTGGCGAATATCGCCCCGTCCTTGCAACATCACGTGCTCAATCAAATGCGGCGGCCGAAATTTGTCGCGGCCGACACCATGGACCTGTGGCTGAACATTGCATTGCCGGAACTGCTCAAATTGCTGAAGCGGCTCGACCTGTTCGTCCTCAACGACAGCGAGGCGCATCAATTGACGAAGGAGGACAACGCCTTCGCCGCCCTGAAAAAAATCCACAAGCTCGGTCCGAAATACGTCATCATAAAGAAGGGATCACACGGCTCGATTTTGTCCGCGCCGCAAGGCTTCTTCATCTGCCCGGCTTATCCTCTGCGCAAGGTCGTGGACCCTACCGGCGCGGGGGACTCGTTCGTCGGCGCGATGATGGGCTGCCTGGCGACGGCCAAAGGTTCGCTCGATGAAAACATCCGCAAGGCGATGGTTTGCGGGAGCGTCGTGGCGTCGTTTTGCTGCGAAGGCTTCGGCCTGACGCGCACGGTGCAACTACAACCCGCCAAGATTCGGGAGCGGGTCAAAGAACTGGAGAGGTTGACGCGCTGGTGACTGGTCAGATCTGAAAATCCCAGTTCTGGCGCTGGTGGTCCTTTTTGTTCATGACCTTGACCTTGGCCTCTTCCTGCACCACCAGCGAATGGGCCGGAACGCTCGAAGTCAAAAAGACATTCGCGCCAATCGTGCTGCCTTCGCCGACCACCGTGTCGCCGCCCATGATGGTGGCCCCCGCATAAATCGTCACGTGGTCCTCGATGGTAGGATGCCGCTTGCGTCCCCGCAGCCGCTGGCCCTCGGCCAATGATCGCGCCACCAGTCCCACTCCCTGGTACATCTTGACGTGATTGCCGATTTCGCAGGTCTCGCCCACCACGGTGCCCGTGCAATGGTCCACGAAGAAATGCGAGCCGATGCGCGCGCCCGGATGCAAATCCATGCCGGTGCGGGCGTGGGCCCATTCGGTCATGATGCGCGGGATGAGCGGGATTTTTTTGAGATACAATTCGTGGGCCATGCGCTGGACCGCGATGGCTTCCATGAAGGGATAGGCCACGATGACCTCCTCGATGCTGAGCGCCGCGGGATCGCCGTGGTAGGCGGCCTCGGCGTCGGCTTGGAGCATTTCCCGGATGCGCGGGAGGCCCTCCAAAAACTCGAAGGTCGAGGAGCGCGCGAGTTGGTGCAACTCGCTCTTTGGAGCTTCGGGGGGAGGATCGTATTCGAGACTCTTGTGCGTCTCCTGCTCCAGGGTTTGCAACACGCCTTCGAGCAAAGCTTTTGTTTCCGTCTTTATTTCGGAGGAATGAATCAGCTTTTCGTCGAAAAATCCGGGAAACAACAGACGTAACAAATCACATGTGATGTCCGCAATCGTGCGCTTCGAAGGCAGGTTCTTTCCATCCAAATGGTTGATGCCGCCGGCGCGGGCATAGGAAGCCGCCAGGCTTTCGGTGAGTTGGGTTGCCGTCGACTGCACGGCGGAAAGTATCCGTTAAGAGGGCCACGAAGGCAAGCCGAGGGGAAGGAGAAGCCCGAAGGCCGAAGGCCGAAACCCGAAATCCGAATTCGGTCTTCGGACTTCGGGCTTCTTTCGGGTTTCGGCCTTCGGATTTCGGGTTTCAGATCACCGGTAGTCCCCTCGCACCGGCGTCCCGACCCTCATGCCGGTTCCGTCTTCGCCTGGGCGCCTACCACCTCCATCACCGCCTTCACCACGCTTTCGACGCTGAGGCCGGTCATGCAGCGCAAGTCGATGGGGCAGGTCCGATGGAAACAAGGCGCGCACGGGGCCGAGCAGGAGAGCAGCCGATGACGCGTGTCGCCTGGCAAGCCCGGTCCGGTCAACTCCGGCGACGTGCTGCCAAAGAGCGCCACGACCGGCGTGCCGAGCGCAGCGGCCACGTGCATCGGCCCGGTATCGTTCGTGAGCACGACGCGGCACAGCTTGAGCAAGGCGCACAACTCGCGCAGGGAAGTGAGGCTGGCCAGCTTTCGCGCTCCGGCAGACCCGTGGCCCAGCGCATCCGCGATCTCCGC